>Ga0265338_10005695_pt1 | contig 16118 bp, 16 predicted proteins | sample 42126metaG_FD_193579 | JGI IMG/M metagenome (GOLD analysis project Ga0265338, IMG submission 193579) | Rhizosphere microbial communities from Carex aquatilis grown in University of Washington, Seatle, WA, United States - 4-21-26 metaG | ecosystem: Host-associated > Plants > Roots > Rhizosphere... | reverse complement strand
CGCGCAGGTGGAAGGGCTTGGAGAGCACCTTGGCCTGTTTGGGGGCGTTGGAGGCTGGGTGCAGCGCTACGGCGGCAAAGCCAGTGATGAACATGATCTTCATGGCCGCATCCATTTCGGCGGCACGCTTGGCCAATTCGATGCCATCCATGCCGGGCATGACGATATCGGTCAGCAGCAGATCGAAGTTTCCATCCTTGAGATGGGCAAAGGCGTCCAGACCGTCACCGAAATCGACCACGCTGTGACCGGCCCGCACCAAGGCTTGCGCCAAGAACTTGCGCAAGGATTCGTCATCTTCGACCAAAAGTATCTGCGCCATACACTGCTCCGCCCGAGCCCATAGAACCGTATATCCGCCAATTCGTAAACGCTGGTTAACACGAGAGCCAGCCCCCATCGGGAAATTCCCTATCGCGGCCGCGATAGCGCTTGATCGTAGGCGCGGGTTGGTGATCCACTTGCCGCTGTGAAAACCATGGCGCCACCCTTTGCAGATTACGCCAGCGACGCTCTGGACGATCCGGAATTGGCCGCGCTGCACGCCGAACCGGTTCGTGTGATACGGCCCAAGGAGCAATTGACGCCGTTTGTTTTCGCTTCGCCCCATTCCGGGCGGCTCTATCCCTCCTCTTTCGTCCGCCAAAGCCGCCTCAGCCCGCTGCTGCTGCGCCGCTCAGAGGACGCCTTCGCCGACGAATTGTTCGATTCGGTGCCCGGTTTCGGGGCGCCGCTCATTTGCGCGCGCTTCCCCCGGGCTTATGTCGATGCCAATCGCGCCCCGGGCGAGCTCGATCCTGCGATGTTTGATGCCGCCCTGCCCTTTACCATCGACATGAGCCCGCGCGTTGCGGCTGGGCTGGGCGTTATCCCACGGCTGGTGCGGGAAGGCGCCGACATCTACCGCGCTAGGTTGGCGGTCGAAGAGGCCGCAAGCCGCCTTGCCGGCCTTTACCACCCCTACCATGAGGCCCTGGCACAGCTCGTGGAGGAAACCTATCGCCGCTTTGGCTGCGCCGTGGTGATCGATTGCCATTCGATGCCATCAACGCCAGCGGCGCCCAGCATCGTTTTTGGCGATTGTTACGGCGCCTCGGTGAGTCCCAACCTCATGCGCCATGCCGAAGAGGCTTTTGATCGGGCCGGATTTTCGACCGCGCGCAACGCCCCTTACGCGGGAGGGCACACCACCCATCTCTATGCCCGCCGCGAGCGCGGCGTGCATGCGCTGCAGATCGAAATCAATCGCGGGCTTTATCTCGACGAAGAACGCATTGAGAAGCTGCCCAGCTTTGCCGGTGTGAAGGGACGGCTCAGTGCCGCGCTGCGCCAACTCTTGCGCTTCGATTGGACGCGTCTCGTGCAGCAACGCCCGCTCGCGGCGGAGTGAAATCCTGCACACGCTCAAAATCTCGCCATGTATGTTTTGTGTGCAGCGCTGACGAATTCGGCGCGCCGATGGCGATGCCGCAATGCGGCACGAAAAAAAAGGCCGCTCCGTTAGGAGCGGCCAAGTTCAGGGAGGAAACGCCCAGGAAGGGCCGCGGTAGAAACTACCGCGCTGCAACAATATGCTCTAAGACAGCGTTGTCCGCAAGAAGAATATGAGCCTCGAAATGATCGAATTTCAGGACATAAACCCTTTGTATTGACACAATATTTTCACATTTGCCCAAGCTGTAATCAGAACCCGACGTGACGTTGTGCACTGCGATAGGTGCGAGTCCGTATTAGTCAGGCCGGAGTTTTGTGCTCTGCAAAATACCGAGTCCGGCCCAACCACATCACGGAGTCACATCACTGTCGCGCGTCTGATAGAAAATTTTCGCGTTGGCGGGGTACCCACAAGGGCGAGCGAATGATTCGCAAGGGATGATGCGATGTCCGTCCAAGAGTGGAGTGTCCTACCCTTCCTGCGGCTGCCTCAGATGGGCAGCTTCCGCCCCCAAAGCGGTGCCACCAGACCGGTCCGCCAGCACCGGACGATTTTCATTTCCGACGTCCATTTGGGCACCAGAGGCTGTAAGGCGGAAATTCTCGCCGACTTCCTGGCTGCCAATAGCTGCCAAACTCTTTACCTCGTCGGCGACATTATCGATGGCTGGCAGCTCAAGCGCCGCTGGTTCTGGAACGATGCCCAGACCAGGGTGGTTCAGGAAATCCTGAAGAAGGTCGATGCGGGCAGCCGCGTGATCTATGTTCCCGGCAACCATGACGAGTTTTTGCGCCGCTATTGCGGGCGCGTCGTCGCCGGCATCGAAATCAAGGCCGAAGACATCCATGAGACCGCCGACGGGCGGCGCCTTTGGATTCTCCATGGTGATCGCTTCGATTCGATCATCGGCTATGCCAAATGGCTCGCCCATGTCGGGGACTGGGCCTACAGCCTAGCGCTGGCCCTCAACGACCGGCTGCATATGCTGCGGCGCCGTCTTGGCCTGCCCTATTGGTCGTTGTCAGCCTATCTCAAGCACGCCGTCAAGAACGCGGTCGAATATGTCTCCCGCTTTGAGGAGGTGGTGGCCCGGGCGGCCACCCCAAAAGGGGTCGACGGGGTGCTGTGCGGCCATATCCACCATGCGGAAATCCGCCGCATCGGTTCCATGCTATACCTGAATGACGGAGATTGGGTTGAAAGCTGCACAGCCCTTGTCGAAGATGCGCGCGGACATATGGAGATTCTACGCTGGGCAAGCCCTACACCTGCGAGCGATACTGCCTGTGCCGGTGCAGGCACCGAAGGTGAAGCTGCGCTTATACCCGCGTAGACGCCGCCTTCGGCGCACGATGCCGATCGGCATTGGCCAGGCCAGCGGCAGTTATGTCGCCGAGGACGGTCACGCTCTCAAAGTCATGATTGTCACGGACGCTTGGTCGCCTCAGGTCAACGGCGTGGTCCGCACACTTGAAGTGCTCGGCCGCGAGCTGCAACGTCTTGGCCATGAAGTGCGCTATGTGACGCCACAAGGCCGTTTTACGGTTCCACTGCCCACCTATGCCGAAATTCGCCTGGCGATATTCGCGCAATGGACACTGGAAAACGAAATCCGCGAGTTCGCGCCCGACGCCATCCACATCGCCACCGAAGGCACGCTCGGGATCGGGGCCCGCAAGATCTGCCTGCGCTACCACATACCGTTCACAACCTCCTTCCACACCCGCTTTCCGGAATACATCTCCGCGCGCTTTCCTTTTATCCGCGAAGAGGCCGTTTATCGCTTCCTGCGTTGGTTCCACAGCCCCGCGACGGCCATGATGGTGGCAACCCAGGCCCTGAGAGACGAATTGGAATCGCGTGGCTTCAAAAACCTGAAAATCTGGTCACGCGGCGTCGACACGGAGCTTTTCCGCCCCATTCCGGAGGCACCGCTGCCCTTTCCGCGACCGATTTGGCTCTATGTCGGACGAATTGCAGTCGAGAAGAATATCGAAGCCTTCCTCAAGCTCGACTTGCCGGGCACCAAAGTGCTTGTGGGCGATGGGCCGGCCCGACTCACCCTGGCCAAAGCCTATCCCGACGCCAAATTCCTTGGCGCCCGCGCTGGCGAATCGCTGGTTGAGGCTTATGCCGGCAGCGATGTCTTCGTCTTCCCCTCGAAAACCGACACCTTCGGCCTCGTCATGCTGGAGGCGCTGGCCTGCGGCACGCCAGTCGCCGCCTATCCCGTGCAGGGTCCCAACGATGTGATCGGCGATGCCACCCAGGCCGGCGCGTTAGACGAGGATCTCGAAAAAGCCTGCCACAAGGCGCTAACGCTGTCGCGCGACGATGCCAGAGCCTTCGCGGTGGAGCACAATTGGCATTCCTGCACCGAGCAATTCCTCTCCAATCTCGCCATCGAGGCCGAGCCATAGAGAAGATTTCTTGAGGGCTGCGACCGCCTGCGCCGCCAAGTCCTCTCCACGGGCGGCAAATTGCGGTAAAAGCTTGCCCGTGTGCTTCGCTGCGGCCGATGGATGCAATCCAGTTTTCCTAAGATAGTGCGCCTTTCCTGGAATGAGATCGCCTTTTTGGGCGTGTCGCTCGCTGTCTGGACCGCTTATGTGATCTGGCTTGGCAAGGACACGTCCTGGGATTTTCGCAACTACCACTGGTATATTCCCTACGCCCTTCTCAATGGGCGCATGGCGCTCGACATCGCCGTGGCCCATCAGGGCAGCTACTACAACCCCTTGTCGGACGTGCCGTTCTATCTGCTCGCACGGCATACGACCTCGTGGTTTGCCGTCACCGTTTTGGGCCTGGTCCAGGCGGCCAACATCGTGCCGATGTATTTCATCGCCCGCTCCAGCCTCAAGACCGGGGAAAAAACACTCGGCGCCGCGGCTCTGGCGTTCTTCGGCATGACCGGCGGCATGACGCTGACCCTTTACGGCACCCACTACTACGACAACGTCTTCAGCCTGTTCACCCTGACGGCATTGGCGATTGTGATCTGCCGCCGCACCGAGATGGCCACGGGATCGCTGTGGTCCGTTGCCAAATGGTGCGCCTTCGCCGGCTTTCTCACCGGCTGCACGGCAGGCCTGAAATTGCCGATGGCCCCCTTCGCTATGGGCTTTGCCGGAGCGCTCGCCGTCGGTGGCGGCTCCAAGAAGCATCTTGCGACACGCCTTGCCGCGGGCGGGATCGGCGGTATTGCAGGGTTCCTCGCCTGTGCCGGCTTCTGGATGTGGCGGATGCAGACCCTGACCGGCAATCCGCTCTTTCCCTATTTCAACGATGTTTTCAAATCGCCGATGGCACTGGCCTCGCCATACCGCGACATGCGCTTCTTGCAAGGCGGTTTCTGGCGAATTGTCACCTACCCGATCCGTTTTTCCATCGACTACCGCATCGCCGACGACATTCCGTATGACGATATCCGCATCGGCATCGTCTATATCGTTCTGATCGCTACAGCTTTGATTTGGGCCTTTGGCAAGCGCTCCAAAGAGCCGCTGCTCGACCCCATCGCTGCCCGAATCGGCTTTGTATTTGTAGCGGTGACATATGTTTTCTGGCTGAAGCTCTTCGCCATCCACCGCTACATCCTGCAGATCGAGATGCTGGCGCCGATCCTGATCGCCATGGGCGTCGGGCTGTGGCCGTTGCCGCGCAAAGTCCGTCTGGTGACAATCGGCGTGCTGTTCTTTTTCGCCCTGCTCTTCACCCGCAGCGAGCATTTGCAAGGAGCACCGCTCGGCGATCCCTATATTGCCGTGGATTTGCCGAAAATTTCCGACCCCACCCACACCATGGTGGTGATGACGGGCGACGCGCCGCTGGGCTTCATCGCCCCCGCGTTACCGCCCGAAGTCCCCGTCCTTCGGATTGACGGCTGGATGATGCAACCCGAAGACGGCTCCTATCTAACGGGTCAGATGCGCGCCCGCGTTGCGGCACATAAGGGCGCCCTCTTCCTGATCGCCGATGCCTATGATATGGGCCGCGCCAGTGCCGCTGTCGTCGATTACGGCTTGGCGATAGATTGGCAGAAGTGCCGGATTTTCACGACGAACCTGACAGGTGCCTATCAATGGTGTCCGCTCTTGCGCTGAAACTGGTGAGCCCGCGGCTCGCCGTGCTGATCCCTTGCTACAACGAAGCGGCAACGGTTGCGAAAGTCGTGGACGATTTTCGGGCGGCGCTGCCGTCCGCCAGCATCTATGTCTACGATAACAATTCGAGCGACGAGACGACGGTGCGCGCCCGCGAGGCCGGTGCCATCGTGCGCAGCGAGTTGCGCCAGGGCAAAGGCAATGTCGTACGCCGCATGTTCGCCGACATCGAAGCCGACGTGTATGTCTTGGTGGACGGGGACGACACCTATGATTCCACTGTGGCCCCGGCGCTGATCGCCAAGCTGATCGACGACGGCCTCGATATCGTCTCGGGCAAGCGCGAGGCCACCGGCGCGGCGGCCTATCGCGCCGGGCATGTCCTCGGCAACCGTTTGCTCACAGGGCTGACCAGCGTGATGTTCGGCGTTCACCTGCGCGACATGCTCTCGGGCTATCGCATTATGTCACGCCGCTTCGTGAAATCGCTGCCGACGGCCGTCGAAGGCTTTGGCATTGAGACCGAGCTGACCGTGCACGCGGTGCGCATGAAAGTGCCGATGGCCGAAGTCGATACCATCTATAAGGAACGTCCCGTTGGCTCCGTGAGTAAGCTGTCGACCTATCGCGATGGCTTCCGCATTTTGCTGACCATCGGGGGCCTCACACGGCGCGAGCGTCCGCTTGTCTTTTACGGCCTGATCTTTTTGTTTTTTGTCCTTTTTACGTTGGTGGTCGGCCTTCCGGTGGTGATCGAATACTTCCAAACCGGCTTGGTGCCGCGGCTACCGACAGCCGTGCTGGTGTCGAGCACTATGGTCATTGCCTTTCTCTCGCTGGTGGCAGGTCTCGTGCTCGACACGGTGACGCGCGGACGCTGGGAACAGAAACGGCTTTTCTATCTTTCCATCCCCGGCCCACACGATCTCCACCATCCCTAGGCGCGCAGCGTGAAACAACTCATCGAGACATTTGCCGCCTCCAAGATTGTGCGCTTTGGTGCCGTCGGCGGCGCTGGCTTTTTCGTCAATGAAGCGGCGCTGGTCGTGGCGAAGGCGATCCTGCATCTTGGCGATCATCCCGCCTGGCTGTTCGGCTTTGCCGTCGCGGTGACTTTCACATGGTGGGGCAATCGCACCTTTACTTTCCACGAACACAAAAGCGCGGGTATCGGTGCAATCGGGTACGAATTCGCCAAATTCGTGGCGACCAATTCCTTCGGTGCCATCGCCAATTTCTGCGTCTATGCGCTTCTCATCCGCTACGCACCGTGGCCGCTGGATGTGGCCTATATTGCATTGTTTTTCGGCGTTCTGGTGGGCATGATTTTCAATTTCACGCTGTCGAAGAAACTGGTCTTCCGCCAGCGCGTCTCCTGAGCAGCCTCAGCCTGCTTCGCGCGCCACCGTGACGGCTTTGACCACACCATAGAGTTTTAGCCCACGTTCAAGCTTCAGCCGCGCGCGTGACGCTTCGGTGATGCGTGAGACCAGCTTGATGGCGCCGCACAGAAGCTGCACATCGGCATGATCGCCCAGCATACGGATGTCCGTCACCGTGCAAGCGAGCACGTTGTTGGCACTGATGCCGGTGGGCTCGGTGAGGGCCAACATGATGTCCTCAGCACGAAGACGGACGCGAACTTTGACGCCTACCGCTTGGCGAAGATGGGGCACGAACAAGACCCCGCCGACGAAATTGAGCCGGGTAAGGCCGTCGCTCTGATGCTCGACCACGGTGGCCTCAAAGACCGCGCCCAAAGGCGGCACGCCCGCGATGGCGCCGACATCCGTGAGCATGTCGAAGACCGGGCCCTGCGCTGTCACGCGCCCGTTTTCCAAAACCACGATCTCATCGGCAAGGCGCGCCACTTCGTCGAGTTGATGGCTGACATAAAGCATCGGCAGCTTGGTCTCACGCGCCAGCTTTTCGAGATAGGGCAAAATTTCGTCACGCCGGGGCTGATCGAGTGCTACCAGCGGCTCGTCGAGTAGCAGCATATCGGGGGCTGCCAGCAAGGCCCGGCCTAATGCGACGCGGCTTTTCTCGCCACCCGACAAAGCCTTGGGCTGGCGCCGCAACAGTTGCTCGAGGCCGAGCAGTTCGATGACATGGGATATGGTCGCAGCATCGGCTTTGTTCAGCGCCCGGCGCCAGCCGAATTTCAGATTGTCCTCAACATTCATGTGCGGAAAGAGGCGCGCTTCTTGGAACACGACAGCGATACGGCGGGCCTCGGGCGGGACGAACACAGACGCCCCGTCGAAGAGCACCCGCCCGTTCACGGCAATATGCCCCTGTCGCGGCCGCGACAGTCCCGCCACCGCTGCCACTACGCTCGATTTGCCCGCCCCCGATGGCCCAAACAGCGCTGTTACGCGACCTTTGGTGGTAAAGGCGATGTCGAGCGTGAAAGCGCCCAAGCGCTGCTCTAGACGAACTTCTAAGCTCATCGCCAGATCCTTTTGGCGGCCAGATCGCCAAGGCTGACAAAAATAACAGCGAGCAGGATGGAAAGAGTGCAGAGCCGGGCAGCGGCCATTTCCCCACCCGGGGCCTGCAGTGCAGCGTAGATCGCGAGCGGCAGTGTTTGGGTTTCGCCAGGGATATTCGAGACGAAGGTGATGATGGCGCCGAACTCGCCAAGGCTGGCGGCAAAAGCCGTGATGGCACCGCTGACGATACCTGGCAATGCCAGCGGCAAAGTGATGTTCACTAGCCGGTCAAAGGGCCGGGCGCCGAGGGTGCGGGCTGCTGCGATCAGGCCGCGATCGGTAGCTTCCAGCGCTTGGCGAATGGCGCGGACCTGCAGTGGAAAGGTGATGAGGGCGCTCGCCAGCGCGGCACCGGTCCAGCTAAAGACAAAGCGAATACCGAAACTGGCATAAAGCCAGCCACCGAGCGCGCCACGCCCACCAAAGGCGGCGAGCAAAAGATAGCCGACGGCGACCGGCGGTAAGACCAGCGGCAAGTAAACAGCCGTCTCAACCAGACCCGCGCCCCAGAAACGCCGCCGCACCAAAAGCAGCGCCGTAAGAAAAGCCAGCGGTAGTGCTGATAAAATCGCAACGCTCGAAATGCGCAGCGATAACCATAAAGCTTCAGCTTCTGCCGGAGATAAACCCTCGCCCATGGGGCCAAGCTTATGGTGAACAGGCCGAAGCTGCCAAGGTGACGAAAAAACTTCGCAATGATCGCGCTTGACGCGCCCAGCCAGGGCACTACCGTCCAGGGTATGGGGAAGTGGGCAGGCGCGCTCGCGGTGGCTGTATTGGCGACTGCGGCGCAGGGACAAGACAACACGCGGCCGGAGCAAGGCGCCGGAACGTCAAGGCTCGTCCTTAGCGATGGCCGAATGGCGACCGTGCAAGCGGTGCCGCCGGATGTGCGCAGCCCCGATGCCCAAAGCGGGACAGCCGAGCCCAGCGCGACGCAGATTTTGCAAGCGCGCGCGGCAAATTACCCTGCAGGTGCCTATGTCATCCGCGCCACGCGCTGGACAGAAGGCGACGAGAAGGAATTCGGGCAATTTTTGACGGAGCTGGGAGAATCGGAATGCAGTTCGGTCAATCGCTGTCTGCACGATGCCCACAACCCCTTTCGCGGCAGCGATGCGCGCGGTGTCGGCTTTGAGGCCGATTGCGCCGATCTTCCCTATTACCTGCGCTTTTATTTCGCTTGGAAACGGGGGCTGCCATTCTCTTTTGTGAGCGAGGTCGAACCGCGCGGTCACACTCACGACATGCGCTATACGGCGGCGGGTAACCGGGTGGCGGCACGTCTGTTTCCGGCCGGCCAAAATGGCTATGCCATCTTGGATTATCTGACCGGGGCGGTGTCCTCAGCCACCTATCGCATCCATCCCGAGCTCGAGACACCCGAAGAGCAGGATCTCTATTCCCCCGCCATCACACCCAAGTCGATCCGCCCAGGCACGGTGGTTTATGATCCCAACGGCCATCTCGTGATCATCTGGAAAGTGGAGCGCAACGGGCGAGCCCATTATCTCGATGCCCATCCCGATTATTCGGTGACGCGCGGCTTTTACGACATGCGCTTCGTGCGCTCCTCACCCGGCATGGGCGCAGGCTTCAAGAATTGGCGGCCGCAAAGCCTCGAAGGCGCCACCAGAAATCCCGACGGCAGCTTCCGCGGTGGACACATCGTTGTGGCGGCCAACAAAGACATTCCCGATTTTTCGCTGGAACAGTATTTTGGCAATGGGCCGCGCCCGCCGACCGACGAGCAATGGGCCGAGGGCCGCTTTACCCTGAATAACGAGGCGCTGGGCTACTACGATTATGTGCGCGGCCAGTTGGCAGGCGGCACGCTGCTGTTCGATCCGTTGCGCGAAGTCGCCGATATGGTCGATTCCAATTGCGCCGATTTGCATTATCGCGGCGCAGCGGTGGATACGGCCATTGCGGCCGGCCTGCAAAAGCAAAATGAACCGGATCGGCTGCCCGCCAATATCTATGGCACCGATGGCGATTGGGAGACCTACTCCACGCCCTCGCGCGATGCGCGGCTCAAGACCGCCTTCAAAGAGCTGAATGACAGCACGAGGCGCTTTCTCTGGATGGCGCAGCACAATGATCCCAAGCTCAATTATAAAGGCAAAGCACTCGCCACCGACATGCTGGCGGTCTATGACGCCCATGCGGCCCAGTGCACCATCAGCTACAGCCGCAGCAATGGCTCGAAAATCTCCTTCGGCTATGAAGAGGCGCGCCGCCGTCTGTTCGATATGTCTTTCGATCCCTACCAATGCCCCGAGCGGCGCTGGGCGGCGTCGGGCAGCGAACTGGCCACCTGCCCGGACAACAGCCTGAAGGCGGCCTGGTACGAGGCCGAAAAGAACCTGCGCAATCAGATCGACCGCACCTACGACACGCGGATGGATTTCTCCCTCACCGAGCTCAAAACACCCGGCCCTGGCAAAGGCGTGCCCACCCCGCCGGAGATCGATATCCGAAGCTGGCTGGTGACCCAGGCCCAGCACGAGAGCGCGGGCGCGGCGCTCAAATCGCCCGCCAAAAGCGACAGCAAAGCCGCGGGTAACGCCAAGCCTTGGTGGCTTTGGTAGGCGGCACCGTCTGGCAGCGCTGCTAGATCGTCCGCGTGGGATCAGATTTCCCCGGTTTTATCCCACTTCAAACGCGGCTTGGCCGGGCATGACGCGTTGTTTCTGTGGCACGCGAGACGGCAGGGCACGTCTCCCAAACAAAAACGGCGGGCCGAAGCCCGCCGTTCTGTAGGTCGTAGAGATACGCCTTAGTGAGCGCGGATGAAGGCGCCCCACATGCGGGCCACCAGCTTGCCATTCGGCGTCGCCTTGGCTTTGTCGAGAGCAGCCAGGGCCTGGGGCTTCTGCTTGGCGCTGGCAAGCGCCACAGCCAGACGGACCTGGGCGTTGTCAGCATCCTTCACGCCCTTGCCGATACCGGCCTGGATCGCGGAGATGGCTTCAGGGAACTTGCCCATGCCGGTGAGGTCTTCACCAACCTTGACGAGTTCGTCGCCCATGGGGGCTTTCTGAGCAGCAGCTTGGTTCTTGGCGAAGTTGGCAGCATCGGCCGCTTCGCTCTGCTTGACGAGGCCGATAAGGCGCTGGGCGCGGGCATCGACGAGCAGCTTGGCAGCTTGGCCCTTTTGCACCACTTGGTCGGCTTCGGCCGGCAGGCGGGCAGCGATCAAAAGCTGCGCCAGGGTGAAGTAGTCGTCCGCACCCTTCATATTGCCGGTGAGGAGCTTGAGGCGATAGATGTCAACCGTTTGCGCATCGGAGAGGCCCTTGGCGCGCTCGGCTTGGCCCAAAAGCTGGGCCCAGTTTTCCGGCGTCGGGCTGACAGCAACGAGCTTCTCGGCCATTTCGAGCGAAAGGGCGTCATCACCGGCCTTAAAGGCGCAGAGACCGCCGCGCTTCAGCATGTCGGCACCGGCGCTGGCATGGTTGCCCGCATAAGCGACGCATTCTTTGTATTGGCCGAGCTGGTAATAGGCCTGGGCGATCACCACCTGGGCATTGGCGGTGAGCCCGCTATATTTGCGCAGCAGCTCTTCATCAGCGATCACATCACGATAGCGGCCCGCATTGTAATCGGCGGCGAATTTCGCCTGGGCGCCTGGCAAGCTCTCGATCGGCCCGCCCGCACCACCGGACTTCACGGTGATGTAGTCCTTCATCTGCTTGACGGTCTTGGCTTCTTCCGCCGTCAGACTGCCGGCACCCTCAGCCTGCCGGACTTTCGCCATGGCCGCCGAGTAGTTGCCCGACGCCGCCAAGGACTGAGCCTCTTGCAGCGGCTTGCCGACGACCGAGCGAAGCGCGGCATCAGCAGGCATAGATGAGGCCGCCAAAGCAGCCGTTCCAATCACAAGCGCCGTCGCGACGGCGCGGAGTTTCTTCGCGATCATCTTCAAGAGACCTCTATCTTCGCCTAGCTACTCAGGCGCCCCCGGGGTATCCCAAGGAGCCCAATCCGCTCCCTCACACACTATGCATATACCGGCAGTGAGCAGTCACTGCATATACTGGTCAAGACCGGTGAACCCAATTTTTTTGACGCCAAGGCGCTGAGCATCGGCCAGCACCTTAGCGACAACATCGTATTTGGCCAGTTTGTTCGGATTAAGGTGGATTTCCGGCTGCGGGTCGGCCACGGCCGCATCGGCAAAATACGATTGCAGTGTCGCCCGGTCCACCACCGAGCCATTCCACAAAATGCTGCCGTCAAAATCCACCGCTAGGTTAACAATGACGGGCTTGAAATCGCTATGAGACGGGGTCACCGACGGCATGTCGAGCTTCACCGCATGGGTCTGGATCGGCAGCGTGATAATGAGGAGCGTGAGGAGAACCAACATAACGTCGATCAACGGCGTCATGTTCATCTCGATCATGGGGTCGCCTTCCCCCCGCTTCATCTCCATTGCCACGGCTTAAAGTCCCTTATCCCAAACCACATTTAGAAACGGTGCCAGCCCGGATCCCCCGACCCGTGTTTCCTGACGGAAACCAGCTTTGCACCGCGTCCGGATGCGGCCCCTTCGGGCCTTTTCTGGCAAACCGCCAATCCGGGGCAGCGGCCGCTTAACGCTTAAGCTTTTCGGACTTCTTGTGAAGCCCCTTCTCAGGCATCGGGCGCACGAGAGAATCTCCCGCGCGCCCGAAGTCTAAGTTCACTTCGTTTACTGCATATACTGGTCGAGACCAGTAAAGCCGATCTTCTTGACGCCAAGACGCTGAGCATCGGCCAGCACCTTCGCGACGACGTCATATTTCGCCAGCTTGTTCGGGTTCAGATGGATTTCCGGCTGCGGATCCTTGGTGGACGCATCCGTGAAATACGAATCCAACGTAGCCCGATCAATCGGCGAACCGTTCCACAGGATGGTGCCGTCGAAATCCACGCTCAGATTGACGATCTCAGGTTGGAAAACCTGAGGTGTGTGGGTGGTCGACGGCATGTCCAGCTTCACGGCATGCGTTTGGATCGGCAGGGTGATGATGAGCAGAGTGAGGAGAACCAACATAACGTCGATAAGCGGCGTCATGTTCATCTCGATCATCGGCTCACCTTCGCCGCGTTTCATTTCCATTGCCATGGCAGAACTACCTTTTCAGTTCGCTACGCGAGCCAATCACTATTCGTTACGCGGCTCGGTGATAAAGCCGACCTTCGGCACACCTGCCTGTTGGGCTGCCAAAATGGCGCGACCCACCGCTTCGAAACGCACGTTCTTGTCGGCGCGGATATGCACCTCCGGGAGCGGCGTTCCGGTCTTGGAAGCGCGGATCAGCGCTGCCACGAAACGCCCATGCAGATCGACATACGAGACCGGAGCGTTGTTCCAGTAGACGTCTTCATCAGACGTCACCGCAACCACGATGTTCTCAGGCTTCGTTTCGGTCGCAATGTTGCGCGCGTTCGGAAGATTGACCGGCACGACCTTGACGATAACCGGGATAGTGACAAGGAAGATGATCAGCATGACCAGCATGATGTCCACGAGGGGGACAACGTTGATGGTGCAGTTCAGATCGTCTTCGTCTTCGTGACCGCCGGCACTTTGTACAAACACAGCCATCTTTGGTCTCCGCAAATGAAGGCCGACCGGAGCCGGCCTTACTTTGCATTTGCCTTATTTGCTACCCTTGGAAATCAGGTAGGTCTGGAGATCGCCAGCGAAGCCACGGAACTTCTCGCTGATCAGCTTGTTGCGGCGGATCAGGAAGTTGTAGAGCAGCACGGCCGGGACGGCGGCGGCAAGACCAATGGCGGTCATGATCAGAGCTTCACCCACCGGGCCAGCGACCTTATCGATCGAGGCCTGACCGGCAACACCGATCGAGATCAGGGCTTGCAGAATACCCCACACCGTGCCGAACAGACCGACGAACGGAGCAACCGAACCCACCGAAGCGAGCCAAGTAATGCCGCCGGAAAGCTTGGAGTTGGCGTCGTCAAGCTGACGGGTCAGGCTCATGGCGATCCAGTCGTTCATGCCGACGAGGGTGGTGCCGCCCTGCGAAGCGCGCACGCCGGCTTCGGCGATGGCACGGAATTCGGAGTTCTTCGGCAGCTTCTCGATGCCTTCGGTCAGCGTCCCCGAGGTCCAGAAGCGGCGATCAACCGTCTTGCCCTGACCGATGATGCGGGACTGTTCGAAGTACTTGACGAAGAAGATGTACCAGGTGCCGATCGACATGACCAACAGGATGCCGAGCACGGTCATCGAAACCGGGTTCTTCTTGTGGATGATGTCTTCGAGGCCGTAGGGGTTCTCAGAGCCGGCCTTGGCAGTGGTGGCCTTCAAGGTCTGCTGGCCCGCGGGGGCAGCAGTGGCGGTGGCGGCGGGAGCCGCCGGGGTCGTGTCCTGAGCAGACGCCGGGGCGCTGCTAAGGCCGGTCATAAGGACGAAAGCGGCTGCGATCGCCAGATGTTTCGTGATCATTGCTGTACTACTCCGTAGCTTGTCGAATTAAATGCGTTACCCTGCTGTCGTATTTCTCAGTGCAGAACCCATTTCACTTCCGCTTTCCACGGAACCGCGACTGGGTGTCCTGCTTCCACCGCCGGCTTGTAGCGCCAGCTTCCGGCGCAATTGACGGCAGCGTTATCCAGACGTTCCGAACCGGACGAGGTCGCGACATGTGCGTTCTCGACGTGACCGTCGGCCGTGATGGTGAACCCAACGACGGTCGTGCCCTGCTCACCCAGGCGCACGGAAATGGCCGGATAGTCCTGCAAGCAGACATGCGGTTTGCCAATCGAAGCCGGAGTAGAAATCGCCGGCGGCGTGGGCTGCTTGGTTTGGACAGTAATGGTGTTTTGCGGCGGCGGAGCATCGGTTTGAATGACGATGTCCGGCGGCGGCACGAAGGGCGGCGGCGGCGCTTTCGTTTCCGGCGGCGGCGGCGGCGGTTCCTTCTTTTCAGGCTTGTCTTTGAGAACGTCGACCTGGATCATCTCGGGGAGTTTCTCCACGAGGCTGGAGGCCAGACCAGACGACAGCGCCCAACCGAAACCAATGACGATCACGGTAGAAACGCCAAGCGCAACGATACGCGTCGGCGTTAGCCCTGCGTTTTGATGTGCCTTAATTGCGTGTAGTGGCTGTTCCATGGGTGTTTACCGGTACCTTTTTTATAAACTACGACCCGGCGCAAGCGCACCGGGCCATGCTGCTGCAGCTGACCAAGCTCACGCGTCCCCCACCGGGCGCCCACCCCTGGGCGCATTGTCGGTTACGCAATCGTAAACATCGTTCGCCAGCCGGTCCAGAGGGTCCGTTGACAAATGCGAGTTCTCACCAAGATAGATTAACACTGTCTTGGTCTTTCAAGACATTTCTTGGTGGGAAAGCTCCATAACACGGTTGTTAGGAACGCAAGAGAAAATGGTGAAAAAGGGGCAGGCCCGTTGTGGCGGATTCGCACACGGCGCGGCAATTACTGCTCTGCGGCAGATAAAAATTCCTTGCCAAACGAGGCTTTGGCTCTGCGGCCAAAGGTTTCACCCGAGATTTCTTCCGCAGCGCAATATAGAAAAAATAGCAGCCGGATGGTTAACCGCCGGTCAGACTTTGTCCCGGAAAGTGAGGCTTTCATGCGCTATCTACACACCATGGTCCGCGTCGGCGATCTCGACTCGGCGTTGGATTTCTACTCTCACAAACTGGGGCTGATCGAGGCCCGCCGCATGGACAGCGAGAAAGGGCGCTTCACCCTCGTCTACCTCGCGGCCCCGGCTGATAAGAGCCGTGCCGCGACCGAACAGGCCCCACTCGTAGAGCTCACATACAATTGGGATAGCGAAACCTATTCGGGCGGCCGCAATTTCGGCCATCTCGCCTTCGAAGTCGAAAACATCTATGAAATATGCGAAAAACTGATGTCGTCCGGCGTCACCATACATCGTCCGCCTAGAGATGGTCACATGGCTTTCGTGCGCTCGCCCGACGGCATTTCGATCGAACTCTTGCAGAAAGGCCCGGCGCTGAGCCCCGCCGAGCCTTGGGCCTCGATGGCCAATACGGGTAGCTGGTAAGAGCGATGATGAACTTTCTTTCCG
>Ga0265338_10005694_pt1 | contig 16118 bp, 12 predicted proteins | sample 42126metaG_FD_193579 | JGI IMG/M metagenome (GOLD analysis project Ga0265338, IMG submission 193579) | Rhizosphere microbial communities from Carex aquatilis grown in University of Washington, Seatle, WA, United States - 4-21-26 metaG | ecosystem: Host-associated > Plants > Roots > Rhizosphere... | reverse complement strand
TCGACCCGCGCGTGAACTGCCTCGGCTGCGCAGCGCGGCTTTCGCACGGCATCGAGCCAGGCGAGACGACCGTCTACGCGACACAGGTTTTCTATGCTAAGACCGAGAAGAAAGTGTTCTCGGTCAAGGGCGGGTGACGATTCAATCGCCTCGCCGGCGCGCCAGACTCCGGTTCCGCAACACGAGCAACGAGGCCAAGTTATTCGAAAACTAACCGTTTATCGGTCAATGGCGCCTATTGCCCTTGAAAATGCGAAATAGGAAAACAAGAGACGGGAACAAAATGAGCGCACCGATCGCCAATGCCATGATCAGGAGGCGCAACGTGGCCTCCGGTGCATGGGTTCCCGCGACCGTAACATCCGGCGTAATGAGGTTGGGATATTGCGCCAGGCTCCAGCCAACGAGGATGAGCGTCACCTGACCTGCAGCCGCCACGCGCGCCATTGCGAACCGTCGCCGCCACAGGGCCAAGAGCGCGCCGACCGCGATCAGGCACGTGGCACCAAGCAGGGGCGCCGCCCACCAACTTACTAATCCGCCAAAGAGCGCTGGCGCGCCTTGACGGGCGGCGAGAAAAACGCCTCCGGCCATTGGCCAGAGGGCCAGTGCGGACCAGATAGCCCGCAACCGGAAATCATTCTGCAGGTCGGGCTGTTCCTTCGCATCGAGCGTCAGGTACGTGGCCGCCAAGAATGCAAAAAGGCCAAGTGCAAACACGCCACAAGAGACGGCGAAGAATGTCAGCCAGCCCGCGAAGAAGCCTGTCGTCACCTGACCGTTCACGACGTGAATCTCGCCGGTGGCTAGCGCGCCCATAATCACTCCCTGCAAAAACGGCGTGACCACGCTGGCGGTGCCGAATGTTACGGCCCAACGCCGCTGAGCATCGGCCGACTGCGACTTGTAGTCGCCGAAAATGAAGGCCGATCCGCGCAACACGATGCCGATTAGCATCAGCGTGACCGGGATGTTCAATGCGGTCATCATCGCGGCAAAGGCCATCGGGAACCCGGTGAAGAGCACCACCACGATGAGGATAAGCCAGACATGGTTGGCTTCCCAGATGGGCGCGATCGCTGCCGCGATCGCCTTGCGTTGCCGGTCGGCGCGCGGCCCTGCCGCCATCAGATTCCACATGCCGCCGCCAAAATCAGCGCCGCCAGTCAGCGCATACAAGATGAGCGACGACAATAGGGAGACGGTGACAACGAGTTCTAGCATGTCATCACGCAGCATTCACCGGTTTGGCAACCGCCCCATCTGTCTCCAGGAATTGGCGGCGCAGGAGGGAGAAGACGACAAAGGCGAGAACAAGATACAGGATCGTGAAGGCCAAGAAGGGAGCCGCAATTCCGGGCATCGGCGTAACGGCGTCCTTCGTCCGCAGGAGGTTGTAGATGATCCACGGTTGCCGACCGACCTCGGTGACCACCCAGCCGGCCTCGATCGCCACAAATCCCAGCGGCCCGGTGGCGACAAGAGCGCGCAGGAGCAGCGGATGGTCCGCCAGCCGATGTCTCCGCAGCATGTGCCAGCCTGACCAAGCCGCCACGGCCAGCATCGCAAAGCCCGAGAGGACCATAAGGTCAAATGACCAATGAACGATCCGCACATTGGGCCAGTCGTTGCGCGGGAATTCCTCCAGTCCGACGACCTTGGCTGATGGGTCGTCGGCAAGCAGCAGACTCAGCCCGTGCGGAATCGTGAGCGCATACCTCACCGTGCGCGCCGCATCGTCGGGCATGCCCCCTATGAGAACCGGCGCTCCCGCCTGGGTCCGGTAGAGGGCTTCCATCGCCGCCAGCTTGGCAGGCTGCAGCCGGCCCGTGACGCGGGCGCTCAGGTCTCCGCTTGCGATCTGAAGTGGGATGCTGATGCCCGCGACCGCAAGCGCCAGGGCCAGGGCGCTGCGATGGAACAGGCTCGACGGATTCCGGAGCAGGAGAAAGGCATGCACCGAGGCCACCGCGAAGCCGGTCGCCACAAAGGCCGCCAGGGTCATATGAAGGGCCTCATGAAGGCTCGCTTGGTTCAACATGGCCGCGACCGGATCGATCTCGGTGAACTGGCCGTGGACCAGCCTGAAGCCGGCCGGTGCGTTCATCCATGCATTCGCTGTCACGACAAAGATGCCGGAAAGGATGCCGCTTATGGCGACAACGACACCGACCAGCCAATGCAGCAAAGGCGAGAGACGGCTCGCCCCATAAAGATAGATGCCGATGAAGATGGCCTCGGTGAAGAAGGCGAATCCTTCAAGGGAGAAGGGCATGCCTATAATCGCCCCCGCCTTGCCCATGAAGCCCGGCCAGAGAAGGCCGAGCTCGAACGACAATACCGTGCCCGAAACCGCACCGACTGCGAAGAGGATCGCGGTGCCCTTCGCCCACCGTCGACTTAGTTCGAGATATGCCGGCTGCCCGGTGCGAAGGAAGGCCCCCTCAGCCATGACCATGAGCATCGGCATCCCGATTCCCAGCGCGGCGAACACGATATGGAAAGCCAGCGACATCGCCATTTGCGAGCGGGCGAACAGGAAATCATTCATATTGGAACGCCTCGATTGAAGCCGGACGCCGTTCCCGCTGCCATTGGCGGAACATGGCGGCAATCACGTCCTTAGCCGCAGCCTTTCCCCTGCACTGAGCCGCTGAGCAGCGAAGCTCATGCTATTCCGCACCCGAGTGCTCGACCTAGGATACATTGATCACATCACAGAAGGTCCGTCCTGTCGTCCAATCCCACGACTAGGACCGAATTCAATTCCCCGAAGGGATTTGTCGTGCTCTTCGGAGCCCCCGGATCGGTGGTCCAGACGCCATCCACGACAAATCGGTATTCATACTGACCGGACTTGAGCATCAACCGTGCGATCCAATCTCCGGATCCCGAGCGTTCAAGCGGGTTGGCTTCCGGGTGCCAACCGTTGAACGTGCCCGCCAGCTTTACCACTCCGGCCTCGGGGGCGTGAATCATGAAGGTTATTTCCTGTTCCTCCAAGGCAGGAAACCGCTCCGAGATCGGTTGGATTGGTAGCGTCCTTTTCATTTCAGCCCTTTCCCCTTCCAGACCCGGATTTTCTGCCGCCGCCGGTCAGCTTGTTGACGGTAGCCCAAGCGCGCGATTCGGCGGTTTTCACGCCGAGCCCCTTCTTCTCGTAGCCGGCCTCGATGTGCTCCGCTTGGCGCTTCTGTTTATCGGTGTAGCTTGATTTGTCGCCTTGAGGCATTGGTGGTCCTTTTTCTTGTCCTGGAGAACTCGGGCCCGAGTCGCCGCGACCCTTCGTTGTCCCTATGATGGTCGTGAGAGGCTCTGTTCGGGTTTGTTGGGAACTCTGCCGACGTCTCGGACAGCGCATGTACCTCCGGCATCTTCAGGGGCGAGCGTACGCCAGGAGGCCGGCGGGAGGTATGGGGTGTTACCCGACTCCATGGAGCCGCTCGCTCCCAACTATACCGGTAACCGCCGGCATGGTTCTCGGGCTGGCAGCACCGTTGGCAAACCTCCCTGGGGCCAACGGAACCTATTCGCCCGGGGCGGGCACTGACGCAGACGCGTGGTGTCAAAAGCTGGATGTCGATCGACAAGGAGAGCACCGGATTTCCCGAAGTGAATGTGCATAAGCGGACGACAAAGGTGAATCTTTGGATGATCGTGGCCATTTTGACCTTCTTCCTCGTGGCGGCCGTGGCCGCCATTCGGATTGCGCGAAAAACGGCGTCACCTGCCGGCGCGCCGTCGGGCGAATCGCCGAGGAAGTAGGTTGGGCCCTGGCCCACACGGGCGCTGCGAAAGCTCCTGGATCGAACCGTCCGTCAGCGAAGGAGGTTCGTTTTCAAGAGATCGATCACCTCGTCGCCACGGCCGCTCAGCACCGCCTTTACCATGTAAAGCCCGAAACCAAGCGCCTGCTCCGCACTGATGCCCGGCGGAATCGAAAGTTCCTGGCGATTGACAATCACATCGACGAGGGCGGGCCCGTCATGTTGGAGAGCCCTGGTCAGGGCCGGGCGCAGCTCCTCGGGCCGTTCAACCCGTATGCCAAGAATACCGGCTGCTTCCGCCAGCCTGGCGAAATCGGGATTGACCAAGTCCGTGCCGAAGGCGACCAAACCCGCAGTCTTCATCTCCAGTTCCACCAGGCCGAGGGAACTGTTATTGAGCACCACCATCTTTACCGGAAGCCTCAGCTGCGGCAGCGTCAATATCTCGCCTAGAAGCATGGCGAGCCCGCCATCGCCGGAGAGCGTGACCACCTGCCTCCCCGGAAACGCGACCTGCGACCCGATGGCCTGGGGGACGGAGGCCGCCATCGAGCCGTGTGTGAACGAGCCCAGCAGCCGGCGCTTCCCGTTCATTCGCAGGTATCGGGCCGCCCATATGGTGGGAGTGCCCACATCGCAGATGAACACCGCGTCATCCGCGGCAACCTCATCCAAGACCTTGGCGACAAACTGAGGATGGATTGGGGTATGGCCCGGTTTGCCGGTTGCCAGGTCATCCAGCGATTTCCGGGCCTTCTTGTAATGATCGACACACAGATCCAGATGCGAGCGCTTGGTCTTTTCCCGGATCAGCGGTCCAAGCGCGGCCAGCGTGTCGCGCACGGTGCCGACCAATCCCAGATCCACCCGTGCCCGCCGTCCAATCTGCTCGCCGCGTCGGTCGACCTGGATGATCTTCGCGTCCTTGGGATAAAATTGCTGGTAGGGAAAGTCGCTCCCCAGCACCAGGAGCACGCCGCAGTTCATCATCGCGTGATAGCCGGAGGAGAACCCAATCAACCCCGTCATGCCGACGTCGTAGGGGTTGTCATATTCGATGAACTCCTTTCCGCGAAGTGCATGGACTATGGGTGCCTTCAGCATCTCGGCCATCGCGATAAGGCTCGCATGGGCCCCCTCACAGCCGGCGCCGCCCAAGATGGTCACACTTTCCGCGCCATTGAGCATCTCGGCGGCCTTGCCCAGATCCAGGTCGGAAGGGCGCTCGATCGACGCGGCCCCCAGGATACCAAGGGAAAGCGGCGCCGAGGAACACCTGCACAGGGCCACATCGCCAGGCATCACGACAACGGCGACGCCGCGCCTCGTCATCGCGGTCCGCAGCGCGATCCCAAGTATGCGCGGGATCTGGCTCTCGTGGGAGACGAGCTCGCAGAAGTGGCTGCAGTCCATGAAGATTCTCTCAGGATGGGTCTCTTGAAAGAAATCGCTGCCGATCTCGCGACTCGGGATCTGCGCTGCGATTGCCAGCACCGGAACGCGGCTGCGGTGGCAGTCGAAGAGCCCATTGATCAAATGCAGGTTCCCGGGACCGCAGCTGCCGGCGCACACCGCAATGGTGCCGGTCAAGTGAGCGTCGGCCCCGGCGGCAAACGCCGCGGCCTCCTCGTGCCGCATGTGAATCCATGCGATCGCGCCATTTTGCCGGATGGCCTCCGTCAGGCCGTTCAGCGAGTCTCCGGCTACGCCATAGATCCGTTTGACACCTGCGGCGACAAGCGTCTCGACAAATACATCTGCAACGTTTTTTGCCATTTTGATTTTCCCTGACTTGGGTCGATGGGTTCGGATTGGCCGGTGCCAGAGTGGCAACCCTGGCGTTGCGCGGCCTGCCGCCAGGGGGCCGCTCTCCGGCGTCGGCATCGCCGACTTTAGGCCAAGATGCCGCAGGGGCGCTATAGGGTGTTACCCGACACCGAAAATATCCCCCCAGCGAAGCCGGTTCGAGCATCTCTCGCTCGAAGAGAATTCAGGCGTTTGGCGACAGGGATGGATTGGCGGTGGATACCTGTTGTGCCCGAAAAGGCCGGTCCGGGAAAGGCTAGCAGCCTTCCCTTGGTGCAGATGTACCCAGCTTCAACTCCGTGGCCGGGTCTTTCGGTAATGCGGTCTCGTGATGAGCCCGTGTTCGATAACCGACGGAATTGACGCGTCGACTTTCGAGGCCAACAGATGCATTTCCTTATAGGGTCCAATCGGTCGCCCTACCCCACCGCACCCATGACCACCCCCGACCCCGAGCCTTCCGAGCCACCGACTCTTCGCATCCTCAGGTTTGCCGCACTCGCCGTTTTGGCCCTGGCGGCGGCGTTGCTTCTCGCCATCGAGATCGTCGCGATTTCGCCCCCGCTTCACGGTTTCATCGTGGCGTTGATGGGATTCCCCTTCAACGAGTCCTCCCTCCGGAACGCCAAGGAATGGCTCGTGGCGGGGATTCTGATCACTCCGATCCTCCTCCTGGCCGCCGCCCTCTTCGTTGCGGCCTGGAGGCTCAGGTTCGCCACCTGGCGGGCCATGGCCGTCGGCACCGCGGCGATTCTCGGCATCCTCGCCTACCTGGCCCACGACGACCCCGTCCTCACCCAACCGGTCCCAATCATGGATGCGTCCCTCGCCCCGGCCTCGGCCCGCGAAAGCTTCGCCCTCCTTATGACCTACGGGAAGCAGCAGCCGCTTGCGAAGAACTTCCGGGAGCCCCCGTTCAAGAACCCGTACCCCGACTGGAACAACCGTGATCCGGCGAAGTGGCGGGCGATGCTCACCCTCCACCGTGCCGAGCTTGAGGCCCACTGGGCCGCGCTCGCCCCCGAGCGCGCGTGGTGGGACGGACTGGACGCCTATGAGCGGATCGGCGACCTGACCCCGCCGAGCGCGGATTCGGACATCATCTCGTTCCAGGTCATGCGGACCCTCTCGCACCAGGCGATTGCGATCGCGAGCCTGCAGGCGATCGACGGGCACGGCGACCAGGCCATCGACACGCTTCTGCCCACGCTGCGGGTGGCGATCAAGCTCCAGCCCGAGTCGCGCACGCTGGTCAGGACCATGATCTCGGTCGTCATCGAGCGCTTCGCGCTTGAGACCGCCGGCTTCGTCCTCGATACGACCCCCGTCTCGCCCGAGGCCCGCGCCCGCCTCGCGGATGCGATCCGGGGAGGAGACCCCGAGGCCGGCGCCCGCCGGCTCATGACGGTCGACTACGCCTTCGCGCTCAACGCCATCATGAAGGAGCGGGCCGGGGACTTCGTCCAGAGCTACACCTACAGCGGGAGGAGGGCCTGGCTCCGCGCGCCCTTGAATGCCGCTAGCCCCTTTCTCTACAACCCCAGGGCGACCTTCAACACCTACGGAGCGCTGGTCGCCGACCTGCAGGACTTCGCGGGCCGGAGGGAACTCGGGAAGATCACCCCACGGATGACCCGGTTCCTCCAGGAGGACACCAGGCCCCGCTTCAAGAACCTGTTGGGCGACCTGCTGCTTCCCGCCATCGTCCCGGCCATCCAGAAGGTGGCCGAGAACTACTGGAGGACCCAGGACCTGCGGACGGCGCTCCTTGCGCGGCTCGGGGCCAAATAGGGCATTCCTTCCCCGCCGAACCCGCGGCTGGGTTTCCCCGGGCCTTGACCTTACCCCTCCGGGCCCGCTTGGTGCAGGCATGGATTTACCCGAAGACGACCAGGCCTTCCTCAGGGACCTTGTCAAAGCCTCGCGCCAGAAGACCCACCTCGTCGCCTGGGTAGACCGAGACGGGACGGCGCGCCAGACCGTGCTCACCCAGGTCGAGGTCGTCCGCCTGAACAAGATCGCGGGGAGCCTCGGCACCTCCAAGTCCGAGGTGCTGCGCCGGGCGGCGCACGTCCCCGTCCAGAAGCCGACCAAGCCCGCCTAGAGCGGCAGGAGCCTGACCTTAAGGGATTCGTACCCCACCGCCCGCTGGTAGCGCTCCTCGTTCTCGACGTGCTCCTTCGCCTCGAGGAGCGTGACGCCCGACAGCCTCTCCGTGCATTTCTGGAGGAGCGTTCTTAGGAGCAGCCGCGCATGCGGGGCGCCGAGGCAGACGTGGGCCCCCATGCCGAAGGCGACGTGGGGATTGGGCTTCCGGTCGAGGCGCACCTCCTGCGGGGAGTCGAAGGCCTTCTCGTCCTGGTTAGCCGACGCCCAGCAGAGCGACACCCTTCCGCCCGGCTTGACCGTGACGCCGTGGACGTCCGTCTCGACCGGGCAGACGCGCCCGATGTGGGTAAGGGGCGTGACGACCCGGAAGAACTCCTCGCTCGCGTGGACGATCCTCGAGGGATCGTCCCTGAGGAATTTGAGCGCCTCGGGGTGGTGGCAGAAGTAGGCGATGACGGAGGAGGTCGTGTGGATGATCGTGTCGCGCCCGCCGGCAAAGGTCAGGTTGGCGAACCCCATCATCTCCTCCCGGGTCAAGGGCCGGCCGCGGAAGGTCGCTTTCGTCAGCGCGCTGAAGAAGTCCTCGCCCGGGTTCGCCTCCGCCCGGTCGAACTGACGGCGCAGGTAGGCGTCGAGCGCGGCGCCCTTCTTCTCGCCGGGGGCGCCGTCACGGAACACGTGGGTCCCCCAGCCTATCCATATCTTCGCCTCGTCCTCCGGCATGTTGAGGAGGTACGTGAGCGCGCGGGACTGGAGCGGAAGCGCAAACTCCCGCACGATCTCGACCGAGTCCCGGGTGAGCGCCTCCGCAATCATCCCGTCGATGAGCGCCTCGACCTTGGCGATCACCGCGGGCTCCTTGGGCCGGCGGAAGAAGGGCTCCGCGATCTCGCGGTATTCCGTGTGCTCGGGCGGGTCCGTCTCGATCGGCAGCTGCCTCATCGACCTCACGCCCTCCTCCGACGGGATCGGCACCCGGAACGGGGCGTCGGAGCTGAAGGTCTTCCAGTCCTTCGCGGCACGCCGCACGTCCTCGTGGCGCAGGATCATCGGCACCTTCTCTCCCTGGAACTCGCATTCGAGGCTCGCGGCTTCTCTGCGCTTCTCGCCAAAGGGATCGGGATTGGTGCTCATGGGGGTTGTTGCTCCCGTCGGAGGGGACTTCGCCATCGTGGTGGGTCAAATGGGGGTTGGAAAACCTAAAGGTTCAGCGGGATCGCCTTGCGGGCGAGACGGTGGAGAACGCATAGACCGTGCACCGGCGAAGGGGGCGCTCCGGCGACACCATGATGTCGCCGAACCCGCTCACGCTTGCGGCGTTGGGATAGCCCTGGCACTCCAGGCAAAGGCCGGCATGCCGGCCGTACGGCCTGCCGGACTTCCCGACCAGGGAGCCATCCAGCCCGACCCCCGAGTAGAACTGAAGGCACGGCTCGTCGGTCGACACCTCAAGGATGCGCCCCGTCCGGGGTTCCACGACCCTCGCGGCAAGGAGAGGGCCCTTCGGCTGCGGCGCGTCCTGGGCGCGGAGCAGGTAGAGGTCGCCGTGCGCCAGGGGAAGCCCCGGGATCGCATCCCGCAGGGGTCGCGGGCGGTTGAAATCGGCACTCCGCCCCGACACACGCTCCCGGCGGTCCTGGAGCGTCAGGGCGCTGTCCGCGGGGACATACTCCCCGGCGAGGATCTGGACCTCGTGGCCGAGGACGGGGCCGGTGCCCTCGCCCTCCAGGTTGAAATACGAATGGTGCGTGAGGCTAAGCGGCGTCGCCCGGTCAGACCTCGCCTCCGTCTCAAAGACGAGGGCGTTCTCCGCCGTGAGTGTATAGGTGACCGAAACCTCGACGTTGCCCGGGTAGCCCTCCTCGCCGTCGGGGCTCACGTACGAGAGCCTGACAGACGACGCTCCGGCTTTCCCGGGCACCGGGGTTGCGGTCCAGAGGCGCTTGTCGAACCCCCGGCGCCCCCCGTGCAGGTGGTTGGACCCGTCGTTGCAGTCGAGGGAGACGACGCGGCCTCCGACAAGGAGGCGCCCCCCGCTGACCCTTCCCGCAATGCGCCCCACGATGGCGCCCATGTAGGGATGGCCCGCAAGGTAGCCCTCAAGCGTACCGAGGCCGAGCACGACGTCCGCAACGCGACCCGCGCCGTCGGGCATGCGGAGCGACCTAAGGATCCCCCCGTAGCTCAGGACCTCGGCGGAGGCCCCGGCCTCGTTGGACAGCGTATGGGCCTGGACGGCCTCGCCCGACGGCAGCAAACCAAAGACCCGGGAGGTCATGCTTCGCCGTTCGCGGAAAACCTCAGCGCGGCCCGGGCTTGGGCGGCGCCGGCATGGACGGGCTCGGGGTGGCCACGACCTTCAGCTCGCAGAACTCGCGCAGCCCCTCCTCGCCTCCCTCCCAGCCCTGGCCGCTCGCCTTCGTTCCCCCGAAGGGGATCTCCGCCCGCAGCGGGCGCCATTCGTTGACGCCCACGATACCGGCCTCGAGCTCCTCCGCGACGGCGTTGGCGAGCGAGAGGTCCGTCCCGTAGACGTAGGCGGCGAGGCCCGCCGCGGTGGCGTTTGCCCTCGAGACGGCCTCGGAAAGGTCCGAGTAGCCAAGGAGCGCCATGACGGGCCCGAAAACCTCCTCCCGCGCAAGCGGCATGTCGTCGCGCACCCCCCTCAAGATCTGGGGCGGGTAGAAGCTGCCCTTTGCGAGCGCGGGATCGGCCTCGAAGCCGCGATTCTCGGCGACGAGCTCGGCCCCCGCGCCCCAGGCGCCCTCGACCAGGCCCCGCACGCGCTCGCACGCCTTGGCATGGATGAGCGGCCCCACGTCCACCCCCTCCGTGAGCCCGTTGCCCACCCGCAGGGCGCCCCAGAGCGGGGCCAGCTTCTCGATCAGCGCCTTCTCGAGCGATACCGGCATGAAGACCCGGTTGGCGGTCACGCACACCTGGCCGGAGCAGAGGAGCTTCAGCCTGACGAGCTCGGGGGCCACCTCGTCGAGGTTCGCATCCGGCAGGATGATAAAGGGCGCGTTCCCTCCAAGCTCGAGGGAGAGGCGCGGCAGGTGCTTTGCCGCCGCCTTCACGAGCGTCCGGCCCGTGGCCGTCGAGCCCGTCAGCGACAGCACCCGGACCCGGGCGTCCGCGGTGAGCGCCTCGCCGGCAACGGGCCCCAGGGCCGGGAGGATCTGGAGTACGCCCTCAGGAAGCCCCGCCTCCTGAAGGAGGGATCCCAGGGCCAGGGCGACAAGCGGGGTCAATTCCGAGGGCTTCCAGACCGCCGTGCAGCCTGCGGCGAGCGCCGCGGCGATCTTCTTCGCCCCCTGCGCCAGCGGGAAATTCCAGGGGGTCACGAGTCCCGCGACCCCGGCGGGGACCAGCTTCACCCGGTATTCCCGGCCGCGCTGCGGGTGGGGCTGGAGCCGGCCGCAGGGCCTGCGGGCCTCCTCGCCAAACCACTGGAAGAAGCTCGCGGCGTAGTCGACCTCGGCGAGGGCCTGGGCAAGCGCCTTGCCCTGCTCGAGCGTCAGGAGCCTCGCCACCTCCTGTCTCCTCTGGAGGAGCAGCGCCGCCGCCCGCTTGAGGACCTCCCCCCGCCCGGCGGCCGGCTCCCTTCTCCACCGCTCGAAGGCCAGCTGCGCGCCGTCGATCGCAAGGCGGAAATCATCCGGGCCTGCGAGCGACACGACGGCGATCTCCATTCCCGTCGCCGGGTTGACGATCGCGGTCGTCCCGGCCCGGCCCTCGGCCGGGCGGCCGTCAATCGAGAGACCCGGACGGACGCCGAGCCTGGAGAGAAGCGATGGAATATCGTCAGTCATTGATGCCCTAGCGTCCTCCGGTAGATGCCGACCGCATCCTCCTCGGTGACCAGACGGGGATTGGGATCCATAAGGCGGCGGTTGGCAACCGCCTGCTTTGCGAGGTCCGCGAGGGCCGAGGCGGGAACCGCGGCCGCCAGCAGCACCTTCCTTAATCCTATGGACTCTGCCAAGGCGGCCATCTGCCCGGGAAACCTGTCGGGATCCGTGTCCTCCCAGCCGAGCGCCCCCGCAAAGACCGCGACATCATCCCGGATCGAGGGCAGGTTGTGCCGCATGGTCTCGGCCGCGAGGCACCCGGTCACGACCCCGTGGGCGATGTGGAAACGACCTCCGAGCGGAAGGGCGAGCGCATGGACGGCGCAGCACGAGGAATTCGCAAAGGCCAAGCCCGCTAGGTTTGCCCCGAGGAGCATCGCGTCGCGCGCGGGGCGTTCCCCGCCGTCGCGGCACACCGCAGGAAGCGCCGGACCGAGCCTCCTCGCCGCCTCGAGGGCCAGGCCTCGCGCGAGCGGGGTCGCCGTCCGTGCGATGAAGGCCTCCAGCGCGTGGACGACCGCGTCCATGCCGGCCGCGGCCGTCGGAAGCGCGGGCAACCCGTCGGTCAGGTCGGGATCCAAAAGGACGACGTCCGGGACAAGGCATGGGTCCACGACCCCCACCTTGGAACCCGTCGCGGGGTCCGTGAAGATGGCGACCGGAGTCGCCTCGGACCCCGTGCCCGAGGTCGTCGGCAGGCACACAAGCGCGAGCGGCCGCCGCCCGACCTTGCCGATCCCGGCAAGGAGCGGCGCCTCGCGCCCGTCCTGGAGGGTCGCCGCAACGAGCTTCGCCGTGTCCATCACGCTCCCGCCACCCAGGGCCACGACGACGTCTGCATCAAAAGTGCCCCGGACGAGCGCCAGCGCCGCGGCGACGCACGCGAACGGGGGCTCGGGCTCCGTCGCGTCGAAGACGGAGAACCGGATCCCCTGCACGGCCAAGGGCCCCGTGACCCGGGCAAGGATCCCCGCGGCCTTTACGCCGGCGTCCGTGATGAAGAAGGGCCTCGCGCATCCGAGCCGGCGAAGCTCCGCGGCAAGTTCACCGCTCACGCCCCTGCCGAATCGAAGGCGCCGGGGCAGGTTGTTGTCGAAGGGCCTGATCATCGGGGGGTGTCGTGACGGCGAAACAGGCTGCGACCCGGGTAAGGACCGCAGCCTGCCGTGAATCGTGGGGCCGGATGGCCGGGTTGGCTAGCTCAGTAGTGCAGCCTCAGGGTGATGGAGGCCCTGATCGGCGGCCGCACGAAGATGAGGCTGTTGCCGGCATAGCTCACGTCGATCGGGTCGAGGAGCCTCGCATTGAGCAGGTTGTTCACGTTGACTCGGACGTCCCAGCTCTTCTTCCCGTAGAAGATGTACCCGTCGACCTCGACCTGCGCGGGGATGTAGAGCGTGTCCTGGTCGTTCGCGTAGCCCTTGCCCATGTACTGGGGCCCGGCGCCGACGCCCCAGCCGCTCGGGGAGGTGTACTCCATGAACGCGTTGATCTGGAGCTGCGGGATGCCGGGGGCGCGCATCCGCCCTCCCGGGGGGAAGTACAGCGTGAAGTTCGGGGCGCCCACGTTGGTCCCGACCTTCCCGTCGACGGGCGTCAGCGAGGAGAAGGCGTCCAGGTAGTTGCCGGAGGACTGGTAGAAGACGCCGTACGCGGTGGCGTCCTGATAGGTCAGGTTCGCGTTGAAGTTCCACATCTTGTTGGGCTGGTACACCACCTCGAACTCGAGCCCGTTGTCCTTGATCGGGAACTTGCCGCCCGTGATCTGGGAGCCGTACTTCAGCTGCTGGAACGCGTCGGCCGCGAAATAAAGCGTGTTCTTGAGGAGGCTCTGCTTGAAGCCGACCTCGTAGAGCGTGCTCTTCGTGCTGAGCGTCTGGTCCAGGTACTGGGCGTCGACGCCGCCGAAGTTCGACGACCCGAGGACCGCGTCGACATGGTCGTAGGTCGCGTAGAACGTCGTGTCGTCGGTCGGCTTGTAGGTCAGGCTGAAGAAGTACGACGGATCGACGACGCTCCTGCTGTGGTCGTAACCCGTGTAGGTCGCGGACGATCCCCCCGCGGGGATGTAGACCGGCGCCGCGAGCGGGATATAGGTGAAGAAGCTGTTGTAGTAGCCGTACTGGACGAACGGCGGGTTCTTCCCATGGACGGAGATGTTGTCCTCCCGGAACCCGGCGGTGAGCGTGAGCTTTTCCGTAAGCTTGATGTCGTCCTGGATGAACGCCGCGTTGTCCCATTCGGTCTCCTGAACGTTGGCGACGGTGCCCGGCGCCGCGCTGTAGCCCGTCGTTCCCGGGACCCGCAGGCCGCCGCCCCAGGTGTTGTTCTCAAACGCGTATCCCGGGTAAATGATCTGCGAGAGGGGCTGCGACAGGTCGTAATAGCCCACCGGCTCGGTCTGGTAGTCCTGGTAGGACGTGAGCGCCATGTACTTGAAGTCGAGGCCCGCTATGACGCTGTTGTCGAAGACCGACACCCTGAACTTGTCGCGGTACTCGATCCTGTCCTGGACCGAGATGTCCTTGGGCACGTACTCGCTGTAGCCGACCTCCTCCGACTTGTTCGAGTGCCCGGAGCTGAAGAAGAACCGGTTGACCAGGGACGAGTCGGGGGAAAGCTCCAGGGTGGCCTTGAGCTGGCCCTGGGCCGCGAACGCCCTGGCGACGTCCGAGGCGTTGATGAGCGCCACGTCCGGAGAGAGCTTCACCGTGTGGGCCGTGGCCGGGTTCACGATCGCGTAGGAGCCGTCCGCCTGGCTGCCGAAGGTGAAGGGCGGCGGGTTCGGGTAGGTAATGATGTCATAGCCGAAATAGGCCGTGGGGCCCGTCGTCGTCGGCATCGCGGGGCCTGCGATGTAGTTCCCGTTCTTGATGAAGTCCTCGGTCACGCGGCTCACACCCGCGATCTCGTTCGTCCTGTCCTCGTAGACCTGCACCCAGGCGTCCACCGTCAGCTTGTTCGTCGGCAGGTAGGTGAGCGCGGCGTAGACGTCCTGCGTCTGGTCGTGGTCGTTCAGGTAGTACCCCATGCCGTAGCGGCTCAGGTAGCTCACCCGGTAGGCGAGCTTGCTGTTGATCGGACCCCCGGTGTCGATCGTGAACTCCGGGTTCGAATAGGAGTGGCCGCTCGCCCACGTGCCGAACGTGGCGTCCACGTCCGTGCGCTGGTGGTCGAAGTACGGCTGCTTCATGACGAAGTCCACGTAGCCGCCGGAGCCCTCGGTCTGCGGCCCGTAGATGGCCGACCCGGGGCCCTTGACGATGTTGAACGCGTCGACGCCGTTGAAGCTGGGCGGGGTCGAGTTGCGGGAGAAGGGCACCTGCTGGCCTCCCATGTAGATCTGCGAGAGGTCGCCGCGGATGAAGGGGACCGAGGGGATGCCGTACTGCGCCGCGGAATAGACGCCGGGGGCGAACTGCCCCAAGTCCATGGCGTTCTTCACCATGCGGTCCTCCATCAGCGCCGTGTTGACCGACGAGACCGAGCGCGGGATGTCGAGGATGTTCCGGTCGTCGCCCATGACGTCGTCGAGCGGGCGGACCGTCGGGAGCACCTGGTCCTCGATCGGGACGTCGCTGACGACGTACTTCTCGAGCTTGGTGACCTTGGTGGAGGGCGCCGGGGTGGCCGTGCTGTCGGAGGGCGCCGGAACCGAGGACTGCGCGCGGAGCCCGGCTGCGAGGCTTCCGAGCACGCATGCCATCGCGAAACTAACACGTATCAGCTTGGTGGTGGTCGTCTTCATGGTGTAGTTAGGGAACTGCCGCTGTCGGGCGTGGAGACCTTTCACACTTCGGGGCATGAGCGTTGCCGGCCTGTTTCTCTTGCACTGGAAATTCGGGCGACGCCCCCGGCACGGCTTCGGTCACCCGTTCGGCCCATGGCGGTGAAAATCATTGTTCGGACGCCCCCGGATCAGCGGAGCGTGGCGCGGAGTATATGCAGATTCCCGGAGACGTGCCTCCTGCCGTCCGGAAAAGCCTTCCTAGAAAATAAGGTCAATCCCGGAGTTCACCCCCGGGCCCCTCCTCCCGGCGCGCGCACTTTCCCCAGTCCGCTCTGCCGCCGGGGCGATATTGCCGGTTGATTCGCGGGCGATGCGGCCCATGGTTCCGGGGAAATAAGGGTATGACCGACGTTCGATTCCAGACATTCGGCCTCAATGCCCGGCTCCTCCACGTCCCCAAGCCGATGGGGCTCATCCACCACCACTCCGAGGTGGAGATGAACTACGTCTTCCGCGGCGGCGTCACCTACCTGCACCGGGGCACCATGCGCCGCCTCGAGTCGAAGCGCCTCGCGCTCTTCTGGGGATCGACCCCGCACAGCCTCGTGCAGGTGGACCCGGGCACCGAGATGGCGTGGATCACGGTCCCCCTCGCCTGGGTCTGGGCCTGGGGCCTGCCCGAGCGATTCGTCCGCGAGCTCATGGAGGGCAACTGGTGGTTCGCCCCGCCGAGCTTCGCGGAGCGCTTCCAGCTGAGGGCCTGGGTCAAGGAGCTCCACAACCCGACCCGCGCGCAGCAGCGGCGCCTCCTTCTCGAGCTCGAGGCGTGCTTCCTGTGGCTCGCCGACCAGGCCT
>Ga0265338_10005692_pt1 | contig 16121 bp, 8 predicted proteins | sample 42126metaG_FD_193579 | JGI IMG/M metagenome (GOLD analysis project Ga0265338, IMG submission 193579) | Rhizosphere microbial communities from Carex aquatilis grown in University of Washington, Seatle, WA, United States - 4-21-26 metaG | ecosystem: Host-associated > Plants > Roots > Rhizosphere >... | reverse complement strand
GACCATTCACGGTATGGAAAGCGCGGATCAAACGCCCTTTGTGCAGGTAGAGCGGCTGCAGGCGGAGCTGAAAATTATCTCCTTGCTGAGTACGACCATCGGATTGCACTCGCTCCTGCTCGATCATCCGGTTGTACACATCATTGACTACCCGGACGGAACGACGAACATTCCTGTGCCGCGGACGAAGTACTCCTCCGATCAGGGACCGATTGAACAGCTCATCTCTCTTTCTGTGGCGCGGATTGAGGTGCAGAACGGGGAACTGGCGTGGCAAGACAAGAAGGTCCCCTTTGATTTCAACGCCAGGAATCTCGCCCTCCTGCTCAACTATTCGATACTGCGACAGAAATACGAAGCGCATGTGTCGGCCGGCAGCGTAACCACGCGATGGCAACAATATCCGGAGTTTGTCTGGGGGGCGGACGCCACCCTGGTGCTGGCCCGGGGACGGGCTGACATCAGCAGTCTGACGGTGAAGTCGGGCGCAACAGAGATCCACTTCACTGGACAACTAGTGGATTTTCACAACCCGCAGGTCACTGGAGAATACAAAGGAACGGTAGATCTCGGACAGCTGGCAGTCCTGACGCGCCAGCCGCAAGTCCGTAAAGGCACCGCGGTGTTTCAGGGCAAGGGCTCATGGAATCTACAAGACTTTTCAACGCAGGGAACACTGCTGGCGAAAGAAGTGGAGTGGTCCAGCGGAAAACTGCTGATGCGCAATGGCCGAGCCGAGGCGGGATACTCCGTTACGCCGGAGCGTTTGCGTGTGTCATCGATCAGGGCCAACCTTCTGGGCGGCGACTTGCTGGGCGAGATTGATATCACGAATTGGCAGGCTTCGTTGGAATCCGAACCGGTCTCAAGGCATCGCGTGATTGGACGGGTCCCTCCGCAGAGTTTGCAGCGGGGTTCCGTGCATCTGCAGCTGGCAGGGTTCCCTCTGACCCCGGCGCTCGACCTTCTTAGCTCGAAGAAAGTTCCACTGGATCGCCTGGATTTTTCAGCCAGCACGAGCGGTACGGTCGACCTGCTGTGGGTTGGTTCCATCCGCGATGCGGAAACACGTTTGAAACTCAATCTGGCACCTCCGCCTCACCCGGGTCCCGGCGAGATTCCTCTGCAAGGGCAGGTTGACGGCGTCTATCGCGGATCGCGCGACGAACTGGAATTGAGCGCCCTGAAGTTGACAAGCAATGGCTCGGAAATCGTGGCCTCGGGAAGTTTGGCCGCGACGTCCTCACTTCATTTTTCATTGACGAGCCACAATGTAAGGGAATGGACGCCGCTCCTTGAAACAGTTTATGGCTCGTCGAAATTGCCCTTCGTAGTTCACGGTTGGGCGAGTCTCGCGGGCAATGCCAGTGGCCGCGTTTCGGCATTCTCCTTCAGCGGAAATCTTGAGGTTTACGATTTCGAAACCGATTTGCCACCGATCGGCCGGATACCGTCGCAGGTGGTTCACTGGGATGCGCTTTCCACTGCTCTGCAGTATTCCAGCAATAACTTCTCGGCTCGCAACGGATCGCTGATCCATGGCCACACGGTGGCGCACTTTGACGCGAGCCTGGCGCTGTCCGGAGGGACACTCAACGACAACACACCTTTGACCTTGCACTTGGATCTGCTGGACGGCGATGTCTCGGAGCTCGCGCAAATGTCGAGAGTGGCTCCGCCACTTTCCGGCAAGTTGGGTTTCTCTGCGAATGTGTCAGGAACACGCAACAACCCTCATGGCGACGGTCATTTTGAGATTACAGACGGAGTCGCCTACGGTGTGGCAGTCCCTTCAGTGAAAGCCGACTTGCGCCTTGCCGATGGCGACCTTCAAGTCAACAACCTTGAGGCGCGAGCTTACGACGCTACGCTTACGGGAAACGGCAGCATCAGCACTTCGAGCCGGCAGTTTCGGTTGAACCTTGTCGGGCGGAATCTCGACCTCGCACATTTTCCGCGGCTCCAGTCCAGCCGGTTCTCAATGGACGGCATGGCGGATTTCACGGCTCGAATCAACGGTACTCCCGAAGAGCCCTCCCTTGAAGCCCACGCGCATGTCAAAGACCTTGCGCTTGATAAACAGCGCGCTGGCGACTTCTATGTCGACGCCACAACCCATGGAAGGCAGCTCGACCTCAAGGCACATTCCGACTTCGATAGCGCCGATCTGGCGGTGCAGGGCAATGTTGCCCTGGAGCAGGATTTCCAGGCCGACCTGACGCTCGACTTTCATCATTTGGACGTCGTCTCACTACTAACCATCTATTTGCCGGGAAAGATCACCGGGAAGACTCCGATTGAAGGCACGATTCATGTTCGCGGACCACTGCGGAAGCCACAGGATCTAAGGGCGGCGGGCGAAATTAAATCGTTCAGCGCGGAAGTCGAGCACGTGCAGATTCAGAGTGCGGAACCCGTTCGCTTTGAGGTCGCGGATCAGACTGTATTGATCGAAAGCTTCCATCTTGCGGGCAGCGGCACTGACTTTACCGCCCACGGGCGCGCTCATTTGACGGGCACGAAGGAAATTGACCTGAGTCTGGATGGCTCAGTGAACATGACCCTGCTGCAGTCGTTGAATCCAAAAATCCTCGCGCGCGGCACGCTCGGAGTCAATCTCAATGCCTCCGGCACGATGACCGAGCCGGTGCTGCAAGGCCGCCTCGATGTGAAGAACACGTTTGTCAGCCACAACGATTTCCCCAGCGGGTTGAGCGATCTGAACGGAGAGCTTTTGTTCGATCGCAACCGCATTCAGATTGAAAAATTGAGCGGCACTACCGGCGGCGGCACGGTGGCGCTTACTGGATCAGCTACCTACCAGGCTGGAACTCTACTCATTGACCTGGGGGCGACGGCCCAAGGCGTACGACTGCGCTATCCCCCAGGGGTCAGCTCCACCGCCAATGCCGATCTGCGCCTGACGGGCACCTCGAACGCCGCGTTGCTGAGCGGCGATGTGGTTGTTACGAAGCTTGCCGTGACGCCGGGCTTCGATTTCGGTGCCTACATCGAGAAGAGCAAACAGGGCGTTGTCTTCGCCCAGAGCGACAGTCTGGCGAGCCGGCTCAGGATGGATGTGCACGTCGTTACGACGCCAGAATTGCAAATGCAGACGGCCGTTGCCCGGCTCTCGGGAAATGCGGACCTGAGGGTGCGAGGCACCGCAGATCGTCCAGCAATCCTGGGGAGGGTCGAGGTCCTGGAAGGGGAGATTTCTTTCAACGGCACAAAATATCGTCTTGAACGGGGCGATGTGACGTTCTCGAACCCGGCCAAGACCCAGCCGGTCATCGATCTCCAGGCATCCACAAGGGTTCGCGACTACGACATCACGGTGCGGTTCCGCGGTGACGCCAGCACTCCAAACGGTCTGAAAGTCTCATGGCAATCCGAGCCGCAACTTCCCGAGGCGGATGTCATCGCGCTGCTGGCTTTGGGCCGCACCCGGGAAGAGTCGGCCGCTGCCCAAACGGGAGGTTCTTTCGGCTTCGGCGGCGAAGCTTCCAATCTTCTGATCAACGAGGCTCTCAACAGCGCGGTCAGCAGCCGGGTTCAGCGGTTATTTGGAGTGAGCCGCATCAAGATTGACCCGCAGGGCCTGGCGAACGAAACCAACGTCGTTCGCGGTCCCCAGTTGACGATCGAACAACAGGTAGCGAGCAATCTCACTGTGACCTACAGCACCAACGTGTCTGTTTCCACGCAGCAGATCATTCAAGTGGAGTACAACATCTCACGCAACGTGTCGCTGGTGGCGCTGCGCGACCAGAACGGGGTTGTCAGTTTCGATTTCAAAATCCGCCTCCGGAAAAAATAGGAATGCATTCACGCGGCCGGATTTTGCGTCGGCGTTGAAGTTCCGCCTTGACATTAACTGTCAAACCAGCAACTCTATTTGTTTTTCACTTCAACCCCTTTTGAGGGGGCAAGGAAGCCAGTTTGCGAGTTCGGGTTTTTTATCACGACAAGTGTTTCGACGGTGCGTGCTCAGCGGCATTGTTCAGCCGCTTCTACCGGGAACGCGTGCGTAGCGATGTGGACTTCGTTTACACCGGCCTGCTTCATCGCGCAGGCGCGCTTTTCGACGAGAAGCAGTTCGACGGCGATGAAAATGCCATCGTTGATTTCAAGTACTCGAGTTCTCCCAACATCACCTGGTGGTTCGACCATCACGAGAGCGCGTTTCTTTCGCCGGCGGACGCAACCCATTTTGAGCAGGACCAGAGCAACCGGAAGTTTTACGATCCGGGCTTCAAGTCCTGTACCAGCTTTATTGCCATGATTGCGGAACAACGCTTCGGGTTTGACCCGCATCCAGTATCCGAACTTGTCCACTGGACCGATATCGTGGATGGGGCCATGTACGAAGACGCGAAGTCGGCAGTGGAAATGAAAGCGCCCGCCATGAAATTGACGATGGCGATCGAGGCTTCGAGCGAGCCGGATTTCGTGAAGAAACTGATTCCGCTCATCGCCTACAAATCTCTTGCCGAGTTGCTCGAGGAGCCCTTTGTTGCCGCTGTGTTGCCTCCGCTACTGGAGCGGCACCGCCGGTCCATCGACATTTTGCGGCAGAGGACGGAAGAGACCGACGGCACGATTTTTTTCAATATCAGCGATCTGGAACTCGAGGGATACAACAAGTTCATCCCCTATTACTTGCATCCGGATTCGGTTTATAGCGTCGGCGTCAGCAAAAGCTCTTTCCGTGTGAAGGTATCGGTTGGCTCCAATCCGTGGTCGAAACGCGAGCCGACCGTGAATCTCGCCAAGGTTTGCGAACGCTACGGCGGCGGCGGCCACGCGCGAGTGGGTGCAATTTCATTCGACGTCAGCCAGAATGCCGCGGCGCACAGAGCGGCCCAGGAGATTGTCGAGGAGTTGCGCGCCAGCGTACGCCGTCAGACCTGAAAGTTCTCGCCCTAACCTTGAAAATTCATCCCGTCATCCACGATCCCAAGCACATCAAGGGTGTGCGCACGGTCGCCACCATCGAGTTGGCGAAGGGCCTGGTCGTGGTTTTTGCGGGCCTCGGCGCGCTGTCCATGAGGCACCGGGACATCTGGGAGGTGGCGGAAAGCTTTCTGGAATTCTTGCATGCTAACCCGTACCACCACTACGTCGGAGTTTTTATTGACCTGGTTTCCAGGGTCAGCGACGTGCACCTCTGGAAAATTGCGCTCGTAGCGAGCGTCTACGCTATCCTGCGGTTCGTAGAAGCGTATGGACTCTGGTACGCGTTGCCGTGGGCGGAGTGGATGGCGCTGATCTCCGGGGGCATCTACATACCTTTTGAAGTCGCAGATTTCATCCGTCGTCCCACCTGGTTTCGCCTGTTTATTCTCGTCGTAAACGCCCTCGTCGTGCTTTATATGCTCCATTTGAGGGTGCAAGCGGAAGAGAAATGGCGCAAGGCGCGCAAGCACGCCGAATCGGACTAGCGACCCCGCAATGCTCGCACTACTCGTTTAGAGAGCAACTGCAATCGGCCGGTGGTACGCGTGCCTTGAGGAAGTCAGACACTCGTTTGTAGGCGTCGATCTGATTTTCGACCTTTGAGAAGCCGTGGCCTTCATTTTCATAGACCTTATACTCGGCGACTCCACCCCGTTTTTTTACCGCATCCACAACCTGTTGCGCTTCCGTCTTTGGACAGCGAGGGTCATTGCCTCCGGCCAGCAGGTATAGCGGAGCTTTAATCTGATCTACGAAATTGATGGGAGAGCGGTCCTCGTAGAGGGCCTTGTTCTTGACCAGATCGCCCATCGTTGCCAAATCAGATTGTTGCAATACTGGATCTTCGTTCTGGATTTCTGTAAACCAATTCACGAAGGGCACAATTGGAACTCCAGCCGCCCACACCTCGGGAGCCTTGGTCACGCCCATCATCGTGAGATACCCGCCATAGCTGCCACCCATGAGGATGACCTTCTTGGGATCGATATACCCCGTTTGTTTGATCCACTCGGCGGAGGCGAGGACATCCTGTAAATCTCCGCCGCCCATGTCAAACAGATTTGCCTGCTGGAACTCTTTCCCGTATCCGGTCGAGCCGCGATAGTTAGGCGCGATTACAAAGTATCCCTGGTTCACCATGAATTGCACGAAGCGATTGAACGTGTTCATCGTCTGCGCTGTGGGTCCGCCGTGAACGTAGACGATTGCGGGATGCTCTGGATTCCGAGGCAGATTGTAGGGTACGTAGACGAAAGCCGAGATCGTCCACTTTCCATCTTTGCTGGGGTAGTGAACCAGTTGCGGTTCAACCATGTCTTCCGCGCGCACTCCGCCAACGAGCGAGTGGGTCAATTGGTGCGACTTTCCGTCGGCAAGCGTGTATACCCACAAATCGCCCGGAGCCGTCGGGCCTGTATGAGCGTAGAGCATGCGTGTGCCGTCATGCGTGAAGGGCGACATCCGACCTGCCGGCCAGTTGAGACCCTTCGGAAGCGGCAACAGTCGAGCCTGGCCTGTCGCAATGTCATACACGTAGATTTCGACGTTCCCATCCACGTTTGCCGTATAGGTAAGCGTTTTGCCATCAGGGGAGAAGCTCGCGCCTTGTATCTCCCACTTGTCCTGCGTGAGCCAATGAATCTTCTTGCTCTCGACGGATAGCAGTCCAACATTGTCGTATCCGTTTGCCGCATTCGATGTGACGAGAACATGTTTTCCATCCGGCGAAACATCACTGGCCTGATACGTTTTTTCACCGTCGTGAGGCGTCAACAGGGTGTCCTCAGCGGTGGCAACGTCCACCACAAAAATGTTAGAGTCGGTTCCTTTGGACTGCTCTTGCGTATAGAAAACGAACTTGCCGTCGGACGACCAGAACGGAGACACGTTCAACCTGTCTTTGGCGGTGCCCGTGGTGAGATGCTTCACCGAACGAAGCACTGTGTCATAGACGTCGACCTCGAATACCGAAGATGTTTTTGGCTTGACCGAGTACGCAAGGTAGCGGCCGTCCGGCGACCAGGCAGGACTTTCTTCTGCAATCTCGCGCGTATTCGTGAGATTTACAACCTGTCCCGTCTTGGGGGACACGAGGAAGATGTCCCATTGCTCATCGCCATCGTAGTCCGACATGTAGGCGATCCACTTGCCGTTGGGCGACCAGGCCGGACTTGCCTGACGCTGATCGCTCACCGTGAGTTGCATGGGCCATCCGCCTTCGGATGGAACCACCCAGAGGTTGTTGCGCCCGCTGAGGTTGCTGACGAATGCGACCGTCTTGCCGTCCGGAGACCAGGTTGACCCGCCCACCTGGCGAGTCATGTAGAGCTTTTCAATCGTGAGATTCTTCTCTACACGCGCATCCGGTTTTGACGTGATCTGCTTCGGATCACTGACGGCTTGGGGTGCTGGCAGTGTTTCGGACAAGGCAAAGGTCGCCATAAGAACGACCATAGCAAACAATGTTAGAGGGCGCATGAACTCCTCGGCGAAGTAAGAGTCTAGCAAAACGGCCTGGCGCGCTTTGTGAGTCGCGGATTTGGCGAGGGCGTGCCTTACGCGACAGTAACCGTGAAGTTCTCTCCCTGCCATTGGCCGCTATTCTTCCAGAAGAACGTGAAGGCAATCTGCTGTCCAGCAGCCAGTTTCGCCGTTGCCAGATCAAGATGTTGAAGATTCCAGCCGCTTTCTACGGAGTCGCTATCCTGACTGGTTTGCCAGTTGTCAAAACTCCACCGGACCACCGCGGGTTCCAGCAGGAGGATTCGGAGCTTCTTCCCGCAGGGTATGGTGCGAGCCTTGTTATTAAAGCGCCAGTTGAAGTATTCCCCCGATGTGGCTAACCGTGCGTATCGTTCCACCGTCTGCAGAGGTTGGTCAAAAATTTTGCCTTCGAGGAGGGAGCGGCGCAGTTTGATGTACTCAGCATGAGCCCACACCAGGGGACACGCTGACCCGGAGGCTTTTCCTGCGAACAGCTCGCGGTCGGGAATATCTTTTGCATCCCACACTTGTTCCGGAATCAAGCGACTCGCCGTCGTCGCATTTTCCATGACAGTCAGCAGCGCCTCGGCCGATGCTGGACGTCCGGCGCACAACTCGTAATGGGCTCGCTCTCCGGCCAGCAACGGCCACGGACGCCCGAGACCGGTACCGTCAAAAGGAGATCCATCTTCGTGCTCACCGTATCCGTCGCAGTTGTAGCGATACCAGCCGGGCCCCTGCGGGAGTTTCACGCGAAGCAACGCATCGATCACTTTCACGGTATTCAGTATGCGCGGGTCATCGGGACGTCGCAGCCCGAAGCGTACCAGGGCCAAAGCATCGGGACTCACGATTTCGACCGCCGGCGCCGTCGAACTCGTTGCGCGGTTCTTGATGGGAACAAATCCCTGGATCGGCGAGGCTGCACCATCACCATCCGCCGGGGTAATGCGCACATAGTAGCCTTCGACGCCTGCTTGCCGCGCGAGGTCGGTGTTTACGGCGTACGTCCATCGTTCGATGTTGTCATTCCATGTGTCGGCAACCTGGCGAAGGAATTCGGCGCCTTGGGGCTGCTTCATTTCGTCGGCAAAATCGGCAGCGATCAGCAGAGCCGAAATTTCCGCGGCCAGCGTAAACGGAGAATACCCTCCGTCTTCCTCCCATCGATCTTGTTGCGTTACGGGCCCGTTGGCTACGATGAAAGCGGCGGCCTTGCGAATCATGGGCCACCAGCGTGCGTTGTCGCCAAAACATTTGGGCGCCTCACGGCGCAGGAGGTCCGCAAGCAAAATTGGAAAGGCTGTTTCATCCATCTGGAGCCCGTTCCAATAGGCGCGCCCGTCGAGCCACATGTTCTGCGCCCAATGCCCGTCGGCCTCCTGCGTTGCCTCCAGATAATTCAGCACGCGCAAAGCATCGTCGTGGGCTCCGGCCGCGAGTAAGCCACCCGCGCTCTCGACCAGATCCCTGGGCCAGATCAGGTGGTATCCTCCCAAATCCTCATCGCCCTTGTTGAATCCCCAAGGTATGGACAGGCTGGCGATGATTCCGCCCAGGAAATCCTTGGACTCATGGGTGCGCAACACCGCCGCACTGGTCCGGTAAAGATCTTTTTCCCGCCGCTTCTCGTCGAGATTTCTAAGCGTCTTCTGCCAGTTCTGCCAGTGAAAGACGTAGTCTCCCCGAATGGACTCGTAGGACGTGAGAAGGGAAGAGAGTGCTTGTTGTCCAGCTTCTGCCCAAATTCCACCGAGGCCAAGCGCCAGAACAAATTTTCCGCCGCAGGCTGCTAGGTCGATCTCTGCGGTGAGCGCAATATTTCCATTTTCCGCGCGGTCGTACTCCCACGTCATCTGGAAATTCTGCGAGAGATCCTGCCAGCCGTCTGAAAAGCCGACGAACCCGACCGAGCGCTTGCGCCAGGGCGCCGAGGAGGCCAGCGCCAACGCGACCGAGTCACGCTGGGCAAATAGCATCGGTGTTCCCTTGTAGTGCCCGACCCAACCGGTATTGCCATATCCGAAATTGGCGAGATGTGGAGCTAACAAAGCATAGAGCCGGTAATCGCCCAAGCTGCCTTGGAGTGGAACGAAGCGAATTTTCTGCAACACCACGTTCCGCCAGGGGTCGGTCAAAACTTCCTTTTCGATCCGGTACCTGCCGTCGATCGCCGTGTTCGTCAATTCATACACAGGAACGCCGGGCTCGATCGCGAGATTCTGGAATGTGCAATGACGTTTTTCTTCGGAGAAATAATTGCGGCCATCGGTGACGATCAGGCCCAAATCGCGGGTACACGCCTGATCCACGCGAGGGAAGTAAATTTCATTAAGGATTCCGTGACTGATCGTGAACCAAACCCGGCTGTGCAGGTTCAGGGCCGTGCCGATGCCGGTTTTGGCGCTCGAGGTCCAGCGTGGCGCTATCCCAGGCCAACCCGTCGCATAACGGATTTCATCGCTCAAATGTCTGTCCTCACCCTCCAGCAGTTTGCCAGAAGACGTAGATTCTTGCTTGTGCCTCAGTCATAATGCTTCAAGCCTGCATCTAATCGAAGACATGCCGAGCTCTCGAATCGACAAGGACCGGACGCGGCCACGCTTCCACCCAACAAAGACGTCATGGGTGAGTGTGGGCATCCTGTTGGTTCTGAGTTTCTCTGGCCTCTCTTTTGCCGACGTCCCAGCGGCAGGCCTCGATAGCGGATTTCGCAGGCTGTACGACTTGGATTTCACTGGAGCGCAAAGAGAGTTTGAGAGTTGGGAAAAATCCAACCCAGACAACCCGATGGGTCCCGCGAGCGAGGCGGCGGGCGTGCTGTTTTCAGAATTTAACCGCTTGGGTGTGCTGGAAGCGCAGTTTTACGAAGATGACTCCATTTTTGCCGCCCGCAAGAAATACGAGGCGGACCCATCCCAGCGGACCCGCTTTGAACAACAACTCGATCGCGCGCAAGAGCTGGCCAAATCCAGATTAGGGCGGGATCCGCGAGACCGCGATTCGCTGCTGGCCATGACATTTGCCGCCGGCCTCCGTTCAGATTTTGCGGCGCTCATTGAAAAGCGAAACCTCGCTTCACTCCACTACACCAAAGAAGCCACGAACTGGGCAGGGCAGTTGCTTGCGGCCGATCCAACCTGCTACGACGCCCACCTCGCCGGCGGCGTCAGCCGCTATATCATCGGGAGCATGGCGGCCCCGGTGCGCTGGATTTTGCGCGTCGGCGGAGTGCAGGGCGACAAAGAGGGCGGCATCGCTGAACTTCAGACCACTGCGGATCACGGACGGTTGCTCGCTCCTTTCGCACGCATATTGCTCGCGATTGCATATGTGCGTGAGAAAGAACCTGCGCGCGCGAGAGAGCTGCTGTTGGCTCTGCAAAAAGATTTTCCGGGAAACTCTCTTTTCGGCAGGGAACTGGCTCGGCTCGATAAAGACGCTGCCCGCTAGGTTCCAGGGCACGCCCTCGTTCATCAGAAATTCACTGCGTTGTAACCTTCCTTTAATACTTCGCCGATAGAACCGAGCTGTATAGCCAAACATAATCAGGAGGACTCATCGAGTGATACGTCGCATCGCATTGTTGTTGGCGGGACTTGCTCTGGCACTGCCCGCTTTGGGGCAGACCACATTGAATGGGGCGGGGGCTACGTTCCCCTATCCCATGTATTCGAAGTGGTTCAGCGAATACAACAAACTGCATCCAGACGTACAGATCAACTACCAGTCGATTGGAAGCGGCGGCGGGATTCGCCAGGTACTGAATGGCACGGTGGACTTCGGAGCCAGCGACGGCCCGATGTCGGATGAACAACTGAGCCAGGCCAAAACCAAAATCCTGCACATTCCCACGGTCATGGGCGCCGTTGTTCCGGCCTACAATGTGCCGGGTGTCAGCGGAGAAATCAAATTCACGCCCGATGTTCTCGCCAACATCTTTTTGGGAAAGATCAACAACTGGAACGATCCCGCAATTGCGAAGAGCAATCCTGGGGTCAATTTCCCGAACCAGTCGATCATCGTCGTCTACCGCTCCGACGGCAGCGGCACAACGTTTATTTTCACTGACTATCTTTCGAAGGTCAGCAAGGATTGGGCGAGTAGCGTAGGCAAGGGAACTTCGGTGCGCTGGATGATTGGGATGGGCGGGAAGGGCAACGAAGGCGTAGCCGGCCAGATCCGGCAGTTGCAGGGCTCCATCGGATATGTTGAGCTGATTTACGCGGTGCAGAACAAGATTGCCTACGGGTCGATTCAAAACGCCGCGGGCAACTTTGTGAAAGCTTCACTCGATGGTGTAACGGAGGCAGCGTCATCGGCAAAAAGCATGCCGCCGGACTTCCGTGTTTCCATCACTAACGCGCCCGGCAAAACTGCCTATCCCATCTCGAGCTTCACCTGGCTGCTGATCCCGCAACAGGCCAAGGACGCCGCGAGAGGGAAGATCATCGCGGATTTCCTGAACTGGATGGTCACGGACGGACAGAAGATGACCTCCCAGCTCAGCTACGCTCCGCTACCGGAGAGCGTTGTGGAGAAGGTCAAGGTCGCGATCAAGCAGGTCCACTAGGGTTTTCAGGAAACCATCCGTACAAGTCGGCGGGACCGCTAAATGCCGGTCCCGCCGCGTTTTTTGTCCCCAGCCATTCTCCTGATGGCGTCCAGCACCCCCATTCGGTCTGTCTGAGATTTGGAAAAACCTTTGGGTTTGAAACGAAAATATTTGCATATCAGTTAGCCCGCGCCACCAACCTCTGCAAGTTGACATTCTGCAATACCAATACTTTACGGGGTTTTTCTGGGCTCTCCTCCCATGGCACCCCAATTGCTAATTATGTCGATGTAGTCTAGTAGTATTATAGACATTGTTGAAACCAAAACCTTCCACCCTCCAGGAAAACTAAGGAGATCCAATGAAAGCGGCCCTTCGACTGAGTGCCATTCTGTTGCTGGCGACCTTGCTCCCGGCGCAGACGGCCACCCCAACCAAGAAAAAGGCGAGCAAGCCGGCCAATCCCGACGTGCAAGCCCTTAAAGAGGCGGTTGCTGCACAACAGGCCCAGATCCAGGCTCTGTCACAACAACTGCAGCACACGAACCAGCAACTCCAGCAGACCAACCAGCAATTTCAGCAGACGCAGCAACAGCTGCAGCAGGCCCAGCAAGCTGCGACCGACGCGCAGCAGAAAGCCAACGCGGTAGCGGATTCGTCCGCGCCGAAGGATGCCGTTGACAAACTGAACTCCGAGTATGCCGACGTGCACACTACGCTGACTAACTTTGCGGCAAGCGAACAAGAACAGCAGAAACGGTTCTCGGGTCTCGAAGACACGCTTGGCCGCTTCCGGTGGACGGGTGACGTCCGGGTTCGTGGCGAAAGTTATTTCCAGGGCTATAGCGGCTGTACGCTTTGCAATGACCGCAATCGCGCCCGCATCCGCGTTCGCTTTGGATTCGAAGGCAAGTTGAACGAAGACTTTACCGCTGGTGTCGCTCTCGCTTCGGGCACGCTTGGCGATCCGACCACCACGAACGAGACCCTGACGAACAATTTCGACCGTAAGACCATCGCTCTGGATCGCGGCTACATCACCTACAACCCAGTCGCTGCCAAGTGGTTCTCGGCCACAGCCGGCAAGTTTGCCTTCACCTGGGCTCGCACTTCGGTGACCTTCGACCCGGATATCAATCCGGAGGGCTTTGTCGAAAAGTTCTCGAAGGACTTCGACGGCGTACCGGTTGTGAAGAATGTGAACCTGCAGTTCATGCAGTTGCTTTACAACGAGGTCACTGGCACGAGCAGCAAGTCACTCGGTATCTACGGCGCAGGGCACGATTCATTCGCCGTAGGCGGCCAGATTGGCGGCCGTCTGCAACCGGCAAAGTTCTGGACCCTTACGCCCTCGTTTACCATCCTGAACTTCCGCAACCAGGACGCACTGCTCAATTCGAGTGCGTTCGCGACCGGCGCCACGACCGTTCTCGGCTCAGTCACCATCAGCGGCACGACCTATCCGGTGACCGTTGTCGGTGGCGGAGAAGGACCGGGTTGCGCTTCCATCAAGGGTGGACCGACTGGTGCACAGATCAATTCGGCTACGCTGGTTGGAGGCTGTCCGTTCGCTGCCAACGGCATGACCAACTCGACCTACATCGATGCCAACGGCAATGCCCATTTCCTTTCGAACTTCCTTTATGCAGACCTGATCCTGAACAACCAGTTCAAGACCGGGAACGCACGTTTGCCGCTCAATTTGCTGCTTGAGTATGAAAACAACCTCAACGCCGCAGATCACCCGTACGACTACACCGCCACGGGACTGCAGTCGACCTCAACGCCGAACACTTCTCTGGGCAAGCAGTCGCACGCCTACCTGGCGGATATCAGCCTGGGCCAGCAGAAAAAGAAGAATGACATTCAGTTCGGATATTCGTTCTTGCGGGAAGAACAGGACGCGGCGATTGCATCCTGGGGTGAAAGCGATCAGCGAGCTCCCACGAACGTGTTGCAGCACCGCTTCTACGGGCTATGGCGCGTTGCCCCGAACACCACCGCGTCCTTCACCTGGTGGCATGGACGAACTCTCGATCCCTACCTCGAAAACGCAGTCCTCGGGGCGGGCTTGAAGGTCTCCACCACCCCTGGAGTGGGCGTGCTGGTGCCGGGATCCGGAGCAACCGAACCGTGGCTGAACCGTATCCAGTTCGACCTGATTTACACGTTCTAGCCGCGGAAGGTCGGCTAGCAGCGCAACTTATGGGCGCCGGTGAACCAGCCGGCGCCTTTTTCTGTCTTGGTATACTGGAAGGAGCCGTATGCGTCGCTCGGGTTTGTTTCCGCTGTTTTTGATAGTGGCCTTGGGGACGTATTCAGCGGCTGTGGAAAGCGGTTACCAGCCTCTCACAATCATCCGCGCCGAGGTGAAAACCCGCGATCGGGTATTGCTGTACCTGGTAAACACGCCTATTTATCAACAGGATCCGTACTTTGAAGTTGCCGTTCGTGCCGGCGACCAGATTCTGATTGGGGAACGCGACCCAGAAAAAAAGTGGGAAATGCTTCCGTTCGACTGGAAACCGGGTGCTGCAGTCCTCGGGCGAGCAGACAAGCACCATTTGTTCCTCAAGCGCCCAGATGGTACTGAGATGAAATTCATCATTACTCGCCGCACAAAGACAGCTACTGAGAAGGAGCAATAACCGTCCTGCGTTGATTATGGTTCGCAATCCACAGAAAAGCCGGGCCGCATTCCTGAACCGCGAGGAATCGTGGCTGAAATTCAACTGGCGCGTGCTCGAAGAGGCTGAAGACTCCAACAATCCGCTGCTGGAGCGGGTAAAGTTTCTGGCCATCAGCGCCAGTAACCTCGACGAGTTCTTTGAGATCCGCGTCGGCGGACTGTTGCAGCAATTGGAAGACGGCCAGAATTCCGGGACCGCCGATGGCCTTACCATGGCGGAAGAACGTGATCTCATCAATCGCACCACGCACAAGTTCGTAGCTGAGCAATACACCTGCTGGAACGAACATCTGCGCCCGGAGCTAGCGGAGCAGGGAATTCGTGTTCTTGGCATCGACGATCTGGATGACGAAGCGAAGGCCTTCGTCGATGACTATTGTGAGCGCGAGTTGGACCCGCTGCTCACCCCAGTCACGGTCGATCCATCCCACCCATTTCCACGGGTGATTAACAAGGCGCTATGTGTGGCGCTATTGCTCCGCCGCCGCCGCCGCTCCTCGCTGACCTATACCGGCGTTGTGACCGTGCCGCGGGCCTTGCCCCGGCTCGTACGGTTACCGTCGCAGGGCAGCATCGATTTCATTTTTCTCGCAGATTTGGTCGTCTATCACGCCACGCGGATGTATAAGGGCTACGAAATTGTCTCCTCTGCCGCATTTCGTGTGACCCGCAATAGCAATCTCTATTTGCAGGAAGAAGAATCACGAAACCTGCTGGAGTCAGTGCGCGCCGAACTGCATAACCGCCGCAAGGGCGACGCCGTGCGCATGGAAATTGACTCCGCAGCGGATCCCGAGATCATCGAGCGCCTGCGCACCGTCTTCGAGTTGGATTCGTGGCAGATTTTCGCCGTGGACGGTCCGGTAAATCTCTCGCGCTTGCTCAACGTCTACGAAGAAGCCGCGCGCCCGGACTTGAAGTTTCGCGCTTTCGTGCCGCGGGAGCTGCGTCTGACGGCCAAGTCGCATGACCTGTTCGAGGAACTGCGACGCCACGATATTCTCCTGCATCATCCGTATGACTCTTACGATGCCGTCGTATCTTTCATCCAATCAGCTGCCGATGACGATCGCGTGATGTCGATCAAGCAGACGCTCTACCGGACGAGCGAGCACTCGCTGATTGTGCCTTCGTTAATCGACGCCGCCTCACGGAAAGAAGTCACGGCGGTAGTCGAATTAAAGGCCAGGTTCGACGAAGCGTCCAATATCCGCTGGGCCCGAGATCTGGAGGATGCCGGCGTTCAAGTTTTTCACGGACTCGTCGGTCTGAAAACTCACTGCAAGCTATCCCTGCTTGCGAGGCACGATCCCGACGGCGTGACGCGTCGTTACGCGCATTTGGGCACCGGAAACTACAATGCAACCACGGCCCGTTTTTATACCGATTTGAGCCTTCTGACAGCAGACCCGGAAATCACCAGCGCGGTTCACG
>Ga0265338_10005690_pt1 | contig 16123 bp, 14 predicted proteins | sample 42126metaG_FD_193579 | JGI IMG/M metagenome (GOLD analysis project Ga0265338, IMG submission 193579) | Rhizosphere microbial communities from Carex aquatilis grown in University of Washington, Seatle, WA, United States - 4-21-26 metaG | ecosystem: Host-associated > Plants > Roots > Rhizosphere... | reverse complement strand
CTGCCGGCGGGGGGCGGACCCCCACCGGCGACGCGGAATGAGCGTGATGGGCGGCGCGATGTCGCGGATCTCGCGGTTTGCGACCGGCGAGACGGTGACCGTGCTGACCGGGCATTGGGCCGGCGACCATGCGACGGTCGAGCACGTCGTGTGGAGCGAGCGCGATCGCTGCCATTACTTCTACCTGGTCCAGGCTGGTAAAAAGATGTCGCGCGGCTATCGCGCGGACGAGCTCGCCGAGGGCCTCGGCGACACGCTCGGCTGATGGTCTTACACTAGCCGGGTGAGCGACAACGACGTCCCCGACGTCCGCGTGCCGACGCCGTGGGCGCGGTTCGCGCGATGGCGACCGGTTCGCGTGGTGCGCGCGATCGGGGCCGTGGTCGTGCGCTGGGCCGAGCCGTCGCGCGACTACCGGCTGACCCGCTGGCTCGTCACTCGCTTGCTCGGCGTGGTCTACGTGTTCGCGTTCTTGGGCCTCGTGTATCAGGCGCTGCCGCTGCTCGGCGAGCATGGGCTGACGCCGATCGGCAGCTACGTCGATCGGATGCACACCGCTGGCGTGACGTTCTGGGATGTGCCGAGCGTGTTCATGTGGGACGCGTCGGACACCGCGATCCTGGCGTGGACGTATATCGGGCTCGCGATCGCGATCGCGGTGCTGCTCGGGTACGCGAATCTGCCGATGTTGCTCGTGCTATGGGCGATCTACGGCTCGTTCGAGCGGGTGGGCCAGACCTGGTTCTCGTTCGGCTGGGAGATCCAGCTGCTCGAGACGACCGTGATCGTCGCCGCGCTCGCGCACCCGTGGGATCCGCGTCCGCTCGCCGCGCGCTCGCCGCCGGTGACCGCGCTCGTGCTGCTGCGCTGGCTGACGTTCCGGATCATGCTCGGCGCAGGCTTGATCAAGCTGCGCGGCTCGGCGTGCTGGACCGATCTGACGTGCCTCGACGGCCACTTCGAGACCCAGCCGAGCCCGAATCCGCTGTCCGCGGTGTTCCATCACATGCCGCACGCGGTCCACGCGCTCGGCGTCGTGTTCAACCACGCGGTCGAGCTCGTCGGTCCGTTCTGTCTGTTCGGCCCGCGGCGCGTGCGGCTGATCGCGGCGGCAGCGATGGCGGCATTTCAGCTGACGCTGATCGCGAGCGGCAACCTCGCGTTCCTCAACTGGCTCACGCTCGTGCCGATCCTCGGCTGCTTCGATGACGACGCGCTGCTCGCGATCACGCCACGCCGGCTGCGCGACGTGCTGCGCTCGCGACTGCACGATCGCCCGGCTCGCCGCGGCCATCGCATCTGGGTCGCGTGCCTCGCCGTGGTCGTCGCGTACAAGAGCGTGCCGGTGATCGAGAATCTCTGTCACCACCACCAGGCGATGAACCGCTCGTACGACCGGCTCGAGCTGGTCAACACGTATGGCGCGTTCGGCTCGGTCGATATGGTGCGGCACGAGCTCGTGATCGAAGGCACGCTCGACGCCGACCCGACCGCGGCGACCTGGCATGCGTACGAGCTGCCCTGCAAGCCGGGAGACATGGCGCGCCGACCGTGCGTGCTCGGGCCTTATCACCGTCGGCTCGATTGGCTGATGTGGTTCGCGTCGATGCCGGAGCCGCGCGAGCAGGCGTGGCAGGCCTACCCGTGGGTATTCCACCTCGTCTACAAGCTGCTCGACGGCGATCGCACGGTGCGCGAGCTATTCGCGGTCGACCCGTTCGACGGCCAGCCGCCGGCGTGGATCCGGATCCGTCGGTTCGTGTACCACCTCGAGCCCCTCGGCGCCGACGCCTGGTGGACCCGCGATTCCGAGGAGGAATGGCTGCCGCCGACCGACCTGCGCAGCGACTTTTTGGCCACCGTGCTCGCGGAATTCGACTGGCCGTCACCCAGCGTCTACACTCCCTAAGGTGGACCGGTTTGGGCTCGTGCGCGGGCTGGTGAGCGTCGCTGCGGCGGCGGCGGTAGCGGCGTGTGGGCAGGGCGGAGTCGACGAGCCGATCGGGGTCGACACGCCGCCGGCGGCTCGTCCGGATCCCGGACACAACGCTACGGGGTCGGGCGAGCTCGCGTTCGTCGACGTGTCGGTCGCGACGATGGAGTCGCCGGTGCTCGCTGCGCATCAGACCGTCGTCATCGATCACGGCTCGGTCGTCGCGCTTGGACCGGTCGATCGCGTGACCGTGCCGGTCGGCGCGAAGACGATCGATGGCCGCGGCAAGTACCTCATCCCTGGCCTCCACGACATGCACGTTCACCTCGACGGCACGCGCAGCATGCTCGAGCTGTTCGTCACCGCCGGCGTTACGACCGTGCGCAACATGGCCGGCAGCGCGCGCGTGCTCGCGACGCGCGACAAGATCCGGCGCGGCGAGCTACTCGGGCCGACGATCTACACCGCCGGCCCGTTCGTCGACGGCTCGCGACCGCGCTGGGAGGCATCGCGCTCGGTCACGAATGCAGTCGAGGCCGAGGCGGTGGTCAGCGAGCTCGCGACTGGCGGCTACGACTTCCTCAAGATCTACAATGGGCTGTCGCGCGAGGCGTACGACGCGATCGTCGCGTCCGCTGCGGCGCATCACTTGCGGCTGGTCGGCCACGTGCCGTTCGCGGTCGGGCTCGAGCACGTGCTGGCGTCCGGCCAAGCGTCGATCGAGCACCTGATGGGCTACGCCGAAGCGATCGAGCGCGACGATTCCCCCCTGCGCCACCACCACGACACGACAAGCACGATCAAGCGCTGGATGTTCGCCGACTCCGGCAAGCTCGCCGAGGTCGCCGCCGCGACCGCGCGCGCGGGGACGTGGAACTGTCCGACGCTCGTCACCGCGGTGACCTACAGCGAGCTGTGGCGCGGTCACGTGCCCGACGCCGAGCTCGACGATGTCTCTCCCGATTGGCGTGCGCGCTGGGACCCGAAGAAGTCGCCGCGCCACGTGCTCGCACGGGTTCGCGCCGCAGCCGAGGTCGCACATGGTCCACAGCTCGATACCGAGCTCGCGCTCGTTCGCGAGCTGTCTGCAGCCGGCGCGCCGTTGCTCGCCGGAACCGACACGCCGAATCCGTACGTCGTGCCGGGCCAGAGCCTGCATCACGAGCTCGAGCTGTTCGCGCAAGCGGGGTTGTCGCCCTACGAGGCGTTGCGCGCAGCCACGATCGACGCCGGAGATTTCTTGGGCGACCCACACGACGGCAGGATCGCGGTTGGCGCTCACGCGGATCTCGTGTTGCTCGGCGCCGATCCGTTCGCCGATCTGCGCGCGCTCGACAAGATCGACGGGGTCATGGTCCACGGCGAGTGGCTCGGCGAGGACCGATTGCACGCGATCCATGACGAGCTCGTCGCGCTCTACGGCGCACCGCCGTACTTGCAGCCGATCGAGCTCGGCGAGCTCGCCGGTGGTGCCCGCGTCGTCCGCTACGACGTCGGCGATAACAGCGTCGTGATCGGCGCGTATGCGATGGCGAGAGTGCCGGGCGGGCTGGTCGAACAAGAGACCGCCGAGGACGATGTCGTCACGACGCACACGACCCTGACGCCGGGCCATCACGCGATCGCGCTCGACTTCACGCGGCCGGAAGGTACGAGCCATGTCGAGTACGCGGGTAAGCACGAGCTCCTCGTCGGTGCGATCACGCCGGCGACCGCGATGTGGATCGTCGCGCCGCTGACGATCGATGCCGGCGAGAAGCTGACGCTCGCGATCGCCGAGCCCGATCCCGATGCGCCCGAGGTGCTGTTGCACGGCTCGTTGACCGTCACTCGGCTCGACGATCCGAGCGACACCGAGCGCGCCTATCAGCTGAGACTATCGATCGACAAAGGCGCGTGGGCCGGGCGGGTCGTCGTCGACAGCAACGGCGTGCCCGAGATGCTGCGGCTCGGGCCGGTGTCGCGACCGTTGCTCAGGACGTGGCGCCGGGTGCGGGCGCCAAAGCCAGCTTCCGCCGGTTGAGCGCGATCAGCTCTTGGCTCGAAGGCACGCGTGCGCGCGGCCCGGTCGGCGTCACGTCGTGCTCGGCGAACGCCTTCTTGTAGGCGGCAAAGGTTCCGCCATTGCGATAGGCGTCGACGACCGCGAGCCCGGCGCGGGTTTCGCCCTGTGCGAGCATGTATTCGACCCACGCCCAGCGCGCCGATGTCGGTCGGACCTCGACCTTGCCGCCGAGCCCCGCCGCGGACAGACCTGCGCGCAACCTAGCGAGCCGATGCTCGACGACATCGATGCCCGCGAACGCCGTGCCATCGAGCGGCGTATTGCGCTTCGCGACGAACGGCGCCAACCCGAACGCGACTTTCGGATGGATCGCCGCGAGCTGCTTCGATAGCAGCACGAGCTCGTCGACATCGGCGTCGGTCTCGGTCGGCACGCCGAGCATCATGTAGACCTTGAGCGCATGCAGACGATGCGCGGCGGCGAGCTCGGCCGAGCGAATCAGGTGGTCCGCACGGGTCGAGCGCTCGATCACGCGGCGCATCCGCTCGCTCGCGCCATCGCCGGCGACGGTGAGCGTGCGATATCCGCCGCGCGCGAGCAGCCCGACGAGCTCGTCGCTAAGCTTGTCGGCGCGCAGCGACGAGATGCCGACCTGGCAACCCTTGTCGACCACCGCACGCACGATGCCGATGATGTCGGGATGATCGGTGACCGCTGCACCGACGAGCCCGACCTTGCGCGCGCCGTCCGGGATGCCGGCGATGATGTCGGCGCGTGGCACGATTCGCATGCCGCCGTTCGTCGAGCGCCGCATCACGCAATACGTGCAGCCGCGCGAGCAACCGCGCGCAGCCTCGGTCATGAACATGTCGGCGAGCTCGGTGTGGGGCGTCGCGATCACCGAGCGAGCAGGAAGCAACGCATCGTCCGCCGCGGCGACCGGCGGCACCGTCTCGCCGTGGCTGTGCGGCAAGTAGTAACCCGGCTTGCCGGCGAGCGCGGTCCACAAGCGATCGCGCACGAACCCGACGTCGCGCGCGAGCTCGACGAGCTCGACGATCAGCTGTTCCCCTTCGCCGACGATGATCACGTCGCACAACGGCGCGAGCGGCGCGGGGTTGCTGAACGTCAGCGGGCCGCCGGCGATCACGAGCGGATGGCGATTGTCGCGCTCTTCGCGCAGCACCGGAATGTTCGCGCGCTCGAGCGTGGCCGCGACCCCGGCGATCTCGAGCTCGTAGGCGACCGAGTAGGCGAGCATCGGGTAGCTGCCGATCGGTCGGCCGGTCTCGAGCGTCAACCACGGCTCGGGCGACTCGTCGAGCATCGCGCGATCGGCGGCGACGCCCGGCATCGCGTGCAGCGCGCGATAGATCTGCTGGTAGCCGAGCGACGACATCGCAGCGCGATACGGGCTCGGATAAACCAACGCGATGCGCGTCTCGGCTTCCTTGTACAGCGTGCCGCGCTCGGCTGCGAGCAACGCCTGACGGTCGAGGACGCGTGGCTTCATTCGCAACTAACTACGCGGTCGACAAGCGTTGAGTGGTCGAGCCCGTTCCATAAGTCGAAGCACACCGCTGCACCGTTCGCAGCGTGCGCTCCGTCGCCATCGCATGGGTAGCGCGTGATCACGAGTGCGCTCTGTCGATCGCCGCGCGCGATCGCTGCTTCGACCCGCTCGTCATCGCGACCACCGGGCGCCGTGCGATCGACGTCGCCGGCGATCCGGTGTGCGCCTTCCGCGGGCAGCTCGCCTGCGATCAGCCCGATCGTGCGGTCGCGGACGGCGTTGGTCGCGAGCCGCTCGGTGCGGACGCGCCACATCGTCTCGCAGCTCGAATCTTGCGCGACGGCGAGGATGCGCAACCTCGCCCACACGCTCGAATAGTCGACGAGCTCGATCACCGATCCGACGGTTGGCCGGCGGCCATGACACGCGGCCGATTGCGGTGACGTCATCGCGCAGTACGCCGGGGGCCCGCCGGCGGAATCGCGGCGCTCGACGCGAACGACGCGACCGGGGCGCGCTTCGGCGATCGAGCCGAACGCCGCACACGCAATCACGATCGCCGGCCGCATCGCACGCATGATAGCAGCTGTGCTACCCACGGCCTATGTCGTCTCTCCGCTACACCGTGCGGCTCGACGCGCCCGAGCAGCATCTGGCCCAGATCGCGCTGACGCTGGCTGTGACGGGCGAGCACGTCGACATCGCGTTGCCCGCGTGGTGCCCGGGAAGCTACCTCATTCGCGATTACGCGCGATTCGTGCGCGATCTGACCGCAGTCGACGACAGCGGCGGCCCCCGTCGAGTCGAGAAGCTCGACAAGCAGACCTGGCGGATCGCCGCCGCCGGCGCGCGCGAGCTGACCGTGCGCTACGCGGTGTACGGCCACGATCTCACCGTCCGCACGAACCACATCGATGCGACGCACGCGTTCGTGCACGGTCCGGCGACGTTCGTCTACCCGGTCGCGCAACGCACGGCCGCGGTCGAGGTCGACGTCGCGCTCCCCGCGGATTGGGAGCTCGCGACCGCGATGGCCGGCGCCGGCACGCAGCGGCGCGCCGAGTCGATCGACGAGCTGTACGACCATCCGCTTCACCTCGGCCGCGTTCGTCGTCACGTCGTGCCCGCGAAGCTGCCGGTGGAGCTCGCGATCTGGGGCGAGCGCGCGCCGGGCGGGATGTTCGACGAGGCCCAGCTGACGCGCGACCTCGCCGCGATCGTCGACAACCACGTCGCGCGCTTCGGCGAAGCGCCGTTCGAGCGCTACACGTTCATCCTGATGCTGTCGCACGACGCGTACGGCGGCCTCGAGCATCGCGCGTCGAGTGTGAACCTCTTCCATCCGCATTGGGGCGCGTCGCGCAAAGCGTATGAAGGCCTGCTCGAGCTGCTGTCGCACGAGCTGTTCCATGCGTGGAACGGCAAGCGGATCGCGCCACGCCCGCTGCTCGAATTCGACTACACGCACGAGGCGTACACGCCGTGCCTCTGGGTGATGGAAGGCATCACGTCGCACTACGATCGGTTCGCGTTGCGCTCGAGCGAGCGCGTCACCGCGAAGAGCTTCCTCGACAAGGTGCTCGACGATTGGGCGCGGCTGCAAGCGACGCCCGGGCGCGCGCGCCAGAGCCTGGAGCAGTCGTCGTTCGACGCGTGGATCAAGCTGTACAAACCGGACGAATCGAACCTCAACACGACGGTCAGCTACTACTTGAAGGGCGGGCTCGTGATGCTCGCGGCGGATCTCGAGATCCGCCGGCGGAGCGAAGGCGCGCGCTCGCTCGACGACGTGCTGCGCGCACTGTGGACGCGCTACGGCGTCCCGCGGATTCCGCACCCCGACGACCTCCAGCCGATCTTCGAAGAGGCGACCGGGCTCGGGCTCGACGACCTGTTCGCTCGCAAGATCCGCGGCACCGAGGACCCCGAGCTCGCCGGAGAGCTCGCGCATGTCGGGCTCGAGCTCAAAGGCTCCGCCGATCCGGCGCAGGTTGCGGACGGCGCGCACGCGGTGTGGCTCGGCGCCGTGACCTCGGGCTCGAAGATCACCGGCGTGATCGACGGCTCGCCGGCGCAGCGCGCGGGACTATCACCGGGCGACGAGATCATCGCGATCGATAGCTTTCGGGTCACCGGCGACGGTGACCTGCGTTCGATGTTCGGCGCGCGCACACCGGGTGGTCGCGTCGTGCTTTCGGTGTTTCGCCGCCATCGGCTGATCGAGGTGATAGCCGAGCTCGCGCCGGCACCGCCGACCCGGTGGGAGATCGTCGGGTACGCCGATCCGGGCGAAGGCGGGACTCGGTACACCGCATGGCTTGGCGAGCCGCACCCCGGGGCGCAAGTACTCGCGACGGTCACGACGACGGCGCGGTGGGTCTGAAGTGCTAAGCTACGGCCTCATGAAGCGTTGCATCGCGATCGTTTGGGTCGTTGCGGCTGTTGGCTGCAGCAACAAGAAACAGGATGGATTGGCGCCGGCGGAGAATTGGTCCGCCGACCCCGGCACGATGGCACCGGATGACCAGACCGGGCCGCTCGCCGCGCATTCGGGCACGACCGGCACGGTCAACCCGCACGAAGGGCTCGACATGAGCCAGGTCGGCGGGGACCCGGCGGGCGGCGCGAATCCTCACGGCGCTGCGGGCGGAGTCGACGTCTCGAAGCTCGGCCTGGTCGCGCCCGATCCGAATCGCAAGATCGATCCGACGAAGTACATCCGCGGCACGCTCAGCGTCGATCCGAAGGCTGCGAGCCACGTCGTCGACGGCGGCGCGGTATTTCTCGTCGTCAAGCGCCCGGGACCCGACGGCGCACCGGTCGGCACTCCGCTCGCGGTCGAGAAGATGACCTGGGCCAACGGCGAGCCGTTCGAGCTGACCGACGCGCAGGCGATGGTGGCCGGCACCGAGCTCACCGGCGAGGTCGTCGTGACCGCGCGGTTCGATCACGACGGCGACGCGCTCTCGCATCAGGCCGGCGATGTCAGCGGCTCGGCGCGGGTCACGCTACCGGCCGAAAACGTCAAGCTCGTGCTCGACACCGTCCAGGAATAGCTAGAAGCCGCCGCTGAGCGCGAGCCCGGCGGAATTGGTCGTGACGACCGGCGTGATCGACGCGTGCTCGGCCGACGAGCCTTTGCGGCTATAGCCGAGGTAGAGCAGCACGCCACCGATGACGACGACGGCGCCGCCCGCGATCGAGGCTTCGTATGCGCGCGAGTTGTAGAGATCGCCGGTCGTCTGCAGATCCTGGATCTTCACCCCGTCGAGCGTCTGCGGCCATTGCTGCGACATCGGGTGATTCGCTTCGTCGTCGTTGAGCTGCTTGCTCTTGTAGATGTAGTAGCCGCCGACCGCCGCGACAACGAGGCCGACGCCGGTCACCGCGAAGCCAGAGATCCGCAGCGCGCCGCCGCTGTCGCCTTTCGGCTGAGTCGATGACGTGTGGTCGTGCTTGATCGACTCGGTGCCGGTCGTCGTCTCACCGGAGCCCGAGCCGCTGCCGGTCTCGGTCGTCGTGCCTAGATTGGTCGTCGCCGGCTTCTCAGGCTCTGGCGGCTTGCATACGTTCTTGTCGTCGATGTCGTTCGTGTGGCGCAGCTCGATCGCGAGCGACTTCGCCTTCGCGAGCGCGTAAGTCACGTTGTTGCCGGCGGGGTCGGCGTCGAGATACTTGCAGAAGTAGTCGAGCGCCTCGACTTGCTTACCTGCGGCCTGATACTCGGTCGCGATGTTCGACAACAGCACCGGCACCGGCACGATGATGTACGCCTGCTGGTAGAGGTCGATCGCGTTCGTGTGGTCGCCCGCCTGGCTCTTCGCGATCGCCTTCTTGACGAGCTCGCTGACCTGCGCCTTCTGGCTCTCGGTCGGCGGTTTGGGTTGTGCGACCGATGTGAGCGGTGTCGTGATCAGAGCAGCCGCGACCACAGCCGCGGTCGGACGAAGAAACCCCATTGAAGAATGCTATCACGCAGGGGCGCGCAAGTGCCCGAAGAGTGGGGCGAGCTTGGCGATCACGTCGGCGTGCACCGCGCCGTTCGAGGCAACGAGCCCCCGCGGTTGACCGAGCGGTCCGTCGTAGGGCAGCGGATCGCCAAACAGATCGGTGATCCGGCCGCCGGCCCGGACGAGGATCGCCTCGGGCGCGCAGGTATCCCAGATCTTCGTCTTCGGCGCCGGGTTGACGTACAGGTCGCGGACGCCGGTCGCGATCAGCGACAGCTTGAGCCCGACCGATCCGATGTTTTGCTCGTCGCGGATCCCGAGCGCGGACTTCACGCGATCGATGTCGGGGCTGCGATGCGACGCCGATGCGACGAGCCGCGCCTCACCCGCGTTCGCGACGGTCGACACGGCGAGCGGTCGCGTGCCTTCGGCGTCGGTGACGTAGGCGCCATCCGGGGTCGCGAAGTACGTGCGGCCGGTCGTCGGCTGATGGACGACACCGAGCACCGGTCGGCCACCGCGCACCAGGCCGATCATCACCGAGAAGCCGTCGCTGCCGCGAATGAAGTCCTTCGTGCCGTCGATCGGATCGACAAGCCACAGCCGCGAGCCTGACATCGCGCCGGGCGCCGGCGACAGCTCTTCGGATATCACCGGGTCGTTCGGGAACGCGGTCGCCAGCCCCGCAAGGATCAGCTCGGACGCGCGCCGGTCGGCGATCGTGACCGGCTCGTCGCCCAGCTTCATCTCGACGCCGAGCTCGCCGCCGCGCAGCCGCACCGCTTCAAGGCCCGCGGTCCGAGCCAGCTCGAACGCAGTCGCGAGCTCCTTGCCGAGCTCGCCGTCCTCGCCGGGGAGCCGACTCAGATCAACCATTGCCTCCGCCGTTCGGCCATAGCAGGGCGCGCGCCTCTGCGACAGTCGCGACCGAGCGGCCCGACAGCTTGACCAGCTCTGCGGCGGCGGCGACGAGCTCGCCGTTCGACTTCGCCATCGCGCCGTCGGGGAGATAGAAGTTGTCCTCGAGTCCGACGCGGACATCGCCGCCGAGCGACAACGCCGCCATCGCGAGCGGCCACTGGTCGCGGCTGATGCCGATCACTTTCCAGCGCGAGCCGGCCGGCACTTGCTCGGCCTGGAACGCGAGATGGCGCGCGGTCGCCGGGATGCCGCCGAGCACGCCCATGATGAACGAGAAGTGAAACGGCGCCGCGATCAGGCCGAGGTCGGCGAGCACGCGATGCGAATTCGTGTGACCGACGTCGAAGCACTCCATCTCCGGCTTGATGCCGTGCTCTTTCATCGCGCGCGCGAACGCGACGATGTCGTCGAACGAATTCGCGAACACGAAGTTGAACGCGAACTGCTGCTTCGCCTGGTTCCACTTCGCGTAGTTCATCGAGCCCATGTTGAGCGCGGCGATCGCGGGGCGTTGCGAGAGGTGTGAGATCCGCTCGGTCATCGGCCCGGCACCACCGGTCGACCAGTTGATCAACACCGGGCAACGCGCGCGGGTCTCGTCCATGATCTTCTGGAACGTCGGCGGTGCCCAGGTCGGCGAGCCGTCGTCGTTGCGCGCGTGAACGTGGACGACCGCGGCGCCGGCTTCGTACGCGCGGCGCGCTTCCTCGGCGATCTCGACCGGCGTGTACGGAATCGCCGGGCAGTGTTTCTTCGTGGTCACCGCGCAGGTCAGCGCGCAAGACAGGATCACCTTGTCGTGGTCGGACACGGCCGCAGCCTACCCCAAACCAGCGTCGCGTCGATCCTCATTGCGTGCGCTGTCATCACGCGGTGATATCTCGCGATGAAGCGTCCGCGCGCACCCGAGCTCGGCCCCGGCGATCTCGTGGCGGTTCGACTTCGGCCCGAGGCGTACGCCATCGTCTGGGTCACCTCGGCTGGGACCGACGGTTACACCGTCTTCGTCATGGACGGCTGCTGGCCAGGACCTCCGAGCGCAGACGACGCTCGCACGGCGCGACCCGCGCGGTGTCCGCACCCGATCGATCTGCCCGGCTATGACGACGTTTGGAAGGGTTGGTTTCACGGCAGGGTGCCGCGCGACTTCGAGGTGGTCGGCAACCGAACGCCGGACGAAACACTCGCGGCCGTAGCCGCCAACGCGACCGGGACGATGGTCTTCGGCACGGGCGAGCGTTTGCGCGACGGACTACTCTTCACATGGCGGCTCACTAACGATCGCGCTGCACTCGACGCCGAAATCGCGGCGCGGCAAGCACGCGCTGCCGCCAAGCAGACCGCGCGCCGCGCCGCGCTCACCCTGCCGAAGCTACTGCGCGAGCGACTGTTTGCCGACTGGAGCGAGCACGTGTCGCCCGGCGTGTTGCGCGCCGTGCGGCGGATCTTTCGCGACGCGACGAAAGACCTGATCGCCCTCGAGCGCAAGGGCACACCGCGCGAGCGCGCTGCGGTGCTGAAGCGAATCACCACCGAGCTCAACGCCCTCGACGACGGCGAGGGCTTCATCGAGACGGTGGAGCGCGAGCAGCTCGTCGAGCGGATCGAAGAGCTCGCGCGCGTGGTGAAGCAGACCAACAAGGACGAGCGACTGACCGGCCACCGCGATTGGTGACCGGCGCGGGATCACAACCGCGCGAACGCAGGGATCTGGGCCAGGTCGTCGATCACGAGCCCGCGAGGATGCGCCGCGACGTACGCGCGCTCGTACGCCGGCGTATGCGACGACGCCACCAACCCGACGCGCGCCCCGAGCGCCAGCGGCATCGCGAGATCGAGCTCGAAGATGTCGCCGATCACGACGAGGTCCGCGAACGTGGCGCCGGCGTCGTCGAGTAGGCCGCGCAAGATGTCGTGGTAAGCGCGGCGACGTAACAACACAGGCCGCGCGAGGCCGGGCAGGTCGAGCTCGGCGGGCACGCCGGTCCACGCGTCGTCGACATCGAACTTGCGTGCGTAGCCGCGCACGCGACTGCTCAGCCACGCGACGCCGGGCGCGGTGTGATCGAGCGTCGCGATCTTGTCGGCAACCGCATGGCTGTCGGAGTTCGTGACGACCCAGGTCGCGGTACCGGTGAGCGCCTGTAGCGCGGCACCGGCGCCGGCGCGAAACGCGGGGTGACCGATCGTCTTCTGATAGTTGTACTTGTAGAGCACGCCGCCGAGTAAGCGCGCGCGATCGTCGGGGTTCGCGAGCGCGCCGAACCGGTCGAGGATCCGGCTCGCGATCGGCACCATGCGCAGATACGGATCGACGCACGCCGGCGCGACCGCGCGACCGAGCCACATGAACGCGTGCTGCTCGGGCGCGCGCTCGAGCTCGGCCTCGACCTGATCCGCGATCGCGGCGACCTCCGGATCACCGACCGGGCGAGCGACCAGCGCACACAGATCTTCGAGATAGCCGGCGCGGAATGGCCGCGCTTCGATCTCGGCATCGGTCATCGTGCCGTCGAAGTCCAGAACGAGCAGCGACATCGCCCGCGCAGCCTACTACGCGTCGCGCGCGCGTAGTACGTTCCCGGCGATGCGTCGCTGCTGGATCGTGATCGCGCTGCTCGCCGGTTGTGACGCCACCGCACCGAGCTGCGACGATGTCGCGTCAGAGCTCGCTCACTTTGCGCCACGGTCGAGCCGCGCGAGCGCCTCGGCGGCGATCGGTGGAGCGTGCGAGCGCGAGGCGTGGCCGGCGGAAGCTCGGCGCTGTCTCAAGTGGGTCGAGCGCCGCTCGCGCGTCCACACGTGCAGCTCGCAGCTCAGCGAGAAGCAAACCGATTGGCTCACGAAACAGCTCGACCCCGACCTCGAGCACGATCTGGACGCTCTAAAGAACGAGGACCCGCCGCCGCCTCCGCCCGAGCCGCCGCCCGAGCACGAGACGCTCACGATCGATATCGGGGCCGACGGGACGACGAGCTTCGGTGGCAGGCCGATGAGCGGCGACGAGCTCGATGCGCTGTTCAAGACGACGGTGGGCGTCGATCCGCAGGCCAAGGTCGTGCTCCGCGTCGCCGCGACGACGAAGTACGACAGCATCATGCCGGCGATGGATCGAGCGCAAAGAGCCGGTCTGCACGACGTCTCGTTCGAGACTAAGTAGGCTGCGGCAGCCGCACGCAGAACGACGCGCCGCGCGGCCGGCGGCCTTCGACCCAGATCTTGCCGCCGTGCGCTTCGGCGGCGAGCCGGCAAAACGCGAGGCCCAAGCCGTGACCGCCGACGTCGTGGCTGACGTAGCGCTCGAACAGCCGCTCGGCATCGGCTTCGGCCACGCCCGGCCCTTCGTCGAGCACGCGCATCGTCACCGCGTCGCCGTCGCGATCAGCTTCGATCCGCACCGCGGTGTGCTCCGGCGCGTGCTTGACCGCGTTGTGCACGAGGTTCTGCAACATCCGGCGCGTCAGGTCGCGATCCGCGACGAGCGTAGCCACCGCGATCACCGACTCGATCTTGACGTTCGTGTAGCGCCCGAAACCGCGCAACGACGACGCGACCTCGCCGGCGAGCACTGCGAGATCGAACGGCTCGAGCCGCGGCGCCATCGCGCCATCCTCCGCGCGCGAGATATCGAGCAGCGATCGCGTCGTGGCGTCGAGGTGTGAGGCGGCGATCACGATGTCGCTCACCGCCTCACCGAGCTCGCCGTCCTTGATCGATTTCTTCAGCAGCTCCGCGTTGCCCAGGATCGCCGCGAGCGGACCCTTGAGATCGTGCACGACGAGCTGACTGATCTTGCGCTTGTCGCGCTCGGCTTGGCGCAGTCGTTCATTCTGATCGGCGAGGGTCTGGATCGCGCCGCGCAGCTCGTCGGTCATCCGGCGCTGGCGGATCAGCGCACGGACGCGGAGCAGCAGCTCGGCGCGAACGAAGGGCTTGCCGAGCAGGTCGTCGCCGCCGGCTTCGAGTGCTGGGGTCGTCGTGTCGCGATCGCCGAGCGCGGTGAGAAACAGGACCGGCGTGTCGGCGAGCTCTCGCGTCGCGCGGATCCGCCGGCACGTCTCGAACCCGCCGATCCCGGGCATGAGCACGTCGAGCACGACAAGCGCGACCGGGCGCGCGGCCAGTTGCGTGAGTGCATCTTCGCCGGTTGCGACCGCGACGACTTCGTAGCCGGCGGCCTCGAGATGCCCTGCCGCGACCATCCGGTTGTGCGGCGAATCGTCGACGACGAGGATGACCTCGCGCTCGCTCACGCCGGCCTTGGCTTCGTGTAGACCTCGATCGTGTCGCCGAACGACCGCACGTCGATCGGCTTGCTCATGTAGGCGGTGAAGCCGGTGCGCAGCAGTCTTTCGCGATCGCCGGCCATCGCCGAGGCGGTCAGGGCGATGACCGGCAGCGCCGAGAGCTCCGCGGTCGCGCGAATCTCGCGCAGCAACGTCTCGCCGCCACCGCCGGGCACATGGATGTCGAGTAACACCAGCTCGGGGCCGTCGGCGAGCAATGCGCGCGCGGCCGGCACGTCGGACGCCGCGAGCACGTCATGGCCGCGCATTTGGAGCAGCTCGCAAACGATGCGCTGACTCCACGGATCGTCTTCGACTACGAGAATCTTTGCCATTAGGCCACCGGCAATCGGACGGTGAACGTGGTCCCCGCGCCGAGCTCGCTGGCGACATCGATCGTACCACCGTGCATCTCGACCAGGCGCTTCGTGAGCGCGAGTCCCAAGCCCGTGCCGCCAGGTCGATCGCCCGATGGCAACGCGAGCTGCTCGAATGCGCGATACAGGCGCGACAGATCCGCGCTCGAGATTCCGATGCCGGTGTCGGCGACCGCGATCGCGACCATCGCGCTCTCGCGACGCGCGACGAGCCGTACGCTGCCGCCGCGATCGGTGAACTTGATCGCGTTCGACAGCAAGTTGTAGAGGATCTGGCGCAGCCGGATCGGGTCCGCGAACAGCGTCGGAGTGCCTTCCGTGACCTGCGTCGTGATCGTCACGCCGCGGCCGCGCGCGAGCGGTGCGAGGACGATCGCCGCCTCTTCCAGCGAGCTCATGACGTCGATCGGCTCGCGCTCGATCCCGTGCTTGCCCGCTTCGATCTTTGCGAGGTCCAGCACGTCGTTGACCATCGCGAGCAAGTGGCGGCCACTCTGCACGATGCCTTCGAGGTACTCCTGCTGGCGCGCCGTCACCGGATCGCCGCCGGCGAGCAACAGCAGGTGGGCCAGCCCGATCACCGCATTGAGCGGTGTGCGGAGCTCGTGGCTCATGTTCGCGAGGAACATCGACTTCGCTTGGCTCGCCGCTTGGGCTGCTTCGAGCGCGGCTTCGATCTGTGCGCTCGCCGCGCGTTCCGCGGTGACGTCGCGAAAGAACGTCACGCGGGCGACCGGCTGACCGTCCGGCAACCGGACCGGCGCACTGTACCGGTCGATGATCGCGCCGTTGGCCATCTCGATCTCGCCATGAAAGACCGCGTCAGACGCATAGATCGCTTCGATGTCCCCGATCGCGGCCTGCGGATCGCGCTGGACCAACGCCGCGCGCCGCGTGGTGGCCCGGTTGTCGCCACTCGTGATCAGCTCGTCCGGGACGTCGAACAGCTCGCCGTACCGGCGATTCGCGGCGACCACGCGTCGCATGCGATCGACGACGATGATCCCTTCGGTCGACGACTCGAGCGTCGCTCGCAACACCGCGTTCGCATCCTCGACGCGTCGGCGCTCGACCGCGAGCTCGCTCTGCGTGCGCTCCTGCAGGTCTTGATACAACCCCTGCATCTCACGCGACGAAA
>Ga0265338_10005689_pt1 | contig 16130 bp, 19 predicted proteins | sample 42126metaG_FD_193579 | JGI IMG/M metagenome (GOLD analysis project Ga0265338, IMG submission 193579) | Rhizosphere microbial communities from Carex aquatilis grown in University of Washington, Seatle, WA, United States - 4-21-26 metaG | ecosystem: Host-associated > Plants > Roots > Rhizosphere... | reverse complement strand
CCGGCGTCGAACGGCGCGTCGGTGCCAAGCAGCGCCTCGACCGACATCGCGGCGCTGACGTCGGCCGCCTTCAGCAGCGCCCGCAGGTCGGCCGCGGCCAGGATCAGCATCCCGAGCATCCCGTCGGTGCCGTTGATCAGCGCCAGGCCCTCCTTCTCGGCCAGCACCAGGGGATCGATGCCGGCCGCGGCCAGGGCGGTCGCGGCCGGCATCTCCGGCCCGGTAACCCCCGGCCCCTCAAGCACCCGCACGGTCCCCTCGCCCATCGCCGCCAGGGCGCAGTGCGCCAGCGGCGCCAGGTCACCGGAGCAGCCGAGCGAGCCGTACTCGCGGACCACCGGGGTGATCCCGGCGCTGAGCATCGCCGCGTAGCACCGCGTCACCGCGGGCCGCACGCCGGTGCGCCCGGTCGCCAGGGTGGACAGCCGCAGCAGCATCATCGCGCGCACCACTTCCGGCTCCACCTCGGAGCCGGACCCGGCGGCGTGCGAGCGGACCAGGGAACGCTGCAGCTGCGCGCGCCGTTCGGCCGGGATGTGCTTGGTGGCCAGGGCGCCGAACCCGGTCGACACCCCGTAGTGCGGCGCGGCGTCGGTGGCGAGGGCGTCGATGACCTTGCGGCCGGCCGCGACCGCGGCCTCGGCCTCGGCCGAGAGCGCCACGGCGGCGCCGCCCCGGGCCACCGACACGACATCCGCGAAGCTCAGCGGGCCGGTGCCCGCGATGACGGTTTCCATGTCCTCTATGTTCAACCCGCGGCGGGGTTCGCGGGACCCCGGGCCCGGCGGGTCAGGCCTCGCCGTTGATCATGGCGATCAGCCGGCCGAGCACCGTGCCGCCGCTGACCCGCAGCCCCTCGTGCTCCCACTCGTTGGTCACCCAGGCGCGCAGCCCGCGCACCGCCGCCGCGGTGCGCAGCGACAACGGCGCGGGGACGTACAGGTCGTCGAAGTAGACGGCGGCCGCGGCGGGCACCTCGTTGGCGGCCAGCCGGGCCGGGTCGTACAGCGGCGGCCAGCCGTCCCGCTGCGCCAGCAGCTCGGCCGCCTCCCGCAGCGGGGCGAGCGCGGGGTCGGCGTCCAGCATCCACCGGTAGGTCATCTCCCCGGTGAACAGCAGCGGCCCTTCGCCGTCGACCGCGGCGGCCGGGTCGAACGCGGGGAACTCGGCCCGCACCCGCTGCGCCGCCCAGCGGGTGGCCGCCCCTTGCGCGTAGCTGGCCTCGTGCAGCACCGCGTACAGCGGGGCGCGGGCGAAGCTGGTGCGCTGGTAGACGTCGGCCAGGAACTCATCCGACAGCCCGCCGTCGCCGTCCCACGGGTCTTCCAGCAGGTAGTGCAGCTCGTGGGTGCCGGCCGCGCCGCCCAGCAGGCCGCCGATCGACTGGAACCTCATCACGCTGAGCGGGGAGGAGTCCGCCAGCCGCACGTCGTGGGTGGCCAGGTGACGGGCGATGTCGCGGGCGGCGGCGACGTCGCCGGGGTAGCGCTGGTAGTGGGCCGCGTTGCGGGCGGCGACGGTGGCGTAGGTGAGCCGGTAGACGTCTTCGGCCCGGGCGTCGAGGCCGGGCAGGCCGCCGGTGATCAGCGCGGCCGCCATTCCCTGGGGCGCGAAGGACAGGTAGCTGACCGTGCAGAACCCGCCGAACGACTGGCCGAGGACCGTCCACCGCGTGTCCGGCCCGCACAGCTCGCGGCGGACCAGCTCGCAGTCGAGCACGATCGAGTCGGCCCGGAACCGCGCCAGGTACCTGGCCTGCGCCTCCGGCGTCGGCAGGTGCTTGAGTGAGCGCGCGGTGAGCCGGCTGGACCGCCCGGTGCCGCGCTGGTCGAGCAGCAGCACCCGGTAGCCGTCGAGCGCCCGGTTCAGCCAGGTCGACCGCCCGACCGGCCGCTGGGCGGCGAATCCGGGGCCGCCCTGCAGGAACACCAGCCACGGCAGCCGGTCACCCGCCTTGGCGGCCGCGGTCACCTCCCGGCCGAATAGCTCGATCCGGTCCCCGCCCGGCGCGCCGTGGTCCAGGGGAACGCTGAAGTGGTGGTCGGTCACGATGGTGCCCGGCTGCCGGTAGGTGCTCACGCTGAGGATTATCCCGAACGGGCGGGCGCCCGGGGCCCAGGTCGCCACGCTCGCCCCGGCGGCACCGGCCCGCCGCCCCCGGCAACTGGTCCCAGCCGAGGGCCAACACCGCCAGCCGAGATGATAACAGCAAGAAGCGGGCGCGGGCAGCGGTATTATTACGGAACTTTTTCGCAGAGTGGAAATAATTTGGTGCTATCACACCAAATTATTTCCACTCTGCGCCATTGGCCTGCGGCTACGTGACCCAAGTGGCAGTGGTGGCGCTGCCCGCGGCCGGCGGCGCCCGCCTAACTCAGTGGCATTACCTGCAGGCCCCTGGTTGCCGCGATTACGCGCGATCAGCTTGCCCTGCATCCTGATAACAGCAAGAAGCGGGGGCGGACGGTCAGGGGCTGAGCCAGCCGGGGAGGTCGAGGCGGAGCGGCTGGCCCGGGGTCATCGTGCGGAGGCTGTTCTCCAGGGCGGCTACCTGGTCCTGGCCGAGGTCGGCGGCCCAGCGGGCGCGTACGCGGGTGAAGGCCTCGGCCGACAGGGTCAGGGCCTCGGTGCCCCGGGGGGTGAGCCGGACCAGCTTGCGGCGGCGGTCGCCGTCTTGCTCGCCGCGGGTGACGTAGCCGAGCTCGGCCAGCCGGTCGATGGTCTTGCCTGCTGCCTGCTTGGAGACGCCGAGGCGGCGGCCGACGTCGGCCGCGGTGGCACCGAAGGTGCCGATGGCCTGCAAGGCGAAGCCGTGCCCGGGGCGCAGGCCGGGGTGGCCGCGCTGCGCGAGGTCCGCGTGGGCCTCGTCGATCACCGCGCGGAACCCGGCCAGCAGCAGCAGCGGCAGCTCGTAGCCGGGGGCGTCGCCGGCGCCGCTTGACGAGATAGACAACCTGGTTTACCGTTTCTGTTAGACAACCTAGTTGACCAGCTTACCGGGAGGACCCCGTGACCGTATTCACCGAGCACACCCTCGAGTCCGCGCCGGCCGCGTCCCGCCAGGCGATGAGCGCGGTAGCGGGCAAGCAGGGCTACCTGCCCGCCGCGGTCGGGCTGCTGGCCGAGTCGCCCGAGATGCTGAACGGGTTCCTGCGGCTGGTGGCGATCTTCGACCAGTGCACCCTTGACCCGGTGGCCCGCGAGGTGCTGGTCATGACGGTGGCCGTGCGCAACGGCTGCCACCTGTGCTTCGCGATGCACTCGGCCCGGCTGTCCGCCCTCGGCGCCGAGCCGGCCCTGCGGGAGGAGCTGCGGGCGGCCGGCCCGCTCAGCGACCCGCGGCTGGACGCGGTCCGCGTGTTCACCCTGCGGGCCCACGAGACCGCGGGCGACGTCGGCCAGCAGGCGCTGGGGGAGTTCCTCGCGCACGGGTTCACCCGGCGCAACGCCCTGGAGGTCATGCTCGGCATCGGCACCTACACGCTGTCCACCTTCGCCAACCGGCTCGTCGGCGCCCCGGTCGACGAGCACCTACGCGCTTACGCCTAACCAGCCCGGCCCGCAGGCCACCCGTCCCCAAATCTGATAACAGCAAGAAGCGCTATACTGGCAAACCAGGCACCCAAAATCAAGATCCCGCCTCTAGCAGGGGAGCGGCGGGTCAGGGCGGCCCGGTGCTGGTCCCGGCCCAGCGCTCGGTCATGGCGATGAAGACGTCCATGGACTGGTCGGCCGCCTCGATGTCGCCGGTGGCGAGCAGGTCGAGCAGCAGGCCCCGGGTGACGGCGACGCCCAGCCGCAGGTGCGCGCGGGCCAGCGGCTCGGGCACCCCGCCGGCCACCGCGGCCGCGACCAGCGGCTCGAGCCAGGCGATCACCCCGCCGAGGAACTCATCGAGGAACCCGGCGGTGTGCGGGTGGCCGTGCAGGGCCTGGCCGTAGAGCTCGAAGAAGAGCCGTTCGTGGGGCCACAGCGCGGGGGCGGAGAAGAGCTTCCACCAGGCGCGCATCGCCTCGCCGAGCGGCTGGCCGGGCCCGGGCGGGAACCCGCGCATCTGCTCGCGCTGCCGCTGGTCGACGGTGCGCGCGATCTCGAGCCACAGCCCTTCCTTGGAGCCGAAGTGGAAGATCAGCATCCGGTGGCTGGTGCCGAGTGCGGTGGCGAGGGTGCGCAGGCTGAGGTCGCTGATGCCGTGCGCCGCCGTGTACTCGATCGCCGCGTCGAGAAGCTGCTGCCTGGCTGTATTGCCGCTCACAGCAGTGCACTGTACCATTTGGTACATGAAGCCGGTACGGGTAAGCATTGACGTTCCCCGGGCCCGGGGAAGCCGTCTACGACTTCCTGGACGTGCTCGCCAACCACGAGCAGTTCACTGACCACATGTTCCGTGACTGGTCCAGCGACGGTCCGGCCCGCGGCGTGGGCGCGAAGGTCAGGTTCACCGCGGTGGCCGGCGGCCGCGCTGAGCCGATTGAGGTGGAGGTGATCGAGGCGGAGCGCCCGGCGCGGAACGTGGAGCGCAACGTCGGCGCGACCGGCCGGGTCGCAACCGGGACCTACACGCTGGACGAGCTCCCCGGCGGAGGAACCCGGATCACCTTCGAGAACGCCTGGCTGCGGGTGCCGCGGGGCGAGGCGCTGGCCGCGCCGCTGGTCCGCGCGCTGGTCCGGCGGGGTAACCAGCGCGCCCTGGAGCGGCTGGCCGGGCTGCTGCGGGCGAACGAGGCGGCCGGCACCGGAAGCTGAGCACGGCGCGGCGGCCCGGGGCGGCACAGAGCTACCCGGCCGGCCGCTCCGCGTGTCATTTCTTACTGTTATCCGGGATCGCGAGTAGGCTGTCGGCATGCCTGCCCCAGACGCGAGCACCCCGGCCCGCGAGGCCGTTGACGCCTTCGTTCGGCACCTGGCCGACCGCGGCCTGTCCGCGACCACCCGCCGGATCCGCAAGACGTACCTGAACGAGTACCTGCGCTACGCCCAAGAGGCCGCGGCCGAGGAAGTGGCCGAGCCCGGGGGCGCGGACGGCCCGGGCGCCGGCGGCGAGGCCACCGCGCCCCCGCTGCGCGCGGGGGACCTGATGGACCCGGCCCGGGCGGCGGCCTGGCTGGCGGCCGCGGCGGCCGGGCGGACGCGGACTCGCAACACCAGCCGGGGGCCGGAGGCGTCCGCGTACCCGAACTCGATGCGGGTACGGATCGACTCGGTCAACTCGTTCGCCGAGTTCATCGGCGAGCCCGGCCGACTGGAGCGGCAGCCGCCCGCCCGCGGCTTCCACCTGGACCCGGGCGGCACCGAGGCGCTGCTGCACGACCTGACCGTGAAGCGGCCGGTCAACGCGAACGCGATGACCCAGCTGCGCACGGCGGCGGTGGCCGCGCTGGTGGCCGACAGCGGCCGGGGGGTACCGGAGCTGGCGAACATGAACGTGAGCGCCCTGCACCTGGACGGCGACGACCCCTATGCCGAGGTTGACGGCGAGCGGGTGCGGCTGACCCGGCCGACGGTGCACATCCTCACCCGGTGGCTCGCTGCCCGCGCCACGATCGTGGTCGAGCTCGAGGGCAGCGACCCGGGGCACCTGTGGATCCCGACCAAGCCCGGCCGGGCGCGGGGCGGCGTGCCGTCGGCCAAGCCCGGCATCAGCCCGGCCGCGGTGCGTACCCTCCACGCCTCGCACCGCGCGCTGGTCAGCCAGCTGCTCGGCACCCCGCTGCGGCCCGGCGCGCTGCGGGCGGCGGCCGAGCCGCACGCCCACGCGGCGACCGGGCCGGCCCCAGGCGAGCCGGGGAGCTAGCCGGCCGGAGGGCTAGCCGTCAGTGACTGCAGGCAGGGCCGGAGCAGGCCGATGACCTGCTCGGGGTCGGCGCTGGCGAGCTCGTCGGCCTTGATCAGGTGCCGGGAGACCGTGATGCCGAGGGTGATCGCGCTGATGACCGCGGCCCGCAGGCCCGCGTCGTCGCCGGCCGGCAGGACCCGCGCGATCTGCGCCTGGTAGCGGGCGATGCCGGCGCTGGCGGCGCTGGCGGCCTCGGGGTTGGTCAGCATCGAGCGCAGCAGGGCCAGCGACGCGGCGGGCTCGTCCGCCAGCCGGCCGGCCAGCCCGGCCAGGATCTGCTCGGCTGCCTCGGCCGGCGTGCCGCTGAGCTCGGGGACGGGGGCGGCGTCGATCACCTGCCGGTACAGCTCCTGCTTGGACCCGAAGTAGTGCATGACCAGGCCCGCGTCCACTCCGGCGGCTGAGGCCACCGCCCTGATGGTGGTCCGGTCGTACCCGCCGCTGAAGAATTCCCTGGTCGCGGCGTCAAGGATGCGTGCCTCGGTGCGACGGCGCTGCTCGGCGCGTGATCCGGGCCGGGGAGTGGTCATTGCTTCATTCTACGGCTGTTGACCGGGGCGTCATTCCGTTCTACGCTTGTTCAATGAACGGCTGTTGAACGAGGCTCGAGCGAAGGGAGCAGGCCCATGCGCACGCCCGGCCCGCCAGCGGTGAACCGCGCGCCCAGGATCGTGCGGCGGGTCGAGGCCGGCGCCGGGCAGCCGGCCGTCGTGCTCGAGGCCGGGATGAACTGCGGGGCGACGTCCTGGGAACGGGTCATGCCGCTGCTGGCGCCGCAGGTGCGCGCCGTCGCCTACGACCGGGCGGGAATCGGCGGCAGCGCCCCCGCGCCCGGCCGGGCGGTCATCGACCGCCAGGTCGCCGACCTGGCGTCGGTGATCACCGGGCTGGCGGCGGGGCCGTGCGTGCTCGCCGGGCACAGCTGGGGCGGCATGCTGGTGCAGCTGCTGGCGTTCCGCCGGCCGGAGCTGGTCGCGGGCCTGGTCCTGGTGGACCCGGGGCACGAGGAGATGGAAGGCGGGCTGCCCCTGGCCCTGCGGTGGGGCTGGCGGTTCGCGCGCGCCGTCCGCCCCGATGAGCTGCGCGGTGACGCCGCCACCGCGGCGGCGGCGCTGCGCGAGCTGCGCGCCGCCGCCAGCCCCTTCCCGGACGTGCCGGTCACCGTGCTCAGCGCCGCGCGCGGCTTCCCGCTGCCCCGCCGGTTCCGCGCGCACTGGACGCGGCTGCAGTCGGGGCTCGCGGCCGCCGCCCCGCAGGGACGGCACGTTGTCGTCGGCGGCGCCGGCCACCGCCTCCCGGCCGAGCGCCCCGGCGTCGTGGCCGACGCGATCCTGGCGGTAGCCGCCCAGGTACGGGCCGGCGGCTAGCACGCCGGCCCCGGACGAAGGGAAACCCTCATGCCCGCAGCAACCCCCGCCGACGTGCTGGCCCGGCGGCGAGAGCTGATCCTGGCCGGAGACGCGGACGGCTTCGCCGACCTTTTCGCGCCGGACGGCGTGATCGAGGCGCCCTTCACCGGGCCGCCCGGCGCGCCGCTGCGGCTGGAGGGCCGGGAGGCGATCCGCGCGTACTCGCACCGGGTGCTGGCAGCGCCGCTGCGCCTGGATGACTTCGAGCAAGTCGAGCTGCTCGAGACCACCGACCCGGAGGTGGTGGTGGCCGAGGTGCGCACGAGCGGGACGCTGACCAGCACCGGGCGTTCCTTCACGGCCACGTCGGTGCAGATCTTCCGGGTCCGGGACGGCCGCATCGTGCTGTTCCGCGACTTCGCCGACCCCCGCGGCCTGGAGGAAGTGATCGGGGCCCCCGCGGGCTGAGGCAGGCCCGCCGCGTTGACAGCGACCCGCCCGGACCCTAAAGTGCTAGACAACTAAGACACTAGATGGGTGGTCTGCATGAGTATCGGCTTCCGGGTGGACGGGCGCTCCGGCGTGCCGCCCTACCAGCAGCTCGTCCAGCAGGTCAGGCAGGCGCTGCGGATGGGCGTGCTCGAGGTGGGCGACCAGCTGCCCACGGTCCGCGAGGTGGTCGCGGCGGTCGCGGTGAACCCCAACACGGTGCTGAAGGCCTACCGCGACCTGGAGCGGGAGGGCCTGGTGGAGGCGCGGGCGGGGCAGGGCACGTTCGTCCGCGCCCGCCCGGCCGGGCCGCCGCCGCCCACCTTCTCCCGGCTGGGCCGCAGCCTCACCCGCTGGGTGCGCGAGGCGCGCGCGGCCGGGCTCGACGACGAGTCGATCGAGTCGCTGCTCAAGGTCACCTTGCAGGCTGACGACGCGGCCCGGGAGGACATCGCATGAGCGGCGACGGACCCGACCGCACGCTGCGCCCGGCGGCCGAGGCCGGCCCCGGGCCGGCCGCCCCGGCCGTGCGGACCGAGGGGCTGACCAAGCGCTACCGGCGCGTGACCGCGCTCGACAACTGCTCGGTGACGGTCCCCCAGGGCAGCATCTGCGCCCTGGTCGGCCCGAACGGCGCGGGCAAGACCACCCTGCTGCGGATGCTGGCCGGGCTGGCGGCGCCGACCGCGGGCCGCGCCGCCGTGCTCGGCGCCGTGCCCCGGCAGGACCCGGAGTTCCTGGCCGGCGTCGGCTTCCTCGCCCAGGAGATGCCGCTCTACCGGCGGATGACCGCCGAGGACCACATCGGGATCGGCGCGCACCTGAACACCCGCTGGGACGGCGGCTCGGTCCGTGACCGGCTGCGCGCCCTGGGCATCCCGCTCGACCGGGCGACCGGCACGCTGTCCGGCGGCCAGCGGGCGCAGGTCGCGCTGGCGCTGGTGCTGGCCAAGCGGCCCCGGCTGCTGCTGCTTGACGAGCCGGTGGCGGCGCTCGACCCGCTCGCCCGCCGCCACTTCCTGGCCACGCTGACCGAGGCGGTCGCGGCGGCCGAGGGTGACCTCACCGTGGTGCTCTCCTCGCACCTGGTGGCGGACATCGAGCGGGTCTGCGATCACCTCATCCTGCTAGCCGCCGCCCGGGTGCAGCTCTGCGGCGACACCGACGACCTGCTGGCCGGGCACAAGGTGCTGGTCGGGCCGGGCAAGGACACCGCCGCCCTGCGGCGGGCGCACACGGTGGTGCAGGAGAGCACCGTCGGCCGGCACGCCACTTTGCTGGTCCGGCTGGACGGCCCGCTGCTCGACCCCGACTACCAGGCCGAGGACGTGGGGCTTGAGGAGCTGGTGCTCGGCTACATGGGCGCCGCCGCCCCGGCCGCCTACGCCGCGCTGACGGCCGTCCCGGCCCGTGAGACGACAGGAGAACCACGATGACCTGGGTTGTCTGGCGGCAGTACCGCCTGCCGGGCGCGATCGCCCTCGCCCTGCTGGCCGCGTTCGCGGCGGCCGAGCTGACCACCGGCTTCCAGATGGCCGCGGCCTGGCACGCCCTGCTGCAGCGCTGTCCTGGAACCGCGGGCGCGCAGCAGCAGGGGCCCGACGCCGCCTGCTCCGGCGGCGGCATCGTCGGCGTCCTCGGCAACGACCTGCGGGTGCTCAGCGTGCTGGTGCCCGCGCTGCTCGGCATCCTGCTCGGCGCGCCGCTGGTGGCGCACGAGCTGGAGACGGGCACGGCGGGCTTCGCCTGGACGCAGGGCATCACCCGCGGCCGCTGGTTCCTGGCCAAGGCGGGCTGGCTGCTGCTGGCCGCGGCCCTGGCGGGCGGCGCGGTGACCGCCCTCGTCACCTTCTGGTCGGGCCCGGTCAACGCGATGCGCGGCGCGCAGTTCGGCGGCAACTACTTCGACACCCAGGGCATCGTGCCGGTTGGCTACGCGGTGTTCGCGACCGCGGCCGGCATCGCGGCCGGGGTGCTGCTGCGGCGGACGCTGCCGGCCATCGTGGTGACGCTGGGCGCCTTCATCGGCTTCCGGCTGCTGTTCGTCAACGTGATCCGGGCGCACCTGATGCCCGCGGTGACCACCGTGACCAGCATGACCAGCACCTGGTCACCGCCCGGGATCGCCTGGAGCCTCGGTGCCACCGTGATCGGCCCTTCCGGTCAGCCCTTCGTGAGCGACATCGGCTTCAACGGGTACCCGCTGACCGCCGCCTGCGCGCGGCTGATCCCGGGCGGCCTGGCCTCCCAGGCCGGCCCGGTGCCGCCGAGCGTGGTCAACGCCGCCCTGTCGTGCATGCAGCGGGCCGGCTTCCGGCAGGCGGTCACCTATCAGCCGGGCTGGCGGTACTGGCCGTTCCAGGGCATCGAGACCGTGATCTACCTGCTGTTCGCGGCGGCCCTGGTGGCTGTCGCCTGGTACGTGATCCGCCGCCGGGACGCCTGAACGGCGGTGGCGCGCCGCCACCGCCGGAAGCGGCGGTCAGCGGGGCCTGCCACGTCAGGGTCGCCGGGCGGGCAGGCTCCAGCGGATCGCGTTCACCGCGAGCTGCCCGGCGGGCCGGACCAGGACGGCTTCGGCCCGCGGCAGCGACGGGAGGCCGAGCTCGCGCCGGGCCCACGGGGGAAGCAGGGAGACCGCCGCGGCCGCCAGGCCGCCGTAGATCGGGCGGATGATCAGCGGCAGCGGTGGCTTGAACAGCAGGAAGCGGGCGGCCTCGCGGGCTTGCGGGGTCCCGCTGAGCTCGGGCAGGTACCGCTCGATGGCGGCGGCGACCTGGGCCTCGGTCCGGGGCGGGTCGGGCACCCCCAGCTCGGCGGCGATCCTGGCCATGTCCGTCACGTAGCCGTCGCGCTCGGCCTGCCCGAGCCGCTTGCCTCCGTAGGTGGTGTACGCGCGCAGGAAGGCGTCGATCTCGGCTACGTGCACCCAGGTCAGCAGGTGCGGGTCGGACGCCGCGTACGGGCGGCCGTCGGGCGCGGTCCCGGCGATGTGCTCGTGGACGGCCCGGACCTGGGCAATGGCCGCGCGGGCGTCGGCTGGCCGGCCGAACGTGGTGGCCGCGACGAAGTGGCTCGTCCGCCGCAGGCGTCCCCACGGGTCGCTCCGGTAGGCGGAATGGTCGGCGATCGCGGCCATTGTCAGCGGGTGCAGTGACTGCAGGAGGACCGCTGCTACCCCGCCCACGAACATCGCGCAGTCGTCGTGCACCTGGCGGATGGGACGGTCCGCGCTGAACCACCGCTCAGCCTCCGGGATGCGGGGACCTTTCCCCCTCGGCGAGGCGGGCTCCGGGAAGACCCGCTCGCGGACGGCGACCCCGATCCGGTTGCGAATACCCTCGGTCACCAGCATGCATGTTCAACGTTCCGCGGCGGTCCGCTGTTCCGCGCTTCCGGCGGCGCAGCGGCAGGCGGGATAATCGCGGTATGGACATCAGCGCCAAGCTGCAGATCAAGCCGGGCCAGTCGGTCGCCGCGGTGGCCGCCCCGGACGGGGTGCCGCCGCTGGCGGACGCGGACGCCAGCCCGCCGGCTGCCCCGGACCAGGCCGACGTGGTGGTGGCCTTCGTCCGGCTGGCGTGAGCGCCCGGCCGGGCGGCTCAGGGCGCGGCCCCGGCCAGTACCGCGCGCACCATCGCGGTGACCGCGGCGGTATCCGGGCGGCCGGGCTCGGCGTCGGTGAACAGCAGGTGGGCCGCGCCGGCCAGCGCCGGGGCGAGGGCGGGGATGTCGGCGGCGGCCGCGACCCGGCCCAGGTCGCGCTCGGCGGCCAGGTAGCCGGCTATCCCGGCGGTGATCTCCGACAGCGGCGGCAGGCGGCTGCCGGACGCCTGCCGCAGCCGGGCGCGGAGCTCGTCCCGCGCGATTACCAGCCGGGTCAGCGCCAGCGCGGCCGGGCTGAACAGGCCGGGCAGGGCGGCGGCCAGGTTGCCGTGCACCGTGCCGGCCCCGGCGGCAGCGCGCAGCGCGTCCGCCTCGGCGCCGGACCGGGCGAGCTGGTCGCGGGCCCACTCGGTCAGGAACGCGTCGAAGTCGGCGAAGTGCCGGTGCAGCACGCCCTTGGCCACTCCCGCCTCGGCGGTGACCGACCGGCTGGTGAGCGCGGCCGGCCCGGCGCGCAGCAGTACCCGCCCGGCGGCGTCGAAAAGCTGCCCGCGGGGGTCGCGGATGGCCACTCCGGTGGGCACCTGACGGGCCGTCCTCTCTCGGCTGCCGGCTTCGCCGTGGGCGAAGCCGGGCTCATAATGGGCGCTTGCCCATTTAGAGTGGGCACATGACCACTCTACCGTCAGGACCAGCGGGCGCCCCGGGCGAGCAGTCGGCCGGGCGGCGCGGGCAAGACCCGCCCGGCTACGACCCGGCGCAGCCAGCGCACCGGCAGCGGCCGGTCGCCGAGGGGTTCGGCGGCGACGCCGGCCGCTACGACCGGGCCAGGCCGAGCTACCCGGCCGAGCTGATCGATCGCATCGTCGCCGCCAGCCCGGGCCGCGAGGTGCTCGACGTCGGCTGCGGCACCGGCATCGCCTCCCGGCTGCTGGCCACGGCGGGCTGCCGGGTGCTCGGCCTGGACCCCGACCCGCGGATGGCCGCGCTGGCCGCCCGCGACGGCACCGCGACCGAGGTCGCGCGGTTCGAGGACTGGGACCCGGCGGGCCGGGTGTTCGACGCGGTGACCGCCGCCCAGGCCTGGCACTGGGTGGACCCGGAGGCCGGGGCGGCCAAGGCGGCGGCGGTGCTGCGCCCGCACGGCCGGCTGGCGGTGTTCTGGAACGCGTTCGACCCGCCGCCTGAGCTGGCGCGGGCCTTCGGCGCGGCCTACCGGCGGGCGCTGCCAGGCTCGCCCGTGGCCGGGTTCTGGGACCGGCCCGCGCTCGACACCTACCGGGCCGGGTGCGCCCGGGTCGCCGACGCGCTGCGGCGCACGGGCGCGTTCGGCGAGCCGCAGGAGTGGCTGTCGGCCTGGGAGCGCCCCTACAGCACGGCCGAGTGGCTGGACCTGGTCCCGACCACCGGCGGCTTCACCCGGCAGCCGGAAGCCGTCCAGCGGCAGCTGCTCGACGGTCTCGGCGCCGCCGTGGACGCGGCCGGCGGCACGTTCGTCATGGGCTACACGACGATCGCCGCCACCGCCGCCCGGCTGCCCTGACGCGCCGAGGTCCCCGGCGCGGCACCGCCAGGCGCGCCGCCGCGGGCCTGACAGCGTGTCCGCGGACGGGCATCAGCCCCCTGGCCCGTAGCTGCGCAAGCTACGGGCCAGGGGTGTGACCACGCGGGCGTGTCGTGGGCGGCGCTGACGGCCGCAGGCGCCGTCTTCGGGCGGCCGGCGCCCAGACCCTGCCCGTGTCGCGGATGGCCTGAAGCGCCGTGTCCCCGCCGGCGGGGCGCCGCTTGACATGAGCCCGGTCGCTTGTATCGTTGTCTTATGTCTATAGATAAAGCAGTCAGCCCGCCGCCCGGGGCCGGGGGGACGCCGCCCGGCCCCGGGCGGCCGGGGTCGCCGATCGACTTCCGGCTCGACGCGGCCTCCGGGGTGCCGACCTACCTGCAGCTCGTGCACCAGGTGGAGCACGCGCTGCGCCTGGGCTACCTCAAGCCCGGTGACCAGCTGCCGAAGGTCAGGGACGTGGTGGCCGCGCTGGCGATCAACCCGAACACCGTGCTGAAGGCCTACAAGGAGCTGGAAACGAAGGGCCTGGCGGCCGGGCGGCCCGGCCAGGGCACGTTCGTGCAGGCCACGCTGAGCCAGGCCGGCCTGCCCGAGCTGGCCGCGCTGCGCAAGACCCTGCTCGGCTGGCTGGCTACCGCGGAGGCGGCGGGACTGGACGAGGACGGGATGGTCGCGCTGTTCGCCAGCGCGCTGCGGGATTTCTACCAGCGCCGGGCCGGCCAGCCTGACCGCGCCGGGGCGGCCGGAGAGAGGGAGGGCGTCGCGTGAGCACCGCCATCATCGAGACCAGCGGCCTGGGCAAGCGCTACGGCAGCACCTGGGCGCTGCGCGACTGCTCGCTCGCGATCCCCGCCGGGCACGTGGCGGCGCTGGTCGGGCCGAACGGCGCTGGCAAGTCCACCCTGCTCAACCTGGCGGTCGGGCTGGCCAGCCCGACCGCGGGCGGCGTCACCGTGCTCGGCGGCCGCCCGGCCGGTTCGCCCGCGGCGCTGGACGGGATCGCGTTCGTCGCGCAGGACACGCCGCTGTACCCGGGCCTGTCAGCCGCCGACATGCTGCACCTGACCGGCAACCTGAACCGCCGCTTCGACCAGCCTTACGCCCGGACCCGGCTGGGCGAGCTCGGCATCCCGCTGAAGCGGAAGACCGGGAAGCTGTCCGGCGGCCAGCGGGCGCAGCTCGCGCTGACCCTGGCGCTGGCCCGGCGGCCGCGGCTGCTGGTGCTTGACGAGCCGGTGGCGATGCTCGACCCGGTCTCCCGGCACGACTTCATGGCCACGGTGCTGACGGCGATGGTCGACGACGGCGTGTCGGTCCTGCTGTCCTCGCACGTGCTGGCCGACCTCGAGCGGGTGGCCGACTACCTCGTCGTGCTGTCCCGGGGCGGGGTGCAGGTGGCGGGAGAGGTCGACCAGCTGCTCGCCGGCCACCGCCTGCTGGCCGGCCCGGCGGCCGAGGCCGACCAGTACGCCGGGCACCCGGTGGTGCAGGTACGCCGGGGCGGAGCCCTGGCCCACCTGCTGGTCCGGGCCGGCCCGGACGCCCCGGTCCCGCCGGGCTGGGAGGCCCACCCGGTCAGCCTGGAGGAACTCGCCCTGGCCTACCTGCGCGCCCCCGGCGAGCGCGCCCCCGGCGCCGCGGCGCTGCCCGGCCCGGACCGCGCCCGGAGCACCAGCCCGGGATCGCGGCCGACGGGAGTGACGCGATGACCGCGCTGTCCGTGCCCGCCCGCCCCGGGCAGGACGCGAGCCCGCGGCCGGTGCCGTGGCGGCGGATGATCTGGGTTACCTGGCGGCAGCACCGGGGCACGCTGGCCGGCGTGGCCGTGTTCCTCGGCGCGGCGGCCGCGAGCCTGTGGCTGGCCGGACTGCAGATGCACCACGCGTACGCCGCCGCCTTCGCCTGCCGCCCGGTCGGCTCGCCCGCCTGCAACGCGCCAGGAACCGGCCTGGTCAACGTGTTCAACGACACCAGCGACTTCCTGTCCAACGGCGGCATCGCGCAGCTGCTGCCCGCGCTGGTCGGGGCGTTCGCCGGGGCGCCGCTGCTGGCCCGGGAGCTGGAGACCGGAACCTTCCGGTACGCCTGGACCCAGGGCCTCGGCCGGCAGCGCTGGGCGCTGGCCAAGCTGGTGCTGCTGGGGGCCGTGCTGGCCGCTGCCGCCGGGGCGTTCAGCGTGCTGCTGTCCTGGTACTACCAGCCGTACTTCGCCCCGGGCAACCAGGCGCTGAGCATGACCCAGCTGAACACGTTCGACCCCACGCTGTTCAACTTGCGCGGGATCACGTTCGCCGCCTGGACGCTGGCCGCCTTCACCATCGGCGCCCTGGCCGGCCTGCTGATCCGCCGGGTCATCCCCGCGGTCGCCGCCACCCTGGCCGTCTACGGCGGGCTTGCCTTCGCGGCCGGGGGGTGGCCGCGCCAGTACTACCTGCCCCCGCTGGTCACCGGCGACCTGAACGTGCCCGGTTCCGCGTGGCTCATCAGCCAGTGGTGGACCAGGGGCGGCCAGACGGTCAGCCAGTCCACGATGTACCAGGTCATGGACGCCACGTTCCGGCACCTGCCGCAGGGCGCGGTGAGCGGGAGCGCGCAGAAGGAACAGGGGCTCCTCGTCGTCGAGCGGTACCTCACCCGGCACGGCTACACGCTGTGGACCAGCTACCAGCCGGCCAGCCGGTTCTGGCCGTTCCAGTGGATCGAGGGCGGCTGGCTGCTGGCGCTCTCGGCGGCGCTGATCGCCGTGACCGTCTGGCTGGTCCGCCGCCGCGCCGCCTGACCGCTGCCCGGGCGGCCGGCCCTGACCCTGTTAGCCGGCCGCCCCGGCGGTGATCCCGGACAGGGCCGACAGCAGCGCCGCGAGGGCGGGCGAGTCGCCCATCGAGGCGCGGTGCACGGCGATGATCTCGCGGCCCGGCACCGGGTCGGCGACCGGGACGGCGGCCAGCTCGGGCCCGAGCGGCGCCCGGCCCAGGCGGGGGACCAGCGCGACCCCGAGGCCCGCGCGGACCAGCGCCAGGTGGCTCTCGAACTCCATCGAGACGTGGGCGACGCGGGGCAGGCGGCCGGTGCCGTCGAACATCCGGTGCAGCCACTGGCGGCAGATGGTCCCCTCGGCGGTGGCGATCCAGTCCTGGCCGGCCAGGTCGCGCGGGGTGACGACGGCGCGGCCGGCCAGGGGGTGGCCGCGGGGCACGATCACCTCGGCGATGTCGCGGGCAAGCGGGGTGCGGGCGAGGTGGTCGGGCACCGGCAGCGGGATGTCGCCGTAGGTGTGCACCACCCC
>Ga0265338_10005688_pt1 | contig 16131 bp, 12 predicted proteins | sample 42126metaG_FD_193579 | JGI IMG/M metagenome (GOLD analysis project Ga0265338, IMG submission 193579) | Rhizosphere microbial communities from Carex aquatilis grown in University of Washington, Seatle, WA, United States - 4-21-26 metaG | ecosystem: Host-associated > Plants > Roots > Rhizosphere... | reverse complement strand
AGCATCGGCTGCGCGATCGTTTCCGCGCGACCAGGCCTGTCGCCGGACTTTGACGCCTACGTGCTCTCCGAGTCGACTCTTCTGGTCGGGCGCGATTGGTTGGTGCTCAAGACCTGCGGCAACACGGCGCCCGTGCGTGTGCTCGGGCCGCTGGCCGCGCTGCTGCGCCGATCCCGGCTGTTGCCCCCGGAGGACATCCTGCCGCCCTACGCGGACAACGAGGACGCCGCCAGGGTGACGGTCAGGCACGTCTCGTTCTCGCGCTCGAGCTACGTGTTCCCGCAGCTCCACCCGCCCTTTGCCGACGACCTGCGGGGCCTCCAGTCGTTCGTCGCCGCCGAGAGCGCGCGCCAGCTCGTTTCCTACGGCGCCCTGCCCGCAGAGTACCGCGGCCTCGCCACTGCCCACGCCACTGCGACGGTCGTGGTCTCCGGCGTCGGGCGCCTGCGCGAGGAGGCATCTTCGCCCTTGCCTGCTCCTCGCCACCCGTCGTGGCACGTGTTTCGCTGGTCCAGCCGCAGCGCGATGCACGCGGACTCGCCCCTCTCGGGTGTCGTCGAAGTTGCGCTGTTCGCACCCGACGAGTCGTCGCTCTCGGCTTTCTGGTGGTCCGAAGGAGAGCGGGTCGCCCGACAGCCTCTCTGGTCAGACGGCGACCTGCAGCAGCGGTCTGTGGTCGCGCAGCGCATGACGCAGCATGGCGGGGTCGCCCGGATCTTGCACAGCGCGGCCCGGGCCTTGGGCGACACGATCGTGCCGGTCGTGGTCGACGCCTTTGCCTTTGAGCCCTGCGGTTACTCGTGCAACGCCGCCCTTGTGTGCGGCGGTTACGCCACAGTCCACGTGACACCGCAGCACCAGTGCAGGCAGGCGTATGCGAGCTTCGAGGTCGGTCTTCCGCGGCGCCCTGCGGGTGACAGCCGAGGGCTCGACCTGCGTCGCGTGGCGTCGCGCGTCGTCGCGGCGGCCGTGGCCGTCTTCAAGCCCGCCCGCGTCGCCTTGCTCTGGTCTGGCACGGCCGCTTTGGACGGCCCCGACGACGGCGTGTTGTGGCAGGGTTCGATCGTCCGGAAGATGAAGCGGGCTGGGTACGCGGCGCGCGCAGGCCGCGCCGACGAGGGCGACAGTCGTGACCGCGGTATCTCCTGGTGTTTCGACACTTTCGCCTAGGAGCGGCGTGTAACTCATTCGAATAAAAACGGCGCCGCAAAGAGCTGCCTCGGTGGGTCGTCGGATGTATTTGGTTTGGAACCGACGACGGTAGAGAGGTGCTGGTGCAATGGCTCGCGTCTCGGATCGCCGCAGATCGCGAGCTCGTCGACATCCTGCAGTCGAGCCGCGGACGGTGGTCGGGTTCCCCTTACGCCTACCTCGAGGTCCCGAATGACCGTGTCGGGATGCGTGATTCCGCGACTTTCGTCACCGGGACGGACAACGCGAGCAGTTCCGAGTGCCTCGATGGTGCCTTTTCGGTCAGATTCGGATCAGCTTCGGTTGGCGGTCGAAAGGGTCAAGAGAGAGGGCATCTGTCGGTGGCCTTGCGAACTCGCGTCGGTGTACGCCGCGGCCCATCCGCTGGAGTGGCCCACGTGGAAACTGACGCAAGTCGTCTTTGTGGGTGGTGATCTGCATCCCTGCGAGTGTCTGCGGTTGTTGTGGCCCGATCTCCACTCACGCTACCTGATTCCCCGCCTGGGCCTGTTCGGCACCTTCGGCCGACCGCCGCGCGTCCCACCCCCGGCTCACGGGATGGGGTCGCGCGGCAGACAATGAATGAAACCGGCAGCGTGTTTTTCTTCTCTGGAGCCAGAGGCCCTTCTTTGACAAGAGTGTCGCGGCAAAGAGACAGGGAGAAAAGGCAACAGAGTCCCTGTCGCGGAACCCAGGGACGCAGAAAAGTTGCGACACGGGCATGTCACTAGCAAAGTCGGCGCGGATGGCCAGAGACGCGATGCCAGCTCCCAATCGCGCGCGCGGTACTCTGGACATAGACAATCCTGACGCCAAGTACAGGTGCCAGGAGCCGATCTTTGCGCCGCACTGCGTGAAACTGCCGGCGAACCGCGCTGGCATTTCGAGATTCGCCCGCGCCTACGCGACCCTCGAAGAGTGCGAGCACGGCTGCCGCGGGCTGACACCGCTGGGTTTGGTGACGACGGAGATCGCCCCGCTCATGCTGCGATCGCCCCAGTCGACGTACGCCCTGCCGACGCTCGGCCCGCGCACACCCGAGGAGCTCGAGATGGCCTCGCGGGGTGAGCGAGCACGCATCAGGCATCGGGGCCGCCCGTGAGTACTATGCGGAGCGAGCGGACGAAGAGGCCGAGGCCGGGCACAAACAGTCGTTCCGCGCGCCTCTCGAGGAGGCGCTAGCGCTGGACGCCGAGAGACTGCAGCTCCTAGAGCTGAGACTCGCCGCCGCACAAGAGAGCGGCGACGGGCTGAGGGCCTACGCGCCGCTTCTTCTCCACGAATTCGCGTCGATCGTTCGCGGACCAACCTTGAAGGCTGACCTAGCTTGCAGTGTGCTCGCGGACCTCAGCCGCAGAGCCGTGCTCGAGACGCTGAGCGCGCAGGACCTGCGAGAAGTCTGGTCGGACGTGTTGGCGCGCACGGGCGAGGCGAACATCTTCTTCATCCCTCCAGCACCGCAGCTTGCGTACAGTCATGTACAATGCGCCAGGGAGCGAAGACGAAGCGATATCCTGGATGCTGCGGCAGCCCTGGGTCGCCGACCCTGCCGCGGGCCCGAGTTCCTCGCCCATCGCGCTCGGCCCACCTTGGACCGTCGGTTTCTGTTACCGGCGTGTCCAGCCGGCTACAGAGCTTCTCGGCTAGGCGCTGCAGTCGCCGTCGGAGATCTTGGGTTACATCGACGTGAGGCAGAGGCCAGAGGCCTTGCGCATCCGCGCACGGTTGCTGTGGAAAATGCTGTCGCGCTGGTCCGTCGACGCCTTGGCCTCGGTACCCGTGGAACTTCTCTGCGAGCCCTCAGCGTCGTCACGAGGAGCAGCTCTGCAAACGCATCTCTCGCGCTCATCCGACATCTCGTGGAGACCGGCACTGTCCCGCAATGCGCCACGTCTTTCCTGCAGTCCATATGGAGAGAGCTTCCGGACGACGAAGACGCCGCGAATGCGCTGGCCCAAGGCTCCGTGGACGCGTTCTTCCCAAATTCGTGCCTGCGCGAACCCGGAGCGGGCGCGAAGCGGGCCGCTGTGCTGTGGAACGAACGCAACTTCCACCGACCGGCGGTGCTCGGCACTCTCGACCGACTTGGGCTTTCGCGTCGCGGCCGCCTAGTTGTCATCGTGGCCGAGGCGAGCGCATGGGTACCGTACCAGCAACTCCCGTTGGGGCACTCCGTGGTGTGGAACGCCGAGAAACTCGAGCAGGAGCTCGATGGCCTCGGCGTGCCTGAGCGTCCTCGTGGCGACGGGCCAGAGCCGGATAGGGCAGTCGTGTTCGACGTGGCACGTCGCAACTTGGATGATCTGTCGCGGCTGTCGCGCGACCAGTGGACGCAGCTCTTTCCTTTGAGCGGCCTCGAACCGACTGCGGTTTCGAAGACAGCGGACGGCAGCATGTTGTTCCTTTTCCTGGGTTCCACTTCTTCCCGATCTCCGGTCATAGGGACAGAGGACTCATCAGGTCCAGACGACGAAGCGTCCCGAGCCGTGGCGGATGGGGCTCCGGACTTTCGTCCCGCGGCACACACAGCTGTGCTTCGTGCCTCGCGGGCCAGGCTTCCGACGTCACAAGAGACTTCTACAGAGTGCGTCGTGGTGCCAGCAGCTGCTGTCGACCGCGGTCGGTGCGCCGCCTGAGCGAAGTCGACCGCTCGCACGCGCATCTCTTTGCGTACCGCATTACTTACAGCCGTGGCACACAAATCGTCTCTCCATGCTTTCTGCCGTCAACCCCACTTCCGACTTGAACGCGAAGCTCGCCAGAGGCGTTCACTGCCTGGAGTACTGGAACGGACAATTTTTTTCGTGGGTTTCGGAAGACTTCAAGCTCTCGAACAACGTTTAATAATCTGCACCCCCGTCACCAATGGCCGCACTTGACCACATTGTCGCCCGAATTCTATCCCTCGACGGCATAGCGCGGTCCAGGGTCTTTCGTGCGATTTGCGTTAGTGTTTGTTTCGCGAGTTCTTCTTTCTTTGCTGCAGCTCGCAAATGGCTCCGTAGAGGGCGTCACCGAGCATCGCGCCCATTGTGCCCGTCACCAGCGATAACAGGGAACCGAGGACGGCACCGCTCTCATCGGCATGCGCGCTGGGGCGCATCACGTAACGCACGCTCAGCCACACGCCCAGCGAACACCCGCCAAGAAACCCAGAGAGTTGCGCTGCATCCCGCCAGGCGAGTGGAGGGCTTCGGGGCGCAGGAACTTCCGCGGGTTGCGCGTCCTGATGGGCGTAGTGGTTGAGACGCTCGCCTGGATGTCGCTGTGCGGTGGCTTCTCGCTGTTCACTGCGATGCTCGGCGCTACGCGCGGCATCCCGAGCGCTCTCTGGCTTGGCACCGTGGCCTTGGTCACCCATGTAGGCCTGGCTCCGGCGACAGATCACCCTGCTACGCTGTGTTTGGCCCTGGCCTGGCTGCTTGCGTGCTCCACGGCTTACCTTGGGGTCGGCGTGTGGGTGAGCGCCCCTGGCTGGTTGCTCGCGACCTGCTCCGCCTCCCTCGTGCACCCTTTGGTCGTGTGGGAGGTCCAGAGCACTGGAAGGACTGATTGGCATCCGTGGCTTTCCGCGCAGCTGGGATACAGCCGGACCGCGTGGGAGCGGGCCGAGAGGAGAGTCGACGACGATGGGCTGAGCCTTGTCGGCCTGGAGTACGCCTCGGAAGACCGCATCGTGGAGGACATCCAGTGGGTGATACCGCCGTTCGAGCGCCGTCGCTTGGTCGCGGCGGGTGATCTCCCGCACTCTGTGTGGCCCTGTCGCGGCCGGCGGGCGACGCTGTCGCACAGGCTCTTTGAGCCCTTCATTCAGTGGCCAGACGTAGAAGCCTTACTGCTGGGCTTTGGTCCTCTCTCCTGCGCCGGTGTCCGGCAGATGGTCGTCTACTACGCGCTACCGCGCCAGCACCGAGAAGTGCGGACGGCCGTTTTTTACCTGGCCATGACTCACGCCGACAGGGCGGCCGCCACGGCGAGCCACGCGGCGGTCGTGATCTGCAGCAACAACGTGCTCCTGTCTGACGATCCCGGGGCCATCTACGCGCTCGTGCCGTCGGCCGTCGAGTCGATCGAGCAGCGTTGCGCGCTGTTCCAGCTGAGCGGTTGCAACGTCGAGGCCGTGCGGAGACTAGAGTCTCGGTGGGACGCTGCTCGTCGGCGAGCGCCGCTGTGCTACTCGACGGCGAGGGTCTGCCGCGCGGCATTGGACTCGCGGTGGGTCTGGACGGTTATCGCTGGCTTCATGTTGGCCGTCCTTTTCGAGCGCGGCTATCACGCGACGTGACTCTTCTTTTGTTGCCCGGGACAGTGAGACCTGCACGACGAGGAAAAGGGCATCCAGCTTCGGGGGTACGGACGATTCCTTATCGTCCAAGCGGTTTTCACTCGTTTTGCTGTCACGGACGTTTCCCTACGGTGTATGAAATGAACTTGGTGAACGAACGAGATCGCGAATAATTCTCTATTGACTCTGAACGAGAACGGGAGCGACTTCTCGAGCGCGAGTGAGCACGGCAACGAGAGGGAACGCGACGGACTCGCACACCTAACAAGCAGGCCGAGCATGCAACGGCATCTGCAGGTACGCGCGCAGCTCGTGGGCCATGTCTTACACACGGGACACCTTTCAGAGCTGGGGCAGTCGCAACGGCAGCGACTCTCCAGGTGGAGAGTTATCTCTCCGCGACACGCGCACTTGCACACTGCGCCATGCATCACCAAAACGCCAAACCCCCGTGTTGTTTTCGTCACGTGACGTAAATACCGCCCAGTGCAGACATCCACGGCAAAAGGGTGCACCTCTAGCGATCCGCGAAAGGCAGAAGAGGCGCCGGCGGCTACAACTGACAACCGTCAGCGGACGTCCTGGAAAGGAACCGGTCGTTGCATGTTGCCCGCAGGCACAGTGCCAGGTAAAGGGGAGGCGATGGTTTCGTTACCTTTCCAGACCACCCCGCACGTGTCGCAGGCACACCGACATTCGTCGACCATCGAGGCAGCCAAGCGAACATAGAGCTGAGTGTCCGCTACGAAACCGCGCTGCGTTGCCGCGGCGGCCCGCTCGAGCAGCTCCCGCAGTTGCTCGCACTTGTGCATCCAGCGTCGCCAGAAAGCTTACGGGCCTCCTCAAGACTGTAGACGAGCATCGCCATCACGCCGGGCAACAAATTCTCGGAGAACTGTCCGTGTGCCCAGATCCAGTCGATGGCGGCCGAAGCCTTCAGCAGCGACTGGGCAATCGCTCTCTTTGTGTCGCAATCTGGCATGAACGCTCGACAGTTCCTTTTTTTTCACTTGCTTCTTCGTCTCACCATTTTACCGTGATTTTCCGGCAATCGTGCGCGTGGACCGTCGCGTTCGCGGAACGGCTGTACGGCGACACTGCGTATCGGTTCACGGACAAACGGCGTTTCGCTCTCTTCAAGATTTTTTATCCGTGTGCCGCCTTCGATTACACTCACAATTGCGTGCGAGTGTCGTGGTTTCTGAAGGCACCTCCGCCGCCCTGGGGCTCAGTTTCCGGAAGAGTCCGCATCTCCTTGCTCTGCGGCGAGGCTGAGCCGCAGCAATTGGTTGAGACGCGAGGCGCTGTAGGGCACGTGGTGCCGTTCAGCGTCCGACCTGAGTGAGCTCAGCCGGTCGCGGAACGTCCCCGAAGCGAAAGCCTCCGTGAGAGGCGCGCGGTGTTGGGCGTTGAAGCCCCTCTTGTTCGAAAGCACCTTGATCCAGTCGTCCTCCAGCTCGTCCTTGGTGACGTCGCGATTCTCCTCAAAGTCGACGCAGTAGACGGCGAGACATCGCCGGCTTGCCTCGCCCTCGACCAAATGGCGGCCATCCACAGCCAAAACGTTCCAAATTCCCGAGTCCTGAAGAGCAGCAAACGCGCGATGCGGATGAACAGGAGACAAAGACAGGCAAGAACGCGCTGAGCAGCACGACTGACCCCAACCGCCGGATCCAACACGTAGCGCACGGCCACCTGGAACAGTGTGTCCGACGCCACCAGACGCATGTCGGCCGAGGACAAGTCTACGGCGCGCTTGACCCCGGTCGACTCGCGAACGAGGATCCGCAGACCCTGCGTTGCAGTCTCTGCGACACGCCTCTTCTCGGCGCGCTTGATCCCCGCCGCCGAGTCGTCGCTTGTCCCTTTTGGGAGCTCTTTCTTCTTCTCGGCATCTAGGTACGGCATGAACTTCCAGTCGGAAGTGCGTCGCGTAAAGAGCGCTTCGGATCGAACCCACACCAGCGAGGGATTGTCCTCCTGCTCCAGGAGTACGGACGTGGGTACCAGCAGGCCCAAATGGCGGAACATGACCGCGCGCTCGAAGGACATGGCCAGACGCTGTCCTGTCTGGCCCTTCCGCAGGTCACACGGACCCTTGAAGACGTACTTCGAATCGTCGCCGACCCACACCATTGGCTGTCACAAGACAAACAAAACCACACCAAGGTGGGACAAGTCGTGCAGACGTGCGTGTTGTTCATGTGGGGGGAACGGGGGCGGCGCGGCGGCTCACCTTCCAGCTCGAGCAGCTGCGCTGCGCCACGATGCCGGTCTTGCGCAGACGGGCGATGTCATCCAGCGTCATGACGCCAGCCACCTCGGGCAGCCGCCGCTTAGATCCAGCCGCCTGTGGCACAACGTGGTGAAATGAATTCTTGCCTCGCGTGACAGGCGCGCAACACCGACGAAAATTGCCTACCCGCGACGCGCTTTGCCCTCCTGCCTTGCGCTCGATGCGGGTCCTCTTTTTGGCAGATCCCCCCTTCTTCGTCTCTGGCTCCTCATCATCGCTGTCCGACGAGGACGAATCCGACTCCGATGGACTGTCGTCGCGGTCCTCTCGCTCCTTCTCGGCGAGCTTGGCGACCTTTTTCGGTCGTGTCGCCTTGCCAGCGGGCGAAGTCGCTGCGAGGACCTTGCCCTGCTTCTTGGGCTTCTTGCTCTTCTGCGGCCGAAGCTCCGCCACGCGCATGTAGATGGCGCGGTACTCGGCGTTTTTGAACTCGGTCGCCTCGTTCGTAACGAGGCTGCCCTCGCGGACAAAGTCGATCCGGTTCTTGCCGGCCCGGTGTCCCTCGGCCGTGTGCATGTCGAGGGCAAAGTCCTCGATCGGTACCGGAGGGAGCGACGGGTCGAAGCTTCCAGCGAGGAGCTGCGCGCACTCTTCTTCCGGGACATCGCATCCCTGCACGGCCGCCGCGCGCGCCTTCTCCGACCAGTCGATGCGGCCGCGGTGCATGTATTGCAGCACGGCCGCGAACAGAAACGTGAAGCGCTCGCCCCGCTTGTGGTGGAACCAACCAAGCAGCATCTCCCACACCTGCTTCATCAGGGGTTTCGACGCTTCGGCGCGGTGAAAGAGCCACTGCCACGCAATGTACTCCGCACCGCACTTGCGCCAGCGGCGCACGGGCGTCTTGGGCGCCTCCTCGACCAGCCGCAGCAGCCAGTGGAACGCCTCGTCCCGACCCTCCTCTATGCAGAGCGCGGCGTTGCACATGAGCTCAATCGCCACCTCGGGGTCACGCTCGCCGGCCTTGGACTTGAGCTGGCAGCCCGCGAGCAGCCGGGTGCGGTCCTGGGGCGAGAAGACGCGGTCCCGCACGATGCGCGCCTCGGCGGCCGCGGAGAGCTCAGGGAGCGACAGCGAGTGGTGCGCCCCAAAAACCGCGCGCAAGTCGCTCGGCATCCTGAGCTTGCGAGCCCGGCACAGGATCCTCACGGCGCGCAGCACGTGCCGGGCGGACGATGGCGACGCGGGATCCTTGCCGTCCCAGCGATTCATGGCGCGTCCAGCCTCGAGAATCGCGCCCACCTCGGCAAAGCAGACATCCTCGGTCGTCGAGCATTCCAAGCGGTGTCGCTGGATCGTGTAACCGTGCGTGTTGGGCTTCTCGAAGGCCACACCGGCCGCCGCAATGTGCACCATCTCGGCGCTGTAGTACTCCGCCTTCTTCCGTTCGCCGCGCCGCAGCAGCTTGTGCACTGCGCTCTTGAGCTCCGATAGGCGGAAGCCGTTAGGGCTGACGCTCTGGTTCACGAGCCAGACGGCCTTCTTCTTCACGGCCGTCGGCTGTCTGTCGCCCGAGCTTGAGCTCGCTTCGTCCTCCGCGACGTCCTCCGCGACCTCGCTCTCCATACGCTGTCGTTTGCGCCCCGCCGATTTGGCGTCCGCCTGCGGCGCGACGTTCGGAAGAACCGTCGCGACTGGCTCTGGCACCACGCGGGCGATACGTGCAACAGGTGCCGTCACAGTACTCTCGGTTCCCCGAGATGACGACAACATAGGCGGTGGTGCTGCTGCTGTGTGCTGTCGTGCTGGCCGGCGTCCGGAAATGTGCTGCTGCGCTGCTGGCTCTCGTTACGAGGTCCACAAATCATGATTGGGAGACAATTCATGCCCACCAGCAGCCGCCGCGCGGGGCCACGGGGGTTGGCGGCCGCGGGACTGCTCCTGCTCGCCGTCGGCGCGTGCTGCGTGGAGCCCCACTCGATTTACCTGAACAGCTCGGACGCATATGTTTGTGCTCAGATGCGCGAAGGCGGCGCCGAGCTCTCGGCGCTCACTGGACTCCTTCTCGGGGGGGAAGCACCCGACGGGCAGGTCTTGGCGCTGGCCTCGTTGGAGGTCCGCGGCTGCTGGAGGGACAGCGCGCCCGACAGTCGGTCCGACATGTGCCGGCTCCGGCTGTTGGTCAATGGCCGGCCCGTCCTGACCGGGGAGCGCGAGGTGTGCAAGGACATGTTTCCCGTGTGCTCGGATGCCAGCGCCGTCGCGCGCTTCCGAGCGGCGCTGACCACAGATCCCTGGTGGTACCCGGCTTCCGCTCTGAATCACGTGGCCGTCACCTTCGCCTACAGCATGGCGTATCAGTCGACGCGGTCTGACGTCTGCTTGGGTCAGGCGTCCGTCGCATTGGATTTGGTCCCGGTGGCGCTTTCCCCAGAGCCCTGGCCACCGGGGTTTGCGTGGCACGGCGACGATACGCGCGCGTGCTCCCAGCGCCGGGCGGCGGTCACGGACTCGTGGCTCTACGTGTCGGGGCTCGTCTTTCCAGTCTACGGGAGCGGAGCGTGGGCCCGGTGCGCCACGTCCTTTGTTGTCGTTGTCCCGTCCGCGAACCGTGCACCGGGTGTCGTCGCCCTGGCCGATCCCACCGACTGGCACCAAGGCCGTCTCTCGGAAGACGGCGCAGGCTTGGTGTGCGAAGGCATGCCTGCACTGCCCAATGCGAGCGAGATCGAAGCCGCCGCGGCGGCTGCGGGTGCACCGGGTACCGCGCAGCAGCTCGTTCGGGCCGGCGCTGTCCGCCTGCTGTGGAGGGCCCACATCGGACGCAGCGAGGCATCGGCGGTCGCGGTCGTGGGAGTGGCCGTGGCTCAGCTGTACGAGCCCCCGCAGTCGTCGGAGGGAGAAATGGCTGTCGTTCCCTACGGCGCGGCGAACCTGGCCGTGGAAGAACGCACTGTCGCTTCCTCTTGGAACCTCACCGCGTGGCGTGATAGGCTGAGCGTGTACCCAATCGCACCTGTGGCCTTTGTCTTCACGCCGACGACTGACACTGTCGCACCCTGCCGGGAAGGCGTGATAGATGATGGCCAACATCTGCGCTGCCGCTTCCTGATCGTCCACGGCCAGCTAGGTCTCGACTCGAGACTCTGCGTTTCGGTCGACGGTGGCAGCCGCTACTTTGACTCGGGGACGACCGTGAGGGTCGTCAGGTCGGGTTTCGTGGACTCGTTCGCGTGGTACGTCGCCTTGCTCCTGTTCCTCCTCCCCGTCAGCATGTTGGCGCTGGCGTGTACGCCTGCCACCCGCAGCATCAGGAGGCGCAGGGGTTCGTCCGTCCGCCAATGCCACCTCCTGATGTGGACGCGGCAGACGAGGCCGTGGTCCAGCAGCGCCGATCCCGATGCTACGGGCTGCGCCCTAATCGGCGTTGTAGCGACGACAGCGCTCTGTGTACCGTGCATCGTCGTTGCGGGCGGCTCGCAGTACCCGTGCATTGCCGCCGTGCTGGCGGCAGCGTGGCTGACCGCGTGCCTGTCGATGGCTGCGGTCTGCGGCTTTGGTCTCAGTCTCGCTGGGGTGGTCGCGGCCGCTGCCTCCTCTGTGCTGTTCTTCTGTCTGATCGCGCGCACTCAGTTCTATCCCGAGCGGCCCCGCGACCTGTCGAGCGGGGTGCTCATTGCCGCGCTCTGCGGTCTTGGTCTGTCGCTCGCTCCGTCGTGCATCCTGTTCCGGGGCTGGAGCCGCTGCGCCGTTTGTTCCACCTGCCAAAGGTTCTTCCCCACTGACGTCAACCTCGCGGACTGGAGAAACGACTCGTCCGAGTGCTGCAAGCGACAACAGGCGATAGGTTGTTTGCACGCGGGTTCGCGTCTGCCCGACGATGTCCTCCTCATAGTGGCCGCGTACGCCGGAACGCTCACGGCTCTGGACGGCGGCGAGGCGTCGCCGCTGTCCCGACGCAGCGCTCTCGCCAGCGTGCCACTACTGGCCCGCGGCGCCGACGAACATTCGCACGCTAGCGATTGAACAAAGGTGCTGCGGTTTTCCACCCCATGGCATCGACGGGTTCGCCCGCCTCCCCCCTAAAAAACAGTCACGCCTCAATGTCAAGATGTTGAGGCAAATGCGACTGCTGCGGTCGTTGATGGCGCGGAAAGACTACCGCAAGTGGGAACGACAGTGTCGCCGTGGCGATGGCAGGAGGGAGGACGAGGTGTTGCTGCAGACGGTCGCCTCGCGGTGGCTCGACTCGGACTCCGCGCGCCGCGCCCGCTTCTTGAGGGCGGACGCTGAGATCTGGAAGCGACTGCACGCCGGCGCGGACCAACAGCTGGAGCGCCACTTCGAGTGCCTCATGCACGAGACACTGCCGTTCCTCCGCGACGAGCTCCAATGGGACATGTGGCGCCTCGAGGCGGTCGTTCGCGTCGAGCGGCTGTTCGAGTGACTTGGTGTTGTTTACAATTGTGTCTTTATCAAAATCCTTCTTGTCCAAATGTACTACTACTCGTCCTTTTTCTCCGGCGGGGGAACGCGAACAGAGATGCGCAAACCGTACGAAAAGTACTGCACGTCGACGATGCGATAGTTCGAACCGACCGAGTCTTCGATGGCCGAGAGCAGCGAGTCGTGCGACGCGAGGTCTTTGGCGCTCCACCAGAAGTGACGAGTGTTTGCGGCGTCACGGTCCGAACGGGGAGCCGCGGACGGACGGGTGAAGGCGTTCCGTTCCAGCTTTCGCTTTCGTCGCGAACGTGCTGCGGAATCGAGGTCGAGGTGTTTCGCCGCGAGCTCCTGCAGCCACCGCCGCAAGAAGGCCACGTCATCCCGGTGCCACGCCGGGTCGCTTTTGCGGCGCCGCAAGACCGCGCCCGAGTCGTGGAACAACAGGTCGTGCTCGGCGCGAAACCAACACTCGCCGTCGGGATATGCACCCTCTTCGTCCAACACTGTGATGATGTGAACCAAAGCGCCTGTTGCGCTTGTGCCCTTGAAGACAACATAGCTCCAATCAGAGCCCGCCAAGGACACGGCCGTGCGGGTGAGATCGTCGGCCAGCGCGGGGGAGTCACTGGCCAGACGTACGTACTCTGCGCGCAGAGTGGCTCTGGTGACGGGCGACTCGTCCATCGCAGGCGGGGAGAGGTCGGCCAGAGTGACCCGCTCGTGCGAAAGGATACAGGGCCCGTTGACCGCCGCGACCAGTTCGACGTGGTTGCCGAGGGTGCGGTCATGGAACCACCTCGCCACACCGCGCGTCGAAGCATCCGAATCTCTCGACAGTACCAGTCGGTTGTCGTCACTGGAGAGAGACGCGAGCACGCTGTTGTTGCGCACCAGGTAGGTCATGACGTGGCCCTGACTGGCAAAAGGAGTGCCCTGAAACCAGACGAATTCGTCGCCGTCGACGGTCACACGTGTCTGTGTAAAGTTCGTGTATTCGTACGAGACAGCCGCGTCCTCAGGCGACAGGGCCAGCTCAGGAGTCGCGACAACGCAGGCAAAGGTCTCTCGGGTCGCCGGTCCGTGCCACAGCACAGTCACGGCACCGGTGGGCAGATAAGCGACGACGAGTTGGCAGAGAGACAAGGGCAGCGAGGATAGCGCCGTCACGTCGGCCAGAAGATGCTCGTAGTCGGCCCGCTGCATATAGCAAAGCGGATGGTACCGGGGGGGGGGGGGCGGGGTAGCTTCCAAGGGCCCGTGCGAATAGCAGACGATGGACGAGCGCGATATGCTCGGTCCTAGTGCTCTTGCGCCATGCCGATGTCGTGCTGGAGCGACCGACCTGTCACGCCTCGGCCGTCGCTTCCCATTTCCCGGAGCATGCTGTCGGGGTCGACGCGAGGCGTCCGTCGGGACGAATGTTCGACACACGGTATGGCCGCTGCTGTTGTCTCGAGCGTCTTCATCCTCTCATTGAATCCTCTCCCACGACTTGGGCAGACGGCGAGGGAGGTCGACGACATCGGTGGGAGTACATTTGTTGGCGTTCAGTGGCATGGCGCGGAGAAGCAGCGCATTGTCCCGGTCTTGCACGGCCAGGACGACCTGCCACAAGGTGACGGCAAAGCGCGAGCAGAAGAAGTTCTCGACGGTGGCGGCGAGCATCTGGTCGGTGATGTGCGTGGTGCGCTGGTCGCGGGCCGTGTCAATGAGGTGCGAGAAGCACTGCAGCCCCAGACTGTCGAAGTCGAGACCTTTGGTGCCCAGGAAGACGCCGCGGTAGCAGCTGCCGAGTCCGGCGCTGACAAATTGCCAGGGAGTGGCAAAGGGCAACGTGGCCACCCGCGTCCACCGCCGGGCGAGCGAGCCGACCTCGTGCGCCAGCGTCTCGCTCTGGTCGCCCCTGTACCGCACGACGCTCATCTGGACGTGAGGGGTTGCTCGGTGGCGGAATCATCGAGCTTCCGTCCCTTGGGTGAATCAATCCACATGTCGGTCGGGGTTGTGCACGCCTCATGTATTAAAACCTCACCGCGCGATTTACTGTTGCAGCTTTACCTCTGGACGGGGCCGCGTCGCTCTGTCGCTGTTTTCTTGACCAGCCGGAGCGCCGCGAAGTACAGGTTTGTGCTCACCTTCACGTCATGGGCCGCGTCCGTGTCCGGCCTATCGGCAAGGTAAGCCTCGAGCGCGTCTGCCGACAGAAGCTTCGCGAGTTTCTCTTCGTCGTTGACGTGGTCCGGGTCGCGGTTCAGGCGCACCTTGTCCAGCCGCATTTCCGTCAGACCCGCGGACGCTTGCTCGGTGCACGCCCTGGCGGTGGACTGCGCAACCTTGCGCTTTTCATCCTTATGTTTTCCCTTCCCCTTGCCCAGGATGGTCTCGGCGAACGCGGCGTGCACGCGCTTGCTGATGTGCCGCTTGCATCCTGAGGCGGCGCGCACGACGATGCCCTCGCAAGGCGATCCGCCGGGTAGCTCTGGCAGACCCAGCCACTTGGGCAGCTGCGAGCGAAGGGGTTCGATATCGAGCGTCAACATCTCCCGCAGAGTGCCCTGGGCGAGCGGCTTGGCGTACAACCCGATGCCTGCCCGGGCACAGTAGTCCAGGGTGCGCTCGAAGGGCAGGTAAGAGACCTTGCACCTCTGCCGCTCTCCCTGGCGGCCCTCGTCCTCTGGTCGGGAAACAGCAATGTCGAAGGCGTAGAAGTGAGTGCCCGGAGAGTACGCCACCCCTACCTGCACGCGTCCTCCCTCGTAGGTCTGTGGTAGTCCCGGGTAGTGACCACCGAAGAGCTCTCCGTACACCAGGACCGCGGACAGGGGGGCTTCATGCGCGCTGTCTTCCGCGACGAGACGGGCAATTTCGCAGAGGGCCTTCAGGTTGTCCTCGCGGACCCTCTGCCAATGATGGAAGGTTTCGTCCTCGCGCAGAACACGGCTGCGGCAGGCCCCGCTGACGTCCCAAGCACCAACGCCTTTGTTGGCCGGAGGCGCGCACACGCCGACACGGTTGTGATCGTGGTCCGGTTTCGTCACTTCGCCAGCGTCTCGACGCTCGACCTTGGTATCGGGCAAAGACAATGACGCTGACGAACGCGTGGGTTCCGGCTGGGAGTCCGTCTGAAGGATTAGGGGTGTAACACGGACTTCGCAACAACACGACGACTGACTGACCAGAAACGAAGTCCGGGGCCCAGTATGTTCCCTGGTCACGCCTTCGCCTTGCGCAGAGGGCGGCTTTGGCGTGAGAATGAAGCAGAAATTCGCTCCGTGAACCTTTTCCGTTGCGACGAACTGTTGGCCCTGTGTGTTTTGCTCTTTCGTTTTACTGACAGTCTCGGGCGCGTGGAGAATGGAGGGGTATTTGGTTAAGAAATCAGCCATTGTGCGTTGCAAGCCCTTCTTGCGACTGTGAATTGCCATCTTTGTCTGCCCCCCGAGGACGAAAAAAAATCCGGGGCGAATCCTCGCGCATCCAATCTTTTCGACGCCCCGTTCTACTTGGGGAAATATTTGAGACTTGGCAGAATTAGGAAACTCCCAGTCCCGAAATATTTCCGGCCAAAACTAATACCCCACCTGCGCGTCAGAATCCACCCTATTTAGAGAGAGAGGAAGAGAGAGAGAGAGAGAGACCCTTAACATTATTCCGGGACGGCCCATGGCGGGAAAGACGCAGCGAGGCGAGGGCGGCGAGCGGCGGACAGTCGCACTGGCACCAGTCTAGTAGCAAACCGCGGTCCATGTAGTCCTTGCCATCTGCCTCGGGATCAATGTGGTGATGCGGCTGCAGCAGGAGGCTGATCCGGGTAACGAAGCGTCCCGCTGGTTTTTGCAGAGGCCGTCGTCAAACGACTTTGCTCCAGCAATAGAACAGGTGCCCGCGTTGAGGGCTCCACGAGGTAGGGATGCGCAGTTCCGGGCAGCTGGATAGCGGGGCAAACTGCATGGGCACAGCATCTCTGCACCAT
>Ga0265338_10005686_pt1 | contig 16138 bp, 19 predicted proteins | sample 42126metaG_FD_193579 | JGI IMG/M metagenome (GOLD analysis project Ga0265338, IMG submission 193579) | Rhizosphere microbial communities from Carex aquatilis grown in University of Washington, Seatle, WA, United States - 4-21-26 metaG | ecosystem: Host-associated > Plants > Roots > Rhizosphere... | reverse complement strand
TGCTCCGCGTCTTCGTCCTCCACCACCACTTGCTGCCGGTGCCGGGAACGGGCCGCGAGCGCAACATCGTCAACGACGCGGGCGACACGCTCGAGACGCTGCAGCGCGCGAACGTCGACCTCGTCCTCTCCGGCCACAAGCACGTCCCGTACGCGTGGCGGCTCGAGAACCTCTTCGTCGTGAACGCCGGGACGGTCTCGTCGTCGCGCCTCCGCGGCAACGGGCGGCCCTGTTACAACATCGTCGAGGTCGACGGAACGCACGTGGACGTCTGGCGGAAGTACCCGTTCCACGAGCAGGAGCGGATCATCCAGTTCTCGACCGAGACGAAGACGTACGAGAAGTACACGGCCCGGATCGAGGACGAGGTGCGCTCGAATTGACCTCCCTCGCGTTCCTGGGGCGTCGTCAACCTTTCGCGGGGAGCCCGGCTCCGCCGGGCGGGAGCGAAAGGTGGCCAGGGGCGTGAGGCGTGCCCTCGTCCTCATCGACGGGGAGCACTACGCGCCGGTCGTGCGCGATGCGCTCGCCGGGCTGCCGTACGACGTGGTCGCCGCGCTGCTCGTCGGCGGGACGGAGAAGCTTCGCGGCGGCGACGACTACGGCGTGCCGCTCGCCGACTCGCTCGAGGCGGTGGACGTGGACGTCGTCGTTGACCTCTCCGACGAGCCGGTGCTCGGGCCGCGCGAGCGGATGCTGTGGGCGTCGCGGGCGCTCGCGCTCGGCCTCCCGTACGTCGGCTCGGACTTCCGCTTCGACCCGCCGCCGTTCGAACGTGTCGACGTCCCGTCGCTTGCGGTGATCGGGGTCGGGAAGCGGATCGGGAAGACCGCCGTGACCGGGCACGTCGCACGGGTTCTCTCGCGCGATCGCCGCGTCGTCGTCGTCGCGATGGGACGCGGCGGGCCGGCGGAGCCGGAGCTGATCGAGACGCCGCCGACTCTCGATGACCTCGTCGCGCTCGCGCGCTCCGGCCGACACGCGGCGTCCGACCATCTCGAGACCGCGGCGCTCGCCGGCGTGCCGACCGTCGGCTGCCGCCGCGCCGGGGGCGGTCTCGCGGGTGCCCCGTTCGCCGACAACGTGCTCGCCGGGGCGCGCCTCGCAGCCGGCCTTGCGCCCGATCTCCTCGTCTTCGATGGGAGCGGCGCGGCGATCCCGTCGGTCGCCGCGGACGCACGCATCCTCGTCACGAACGGCGCGCATGACATCCGCGCGGGTCTCAACGCGTTCCGCGTGCTCGTCTCCGACCTCGTCGTAGACACGGGCGGAGCGGATCGCGACGCGATCGCCTCCGTCGCCGACGTCCCGGTCGTCTCTGCCGAGCTCCGCCTGCAGCCGATGGAACCGCTCGCCGGCCGCCACACCGCCGTGTTCACGACTGGCGCGGCGCCGACCGGGCACCTCGACGCGGAGATCGTCCACGTCTCGCGTAACCTCGCGAACCGTGACGCGCTGCGCGCGGAGCTGGAGGCGGTATACGCCGAGGTCTATCTCGTCGAGCTGAAGGCGGCCGCGATCGACGTCGTCGCCGAGACAGCGCTTGCCCGTGGCGCGACCGTCGTGCTCGCCGCGAACGAGGTTGTCTCGCCGGAGCTCGACGAGCGATTGCCGGCGCTCGTGATGGAGAGGAGCGTGTCTTGATGACCGAGCCGCGGCGGATCATGCCGCTGCCGCTCGGCGGCGGCGAGCTCGGCCTCCCGTACTCGCGCGGCCTCATGGCGCGGTCGCTCATGGCGGCCGGCGTCGCCGCTCATCGCGCATACGCGCTTGCGACGCGTGTCGGCGACGAGCTCGCCGAGCGCGGCGCGGGCGAGATCGAGCTCGAGCGCCTCGAGGTGCTCGCCGTTGACGTGCTGGGTGAGGAGGAGGGGCGCGAGAGCATCCAGCGCCTGCGCCGTTATCACGAGCTCCGCGAGCTCGACCTGCCGATCATGGTCTTCATCGGCGGCGCGACGGGCACCGGGAAGTCGACCGTCGCCACCGAGCTCGCCTACCGCTTCGGGATCACGCGCGTTACATCCACGGACTTCATCCGCCAGACGATGCGGGCCTTCTTCTCGAGCGACTTCATGCCGTCGATCCACCACTCGAGCTTCGAGGCGGGAGACCCGTTCCCCGACGCCGACGATCCGCTCGAGTTCGGCTTCATGTCGCAGTCGCGCAACGTCACGGTCGGCGTGCGGGCCTCGTCGGAGCGCGCGCTCGAGGAGGGCTGGTCGCTCGTGCTCGAGGGCGTCCATCTCGTGCCGGGCCTGGTCGAGTTGCCGCGCCCCGAGAAGGCTGTCTCCGTCTTCGTCGTCCTTTCGATCGAGGACGAGGACGAGCACGCGCGCCACTTCCAGTACCGCGACGAGGATTCCGAGCGCCCCGAGTCGCGCTACCTCGAGCGGTTCGACGACATCCGGATCCTCCAGGAGATCATCGTCGAGCGCGCCCACGCAGAAGGCGTGCCGGTGATCGAGAATGACGACGCGGACCGCGCGGCGCGGACCGTCGCCGATCTCGTCCTCGACGCCGCAGACCGAAGCAGGGAGGCGCAATGAGCGTAGGCTCGACGGAGCTCATCAAAGAGCGGAGGCGCCGACATGGGCGGCGCCGGAGCGGAAAGCAGTGAGCGAAGCAGAGGTCGAGGTGCAGGCGGAGCCGTGCCAATGCCAGGCGTATCTCCGCGCCACCGAGCACGCGGCGCTCGTTTCCGCGCGCTGGCTCGGGCGCGCCGACGAGCACGCGGCGGAGGAGGCGGCGGCGAAGGCAATGCGCACGACGCTCGACTTCCTCCCGATCAACGGCCGTGTCGTTTTCGGCTCGCTCGACGACTCCGGCGGGCTGACGCCGGGAGCGCTCGTCGGGAGCGGCGGCAAGGACGTCGACCTCGCGCTCGATCCGCTCGAGGGCCACGGTGTCGTCGCGCGCGGCGGGAACGGCGCGATGTCGATGATCGCGGTCGGCGAGCCGGGGAAGTTCACGACCCTTCCCGACATCTACATGCGGAAGATGGCCGTCGGTGCGAGCGCGCGCGGCGCCATCGACCTGCTCCGGCCCGTGGGCGAGAACATCGAAGCGATCGCCGAGGCGTACGGGCGCCGCGTACCCGACGTGACGACGATCATCCTCGACCGCCCGCGCCATCACGACCTCATCGAGGAGATCCGCAACGCCGGCGCGCGGATCAAGCTCATCCAGGACGGCGACGTGACCGCGGCGATCTCGGCCTCGATCCGCGGCACGAACGACCACCTCGCGATCGGGATCGGTGGGACGCGTCAGGCCGTGCTCTCCGCGGCGGCGCTCCGTTGTCTCGGCGGCGAGCTGCAGGCGCAGTTCTGGCCGACGTCCCGCAACGAGATCGACGAGCTCCGGGAGGCGGGAATCGAGGACTACGAGCGGATCTTCCGCACCGAGGATCTCGCGCCCGGCGAGGTGATCGTCGCTGCGACCGGCGTCTCGAACGGCGACCTCCTGCGCGGCGTCCGCTTCCTCGCCGACAGCGCGCGCACGCACTCGCTCGTCATGTGCACACGCTGCAACTGGGTGCGGTTCGTCGACGGGATCCACTTCTTCGCCCGCGAGCGCCGCGAGGAAGTCCGTCTCCTCGGCTACTAGTCGCGACTGACCTATACGTCGTCGCGCTGAGGCCCAAATCGCATTAGGGCGACAAGTGCGATCGCGAACGCGCCGTAGCCGAGCCAGCTGCCCCAGCCGAGAGCCAAGGAAAGCGCTCCGAGTACGCTCCACGTGAATATCCACGCGGTGCTCCAGATTCGCCAGCGGCTACGACTACCCGAGGCGCGGGCGTTGTGCCTCAGAACCGCGATCACGAAGAGACCCAGAACGAACCCTCCCACGTAGGGAGGGAAGAGTCCGCTCTCGAACCCATCGAACGCCAAGCCTGAGACGAGGACGAGGAAGAAGAGGAACTTGCCGCGTCCAATGGAAACGCGCCGCGGCGCGTCCTTCCACCACTCGGGTTCGCTTTCTTTGTCGTGGGGTGCCACCCCGCACATCCTGGCAGGCGCTCGGGGGACATTCCCACGCACTGGGTTGGTCGCGAGCTAGTCGCCCTTCTGCCGCAGGAACCAGATGGCGAAGACGATGAAGCCGCCGACCGGGACGACGATCGAGACGAGGATCACCGCATCGATCCACGCGGTGCTGGCGCCGACGACCACGCGCGGATGGTACGCGCCCCTACACTGATCGCATGCCGACGAAGGAAGAGGTGCTCGAGATTCTCCGCACGGTCGAGGATCCCGAGCTCGGGATGGATGTCGTCGATCTCGGCCTCGTCTACGAGGTCGAGGTGGAGGACTCGAAGGCGAAGGTGCTGTACAGCCTCACGTCGATGGGTTGCCCGGCCGGGCCGCTCATCGCGGGGGACATGGACGGCGCCATCCGCCAGGTCGAGGGGATCGAGGACGTCGAGCTCGAGTTGACGTTCGACCCGCCGTGGACGCCGGACCGGATGTCCGACGACGCGAAGTTCATCCTCGGCTTCGGCTAGCCCGCTACGGGCAGCTGGCCATCCCGACGCAGAGCTCGAAGTTCATCTGCATCGTCGCGCTGTAGCGCGTGCCGCCGACCCGGTAGTCGACCACGAAGCCGCGGAGCTCGTGGACTCCCGGCCGCTTCGACGCCGCTCCGATCGTCACACCACCAGTGACGTGAGCTGGAATCACAAATCCCGCCAAGGGGCGTACTTGATACTTCCGGGAGGGCCAGCCTCGCGTGCCGGCGAGCTCGAGACCGAGCCCTGTCGTCGCGCCGTATCTCAGCGCCAGCCCGTGCGCGTCCTGCGGGTGGAGCGGATGAACGTCGAGGATGGCCGCAGGCGTGGTCAGGGTGCGGGGCATGACGATCGTCATGGCAGACGTTTGACCCGGGCGCACCGGAGACCCGATCCCGGAGGTGCCGGCACTGCTCGGCCACGCGAACGGCCCGGCGCCGGCGCTTTGCGTCAGCACGGCGACGAGGACGGCTGCCGTCGTGAGGGCCGCCACCGCGGCAAGAACTCCTACCGTCCTCCGGCGCACGGGGCGACCTTACACCTAGGCTTCGTGGGGATGGAAGTCGGGATCCATTTCTTCAACCAGACGCTCTCGGGCGGCCCGGGCGCGCTCGTCGCGCACGTTCGTGACACCGCCGAGGCGGCGGAGAGCGCCGGTTGCACGATGTTCACGTGCATGGATCACTACTTCCAGATGGAGGCCTTCACTCGGGCGGAGGACCCGATGCTCGAGGGATACACGACCCTCGGGTACGCGGCCGCGCGCACCGAAAAGATGACGCTCGGCCTCCTCGTCACGGGAGTGAGCTACCGGCACCCCGGCCTGCTCGCGAAGATCGTGACGACGCTTGACGTCTTGTCCGGCGGGCGGGCGATGCTCGGCATCGGCGCCGCCTGGTACGAGCGCGAGCATCTGGCTCTCGGCGTCCCGTTCTACCCGATCGCGGAGCGACTCGAGCGGCTCGAAGAGACGGTCCAGATCTGTCTGCAGATGTGGAGCGACGACGACGGCCCGTATGAAGGCAAGCACTACCGCCTCGCCGAGACGCTGAACGTTCCGCAGTCGCTTCAGCGGCCCCATCCGCCGATCATGATCGGAGGCGGCGGCGAGCGGAAGCTGCTCCGGCTCGTGGCGAAGTACGCGGATGCGAACAACCTCTTCCCGACCTCGCCCGAGGAGGTTCAGCACAAGCTCGACGTGCTCGCGCGCCACTGCGACGAGGTCGGACGTAGCCGGTCGGAGATCCGCAACACGACGATCTTCCGCATCTCCGCCGAGACCGACCTCGACGAGTTCGTCGCGAACATGGCGCGCTACGCGGCCCTCGGTTTCGAGCACGTCCAGATCGGTCTTCTCGGGGACGAGCCGGCACAACTCGTCGAGCGCTCCGTCGCGAAGATCGTGCCGCGCCTCGCAGAGCTCTAGTTCTCGGTTTCGGTTAGCGTCACAGGCATGACCGTCGTGCATGAGGTGCATGGAATCGTGATCACCGATCACGAGTTCTCGCTGCCGCTCGATCACGCCAAGCCGGACGGCGAGAAGATCGGCGTGTTCGCGCGCGAGATCGCGGCGAGCGACGGTCGCGACAGGCCGTTCCTCGTCTTCCTCCAGGGCGGTCCCGGATCCGAGGCGCCGCGGCCGACCACGCCGAAGGCGATGGAATGGCTCGAACGCGCGCTGAAGGACTACCGCGTGCTGATGCTCGACCAGCGCGGCACCGGGCGCTCGACGCCCGTCGGGATGCTCGAGGAGATGACGCCGCAGGAGCAGTACGAGTACCTCGTCCACTTCCGCGCCGACGCGATCGTGCGCGACGCCGAGGCGATCCGTCAAGAGCTCGGCGTCGAGAAGTGGAGCGTGCTCGGGCAGAGCTTCGGCGGCTTCTGTGTCACGACCTACCTGTCCTTCTTCCCCGAGGGGCTCACCGAGGCATTCCTCACCGGCGGCCTGCCGCCGGTCGCGCGACCGACCGAGGACGTCTACAACGCGACGTACGTCACGGTGCGCGAGCGCAACCGCCGCTACTACGAGCGGTATCCCGAGGATCTCGGCAAGGTGCGCGCGCTCCATGAGCGGCTCGCCTCCGAAGAGGTGCGCCTGCCGTCGGGAGACGTGCTGACGTCGCGGCGCTTCCGGCAGCTTGGCATGGCGCTCGGGATGAGCGACGGCGCTGAGCGGCTCCACTACCTCCTCGATTTCCCGGCCGACTCGCCCGCGTTCCTCCACGGCGTCGAGAGCCAGACGTCGTTCGGGCGGAACCCGCTGTACGCGACCGTGCACGAGTCGTGTTACGCCGACGGCTGCGTGACGAACTGGGCCGCGCAGCGCACGATGCCGGACGACTTCGCCGCCCAGCCGGAGCTCTTCACGGGCGAGATGATCTATCCCTGGATGTTCGAGGATCATGGCGCGCTCGCTCCCCACCGGGAGGCGGCGGAGCTCCTCGCGCAGCACGACTGGCCGGCGCTCTACGACGGCGCGAGGCTCGAGCAGAACGAGGTGCCGGCGGCCGCCGCGATCTACGCCGAGGACATGTACGTCGACCGGAAGTTCTCAGAGGAGACCGCTGCGCGCATCAAGGGTCTCCGTCCGTGGCTGACGAACGAGTACGAGCACGACGGTCTACGCAACGGCCCCGTGTTCTCCCGGCTGATCGACCTCGCCCGCGGCATCGTCTAGCCGCTCTCGGGCGCGTAGGTCAGCCGCGGGAGTAGATCGCGAGTGCGAGGGCGAGGATCGATGCGGTGGCGACTGCGGAGACCAGTGCGGGGACGAGCGCTCCGCCGTCATTCCCCCAAGCGCGCACGGTCACAGCCGCGGATCCGATCGTGAGGAGGCCCGCGACGATGGGGAGCACGACGTAGAACCAGCCGTAGGAACCGCCTCCGTTCGCGTGGTAGACCCAGGCGCAGACGACCCACGCTCCGAGAACGGCCGCGGTAGTCACGGCGAGGATCATTCTCCGGTTCACCGCACCACCCTTGCAGGTCGCGCGAACGTTGTCTAGATCGAAAGCACGATCTTGCCGAGCTGCTCGCCGGCCTCCATCCGCTCGTGGGCGGCGCGGATCTCCTCGAGCGGGAAGACCTCGTCGACGACCGGGCGCGCGCGGCCGCTCGCGATGAGCTCGTACGCGCCCGCGAAATCCTCGGCCGTTCCCATCGTCGAGCCGAGGATCGAGAGTTGCTTCCACCAGACCCGGTGGAGCTGCGCTGGCGGGTTCGGGCCTGTCGTGGCGCCGCAGACCGCGATTCGGCCCTCGTACGCGGCGAGGTTGAGCGACTGCTTCCACGTCGCCTCGCCGACGTGCTCGACGACGACGTCCGCGCCGTGGCCGCCGGTCGCCTCCTTGACCGCCGCCTGGACGTCCTCGGTCGCGTGGTTGACGGCCAGGTCGGCACCGAGCTCGCGCGCGCGCTCGAGCTTTGCGTCGCTCGACGAGGTGACGATCACGCGCGCGCCGAGCGCCTTCGCAATCGCGAGCGCTGCGGTTGAGACGCCGCTGCCGATGCCCCACGTGAAGACCCACTCACCCTCCCGCAGGCGCGCGCGCGTGACGAGCATCCGGTACGCCGTCTCGAAGACGAGCGGGAACGCCGCCGCCTCCTCGAAGCTCAGATCGGCGGGAATGGGGTGGACGGCGGACTCGGGAACGGCGATCAGCTCGGCGTTCGTCCCGTCGCCGTGCTCGCCGATCACGTGGATGCCCTCGGGCGTCTCGATGCCGGGGTTGAGAACGACGCGCTCTCCCGTGTCGACGCGGACACCTGCGCCGTCGGCGCCGAGGATCCGCGGCTTCGGTACGGAGGGCAAGCCCTTGCGGATCCAGACGTCCAGATGGTTCAGCGCGGAGGCATGGAGCCGGACGAGCACTTCTCCGGGCGCGGCGACCGGATCGGGCACCTCTTCGAGGACGAGCACCTCAGGTCCGCCGTCCTCATGGATCCGCACCGCGCGCACCGCGGCAGACTATCGGCGTGAACGCACGGGAACTCCAGGCCCTCGGTGCCGAGCTCGGCTTAGACGCGATCGGCGCGGCTCGCGCCGAGCCGTACGCTGAGACAGAGCGGCACATCCGCGAGCGCCGCGCGCGCGGCCTCTTCGCCGACATGCGCTTCACGATGGCGCGGCCGGAGGAGTCGTGCCATCCGGAGACGCTGCTTCCGCACGCGCGCACGGTTGTCTCCGCCGCGCTCTGCTACTGGCTGCCCGAGCCGGAGCGGCCCGCAGGGCACGGTCGCCTGCCGCGCTACACGTGGTTCGACGCGTACGCCGTCCTTCGCGAGAAGCTCGACGAGCTCGGCAAGCGCATCGGCGGCAGCTACCGCGTCCTCGTCGACGCGAACCAGCACGTCGACCGCGAGGCGGCCGCGCGCAGCGGTGTTGGCTTCTACGGGAAGAACACGCTGCTCATCACGAGGAGGCACGGCTCGTGGGTCGTGCTCGGGACACTCGTCAGCGACCGGGAGCTCGACACTTCGCCGCCGCTTGACGCGGACTGCGGCGAGTGCCGCCTCTGCATCGACGCGTGCCCGACGAACGCGCTCGACGAGCCTGGCGTGCTCGACTCAACCCGCTGTCTCTCGTACTGGACGCAGTCGGCCGAGCCGCCGCCGGATGAGTTCCGCAGCCACTTCGGAGCGCAGGTCTACGGGTGCGACATCTGCCAGGACGTCTGCCCGTGGAATCGCGGCGTCGAGAAGAGGCGCGCGGGTGAGCCGCTGCCGCCCGGCGCCGAGCCGCACGTCTCGCTCGTGGACTGGTTGAACGCCGATCCCGCCGAGCTGCGGCGCCGCTACCAGCGCCTCTATGTACCGCGCAACGACGGGCGGCGGCTCCAGCTCAACGCGCAGATCGCGGCGGAGAACCTCGCGGCGGAGGAGAGCCATGTGGCCTAGGCGCCAGGGGCAGTGGCTCGTCCTCCTACGCGCCGCACTCGTCGTCGTCGCGGCCGTGACGGTCGAGGCGCACGGAGGCACGCTCGAGGTCAGCTCCGTCCCGCGTGAGGGAGCGACCTTCGTCCTGACGCTGCCGGCGGCGAGCGAGTAGCGGCAGCATGGACCTCGCGGACGTCAGCCGTGTTGCCGCCGAGCTCGACGGAGTGGTCGAACGTCGCCGGGACGGCCTGCTCGACTGGCGTTATCACGGCCGGCTCGTTGCACGCCAGTTGGACGATACGAGCGTCGTCATTCGCGCCACATTCGAGTTCCGGGACTTTCTCGTCCAGGGCTTCCCCGAGACCTTCACGATCTCTCGCCGCTTCGCGAAGCACATGATGGTCGTCGCCGACCTCGAGCGCGGGAACGCCGATGCGATCGAGGATGCGCTCGTCGAAGCCTGGGCGCTGCAGTCCGGTAGATCGCGGGGTTAGGCCGGCAGGGAACTAGCATCTTCGCCTTGGCGAACTATCCCCGCTTTCGTTTTGACGAGGTAGTCCGCGTGCTTCACGTGCCTGTCTACGAGGAGGACGACGACGATGACGAGGACGACGCGCCCCCCGTTATCGGCATGGAAGGCGTCGTCTCGGGCATTGGCCCAGTTCACGATCCCCCCGGCTGGTCTTTCAGCGTCTGGCTACCGGAGCTCGAGAGAGTTTGGGGCTTCGACGAGAGTGATCTGGGGAGTCTCGGGCTAATCGAAGTCGAGGAGGACGAGCCAGGTAGCCGCATACCACTAGATCCGGAGACTCCTCCGTACGAGGCGTTCGGAGCCGAACTTGGCCTCGATCTGTTCATCGAGGTCGGCGCCGGGGAGGCGGCAGACACCGCCGGGAACGCGATAGCCGAGTTAGGCGAGCTGGTACCGGTCGCGCACGTACGTGGGAGGACGAAGCTCACGATTGCGGATCGCCAAGCTGTCGCAGGATCCGGATTCGGGTCACGCCGGCCGGAGACTCCCGGGAGGCGTTCGAAACTCTGGTTGCCTCGCGACGGGACGGCTGGGTACGCCAAGTCGATGACGGTTGGAGCACTGAATTCTGGTGGAACCGCGAAATAGAGGGCGGGGACGATCCCTTCCTCGGCGTCCAGGCATCGCTCGCGGCCCTGTGGCTGACTCCGTGGAGCGATCCGTCCTATCGGCCGGTCAAGCGTGGACGGACACACGATCCTGGTCTGCCCGGCTATACCCCGCCTGATCCTCCGGCCGGCTACGAGAACTAGGCCGGAGCCCGGAGCCGCTCGACGCCGAATTCCTTCGCGAGCGCCTTCGCCCGTGCCGCGATCCGCGCCCGCAGCTCCGCCGGCTCGACGAGCACCGCGTCGCCGCGGCCCGCGAGGATCTCGCTCTCGAGCCACTCGTCGTCGCCGTACGGGCGCTCCGCGAGCGCCGTTCCATCAGTCAACCGCCGCGCGCCACGTTCGGCGGCGAAGCGGGCGACGTCCTTCGCGTAGAGGATCTGTGCCGTCCTCGCGTTGCGGAGCTTGGTCGGCTCGAAGCCGGGGCGCGGCTCGAAGCGCTCGTCGGTCAGCGTCGCGCTGCGCATCCGGTCGAGGCGGAACGAGCGCTCGCCGCCACTCGTCGTGTCCCACGTGTGGACGTACCAGTTGGGGAGCTCGCGGCCGAAGGAGTACGGCTCGACGAGCCGGGTCGACGGCGTCGTATCTGCTTCCTTCTGGTACTCGATCTCGACGAGCCGCTGCTCGCGAACGCCGCGCGCGAGCGTCTCGACGAGGTCGACCTCCTCGCCGCCGTTGAGCGGCTCGGGCGTCCGCTCGAGCTCGAACTGGCCGAACGTCTCCTCGAGCTTCTTGCGGACGCGCGCGAGCGGCGAGTGCGCCTCGGCGGCGATCATCGGGCCGACGTACTCGAGCGCGAGCCGGATCGCGCGCGCCTCGAGCGGCGTCAGGCGCGGCGCCGCGCGGAACGTGTCGCCCCAGAGCTCCTTGTCCACGTACACGGTGTCGCCGCGCAGCTCGGCGTAGACCGTGTAGCAGCCGCCGCCGAAGTTGACGAGGTTGAGGAGGGAGAGGTGCTCCTCGAGCTCGTCGGGGGGCACCGACGGGAACTTCTCGAGCAACTCGGCGGCAGGGATCTCGGCCGTCCGCTCGTCGCCGCACGCGGCGAGGAGATACGCGAGCAGCGATTGGAGCACTGCGAAGCGCTCCGGCGCGACCGGTCCGGCCTGGCGCTCGGGCACACCATCGACGTGGCGTACGGCCTTCTCCCGCGCCGGCTGGGGAGGCGCGCCCTCGTGGCTCTCGCGCACGCGCCGCAACGCCGAGCCGACCTCCTGCTTCAGCTCGTGCGGCTCGAGCGGCACAGCGCGTCCGTTCTGGCGCAGCACCCACGAGGCGAGCTGGGGGATGGAGGAGTACTCGGTAACGAAGACGTCGTCCTCGAGCGTGCCGGTCGTGCCGTACGCGCGTCGCACCCACCACGCGGTGTCGCCGCGCACCTCGATGCGCGCGGTGCCGGCAACGTCGCCGATCTGCCACGGCGGGCGGCCGCGGTACAGGTCGACGTCGAAGTCGGTCGGCGCGCGGAAGTCGCGCTCGCGCCGCGTCGCGAACTTGATGTCGCCGCGGATCCGTGAGACGCGGAACGTGCGGATGTCCTTCCGGTCGAGATCGAGGCCGACGACGTACCAGAGGCCGTTGTCGTTGATGAGGGCGTACGGGTTGAGCGTCCGTTCCTTCGTCTTGTCGCTGGAGATCGACCAGTACTCGAACTTCACCGTCCTCTGCTTCGAGATCGCGTTCTCGAGCTTCGCGAGGCGGCCGGGCGTCTCGGGCGAGTAGTCGGGATCGAGCACCTCGACGCGACCCGCGGTCTCGGTCGGCGCCTCTGCGAAGCCGGGCCGTCCGAGCGCGAGGTTCTGGAGCGCGAGGCGCAGCGGCTCCGCATACGCGAACTTCCCCTCGAGGAGGTAGAAGGCCGTCTGGAGCGCAGCGAGCTCCTCGTCCGCGAGCTCGAGCTTGGGGAGGAAGTACTGCTCCGAGCGGAGCGTGTACAGCTCCTCGCCGGTGAACTCGTCGCGCTGCGACTGGAGCGGCACGCCGAGCGAGAGAAGCTCCGCGCGGTCCGAGTAGAAGCGACGCGCGAACGCCTCGTCGGACATCTCCGAGTAGCCCTCGACATTCGACTTGACATCGCGTGCCGTAATGGCACGGCGTTCTGCCATGAGGAAGGCCACCAAGGAGAGCTGGCGGATCAGCTTGTCTGTGTCGTGCGACATCCCCTACGGCACCCTATAGCGGGGTGCCTGTGGAACGCGATTGTGGAAAACCTGGGGAAAGCCGGCTTACGCCGCGGCCTTCGTTTCCAGATGCTGGTGCGAGGGGCAATAGTCGCGCTCGGGAAGCGGCGTGCGCTGGCACGGCTTGCCCTTGCGGGTCGTTGCCCGGCAGCGGGCGACGCCGCCGTCGAGGAGCCCCGACTCGATCTGCTCCTGGATGAAGGTCACCGCGGCTTTGACGCCGTTCTCGACGGCCCACGCCACCTGTGCCTGCGCAGTGATCGGGAAGTAGCGCCGGATGTCCTGGAAGAGGGCGCGGTCGGGCTTCGCGAAATAGAGCGGATCGCTCGCGAGCCGCTCCATCGTCTGCTGACACGCCTCGAGCACTCCGCGGCGCGCCTCGAGCTGGGTCTCGCGGTCGGCGTACGGCTCGATCATGTCCTTGATCGAGCGGTAGATCGCCCGCGAGTACTGATACATGCACTGCTGTAATTGCGCGGTTCTTTCTTCGATCACGTCGTCCTGTATCTCCTCGTCGACAGGCCCGGAGGGCGCATCACCAGCGGCGTTCAAGGCTCCCCTCAGCCTCGTTCACCAACGATCCTACATCGTAGCCGCGCTGTTACAAAGTCGGCGGAAACGTTGTCTATGGAGTAGACGCCGACAATCACACGCGGTCGCGGCCGGCTCTATCGCTGCCCGCGACTGCGCGCCCTCCGAACCCGGCGATCCAGAGGAAGGCAAGCACGAGCCCGACCAGGCCCGCGACGATCCCGACCCAGGGGATGACGAAGAGGAAGACGACTCCGAGCAGGATGAGCGCTATCCCGACACCGATCACAAGTTCGGCCTCTCCTGGGCCGGAAAAAGAAAACCGTCGTGGCGGAGGGATTGACGAAACAGTGACGGTGGCGCGCTGACGCCCTAGCGCTGGAGAACGACGAGCCGCTCTTCCGTCATCTCGCGGACCGCGTACGCCGGTCCTTCCTTTGTGTTGCCCGAGCCCTTGACGCCGCCGTACGGCATCTGGTCGGCGCGGAAGGTCGGCGCCTCGTTCACGGTGACGCCGCCGAACTCGAGCGCCTCGGCGGCGGCGAGCGCGGTCGAGAGCGACGCCGTGAAGATTCCCGCCTGCAGCCCGTAGTTCGTGGCGTTCGCCCGCTCGAACGCCTCCTCGAGCGAGTCGACTGCGTTGACGACACAGACCGGGCCGAAGACCTCCTCGCACACGACCTTCGCCGACTCCGGCGCGTCGGCGACGACGAGAGGCGGAAGCGGATCGGCGTCGGTCGAGCCCGTGAGGAGCGTCGCGCCCGCCGCGACGGCCTCGTCGACCCATGCGGCGACCCGGTCGCGGTTGCCGGAGTCGATGACCGGCCCGACGTCCGTCTTCTCGTCGGCCGGATCTCCGACGACGAGTCGATCGACCCGCGGCACGAAGTGCGCGAGGAAGCCGTCCAGGGCGGGGCGGAGGACGTAGATCCGCTGGACGGAGATGCAGCTCTGGCCGGCGAAGGAGAACGCATTCGTGGCGAGCTTTTGCGCGGCGGCGTCGAGGTCGGCGTCCTCGGCGATCACGACAGGCGTCGAGTTGCCGAGCTCGAGCCGGACGCGCTTCTGCGGCGCGCGCTCGGCGATCCCCCAGCCGACGCCGCTCGAGCCGGTGAACGTGATCATCCGGACGCGCTCGTCCTCCACGAGGACGTCGCCGATCTCCGCCGAGGGCCCGACGAGAACGGTTAGCCAGCCGTCCGGTAGTCCCGCCTCCCGCTCGAGCTCTGCCAGGAGGAGCGCTGAGAGCGGCGTCGCGCTCGCCGGCTTGAGCACAACGGGGCAGCCGGCCGCGAGCGCGGGGGCGAGCTTGTGTGCGACGAGGTTGCACGGGAAGTTGAAGGGCGAGATGGCGCCGATGACGCCGATCGGACGCCGGAGCGTGAACGCGATCTTCCCGGCGCCTGCCTCGGACGCCTCCATCGGGACGACGTCACCGGCGAGCTTGCGCGCCTCCACGGCCGCGAACGTGTACGTCGACACGGCGCGCGATGCCTCGACGCGCGCTGTCTTGATCGGCTTCCCGGCTTCGGCGCAGATCGTCTGCGCCATCTCCTCCTGCCGGTCGCGGAGCAGCGCGGCGGTGCGGTCGAGGATCGCGGCGCGCTCGTGCGCGGGGAGCGGCGACTCGAGCGCCTTGGCGGCGGCATCGACAGCGACGCGGGCATCCGCCGCGGAGCTCGGCTCGACCGTGCCGACGACCTCACCGGAGTAGGGGGAGCGAACCTCGATCACGGCATGAGAGTGTATGGACATGGTTGAGGCTCACCTCGCGGGCGGAGTGCTCTGGGACGGCGTGACGTGGCCGTCCTTCGTCCACACGATCGACCATCCGGACGGCCTCGTCCTCGTCGACACGGGGATGATCGACTCGACCCCCGAGCTCGACGAGCAGTGGCACCCGACGCTGCACCCACTTCCGCCAGAGCTCGTCGAGCGCGTCGCGCATGTCGTGACCACGCACATGCACTTCGACCACATCGGCGGCAACCGGCTCTTCCCGGGCGTGCCGATCCACGTCCAGCGGATCGAGCTCGAGGACGCCCGGACGATGGAGGACTACACGATCCGTGAGTGGATCGATTTCCCCGGCATGAACTACGTCGAGCACGACGGCGAGGCGGAGATCCTGCCGGGCGTCCGGATCGTCCCCGCGCCGGGCGAGACCCGCGGCCATCAGATCGTTGTCGTTGACACGGACGAGGGGAAAGTCGTGATCGGCGGAGACGTCGGGCACTCCTTCAAGGAGATCGCCGAGGCGAACACGCCCGGGAAGAAGCTCGTGATCGAGCTCGGCGCGCCGGTCTACCTCGCTCACGTCGAGGAGCCTCAGGTGCCTAGAAGCGCCCCCGCTGGGTAAAGTCGCGGCCATGACTGACGCACTGATCGTCGACGCCGTTCGGAGCCCGATCGGCAAGAGGAACGGGACGCTGTCCCACATTCGCGCCGACGAGCTCGGCGCCCAGGTGCTCAACGCTCTCGTCGCGCGCAACGGGGTCGACCCGGCGGAGATCGAGGACGTGCAGTGGGGTTGCGTGACCCAGATCGACGAGCAGGCCTGGAACATCGGTCGCAACACCGCGCTCACCGCCGGCTGGCCCGTCTCCGTCGCGGGGACGACCGTCGACCGGCAGTGCGGCTCATCGATGCAGACGAACTTCAACGCGGCCGCCGCGATCATGGCCGGGCAGCTCGACCTCGTCGTCTCGGGCGGCGTCGAGATGATGTCGCGCGTCCCGATGGGCTCGAACAACGGCTCGATGTCGCCGCTCGTCTATGAGCGCTACGACATCGTCATGCAGGGCATCTCGGCGGAGGAGATCGCGAAGCAGTGGAACCTCTCCCGCGAGGAGCTCGACCGCATCTCGTACGAGTCGCACCAGCGCGCGGCGCGCGCGATCGA
>Ga0265338_10005685_pt1 | contig 16141 bp, 18 predicted proteins | sample 42126metaG_FD_193579 | JGI IMG/M metagenome (GOLD analysis project Ga0265338, IMG submission 193579) | Rhizosphere microbial communities from Carex aquatilis grown in University of Washington, Seatle, WA, United States - 4-21-26 metaG | ecosystem: Host-associated > Plants > Roots > Rhizosphere... | reverse complement strand
CTCAGGACGGGGGCGGGTGCGAGATCGCGTCGAGGAAGTCGAGGGCGGCCACCGCGCTCGCCCGGCGCCAGGCGAGCAGGGTCGCGTCGAAGCCCGCGCTGCGGGCGCGGCGCGCTTCCAGCGCCGCGATGAGCGGGACGAGCACCGCGCGCTGCGCCAGCAGCAGCGGCGCCGGGTCCTCGCCCGCCCGGTCCAGCAGCGCCAGCTTGAGCAGCAGCTCGGAGCGGATCTCGCGGACGTGCCTGACCGGCGCGCGCAGCCAGCGGGCGGCGGCGGCGCGGCCGTCGTCGGCCGCCGCGTAGACGGTGCGCTGCGGGCCGAGGCCGGGCTCGCTGTACTGCGCGGCGATCAGGCCCGCGCCGTCCAGTCGGCCGAGCGCGCGGTACACGACCGCCTTCGGCACCTGCCATACCCGGCCGAGGTCGCCCTGGGCCGTCGTCAGCTGCGCCACCGCGAAGCCGTGGGCGGGCTGCTGGCTGACGACCGCGAGCACCAGCCATTCCGGCAGCGAGAGCAAGGGAGGCGGCGCCGGTGACTGGGCACTCATGAGTCCCGAGGGTAGCTGCCCGGCCGTAGAATCGCCCCAGTCGCCGGCGCCTGGGCCGGACCGGGAGGAGCGCCGTGGTTAACCCGCCTGACCTCGATGAACTGGCCGCGCTTTACCGTGACCTGCACGCGCACCCGGAGCTGGCGTTCGCCGAGCAGCGGACCGCGGGCATCGTCGCCGGCCGGCTGCGCGACCTCGGCTACCAGGTGACAACCGGGGTGGGCGGTACCGGTGTGGTCGCCGTGCTTGAGCACGGGGAGGGCCCGGCCGTGCTGCTGCGGGCCGACATGGACGCGCTCCCGGTCCTCGAGCAGACCGGCCTTGACTACGCGTCCGCCGCGCGGGGACGCGACGCGGGCGGCGAGGACGTGCCGCTGATGCACGCCTGCGGCCATGACATGCACGTGACCTGCCTGCTCGGCGCGGCGGCGGAACTGGCCGGGCAAGCTGCGGCCGGCTCCTGGCAGGGCCGGCTGCTGCTCGTCTTCCAGCCCGCCGAGGAGACCGGCGAGGGCGCCCGGGCGATGATCGCTGACGGCCTGTACGAGCGCTTCGGCACGCCCGGGGTGGTGCTCGGCCAGCACGTGGCGCCGCTGCCCGCGGGGGTGCTCGGGGTGCACCCGGGGGTCGCGTTCGCCGGGCAGGACGCGCTGCGGGTGGTGCTGCACGGCACCGGCGGGCACGGCTCGAGGCCGGAGAACACGGTCGACCCGGTGCTGATGGCCGCCGCCACCGTGCTGCGGCTGCAGGGAGTGGTCTCCCGGGAGGTCGCGGCGGGCGACGCCGCCGTGCTGACCGTGGGCGCGCTGCGTGCGGGCACCGCCGCCAACGTTATCCCGGCCCAGGCCGAGCTGCTGCTGTCGGTCCGGAGCTTCGACGAGCGGGTGCGCGCCCGGGTGCTGGCCGCGGTGGAGCGGATCGTCGCGGCCGAGGCGGCTGCCTCCGGGGCCCCGGCCGAACCCGAGATCGGCACCCTCAGCTCGTTCCCGGTCCTGGTCAACGACCCGGACGCGTCCGCCCGGCTGACCGAGGTGTTCAACGCCGGTATCGGCCTCAGCCTCGACCCGGGGCCGGTCACCGGCAGCGAGGACGTCGGCCTGCTGGCGACCGCGGCCGCCGTGCCGTGCGGCTACTGGCTGCTCGGCGGGGCCGATCCGGCGCTGTTCGCGGGCATCGGCACCGTCGAGGAGGCACGGGTCATCGTGGATCAGCTGCCAGGCAACCACTCGCCGCTGTTCGCCCCGGTGGTAGAGCCGACCTTGCGCACCGGCATCGCCGCGCTGGCCGGCGCGGCCCGCGCCTGGCTGGGGCCGGCGGGCGGCTGAACCCGGCCGGGAGTTTACCGGGTGTACTTAGCACCCACATTTGGGCGCTAAGTACACCCAGTCTTTCCCGGCCGTGACTGGTAGGACCGATGCGGCGGATGAGGCCGGCCGGGGCGGGCCCGTGCGCCGCGGTGGCAGGCATGCTGAGTCTCAGCACGCCGGGTGAGCCAGCGGTCTAGCCTGGGTCAGCGGTGAGAAGCTCACGGCGCCACTGGGCTGTCCCGCCTCGCACGCTATTCGAGCAGGCTGCCCGGTGCCTGCTCGCCGCGGTCGGCGAGCAGGCCGACGATGAGGCGGACGAGCATCTGACGGAAGTCCTCGGGCCCGGCCAGCTGGCGGCTGACGATCGTGTTCGCGACGTCGGCCTCGATCGCGTCCCGGTACGCCTGCAGCCCGGCCGGGGTGCCCCGCACGACGAGGCGCCGCCGGTCGGCCACATCCCGCTCCCGCGTGACGTGCCCCGCACGCGCTAGCCGGTCAAGCACCCGGCTCATCGTCTGCTCCTCCACCATGCAGGCAGCGGCGAGCTCGCGCTGGGTATGGGGTCCGGTACGCAGCACGTGCAAGGCCAGCAGCCCGGCGTGGGTCATGCCGCGGCTGGCGAGCCAGCTGTTCCAGTCCTGCTCCACTAGGCGCGCGGCCATCGACAGCAAGCGCCCCAGCGGCCATTCGGACGGATCACCGGGGGCGTTAGCTCCGTTCGCGGCGTGCTCAGGGGAGGCGCTCATCGTGTAGCAGGGTACGCCCCGCGTCAGGGTACGCCCCGCGTCGCCGCCCTCCATAATGCTCAGTATGCTGACTAAAATGCTCAGCATGCTCAGCAGTAACGGGGGAAACAGATGACCGTCCCGGCCCGGGTCTCCGCGGAAACCGGGTCCGCAGCGAACGGCCGCCGGTGGGCGGGACTGCTCTTCATCGCCCTGGGCGTGGCCATGATCATCGTGGACACGACGATCGTCAACGTCTCGGTGCCGCGAATCATCGCGGACCTCGGTATCACTTCCAGCGACGCGCAGTGGGTCCAAGAGGTCTACACGCTGGTCTTCGCGGCCCTGCTGCTGCTGTTTGGCCGGCTAGGCGATCAGTACGGCCGGCGCCGGCTGTTCGTCATCGGTGCCTGCGTGTTCGCGGCGGCCAGCGTGCTGGCCGGGTTTTCCCAGTCCGGGCCCGAGCTGATCGGCAGCCGCGCGCTCCAGGGCGTCGGGGGCGCCATGATGCTGCCCACCTCGCTTTCGCTGCTCAACGCCAGCTTCCGGGGGCGCGAGCGGGCCATCGCCTTCGCCGTGTGGGGATCCACGATCGGCGGCACGGCGGCGCTCGGCCCACTGCTCGGCGGCTGGCTGACGACCTCGTTCTCGTGGCGGTGGGCGTTCGGCATCAACATACCGCTGGGCCTTGCCGTCGTCGCGGGCGCGCTGCTGCTGGTGCCGGAGTCCCGGCAGGACGCAGGCACCCGGGGCATCGACGTGGCCGGGTCGGTGCTGTCGGTCCTCGGGTTCGGCGGGATCATCTTCGGCCTCATCGAAGGCCGCGCCGACGGCTGGTGGAGCCGGGCCAGCGAGGTGAGCATCGGCGGGGTCGGCTGGACCTGGCAGATCTCGCCCGTCCCGGTGGCGTTCGCAGTCGGCGTCGCCTGCCTGCTGGCCTTCGTCGGAGTCGAACGCCGCCGCAACGCCGCCGGCCGGGCCGTCCTGCTCGACCTGCGGCTGTTCGCCATCCCCTCGTTCCGTAACGGAAACATCGCGGCGGCGATCGTCAGCCTGGGCGAATTCGGGCTGCTGTTCGCGCTGCCGCTGTGGTTCGAGAACGTCCGCGGTTACAGCGCCTTCCGCACCGGGATCGCGCTGCTGCCGCTGGCCATCGGCAGCTTCGCGGCGAGCGGCGTGGTGGCCCAGCTCGCCGGCCGGAAGGATCCCGTGTGGATTGTGCGCCTGGGCATCGCGCTCGAACTGGCCGGCGTCGCCGGGATCGGGCTGGTCGTCGGGCCCGGCACCGCCTGGTGGGCCACGGTGCCCGTCCTGTTCCTCTACGGCGTCGGCGTGGGACTTGCGACCGCGCAGCTGACCGGGGTCGTGCTGGCGGACGTCCCGGTCGCGGACAGCGGCCAGGGCTCGGGAACCCAGAGCACCAGCCGCCAGATCGGCTCGGCGTTCGGTATCGCGATCCTCGGCACGGTCCTGTTCACCACCCTCGGCGCCCGTCTGTCGAGCAAGCTGGCCGGCGTGCCCGGCCTCCCCGCTAGCCAGCGCGCCGCGCTCGTGACCGCCGTCAAGCAGAGCGCCGGATCGGTGATCAGCCACCTGGCGGCCGACCCGCGCACGGCCCCGGTGGCGGCCGCGGCGAAGGATGCGCTGTCCGAGGCGACCCGCCTGACGGCCTTCTGCGCCGCGTTCTTCCTGGCCCTCGGCCTGCTCGCCACCCTGTCACTCGGCCGCCGGGGGCGGCGCCCCCGCGTGGAATGAAATCAAGAGCAGGTCACCCCGAACGAGTGCGTGGCCCTGCTGTCACCGCCCCTGCACGGCCAGGTGAAAGATAGCACGCGGTCGCCCATGAAAAGCCGCCATGCCATGCATTAAAGCATCAATTTAGGCAATTCGCAAATGGATGCCAAGGAATTCGTTTAGACGTCTTTCGCGTTTCTCACTGCTGAATGTCGTACCTAGCGGATATTGTCTGAGACATGAGTAAAATTGTCGCCACGCGGGACTCGGCAGCTCATTTCCGTGCGCCACGGACCAGCGCGAGAGGCCCGGTAGTACCGTGGTACTCTTCTAGTATGACCGCAAAGCGGAAAGTCTCCGTCTCGCTCGACGAGGATCTTGTCGTGGAGCTCGAGGCCGCCGACGAGGCACTGTCCGGGCAGGTGAACGAGGCTATCCGGGCCGAGGTCGAGCGCCGCAGGCGGAGCCGCCTGCTTACCGACATGCTCGACTCGCTTGACGCCGAGCACGGGCCGGTTGATGAGGCGCTCGTCGCAAAGTACGCGGAGCTGCTGTGAGCCGTGCGCTCGTTCTCGACTCCGAGGCGCTCGCCACGCTGGGCAGCGGACCCTCCAAACGGCAGGAGGAGGTCAGGGCCGCCATGCGAGCCGCCGCGCTCATGCACCGGGATGTGATCGTCCCGGCGGTCATTCTCGCGGAGCTTTACCGGGGCGCTGGCCGCAACCAGGCGGTAGACGCCTGCCTGGCCCGCGAGACGGGAATCCGGGTCCGCGACACCGACCGCCCGTTGGCGCGCCTGGTCGGCGGGGTACTCACCGGGGCGAAGGCGGACTCTCGTTACCTGGCCGACGCGCACGTGATCGCGGCGGCGGTGGAGACCGGCGGCGGCGTCGTGCTCACCGGCGACCCTGATGACCTCGCCTCGCTTGCCGCGCCGTATCCGAACATCATCGTTCAGCCGCTTCCCTAACCGCGAGCCGCCTCGGCACTGAGCGCATCGGGCCCGCCCTCTGGCGCGGGGCTGCAGTCCACAGGGGTGACTTCACTCTCGTTTCGTGGATTTGGTCGCGGGCCAGCGCACCGCAGGCGGTCCGGGCCCCGGCCGTAAGCAGTGCTAGTGGCCTGCTCGAGGTCAGCGGCGAGCAGTTCGCGCCGCCACTGGGCGAACCGGTGTCGCATGTCAGCAACCATGTCCGGACCTGCGCGGTACTCGGCGAACGCGGTGCCGGTGATCTGGGTTAGCTGCTGTGTCCCATGTCCCCGCTGCCGGCGAAACGGTTAAGGAAATCGGTATAAGCCGAAATATCATGCAATGAGAAGCGATCGTTCCTATGATCTGGAATGGTATCAAACAAAACCGAAGGAACGATCGTGTTGATTAGCTTGCACAAGGCAGGTTCACGGCTTCGGAAGCGGTTCGCTGTCGGAACACACGTGCGGCGGACGCTGTAGCCAGATCGGCGCGGTGGGCATGGCTTTACGGACGATATGCGTCGACGGAAATCGCGGCATGGGGGAAACCCCCCGAGGGTCGCGTACCGGAGTCATAGCCAACGCCGCCCGGCATGTACCATACCGCATGTGTGTGACGCGATCTGATGCGTGGGGTGGGTATCGGCGGAACACTGGATGACACATGACGCCTACTTCCCGGGGGGGAATTCGAATGCTGAGCGGGCATCGCGAAACGCGGGATACAGACCAAGCTGCTGACCCCGCGTCCTCCCTCCCGGTCGCGCTCAGCACGATAGCCATGATTGCACTTGTGGGACTCGGCTGCGGGCTCGCCAAGGTTCCTGGTACCGCAGTAGAGCCCATCATTGGTATTTCGGCCGCATTGCCTACCACAATGGTCCTCGCAGTTCGGCGCTTCCGAGCATCGCCCACCTCGCGCGCTATTGCAGTCGCCCGAGATGGATTGATAGCGAATCCAATTACTGTCGCCCTGCTCCTTGGTTCGATCGCGCTCCTGGTTGATAGCTTTATTGGCATGATAATCGGCGCTGTTGCCGGAGCCACCTCGGGGGCTGTGCTCAATATTGGGGGTAGCGGTGCCGCGGCTCAGTACCTGTTTAAGATTGGGTATGATTCCGGTAGCCTTATTTATGGGATACCGATGTTTTTCGTCAGTATGGTGTTTATTGGCCGCAGGGCGGGTCATTACCTCCATGGCAAGAAATTCTGGTGGCTTCTTTTCGTTGGCGGTAGCTACTTGGCACTGAAGGCAATCGTGCTACTCAGCGCTGGCGACTTGGTGGGCGTAAATCGTGGGCAAGCCATGCTTATCTCTGTGTTTGGCGCTCTGATAACAACCCTTACGGCATGGCTCGGCGCCCTTTGGGCTCGCCGCTCGCAGGACGTGTTTGTGGGTGCACGACTTCTCGCGCAGCTCCCGATCGTTGACCGTCAGGCGGCCCTTGATCTCTTGCGGGAGTCTGTCACGTCTAAGGAAAAATCCGCGAACCTAGGTAAGGAGCCCGCATTTTCTGCTCTGTCGGGGTTCGGGCGGCGGGCGTTCCGGTTGTTCCGCGTGTTCCGGGGCGTGGGAGCAACGGCTCGCGGCTCTTCACCGGTGTCCGGAACGTCGTCCGTATCCGGAACATGCGATGCGGCGGGCGGAAGCACAGGCGCCACGGGCCGGACCGCCTGAAGATCGACCAGCTTGCAGCCCTGGGCGGTCGGTGCACGCCGGCGTGAGGCCGCCGCGGATCACGGCCGCGCCGCCGCAGGCGGTCCCCGGCTGAACGGCCCGGTCAGCCCGGCTCGGTGATCGCGGCGAGTATCGCCTCGGCCTGGCGGATCAGCGGCGCGTCGATCATCTGGCCGTCGACCCTGAGCGCGCCGCTGTCCTGGTGCCCGGAGGCGGCCCGGGCCGCGTCCAGCACCCGGCGGGCCCAGGCGACCTGTGCTTCGTCCGGCTGGAAGGCGGCCCGGACGACCGGCACCTGACTGGGGTGGATGCAGGCCTTCAGCGCGAAACCCGAGGCGGCCGCGTCCTGCGCCTCGGCTGCCAGCCCGTCGAGGTCGGGGATGCTGACGTAGACCGAGTCGACCGCGGGCTTGCCGGCCGCGGCCGCCGCCAGCAGCACCGCCGAGCGGGCATGCCGGGCGACGTCACGGTAGCGGCCGTCCGGATGCCGGCTTGACCGGCCGCCGATGGCGGCCAGCAGGTCCTCGGCCCCCCACATCACCGCGGTCACGTTCGGCGCGGCGGCGATCGCGGCCGCGTTGAGTATCCCGGCCGGGGTCTCCGCCAGCGCGACCACCTGCCAGGGGCCCGCCAGCGCGTCGAGCTGGGCCCGGGACTCCGCCTTGGGCAGCATGACCAGCCGGTAGCCGGCCTGGCTGACCGCCGCCAGGTCGGCCGCGTGCTCGGCGGTGCCGGCCGCGTTGACCCGGACGATCACCCGGGCCGGGTCGGCCGGGGTGGCGAGCAGCGCGGCCCGGGCGGCGTCCTTGGCGGCCGCGCCGACGCCGTCTTCCAGGTCGATGATGACCCCGTCGGCGGCGGCGAGCGCCTTGGCGTAGCGGTCGGGCCGGTCGGCCGGGCAGAACAGCAGCGCGGGCCCGGGTAGGGCGCCGGCTATCACCGCGCCTCCGGCGCGTCCGGGCGGCACATCATCAGCGTCGTCCTGGTGACCACCGCCACCACCTCGCCGTGCTGGTTGCGGGCGGTGTGCTGGAACGTCACGACCCCTTGCCCCGGGCGGCTGGCCGACCGCCGCTTGCCCGTCACCACCGTCTCGCCGTAGAGGGTGTCGCCGATCCGCACCGGCGCCGGGAACCGCGCGTCGCTGAACCCGAGGTTGGCCACGATCGTCCCCTGGGTGAGGTGCCCGACCGACAGCCCGACCAGCACCGACATGGTCAGCAGGCTGTTGACCAGCCGCTCGCCGAACTCAGTGGACGCGCTGAACGCCGCGTCAAGGTGCAGCGACTGCGGGTTCATGGTCAGCGTCGAGAACAGCGTGTTGTCCGCCTCGCCGATCGTCCGCCCGGGCGCGTGCTGGTAGACGGTCCCCGGCAGCAGCTCCTCGAACCACAGCCCGCGCTGCCGGACGACCGCCGCCTGGGGTGACTCGCTCATCTGACCTCCCGCTGGCCGCCGGCCGGCCGCCTCAGGGACGACCTTACCGACCAGCCGGGCGGACGCCCCGCCTGCTGCCGGGTCACTGGCGCCGGCCTCCCGTGTCAGCATATGTTGACGCACGAGGCGTTGTCAGCATATGCTGACGGTCATGCAGAGCACACTCGAAATCGCGGAGGGCGCGGCCAGCAACGACCCGGACATCGGGTTGCGGGCGGTGGCCGCCCTGCGGGCACTCACCGAACGGCTGGAGGTCCTCCAGGTCGACAACGCGCGGAAGCTGGGGTGGTCGTGGCAGGACATCGCCACCCGGCTCGGCGTCACCAAGCAGACTGTGCACCGCAAGCACGGCCACCGGACAGGGAGGCGGTAATGCCCGGGCAGTTGACCGGCGACGCCCGGCAGGTTGTTGTCTGCGCGTCGGAGCAGGCGCGCCGACTCGGGCACGGCTTCATCGGCGGCGAGCACCTGTTGTACGGCCTTGCCTGCGCCGACGGCGAGGTCGGTGCGGTGCTGCGCGAGCGGGGCGTCACCCCTGAGCGCGTCGAGGCGGAGTTCGTCCGCCTGATCGGCCCGGAGAACACAGCCAGCGGCAGCCTGTTCGACACCCTCGATCGCGACGCGCTGACCACGATCGGCATCGACCTCGACACGGTGCGGGAGCGGATCGAGGCGGCCTTCGGACCCGCCGCCCTCGCCCCGGACGCTCCGGCGGCACGCCGGTGGCGACGCGCGCGCCGCGGCTGGGGGCCCGGTCGCGTCCGCTGGCACGTCCCGCTCACCCGCCGGGCGCAGAAGTGCCTTGACAGCTCGCTCCGCGAGGCGCGAGCGCACTCCGCCGGCCATCTCGGTGCAGAGCACATCGCCCTCGCGCTGCTGGCAATGGATGACGGCGTGCCGCACCGCATCTTGTCGGTCATCGGCGCCTCGGCGCCGCGTTTGGGGGCCGAGATCCGCGAGCGCTGCCGGCCGGCCGGCTGACGCCGGGCACACGGCCCGCCGGCCGAGCCACCCGCCCGGACGCGCTGCGGCATCGCCGGCCGCGGCCGGCGCGATGGCGCGCGCAAGCCTTTTCCCGAGCCCCCGGCGGTCTAGGGTGAGCGGGTGGATGACAGTCTTCAGCTGCGCCCGTTCCCGTTCCACGGGGACGGGGTAACCGCGGTCGTCAGCACCCGGCACGGCGGGGTGAGCAGCGGGCCGTACGGCCGCCTCAACCTTGGCGGGCACGTCGGGGACGACCCGGCCGCGGTAGCGGAGAACCGGCGCCGCCTGGCGGCCGCGCTCGGCGTGGACCGGCTGACCGTCGCCGACCAGCGGCACACCGCCCGGGTGGCGGTGGTCAGCGCGGCGCTGGCCGGCCGGGGGCATGACGGGGCGGCGGACGCGGCGGCCGCCTTCCCGGCGACCGACGCGCTGGTGACCGACGTGCCCGGCGCCGCCCTGGCGATCCTGGTGGCGGACTGCGCCCCGGTCGTGCTCTACGACCCGGTCCGGCGGGCGGCGGGCGTGGCGCACAGCGGCCGGGTGGGGACGCTGAGCGGGGTGGTGCCGAACGCGGTCCAGGCGATGACGGCGGCGTTCGGCTCGGCCCCGGCGGACCTGCTGGTGGGAATCGGCCCGTCGATCGGGGCCGCCAGCTACGAGATCGGCGCGGCGGAGGCGTCGGCGGTCACCGCGGCGTTCGGCGCGCGCGCTGACAGGGGGGACCAGGGCGCGCTGCTGCGCCCGAGCAGGCCCGGCCATGCGCTATTCGACCTGGCGGGTGCGATCCGGTGGCAGCTCCGCGCGGCCGGCGTGCCCGCTGCCCAGGTCTACGACCTGGGCATCGACACCGCGGCGAGCACCGGCGACTTCTTCTCCGACCGGGCCGCCCGCCCGTGCGGCCGGTTCGCGGCAATCGTGCGACTATAACTACGTTCCCGGAAGAGCCGGGCGGCTGGAAGGGCGGAAGGACATGGCACGGTGGCGCGGGTAGACCCGCGGCTGCGGGCGTGGGGCTGGGTGACCAGGCGCATGGTCCGGGTCGCGACCATGAACGATGCCGAGATCCTGGCCCTGCAGGCCCGGCCGATGCCGGACAACGCGCTCTTCCGGTGGCTGTTCGGCGTGGTGCCGCCCGGGGTCGAGGTGACCGGGCGGCTGCTGCCGGGGCCGGGCGGTGACCTCAAGGCCCGGGTTTACCGGCCCGCCGCCGGCGACTCCGCGCGCCCCCTGGTCCTGTACTTTCACGGCGGCGGTTTCGTCCTCGGCAGCCTGGACATGGGCGACTGGATCTGCGGGCTGGTCGCGGCGACGGTGGGGGCGGTCGTCGTCTCGGTGGATTACCGGCTGGCGCCAGCGCACGTGTTCCCGGCCGCCGTTGAGGACTGCTACGCGGCGCTGACCTGGGCAGCGGGTGCCGCCGAGGAACTGGGCGCGACTCCGGGCGGGCCGGTCGGGGTCATGGGGGAGAGCGCGGGCGGCACCCTGGCCACCGTCACCTGCCTGCTCGCGCGCGACCGGGGCGGTCCGGTGATCAGCCACCAGGCGCTGATCTACCCGGCCGCCGACATGACCACGGAGCTGCCCGCGACCGCCGACCGGTTGGCGCCGTTCCTGCCCGCGACGGAGATGGCCGCCTACAAGCGGCTGTACCTCGGCCCGGACGGTGACCCGGCTAACCCCTGGGCATCGCCGTTGCTCGCGGCCAGCCTGGCCGGCCTGCCGCCGGCGCTCGTCCAGGTGGCCGAGCACGACCCGCTGCGGGAGGACGGGACGCGCTACGCGGCTGCCCTGCGCGCGGCCGGCGTCCCGGTGCGGTTCACCGAGTACGTCGGGATGACGCACGGCTTCGCCAACTTCCCCGGGCTGACCCGGGCGGCGCACCAGGCCGCGGCGGAGGTCTGCGCCGAGCTGACAGCCGCGCTGGCCCCAGGAAAAGAGAGCACCGCCCCGGGCCGGGAGAGCGCAGCATGACCAGGCAGCCGGCCGCCGCCCCGGTGTGAGCCCGATCGCTTCCGCTTTGTTCCTCGCCGCCGCGGGCGCGCTGGCCGGGCTTGTCGGCACCGCCGGCGGGATCACCTCCCTGGTGTCGTACCCGGCGCTGCTGCTGGCCGGGGTGGCGCCGGTGCAGGCGAACATCGCCAACCTGGTGGCGCTGGTCGCCTGCTGGCCGGGTGCCGCCGCCGCTTCGCAGCCGGAACTGCGCGGCCGGGCGGCCTGGCTGCGCCGCTGGGGGCCGGTCGCCGCGGTCGGCGGCGCGGCCGGGTCGGTACTGCTGCTGGCGACGCCGCCTGGCGTGTTCGGCCGGGTGGTGCCGTTCCTGGTGGCGGCGGGCTCGCTGGCCCTGCTGGCCCAGCCGTGGCTGGCCGCGCGCCCCTCCTGGCAGGCTGGCTCGGGCTGGGGCCGGCTGCTGCTGCCAGGCGGGCTGCTGGCCCTGTCGGTTTACAACGGCTACTTCGGGGCCGGCTCGGGGGTGCTGCTGCTGGCGCTGCTGCTGCTGACCGCCGACCCGTGGCTGCCGGCCGCCAACGCGCTGAAGAACATGCTGCTCGGCGCGGCCACCATCGTCTCGGCCGGGCTGTTCGCGGTGGTCACCAGCGTCGACTGGGCGGCGGCGGCGCCGCTGGCGGCCGGCCTGTTCGCCGGCAGCCTGGCCGGCCCGCGGGTGGCCCGGCGGCTGCCCCCGGCGGTGCTGCGCTGGCTGGTCGCCGTCTCCGGCCTGGCCCTGGCGGTCCGGCTGTGGCTCGCCCCGGCCGGCTGACCGCCGCCCGCGCCCATCCGCTCCGGGCCGGGCACAATGGCCTGCGTGGAGTTCGACTATGTGGTGGTCGGGGCCGGGGCGGCCGGGTGCGTGGTGGCGGGCCGCCTGGCGGCGTCCCCGGGGCGGCCGAGCGTGCTGCTTGTCGAGTACGGCGGGTCCGCCCGCAACCCGCTGCTGCGCGTGCCGAAGGGGTTCTATTACACGCTGCGCGGTGACCGTTACCTGTACCGCTACCTGACCAGCCCGGTCGGGCCGGGCGGGGCGCCGGAGGTGTGGCTGCGCGGCCGGGTGCTCGGCGGCAGCGCCGCCGTGAACGGGATGATGTGGCTGCGGGGCGCCCCGGCCGACTGGGACGGCCTGGCCGCCCGGGGCAATCCCGGCTGGTCCTGGGCGGACGTGCAGCCCGCCTACCAGGCGATCGAGCACCACAGCCTCGGGCCGGGCGACGGGCGTGGCGCCGGCGGCCCGCTCGGCATCTCGGTCGCCGCCACCGGTGACCCGGTGACCAGCGCCATCCTCCAGGCGGCGGCCGGGTACGGCTGGGCGCCGGTGGCGGACGTCAACGCCAGCGACGGCGAGCGGATCGGCTACACCCCGTCCACCATCTTCGCGGGCCGGCGGACCACCTCCTACGACGCGTTCGTCCGCCCGGTGCTCGCGCGCGAGGGGACGCGCGCGGGCAAGGGCGGCGTCACCGTCGCCACCAGGACCCGCGCGGTCGCGCTGACCTTCGACGGCCGGCACGTCACCGGGGTGCGCGCGGTGGACGGCCGCGGGGCGGTCCGTGACCTGACGGCCCGTCGCGAGGTGATCCTCAGCGCGGGCGCGGTGGAGACGCCGCTGCTGCTTGAGCGGTCCGGCATCGGCCAGCCCGAGCTGCTGCGCAAGCACGGCATCGAGCTGCGGGCGCAGGCGCCCCAGCTGGGCGAGCGGGTGATCGAGCAGCGCGGCGCCGCCCTCCAGGTGACGCTCAGGCCCGGCGTCGTCGCCGCCAGCGGCCTCAGCACCAGGAAGGGGCAGGCGGCCGAGGCGCTGCGCTGGCTGACCTCCGGCCGCGGCCTGCTGGCGACCGGCGGCTACGACCTGGTCTGCCAGTTCAAGTCCGGCCCGCAGGCGGAGCGCCCGGACGTGCAGGGCCTGTTCGTGCCGATGGCCCTGGACACCGGGAGCAAGGAGATGCGGCTGGCCCGCCACCCCGGCATCCTCTTCATGGCCTATCCGCTGCGCCCGCAGACGGCCAGCTCGGTGCACGTATCGGGGGCCGGCCCGGACGACCCGCCGCTGATCGACGCGCGCTTCCTGGAGACCGAGGCCGACCAGGCGGCGATCGCCCCGGTGCTCGGCACCGCCCGCGCCGTGCTCGGCCGGGAGCCGCTGGCGGGCCTGGTGGAGGCGGAGGAGTTCCCCGGTCCGGCGGTCGCGCCCGGGCCGGATACGGTCCGCTACGCGCTGGCGACCGGCACCGGCATCTACCATGCGGTCGGCTCGGCGGCGATGGGCCCGGCCGACGACGACGTGGTCGACCCGCGGCTGCGGGTGCGCGGGGTGACGGGGCTGCGGGTGGCCGACGCCTCCGTGCTCCCGGGCCAGGTGAGCGGCAACACCGCCGCCCCGGCGATGCTGGTCGGCTACCGGGCGGCGGACCTGATCCTGGGCGAGCTGTAACCGGCCGGGCTCGTCCGTGCCGTCCCCCTAGCGTGTTGTTAACGCTAAGTCATCATCATTCCCGCAGTGCTCAACTACCCCCGCGGCGCTGAGATGGCTGGCGTCTCCTGAGGCAGCCGCACCCGTTCGGGATAAACCGAACAATCGGTGACGGAACGGGAGCTTGATTACTCATGAGCCGAGGCCGCCCTTGTGTGGGCGGGCGGCCGAAACCAGGTGCGGGGTAACCCGTGTGACGGGGGAGAGTACCCCCTTACCTGCGGGGATTCGATATCCGTCAGCTGACCGATGTCTTTCAGTGCAAGTTGCATGAGTGTTTGTTATGCAACAGGCAATGTCTGGCCCGCTAAGGAACGCCCATGACCCCGATGGTGCCGACCCGTTCGACTCTCCCCGCTAGCCCGCCACTCCCGGTGAGCAAGCACCAGTGCCGTGTCCCCCTGCTGGCGGACCTCGCAGCCGCCGCGGCGGCCCGCGCCGTGGTGGAGGAATCCATCCGCGCGTGGCGCTCCCCGGTGGACCCGGACGTGGCCGTCTTGCTCACCAGTGAGCTGGTAACCAATGCCGTCACGCATGGCGCGCCCGCCGCAGGGAGGTTCGTGCTGCTGACACTCGCCTGCGAGGCGGCCTGGCTGCGGGTGGATGTCCATGACGGGTCGGGCGACCTTCCGGTACTCGACGTGGCCCCGGGCGACGCGGAAACGAACGCGGACGCGGAAACCGGCCGGGGACTGCTGCTGGTGACGTCTCTGTCAGCCGAATGGGGTTTTTACCGTACCCCGTCAGGCAAAGCCGTGTACTTCACTCTCACCTTTCCGGGCGACGACGTTGCCGGTGACATCCCCTCAGGCGACGGAATCGGACGGACAGCATGAAAGTGGCACAAGGTGCTAGCCGGGCAAGACGTAAGATCCGTCAGCTGACCGATGTCTCGCACTGCAATTTTCAGCAGTATTTGTCTTGCAACCGGCGCCGCGGTCGGGAGGAGAGAAACCGGCCGCCTGCTCCGCAGGCTCCCCCGGGAGCCCTTCCCCGGGGAGCAGGCAGGCGCGGCCGCCGCGCGCAACGCTTTGCCCCTTGCTTTGCCCCTGCTTGGCAACGAGGTCGAGAGGACCCGCGATGGACACGATAGCGCCGGCGCCGTTGGCCCCGCCTGCCGAACTGCGGCACCGCCGCGTGCGGCTTGAGCTGGGCTCGGCTGCGGCGGCGCACGCCAGCGGGCACGTCCAGGCGGCCATCGCCGCCTGGTCGGTCCCGGTTAACCCGGCGGTGGCCATCTTGCTGACCAGCGATCTCGTTATCAACGCGGTGACCAACGGCGCCGACGATACCGTCACCCTCGGCATCCGCTGGTCGTCCGGCCATTTCCGGGTCGAAGTGCACGACGCGTCGGTGTCCGGCGACTCCTGGGAGACCCCGGAGGCGGACGCCGACGCGAACCGCGGCCTGCTCCTCGCCGCCGCGCTGGCGGCCGAGTGCGGCCACTACCGCACCCCTGCGGGCCGGGCCGTGTTCTACGTCCTGGTGCCCGAGCAGGGGACCTCAGCCAGCCCCCGGGGTGACGTTGCCCCCGATCCCCGGGGGAGGGACCGCGGATTGCCCCCGCGGGAAGCCACGAGCGGGGGTGGTGAACCGTGAGCCCCCGGAGGTTCGCCGCCCCCGCCGTCGGTGCAGGCGGTTGCCGCCCGGCCGACATGCGTGGCATCGGCTTCCACGGCCGCGGCCTGTCCGGCGCGGCCTGGGCCGGGGCGAGCGCCCGCGGCGTCTACGACCGCCAGGCCCGCTGCCGGCTCGCGTTCTGGTCAGGAATAAGAAAGCGCCCTCCGGGCCGCGAGCTGCGCGGCCCCGACACTTCAGGAGCAGGTACATGAGGATCAGCCAGAGCCAAACGCACACCACGTGGGGCCGCCGGGCCCAGCAGACGACCACCTGGGGTCGCCGCGCCCGCACCACCTGGGGTCGCCGCGCCTGACCAGCGGGGACCTGACGCAATGAGACGTGGGGACCGGGCCGTGGGCCGCAACCTGGTCACGGTCCCCGCACCGGTGGGGCTGGCGGCGTGCGCCGCACACGCGCCAACCCCGCACCCGTGGGGCGGTGCCGCGGGCCGCAAACGCGGTACCGCCCCGCAACCCGGTGCCCGGCTTGCCGCAGCCGGGCACCGGGAACTCGTCTGGGGCCGGCCGCCACGACGGGACCTCGCGCCGCTCGGCGCTGAGGTTCCCTGATGGTGCGTGGCGGCCGGTACCCCAGCAGACGCGTCCGCGCTTCATGGGCCGCTGCGCGGGCGCCGGCCGCGGGGAGGGCGAGCGGTGAACCGCCGCCTTCCCCGCT
>Ga0265338_10005682_pt1 | contig 16148 bp, 14 predicted proteins | sample 42126metaG_FD_193579 | JGI IMG/M metagenome (GOLD analysis project Ga0265338, IMG submission 193579) | Rhizosphere microbial communities from Carex aquatilis grown in University of Washington, Seatle, WA, United States - 4-21-26 metaG | ecosystem: Host-associated > Plants > Roots > Rhizosphere... | reverse complement strand
ACCGCTGGTTCCGGCAACTTGCATCGGGCCACTCTCACTGGCGAGCATGAATGCAGCGCGGCGGAAGTTGGTGGCGCTGGTGATCGCCGAAGCAATTTCACCGCAGAGCGCGGCGGGATCTTTTTCCCCAAGCAATCGCGAAGTAATCAGCGAAAGGTTTTCCAACAACCTGTTTTCAGCGCGTTCGCGCTGGTGTGCCCCTTCGATGATCCACGATTTGTCCTCGACAAGCGCCAGGACCATCCCGAACGCAACAAAGTATTTTGGCACGTTCCAAAGTTCGGGATTCACCTGAAGAGTGGGGGCGTACCGCCCGAGGAGCGTGGCGACCGGGAAGACCGCGCCCCAGCAAAGAAATCCGGTTGACACTGTGATGACGCCCGGCGAAGGGCGCGGATAGCGATTCCAGAAAAGGAAACCGCAGAGACCGAAGGTGAGAGTCAGGATCGCGAGAACGCCGAACTCCGCATTTCCACGAAGCTGGTCGCGAATCGACCAGATTCCGGTAGCAGAGAAGACAATCGCCACGCAGTACTGAAAAAGCGTTCGGCGCGGCGAGACAACAATGGCAAAAGTTGCTCCTCCAAAGAAAAAGATCGCCAGCGCGGCGGAAAGTACCACGGGATTGTTCCAGCCAAACGTTATAGCAATGGCGTGAAACGCCGCGGGCGCGCCAAGAATGGAGAGAAGAGCGAGGCGCTTTGCCCGTTCTTCCACCGATAGAATCATGGAAACTACGAAAACGACGCCGGAAAGCTCCAGCGCACCCAAATCAATCGACTCGAAAGCCTTCTCAATCGTACCGGTGTGGGTTTCGAAGGCTCCGACGAAGAAATGTAGGAAAATCAACGCCCAGGCGTAGGTCCAAAGCCGCGTGCGGGCGGATGGGGCGTGTTTTCGCAGGGAAAGAAAAATTCCCACGAGCACGCCAAGAACAAGAATCGTAGGTAGTTTATCTAGAAATGTATTCACGGGATGTCCAGAGCAAACACAAGAGTAGCGGTACTGGCGGGGGGCAACAATGGACCGTTGGTACCAGTGTTCAGACCATTCCCGTTTTAGGAATGGCATTACTACTCCTTTAACTCCTAATCTTTCAATGGTATGCGGAGATTGAGGGAGACTTCTGTGCCTTCCGGTAGGTTGAGCGGCTCGGTGGGAATCAAAGCACCATTCACAAATCGGGCGCGAATGTGGAGGGAGGGAACCGGAGCGCGCGACGGAGCGTCAGCCCGAATTTCGGTGGAGGGACTGCTTTTTTCAAACTTTGGGATTCCGGCCTGGTCAAGCGCGAGATTTGCCAGTGCGTCCGCCTCACTGTTCTGCTCGCGCGGGATGTGTTCGACGACGAAGTAAGCGATTTGGCGGACGAGCTTTGTGGCGCGCTCGAAAAGAGGCTTCAGGTCGGGGCTTTTCACTTTGTAGCGGCCCTGCATTTGGCGCACCAGCAATTCGGAATCACTGCGGACGCGAAGTGCGGCGATGCCGTGCGTGGCGGCGTAATCGAGAGCGGCGAGGAGCGCGTAATATTCGGCGACGTTGTTGGTGTCGCGCCCGAACTTCTTTCCGAGTTCGAGGATGATTTTTCCAGCGGGATCGCGCATCACGACGGCGTAGGAAGCAGGGCCGGGATTGCCGCGCGAAGCTCCGTCAATATTTGCGATGTGCACGCCAGCGGGCGGGCCGGAGGGCGCGTCCGAGAAAAGCCTTGCGCTTGAGGGCGGCGAGATTTTCGAGGAGGGTTTCATCGCGTCTTGCGGCCGACACTACGATTCATTGGGAAGATTGCTGGAGGGCGAGGCAGAAGCAGCCGATGCCGGGCCACCTTCCGCGGCAGGCGGTTCGATGAGATAGAGAATGCGAGTGCAGGTCTCGCAATGGATCAAATCGCCGCTGGTGGAGCGCCGCATTTCCTGGAAAACGTGAGGGCGAACAATCATGCCGCACGCGCCGCATTTTTCGTTGCGCACAGGCGCGAGCGAGACGCCGTTGTGTTTTTTCGCAATGCGGTCGTAGTGGATCAGCAGGTCCTCGGGGATTTCTGTGACCACGTGGGCGCGTTCCGCTTCAATGACGGCGAGGTCCTGGCCGGCAACTGATTTTTCGGCGTCCATCTTGGAGCGTTCGCGGCGCATCGCCTCTTCCACTTCCTTCAGATCCTTTTCGGAGGCTTTGATGCGCTGGTCGTAGATTTCTCCCGAAACCATTTGTTCGAGAAGACGGTCTTCAGCTTTCGCGATTTCGCCTTCAGCCATTTGTACTTCGTGCTGGAGGGCCTTGTAAGCCTCGTTCGTTTTCACCTGCGACATCTGATCTTTGTATTTTTTTACGCGTTCCTTCGTCTGTTCCACGTCGAGCTCGTATTTTTTGCGGTCCTTGAAATTGGCCACCTGCGCGGCCTTGGATTGCTCCACGGCAGCTTTGGCTGAAGTAAGGTGTGCGTCAATTTCAGCTAGTCTCTTGGGGAAAGTGGCGAGTTGCGCGCGGACTTCGTTGAGCCTTGAATCCACGCTCTGCAGCTCGAGCAGGTTTTGCAGGACCTTTTGCACAGTAGCGCCATTCTAGCACAAGGTTTGGCGAGGCTTCCTGCCGCTCCCCGCGAGCCACGGACGAATCTTTATTACAAGGGTGGGTTCGCGCTTCGAGCGGGAGAGTGCGTCTTTTTCAGGGGGTGGCCCGTAATACGGATATGATGGGCGCAGCAGCGATAACGTGGGAGGGGCGTGTGGGGGTCGAGAGCGAAGTCGCCCGGCTGAGGCGAGGGGATTTGGACGCGCTTTCGGGGCTGATCGCGCGTTACCAGAACCGGCTCTACCGCTATTTGCTGCGGATGGTCCGGCAGCCTGCAGAGGCGGAAGATCTTTTTCAGCAGACGTGGCTACGGCTGGCGGAGCGAATCAGGCATTACGATTCAAACCGCAGTTTTGAAGCGTGGCTATTCACGCTGGCGCGCAATCTGGCGATTGACCATCTGCGGAGAATCCGCCCGGAGAGCCTGGATGAGCCCGTCTCCGGCGACGCGCAAGGCGAGACTGCCGCAGCGAGGCTTGCGTCGAATGCACCACCGGTGATCGAAGGAATTTTCGAGCAAGAGCGATCCGGGCGGTTGGCAGGCGCGCTCGAGACGCTGCCTGTGGTATATCGCGAAGTGTTGACGCTGCGATTCGAAGAGGAAATGAAGCTGGAGGAAATCGCGCAGGTGTTGGGCGCGCCGCTTTCGACTGTAAAATCGCGGCTGCGCCGGTCGCTCGATCAGTTGCGCGATTGCCTGGAAATGCGCTACCCCGGAGAGAATTGGCAATGAGCGAACACGACGAAATCCGGGAATTGCTGTCACTCGCGGCGGCAGGAGCGCTCGACTCTGGCGAAGAGGAGCGAGTGACGCGGCATATTCGTTCGTGTGCGCTGTGCTCTTCCGCGCTGGACGACTGGCGCCTGATTGCGGGTGGATTGCGGAGGTTGCCGACGCCCCAGCCTTCGCGGGGAGTGGTGGAACGCGCGCGAGCGATGGCTGAGGTTCGGTTTGGCGAAGAGGCTGAACATCGCTGGAACCGCAATGTGATGATTTTTCTGGTGGCGTTTGCGTGGGTGCTGACGCTTTTGAGTTGGCCAGTGGTTCGGCTTGTGAGCGAAGGATTGCAGGGCCTGCTGGACCCGCGGTTTAACCAGGCTTGGATTGGGTTTGCGACATTGACGACGCTCGGATGGCTGGGCGGAGGCGTGGCGGCGGTTTTGTTATCTGTCCGCCAGCGCCGCGAAAGGAGATTGGCATGAACCGGTTCTGGAAAGAGGTAGGGATTATTCCGAAGGCTGCGTGGATCGTCGGCGTCTCGATTTATCTGTGTTTGACGATCCCGCTGTTTACGTGGGTCATCCCGAACGATCACGAGCTGGGAAAGTGGCCGGTGATAGGGCAGGCCGCGTTTGTTTTTGGCGTGTGCTTTCTGATCATCCCCTACATTGCGCTGATTGGATATGTGTTTGCGGATGCGAGGCGTCGCGCCATGCGTTACGTCATGTGGACGCTGCTGTCGGTCTTTATTCCGGACGCCATCGGGATCATTCTTTATTTTATCCTGCGGGATCCGATGCCGAAGCCCTGCCCGGGATGCTCGACGCCCGTGAAGGCGGGTTTTACGTTCTGCCCTCATTGCGGGACGTCGCTTGCGCCCACATGCACGAATTGCGGGCGCGCGGTGGAATTCGGTTGGACCAATTGCCCTCATTGCGGAACGAAGCTGCCTTCGCCATCGCATCGTGCGGCATAACATTCGTGCGCCGCGCTCGAATTGAGGCGTGAATTTTTTCCATGCGCCATTCTTAAATGGCCGGGCACCTTTTCCCTGCCGGGCATTCCCCTGTAGAATTCAGGCGAATTTCGAGGAGGCTAGATGCCGTACGTTCAAATCACGTGGGTTGCCGGGCGGACGCCCGAACAGAAGCGAAAGCTGGCCGAGCGCGTGACGCAGGCGCTGATCGAAGACGGGCGCGCGAAGCGCGAAAACATTCAGGTGACGTTTGTGGACCTGCCGCCAACGGATTATGCCGAAGCGGGCGTGACTGTGGCCGACCAGAAGCGCACGACGTAATGAATTTGCACGGGAGATTGGCGGCACGTTACATCTTGGCCCAAGGCTGAACTTCAGGGCGCGGTCGTAACTTCCATGGATGGGTCCACGGAATAATCTTTGCAGCCGGGCTGCGTAGCCGTGGGGCAGTGCGCGATCACATGGAAATCGGCGGCGGTCGTCTGCACTTCGTAGGTGTAGCCGTCGCGGCTGGTTTTTGTGACGGACATGGCGCCACTGGAATTGAGTTCGTCAAGCGAAGCATAGTTGCCATGTTGGGCCTGATAGAGGCGCTCGGCCTGGCCGATGGCGAGCAGATCATTTTTCACGCCGACCACGTCAATCGTTTGCATGGGAGTGGCAGTTCCTTCAGGCCCCATCTTCTGAAAATAAAATTTGTATACGAGAAGAGCGATCGCCGCGACAACGAGAAGCCCAAGAATATTTCCCAAACCTCGCATCAGTACCTCACTTCGCGGCGGCCTTCGCCTTCCGCTGGCGGCTCCAATACCACCAAACGCATTGCTCGGCGGGCAACTGCGGATTCCGGGCCTGCGCTACGGCGGCGGTAAACACATCCAGACAGCACGGATCAATGCGCTGGCCATGCAAACGGCAAAGCTTTTTGTAGAGCGTTTCGGGATCGCTCTTGGCGAGCTGCGCGATGCTGCGCACGCCGAGGGAATGGAAATCCGTGACGGTCTTGGGGCCGACGGAGATGAGATCGCCAAGCTCCCGCGGGGAATTCGCGGCGACACTCCGAATATTCATAGCGTGAGAGACCATATTATTCTCCTCGAACGACGAGCTTACTCCCGGTGTTTTCTTCGCGCAACTGCAATGAAAAGAACCAATCATCTTCATCTTGCGCCTCGCATTTGCACGGAATTCTCTCGCGAGAGTGTGGCGCAAAATGCGCCGAGGCAATCTTTTTCCCGCAGTATGCGTCTAAGAATGTGGGGAAACGGGTTGGGGCCAATAGGCAGCTTCGCTAGCAAATGCGTCGCGTCGGTTTGACACGCGCCAGCGCCGCCGGGATACTAGAATAGGTCACATCAAATCAGGCCCATCAGCTTTGCGCGCTACTCATCCCCTTCGACGGGAGCACTCAAGCATGAAGAATTGGACACGAGGAATTGCCGCCTTATTTTTCGCGACGATGCTTGCTGGCGCCGCGGTCGCGCAGGGAACAGCTGTAGGACTTCGTCCGCCGAAGCTCGCTTTCACCACGCACACGATGCCGAACGGGCTGCAAGTGGTGTTGCTCGAAAACCACGAAGTGCCGGTGGTTAATTTGCAGATTTGGTACCACGTTGGATCGAAGGACGAGCGGACGGGGCGGACCGGGTTCGCGCACCTGTTCGAGCACTTGATGTTCAAAGGCTCGGCGCACGTAGGCACCGAGGAGCACTCGCGCATCATCGAGTCGGTGGGCGGATTCGACAATGCGGAAACGAACGACGACACGACGCAGTATTACGAGACTTTTCCGAGCAATTATCTGGAGCGTGTTCTCTGGCTCGAAGCTGACCGCATGGGCAGCCTCGATGTGGACGAGGCGAATTTCAAATCCGAGCGCGAGGTGGTGAAGGAAGAGCGGCGCGTTCGCGTGGAAAATCAGCCGTATGGTTATCTACAGGAAGATTTGCGCGCGGCGGCGTTTACGGTTCACGGCTATCACCACACGCCGATCGGCAGCATCGATGATCTGAATAAAGCGAAGATTGAAGACGTGCGCGAATTCCACGATACATATTACAAACCGAACAACGCGACGCTCGTGGTTGTCGGCGACTTTAATTCGGAGCAGGCGCTCGCGTGGGTCAGCAAATATTTTGACGGAATTCCTGCTTCCGTGAAGCCTATTCCCAGGCTCGACACGCCGGAGCCGCCGCAAACCGAAGAGCGCATCGTGAAGAAGTCGTATTCGAATACGCCGCTTCCCGCGATTGTGATTGGCTACAAAATTCCACGGCTTTACGCACCCGACTCCTATCCCCTTAATCTTGCCGCAAATATTCTAGCGGGTGGGGAAAGCAGCCGGCTCTATCAAACGCTTGTCTATAAGGAGCAGATTGCGGTGCAGTCTGCGGGTTTCGGAAATTTCAGCGAAGATCCGAATCTTTTCTGGGCATACGCCGTGATGAATCAAGGTCACACGAATGAAGACGGCGAAAAAGCCATCCTGGTCGTGCTCGACGGATTGAAAACCCAGCCGGTGGAGGCGAAAGAAATAGAGAAGGCAAAGAATCAGGAAATTTCCACGTTGATTTTGGGGCGCGACACGGACGAAGAAAAAGCCATCGCGCTCGCCAGCGCCACCGTGTTCGGCAAGAACACAGAATTGGTGAACTCCGAGCTGGAGCGATATTTGAAAATTACGCCGGAAGATATCCAGCGCGTGGCAAAGGAATATTTTGTGTCGCAGCACGCGACGGTCCTGCTGATTACGCAGGCCGCGGCCGCGCAATAGACGGGTCGCACGCCGCATGCGATAGCAGGCACGATTTTCAGGAGCAATGATGAAGCGCGAAATTAAGCGAGTGGTCTTGGTTATGACGGCAATTCTCTTCACGGGCGCGGCGGCGCTGGCGCAGCAATCCGCACCAGTGGAGAAACCTGCAAACGCAGCCGCGCAGGACAAGAAGAATGGAACCGGTCTCGTGCCGCCGGGCGTAAGCCTCTCGCCGCAGATGCCGGGCGCGGGTGCACCAACGTCATTCCTTTTTCCGAAAGCGTCGTCGAAGACTTTGCCCAACGGGTTGCAGGTTTTTGTGGTGACGGATTCAAGCGAGCCTGCGGTTGCGGTACGGCTTGTGATTCTCTCTGCGGGCAGCATCAAGGATCCTGTGGGAATGCCGGGCGTCGCTCAGATGACGGCGAGTATGCTGACGCAGGGAACAGAAAAGCGTTCTGCGCGCGACATCGCCGAGACGATTGATTTTGTTGGCGGGTCCCTCGAGGCTGGCGCCGGGAAAGATGCGACCAACGTCACGCTGGACGTGGTGAAAAAGGATTTGCAGACGGGATTTGATTTGCTGTCCGATGTGGTGCTGCATCCCGCCTTTAGGTCAGATGAGCTCGATCGTCAGCGTCAGCAGCTTCTCTCCAGTCTGACCGTTCAATATTCGAGCCCTGAATATCTGGCTTCGGTGGTCTTCAGTCGCGCGGTGTATGGCAGCTCGCCTTACGGTTGGCCGGGCGAGGGCACGCCAGAAACCGTGAAGAAGCTCGCGAGCAAGGATCTTTCGGATTTCCACGCCACAAATTACGCGCCCAATCAGGCGTTCCTTGCGTTTGCGGGAGACATCACCCCGGAAGAGGCATTTGCCACGGCCGAAAAGTATCTCGGCGCATGGACGAAGGTGGAAGTTGCAACCACAGCGCCGCTAGCGCCGCCCGCATCCTCCGGTCAACATATCTGGCTGATTGACAAGCCGGATTCCGTGCAAACACAAATCCGCGCGGGAAAACTTGGCATTCGTACGGGCGATCCGGATTTTATTCCGGTGGTCGTGATGAATCGAATTTTCGGCGGCGGCTATAACAGCCGCTTGAATACGGAAGTGCGCATCAATAAGGGCCTCACCTACGGCGCGAATTCTTCCTTCTCGCCGCATCGCTACACCGGCACGTTTGTGGTGGACACTTTCACGCGCACCGAAGCGACCGTGGAAGCGACGAAGCTCGTGGTGGACTTAATCACGAAGATGTCCACCGGAGAAGTGACGCCGAAGGAAATGGATTTCGCGCGGGATTATCTGGCGGGAGTGTATCCGATTCAATCGGAGACCGCCGAACAGGTGGCTGACCGAATGTTGACGGTTGCCGCGTTCAATCTTCCCGCGGATTACAACAACACCTATCCCGAAAAAATCCGCAGCGTGACGTCCGCACAGGTTCGCGAAATGGCGCAACGATATCTTTCGACGAAAGACATGGACCTTGTCCTCGCCGGCAATATCGGGGCGTTCCGCGAGGCGCTGAAAGAGGAATTTCCGAATGCGGAGTATGTGGAGATTCCCTTTGATCAGGTGGACGTGCTCTCACAAGACCTGAGAAAGCCGAAAGAGGCAGAAGCGGCCGAAACGCCGGAATCAATGGAGAAGGGGAAGCAGATTTTGCTCGCTGCGGCGAAAGCAGCGGGAGGCGATTCCCTCACGTCCGTCGCAACCATCTCGATGACGGATACCGGAAAACTATTTCAGCCGGGCGCGGAGCTTCCGCTCACTGTAAAGTGGCAAGTGTCCTATCCGAACCGTTCGCATGGAGATGTTTCTCTCGCTGGACAAAATATCGTTCAAAGCACCGACGGCATGGCAGCCTGGATTCTGCAGGGGACGGAACCGCACGACGCCACGCCCTGGATCAACGAATTCGAGCGGGGAATTTCACTCTTTGGTGGCGGCTGGGGACTCTATCGGGAGATCCTAGCCGGAAAAGTGGAAGGGCGGTTTATTGGAGAAGAATCTTTTGGCGGCAAGAAGGCTCTTGGCGTTGCCGTCAAAGCGCAATTTGGCGCTATCAAACTCTACTTCGATTCTGAAACGCATCTCCTCACAGCTGCACGATATCAATCCGCGGGGCAGCAAGGGCCGGTGGAAAACGAGCAACGGTGGACCGACTATCGCGGCGTCGAGGGCCGCCAATTCGCCTTCACCAATTCAACCACCCGGGATGGCGCGAAGTTTTCGGAGTCCACTGTGCAGGACGTGGTGATCAATCCGAAACTGGATGATGCGCTCTTCTCGAAGCCAGCGCTTCCAGCCCCAAAGTGAAATGGAATGATCCAAGGCGCCTCACTTTACCGACAAGATTACCTTGCCGATGTTCTTTCGGCCGTGAATGTAGCGGTGGGCGGCGGCAGCTTCCGCCAGGGGAAACGACTTCGCGATGACAGGTTTGATTTTGCCCTCCGCATACATGCGGAAGATTTCTCCCATTTCCGAATGCAGCAGCGCGCCGCGCGTTTGCATCCGCCCCAAATTCACGCCGATCACCGCGATATTTTTCGCCATCAGCTTGAGCGGATGAAAACGCGGCGTTTGCGCAAGCGCCGTGGCGCCCCGCAGCAGGCTGCGCTTTCCTTCCGGACCCGCCGCAGCTGAAAAACCATAGACCACAAGCCGGCCCGTTGACCCGAGGCATTCCGCGCTGCGTGCAAACGACTTTCCGCCGATTGCGTCCATCACCATTTCGATTCCATCCGGCGCATATTTCTGAATCACCTTTACGAAGTCGCTTTTTTCGTAGTCAATCGGGTGGTCCACGCCAATCTTGCGCAGGTACTCCTGCTTCGCTGGCCCAGCCGTGCCGAAAATCACAAGGCCGCGGGCACGCGCCATTTGCACGGCCGCGATTCCCACTCCTCCAGCGGCTCCGTGAATCAGGATGCGGTCGCCCGGTTGGAGATTGCCCATCGCAAACATTGAGTGGTACGCCGTGATGTAGTTGACGGGAATGGCAGCGCCATCATCAAAAGGCATTCCTTGAGGCAGGCGAAAAACCTGCCGCGCAGGAACCGCTGCCCATTCGGCATAGGCGTTGAATTGCGTGAGCGCCGTCACCGCGTCGCCTGGCTTCAGCGGCTCGCCCTCACCCGGCTTGCCGCCCTCGACGACTTTTTCCACCACGCCCGAAATTTCCAGGCCTGGGACAAACGGCGGTTTGGGCGTCCCAGGATAGATTCCCATGCGCTGCAGCAAATCAGCAAAGTTGACGCCCACAGCCTTCACGCGAATCAGTGCCTCTCCCGCTTTCGGCTGCGGGTCTGGGACCTCTTTTGATTCAAAAACTTCCGGCGCCCCGTACCTCCGAACGACCATTACGCGCATCTAACTCTCCTTGTAACTGCAGAATACCGGCCGGGGCTTTCGCTGCGTTTCGCCGGGGCCGAAAAAGGCGCTCGGCTTTTCCCTTGGGATTCAAGGGCATCCTATCTTAAACTGTTGGACTTCGCTCAATGATGAAACTTAAACAGAGAAGCAGCAGCTTCATTGTAGTCGCAGCTATCCTTGCGGGGGCATATGTATCCCTCGCCGCAACTCATCCAGCGGATAAACTCGCGTCAACACCAGCACCTGCTCCCGTGCCAGCCGTTCTCACGGCCATGCAGGATGAACTTGGCCGCTCCATGGAGGCCATGTCGAAGGCTGATCCGGCCGTCTATTTCATTAGCTACACCGTAGCGGACCGGCAGGAAGCCTATGTATCCGGCTCCAACGGCGCGCTGATGACGAGCACGGACAATCGCGCCCGCTGGCTGGAAGTGCAGACCCGCGTTGGTGGCTACCAGCTCGACAATACACATAGAGTGGGCGACCGTCCGCCCAGTTGGACGAGCCCGGGCACATCCGCCGCGATTGACGACGACATTTCCATTCTGCGCCGCGAAATCTGGCGCGAAACCGACCGGCAGGACCGCGCCGCTTCGGAAGCCCTGATCAAGGTCAAGACTAGTCAGCAAGTGCAGGTGCAAACGGCCGAGGGCGCCGCTCCCGATTTTTCCAGCGAGGCTCCGCACACCTTCATCGGCCCGCGCGTGGAGATCAATGCAGATCGCAAACCCTGGGAAGAGCGCGTGCGTCGCTACACCGCGGCATTCAGCAAGTCCCCGGCCGTACTGAATTCCATCGTTACGTACACAGCACTGGGAATGAATCAGTATCAGGTGAATTCCGAGGGCACCAAGCTTGCGTTCGGCCAGGTGCATTACCGGTTGGAGCTTTACGTCCAGAGCAAGGCTCCCGACGGAATGGACATCAACCGCTACGCGAATTTCGACTGGCTCGATCCGAAGGGCGCGCCCGACGAAAAGACCGTCTCGGCGACGATCGATCAGCTCATCAAGGAAACTGTAGCGCTCGATAGGGCCCCGCTGGTGGATCCGTTCGCGGGGCCCGCGCTTCTGACGGGTCGCGCCGCCGCCGTATTCTTCCACGAAGTGTTTGGCCATCGGTCAGAAGGTTTCCGCCAGAAGGACATCAACGAGGGGCAGACGTTTACGAGCAAGATCGGCCAGCAGATTCTGCCGGAATTTATTTCCATCAAGGACGATCCCACGGAAGCTTCGTTCAACGGGCAAATGCTTCTAGGCAATTATGCGTTTGATGATGAGGGCGTGCCGGCGACCAACGTCCCGCTTGTGGACAACGGCGTGCTGAAAACTTTCCTGATGTCGCGCTCGCCGCTCGTCACAATTCCCAGCTCGAATGGGCATGGGCGCCGCCAGTTGGGATACGTTCCCGTGGCGCGGCAGGGAAATTTGATCGTCTCCAGCTCGAAAACGATGACGGACGCGCAATTGCGCGCGAAATTGATCGAGCTTGTGAAAGAACAGGGCAAGCAATTCGGCCTGCTGATTGACGATATCGCCGGGGGATTTACGTTTACCGGCCGCGGACAGCCGCAGGCGTTTCAGGTGACGCCGCTCGTTGTTTACAAGGTTTTCGCCGATGGGCGCCCGGACGAATTGGTCCGCGGCGTTGATATTGTGGGAACGCCGCTTGTCTCACTGACGAATATCGTCGCCACTGGCAACAAGCAGGAAATTTTCAATGGTTACTGCGGCGCGGAATCGGGATCTGTTCCCGTGGCGGCCGTGGCGCCCGCAATTCTGATCTCCGAAATGGAATTCGCGAAGAAAGAAACCTCCACGGATAAGCCGCCGATCCTGCCGCCTCCCGCGCACGATCCCGAAGCGAAGGGGGAACGGCAGTGAGGAAATTCGCCATCGTTGCATTTGTTTCGGTGCTTGTGATGCCGCTTGCGTGGGCGCAGGCACCCGTACCCGCGGATGAAAAAGATCAGACGCTTCACGCCATGCACGACGAAATGGCGCGATCCGTCGCGCGGCTCCAAATTCCAGAGGTAGGGAAGCCGTTCTTTCTGGAATACCGCCTGCTCGATCTGGATGTTCGCGAGATATCGGCTTCGGCAGGCGCGTTGGTTTCCACCAACACGTCGCGCAATCGCTACATGCGCGTGGATGTCCGCACAGGCGACTACCATCTCGACAGCTCGAACTTCATCAGCGATGAAGGCTTCCAGGGTTTTCTAAGCTCCGAGGGGCAGGTGGGAATCGACCGCGACTACAATTCGCTGCGCCAGGATTTGTGGCTCTCCACCGACCAGGCTTATAAGGAAGCCGCCACGCAGATGTCGCTTAAGCAGGCTTTTCTGCGCAGCCTGACCAAGCCTCCGGAGATTGACGATTTCTCGAGGTCGGAGCCGATGGTTCGGATTGATCCGCGCGTCGAGCCGGATTGGACAACTCGCAATTGGGAAAACGAAGCGCGTGAGTCTTCTGCGATCCTGAAGAGCTTCCCGCAAATCTACGGCACGCGTGTGAATTATTACCTCATCTACGCGACTACTTATTTGATGACGAGCGAAGGAACCACCATCCGCGAATCCCGCACTCTTGCGGCCGTGGAAGCGGCCTTGGATACGGCTGCCGACGATGGCATGACGTTGCACAATGCCTACGCGGTTTATGTGGCGCGGCCTGGCGACTTGCCCGACGTCTCGGGCGTTTCCAAGGGACTCGCGCATGCCGCAACCGAATTGATGGGGCTCAAAGCGAGCCCGCTGGTGCCGGATTACACCGGCCCTGTGCTTTTCGATGCAACGGCAACAGGTTCCATAATCGCGCAATCGCTCTCCGCGTCTCTTTCCGGCGCGCGCCCTCCTCTTTCCATGGTGGCGCGATACGACGAAATCATGGAAGGTATGGGCGGGCGAAGCGAATGGTCCGGCCGCGTGGGAAGTCGTGTGCTGCCGAATGATGTTTCGTTGGTGGACGATCCCACGATGAAAGAGTTCCAGGGCCAACCACTGCTGGGAAGCTATGAAGTGGACGATGAAGGCGTGAAGGCGGAGCGTGTGTCGTTGGTGCAAAACGGACTCCTGAAGAATTTGTTGATGTCGCGACGACCCGGGCCTGACGCGCAAAACTCCAACGGCCACGCGCGTTCAGCGATGCTTTCAGACACGCGGCCGCTGGCGAGTAATCTGGTATTCCAGTCGAGCGATGCACTCAAGTCTGGCGACCTGCGAAAGAAATTCTTCGAAGCCTGCCGCGCGGACGGTCACGAATGGTGCATCGAAGTGAAGCAAATGGATAATCCCGCGCTCACTTCCGTTCATCAGGAGGATTTCTCGGAATTTATCGGCGGGGTTGCGGGAGGCATCTCGAGCGGCGAACGCGTTCCGCTGACGCTCTACCGCGTGTATGTGGCGGACGGCCGCGAGGAGTTGGTACGTGGCGGAAGAATTGAAGGCCTCTCGGCTCGCTCGCTGCGAAGCATTCTGGCTATCGGCGACGACGCCACGGTCTATACGTACATGCAGAATCCCAGCGTGGGCTTCGCGGGAACCGCGCTCGGATCTTTCGGTTCCGCGCAAGACGGCATTCCCAGCACGATCATTGCGCCATCGCTCATTCTGGATGACGTGGAAATCCGCGGCTTCCATGGAGAGCCGCGCCGCTTGCCCCTCGTGACGCCTCCGCCGCTGCAGTAGGTTCTGCGCGTTACTCACTCGAGAGCGCCTAAAGCGACAACTCACTGTGGATCCGGTATCTTCGGCACGCTTATTTTCTGCGTCGAGCCTACGGAAAAGAGCTGGTAGTTCGAGAAAGCGTGATGCCGGCTAAAGGGCTTGCGATGGAAATAGAAATAAATGTCCGCGGTAATAGGCAACCAGAGTTCCGTCTTTTTCGACTGAAAACCCACGGGACCATATTCGATTACGTCTTCCTCCGACTCGAGACCCACCTCGGGAACCGGGGACATTAGGTCTGCTTCCATTCGCACAATTTGAAGTGAATCGGCCGAGATCCATGCGCGCCCTTTGAGTCCCACCGAAAATAATCTTCCCCCTGCTTCATAGGAACGGATTCGCTTGGGGCGGTCTGGGCGCTGCCGAAAGTACACGACCCACGTCGGCTGCCCTTGCCACCTGCCCAGCCCTTCGCACGACATCTGAAAATCGTTTCGTATCACGGGATGAAAGATCAGCGCCAAATCCTGCAGCCCAAAAGGTGCGATGCCCTGTGGCAGTTTTGATGTGCCGGAAGAATCCTCGCGACTCTCGTCGATCACGGGCAATCCGGAATCGTTGTCCGTGATGGAAGCCATGTAGTCGTATCTGCGATTCTCCGGCGAGTAGGACCGGCCCGTGGGATTCAAGTTTTCGTAAATCACTTTTTCCGTTGCCGTGATGTTGTTCACGTTCTCCACAAGCTCAGTCACTCTCTTTCCCGCTCCGTTAATTACTTCCTCGGCAGGACAAACCTGCGCTTTGGAAACGAATGGCTTCACCTGGTCCACATCCTTCGGCCCCCAGGTTGAAATCAAAAGGCCGAAAGGAGGCAGGCCAATCGCGGATGCCGGCAAGGCCGGCAGGGCACTTTCGGCCTTCTGCGAAGCGGAGGAATCGGCGGGCGAAATTCCGCGCAAATGCGCAACGAACGCCTGGGCGGGCGCAACAGCAGGATCACCCGGCACATCCCTGATAAATGCTTCGAATAGTTTTACGGCATCGTCCCGGCGACCCAATTGAGCGAGTACTTCTCCCTCAATGAACTCGGCCTTGTTCGCGGCGCCTTCTCCCAACTCGACGGATTCTTCAGCCTCCTTGCGCGCCTTCTCCAAATCGCCTTGCCGGAGGTACACATCCGCCAGCACCCAATGCGCAATCCATTGGTTCGGCTCCGCCGAAATCACCTTCCCCAGCGTCGCCGTTGCTCCAGCATAGTCGCCCTTCAGATCGCGTAGCTGCCCGAGTGCCACGAGCGCCGGCATGTTTTCCGGTTCGCTGGCAATTGCCTGTTGAAGGTATGTCTGCGCATTGTCGAAATCTTGCGAGCGGGCGTAGGCGACCCCCAGCAGGTAGCAAATATCCGAATTTTTCGGAGCCGCCTGGTAGGCGACCTCCAACTCTTTTCGGCTGTCCTCAAGCTTCCCGGACTGAAGCGAAGCAATGCCTTTTTGAAGATATTTCTGCGCTCTGGAAGGAATAGTCGGCGCCAGGGCCGCTGCCGTGTCTGTCTCACCTTTGACTGTGGGGGGCTTCATGGTTACGTCCATCACGAATCGGTCTTCCGGTCTTGTGTAGTCCACATCCTGCCGCTGCGTTTCGTAGCCCTTCGCGGAAACTTCCACCGTATATCTTCCCAGCTCGTACAAATTCGCCAGGACGACTTGAGGGACATCCCACGTAGCCGATCTTTGGACAACTGATCCCAAAGCCACCGAATAAAGCTTTACGACGACCAACTCCTTGAGGCGTTCGTGATCCGGGCCCCAGATGTGGACCGTGATGGATCCGCTTGCAAAAGTGTCTTCGTCAGAACTGCTCAAGCTGATTCTGCCTTGCGCGTGCGAAACAAGAGTCGTCATCAAAAAAACGAGAAAGGCGAAGCCAACGCGCCGGATTTGCGGATTCATTGGGGCCCCAAACATGATTTCGGCCAAATTCTAACCCAACTAACCCATGAACGAAAACAATTGCAGGCTCCCAGCGTATAATCGCCCGAATGCCCTCGGAACCACTCGGACTCGCATCTCGTGAGAAGCG
>Ga0265338_10005680_pt1 | contig 16151 bp, 14 predicted proteins | sample 42126metaG_FD_193579 | JGI IMG/M metagenome (GOLD analysis project Ga0265338, IMG submission 193579) | Rhizosphere microbial communities from Carex aquatilis grown in University of Washington, Seatle, WA, United States - 4-21-26 metaG | ecosystem: Host-associated > Plants > Roots > Rhizosphere... | reverse complement strand
GCAGCTCCGCGCGGTACACGCGACCGAGCTCCTCCGCGCCGGCATGCACGTGAACGAGCGTCTGTACGGGCGCGGGCGGCTCGACGAGCGTGTAGCCCGACGTCGTCATCTCGCCGAGCCGCGGCCCGACGACGAGCAGGAGGTCGCTTTCGCGCACGCGCGCCGCCAGCTTCGGGTTGAGGCCGATCCCGACATCGCCGACGTAGCTCGGCGAATCGTTGTCGATCGCGTCCTGGCGGCGGAACGCGGCGCCCGCCGGCAGCGCATTCGCCTCGAGGAACGCGCGCAGGTCGCGGGCCGCGCCGGCCGTCCAGCCGGCGCCGCCGACGATCGCGAGCGGGCGCTCGGCGCGCTCGAGCAGCCCGCGCAGCTGCTCGACCTGGTCGCCGCCCGGGTGCGCCTGGATGACCTGGAACGGCAGCGCATCGGCGACGTCGGTCTCGGACGTGAGCATGTCCTCGGGCAGCGCGAGCACGACCGGCCCCGGCCGCCCTGCACACGCGGTCGTGAACGCGCGCGCGACGTACTCGGGGATCCGGTCGGCGCGGTCGATCTGCGCGACCCACTTCGCCATCGGGCCGAACATGCGCCGGAAGTCGATCTCCTGGAACGCCTCGCGCTCGACCTGGTCGGAGGCGACCTGGCCGACGAGCAGGATGAGCGGCGTCGAGTCCTGGAACGCGGTGTGCACGCCGACCGACGCCTGCGTCGCGCCGGGGCCGCGCGTGACGATCGCGATGCCCGGGCGTCCGGTCAGCTTCCCGTAGGCGTCGGCCATGTTCGCGGCGCCCGCTTCTTGGCGGCACGTGATCAGCCGGATCGGCGAGTCGTAGAGACCGTCGAGGACGGCGAGAAAGCTCTCGCCCGGGACGCTGAAGACGGTGTCCACGCCGTGGACGACGAGCTGGTCGACGAGTAGCTTGCCGCCGTGCCGGCTCACAGCCGCTCCTCCAGATAGATCCGCGCGCGCTGCAACTTGGGCTTCTCCTCGTCGGCGGGATCGACGTAGCTGATCGTACGCTTGCCCTCCCACTCGCGCGGGAGCACGAGCACGCGCACGAACGCCGTGTCCTCGGTCTCCGAGGCGGCCGCATACACGGGGTCGGGCCCGGTCTCGTACCACCACTCGAACGGCCCGTACTCGTGCGAGGTTCCCTCCGTGTCGATGCGGATGCGGCCGTGCAACAGCACGCGCAGCCCGGGCCCCGGATGCGTGTGCAGATACGCGACACCGCCGGGCGGGAAGTCGACCCGGTCGCAGCGCATCACCCACTCGCCCCCCGGGCGGAGCTCCGCATCAGACACATCCGGGGACTCTGGCCTGGACCATGATCGTTCCACCAGGCCTGAGGCCCCGGGTCGGTCCGTCAGCTCCCAGACGAGCGCGCGGCCCTCGACGCTCGCCGCGCCGAAGTGCGCCTCGTCGCGCTCGACGTCGTAGACGACGTGATCGCCGGGGCCGAGCTCGACGCCGTCCGCGTGATCGGTGAGGCGCAGGATCAATGGAACGTCTGGCCGCCGTCGATCACGATCGTCTGCCCGGTGACGAAGGCCGAGCCGGGGCCGCTGAGGTACACGACGGCGCCGACGACGTCCTCCGGCGTCTGGTCGCGCTGGATCGTGCGCGCGGAGACCGACACGTCGCGCAGCTTCTCGACGACCTCCGGGTGCGCTTCAACGCCCGCCGACATCGTGAAGCCCGGCGCGACGCAGTTGACGAGGACGTTGTCCTTGCCGACTTCCTTCGCGAGCGCGCGCGTGAACGCGACGATCGCGCCCTTCGAGGTGACGTAGTGCAGCAGGAACGGCACGCCGCGGAAGGGTGTCCCGGACGAGATGTTCACGATCTTGCCGCCGCCGTTCGCGCGCATCACCGGCACGATCGCGCGGCACGTGAGGAACATCGACGCGACGTTGACGTCCATCACCTTGCGCCACTCGTCGAGCGGGATCTGCTCGAAGGAACGCATCTCGAGCGAGGCGTAGAGACCTGCGTTGTTGACGAGGATGTCGATCGTCCCGCAGCGCTCGACCACCTCGTCGGCGAGCCGCTGCACCTCCGCCTCGTTCGCGACGTCGGCGGTGATGCCCACGCCGTCCGCGAACGACGCTGCCGCCTCCTCGGCGCCGTGCAGGTCGGCCACGACGATGCGCGCCCCTGCTTCGGCGAGGCCTGTCGCGATGGCGCGGCCGATCCCCTGCGCCGCACCGGTGACGACCGCGACCTTTCCGTCGAGCGCGCCCATCACCGAAGCGGCGAGAACGACGTCGGAACGAGGATCCGGTTGTGCTGCGTGTGGATCAGCGGCTGGATCTTGGCGAGGAACGCCTTCCAGTCATCGTTCGCCTGCAGCTGCGCGCGCCGCTCCTCCCGCTGGGCGTAGTTGTCGTAGCCCCAGAGGCTCGTGTACGTCGAGAGCGCGCCGATGTCGGTCGTGAACACGGCGATCAGGTTGCCGAGGATGCTCTTCTGCAGCTCGATACCTTCGGTCTCGTACAGCTTGACGAGCTCGGCGAGCTTGCCCGTCGTGACGTGGTAGTCGCGCTCCTCGACGATCAACTCAGACGCCTCCCATGCAGGGGTACAGGGCCATTCTAGGGAGGTGCACCGCCTCGAACGGCGCCGGGCGCTGCGGCCCCTAGGGGCGGATGGCGTAGCCGGCAGCGGCGAAGCGGGCGAACGCGGGTGCGGCAGCTGCCTCGGCGGCTGCAACGTGTGCGCGTGCCTGCGCGTAGCCTGCGCGGTCCCCGTGCGCTGCCGCCCGGGCGAGCGCGACGTACGTGGCCGCGGTCCGAACGAGCGCGGCGGCGAGAGCTGCCTGGGCTGCTGCTGCGCCGACCGACGGGTGGAGCGCTCGAATTGCCGCCGCTCCTGCGCGCTCGTCGCGCCCGAGCGCGGTTGCATCGGTCGCCTGCGTGCGCGGGCTCGTCGCGTGCGCAAGCAAGGAGCGGTCACGGCTTCGGCGCGCGTCGAGGCGGGCGAGGATCGTCCGCAGCGACGTCGCATACGCGATGGTTGGACCCAGCCGCCGTGCAGCGCCGGTGGTCAGTTGTAGGGTTGCGGCGACCGCTTCGCACGGTCGCGTATTGCCTTCCGGAGGCGCGATGCAACCAGCGAGTGCGTATCCCGTCGTCGTGGGAAGCGCGAAGAGCGTGAGGGCCGCGCGCGAGCCTTTCGGGTGCAAGCCCGCATAGCGGTATGCGGGGCCGGCAGCAAGCGTGGCAACCGTCGCGGGCGTCGAGCCGGACGGCACGAGCACCGGGTCGAGTGAGCTCACGCTGCCGGCGACGAGGGTCAGCGGGCCGTCGATCAGTACGAGCGGATCTCGCACCTCGAGCCCCGGAACGACTGGCGGCTTCGCGCCTCGCGACCATCCGGTCGGATACGAGACCTTGATCGCGCCGGCGCTCGCCGTGCGAAGCACCGCCGGGCGAATTGTCGCGGATCCGTGGCCGACAGCGAACGTCACGGCCAGAGCGAAGAGCGCGAGCGCCGCCGCCGCAGCGGCGAGCGGCCAGACGAACGGGCGCCGTTCGGTGAGCTTTGCCAGTGGCGGCAATCCGACGCTCGGCATCCTGTCCACGACCGTCTCGAGTCGTGGTGGGCGTGCGCGCTGCACGGGTACGTGGGCGGTGCCGGGTCTCGACGCGAGTGCGTCCCGCGCGGCATCGATGAGAGCCGTCGCGGTGCCGTACCGGTCGGCGGGATCCTTTGCGAGCGCCCTGGCGACGACGGCGTCGAGCGCCGGAGGCAAGCCCGGTCGCATGGCGCTCGGCGGCGGAGGCATGTCGCTGAGGTGGGCGTAGAGAAGCGCGGCCTCCGATTCGCGCGGGAAGGGGACCCCGCCGGTGAGGCACTCGTACAGAACGGCGCCGAGTGCGTACAGATCGCTGCGCGCGGTCAGCTGCTCGCCGCGGATCTGCTCGGGCGAGACGTAGTCGAGCGTGCCGACGTACGCTCCGGCGCGCGTGAGGGTTTCCTGACTCGTGCCACGCGTGAGCCCGAAGTCCGCGAGAAACGCCTTGCCGGCTTCGTCGACAAGGATGTTCGGCGGTTTCACGTCGCGGTGCACGACGTCCTGCGCATGCGCGGCGTCGAGTGCGTCGGCGATCTGTGCGAGCAGCTCGAGCGCTCGCTCGGGCGTGAGCGTTCCCTCGGCCAGCAGCTCTTTCAGGTTCGTTCCGCGCACGAGTCGCATCGCGAGATACAGCCCGGCATCGCTCTCCCCTGCTTCGTAGACCGTGACGACATGCGGGTGCTCGAGGGCCGCCTGCAGAACGCCCTCGCGGCGAAAACGCTCGCGGAAGACGAGGTCGTCGCTCAGGTGGGGGGCGAGCACCTTCAATGCGACCTTGCGGTCGAGCGCGATTTGCGTCGCCTCGTAGACGATGCCCATTCCGCCCGATCCGAGCACGTCATCGATGCGGTAGCCGGCGACGGATTCGCCGACGCCGGGCATGACGCTGCTCATCAGGGGTGGCCGGCGCATGCGGCGGCGCTCGGCGAGGGCCAGTCGCAGTACGCGTACGTGCTCGGCGTGATCGAGACGCCGGCGGCCGAGACTGTGAGGTACTTGAAGCGTCCGACGTATCCGGTCCTCGTGACGTCGATCCGCAACTTCGTCCCCGTCCCCACGCCGTCGAGCTGCGTCGGCGAGACGATCCCGGCAGCGCCGGCCTTCAGCGTCTGGCTGATCGTGCACCCGCTGACACATCGCACGCGGACGGTCGCGAACGGCACGCCGCTCACCTTCAACGCCTCGACTCGGCCGCTGAAGTGGAGCCCGATCGTGAACGACGCCAGCACGGGCAACGGCTCGACAGGCGCAGCGCCCGTGACGAGTTGCGGGTCCAGGTCGTACGGCTGCGGCCGCTTCGAGAAGCACGGCCCGGCGCGAAGCGCGAACGGCGAGTTCGCTGAGTTGCGGTCGACGAAACGCGGGTCGGCGCCCGGATTGTGGCCGAGGGTGAGAACACCGTGATCCGAGGCTGCAATGCGACCCTTCCAGAGGCAGTTGCCCGCCACCTGGTTCACGGTCTTCGTCTTCCCGAGGCCGGGATAGTCGCCGTGAACGGAGTAGATGCTCGAGTTCGAGACGATGTTCGAGACGAGCGTGTTGTGTGTCGTCGGGTGGCCCGGGCCCCCCTTCACGTAGAGCCCCGAGACGTTCGCATCGAGGATGTTGTGGTCGACGTGTGAGCGCTGTGAGCCGGGGAGCAGCGCGACACCGTCGCCGTTCGCGTTCCACACGAAGTTGTTGGCGACTTTCGTACCGCTCGAGTCCGACACCTGCACCCCTGCCGAGTAGACGTTCGTCGCCCGGCCGCAGTCGTGGATCGTGTTCGCATCGACCACAGCTCCACGGGCATTTCTCACGACGACGCACGAGCCGTTGGCATCGCCCGCGCTGCCCCCGACGTCGCTGCGGTAGACGCCGGGATTTCTCCCCTGAAGGAGCACGGCCGGGCCGCTGCCGGTGGGCGGGGCGATCGTGACGTTCACGATCCGCATGTACGCGGCGCTCGCGGCAACCGTGACCGTGCCGGCGATCCTCGCGCGCGGTGTGTCCGCGGTCGTGAGCGTGATCGGCTTTCCTGCCGTGCCGGCTGCGGTGAGCGTCAGCGACTCGTCGTACGTCTGTCCGGCGCCGAGGCAGCCGACGTCGCCGGCGCGGAGATGACCGACGAGCGTGGCGGCCGTCTGGAACGGTTTCGTCTTCGTGCCCGGATTCGCATCGTTTCCGTAGGCCGCCGCCCAGAGCGTGCATTGCGTTGCGGCGGCGGCCGGGCCGGCAAGCCCGAGTGCGGCGAGGGCAGTGCATCCGACCGCGGCGACGAGCAGCATGCGCGCGCGCATCGTCAGCCGCCCACGATCGTGTAGCCGGAGCTCGGGGGCGGCGAAGAGGAGCCTGCCGGCGCCTTCGTCGCGCGATGAGACACGGCCGGCTTCTTCTTCGGCGTCTTCGGCGTGGTGCGCAAGGCGGGAAGCGCTGCGGCTGTGGCGCGCGGGACGCGGACGGCGAGCGGGCCGGGCGCGGCGGAGACTGCCGGGGCCGGCAGGGTCGCGGTGCGCGTCGGTGCGGTGCCTTGACCGGCGATGAGCCCGATCGCCGCGCCCATGGCGACGAGCGCCGCCACCGCCCCGATCGCCCAGGGCCGGCGTCCGAGCACGAGCGATCGGCTCCACGATGTCTCGGGCTGTCCTGCCGTCTCCGCTGCGCTCACTTCATCGCCGCCTTCGTCAATGGTTCCTGCCTGAATCAGGTGTGCCCGCCGAGGATGCCGTGAGCCCTGTTTTTCGCTTATCCCACGTGATGGGTGAGGTTGAAACGCGGCGCTACGGGAAATAGGTGCGCCTCGGGCTCGTGCGCGAGGCCTGACAGATCGCACCCAACGGAAAGATCGGAGGCACACGGTGGCCGGTATCCAGGTAACCCCGGAGCAGCTCAGCGAGGCGAGCCGACAGTTCACGTCGGGCGTGGCGAGCATCGAAGGCACGCTTGCGCAATTGCGCGGCCAGATCACCCCGCTCGCCGGTGAATGGCGCGGAGATGCGAGCCAGCGGTTCGAGCAGCTCTGGAACGAATGGCAGCAGTCGGCGAAGAACCTGCACGAGGCGCTGACCGGGATTGCGAGCCTCACGGGCCAGGCATCGCGTTCGTACGAGCAGACCGAACAGGGCATCGCACAGTCGTTCGCGAAGTGACCCAGTGAACGCGTCTGCGGAATTGACCATCGACGACGCGATCGTCGAGGCGGCCAAGGCGTTCCGTGCGGGAACGCTGAACGGCGACGACCTGTCGGACGCCTTCGGGGCGGCCACGCTCTACTGCTTCCTCGCCGATGAGCCGGGCTTCATGGCGGTCGGCGAGCCGGGTGCGGGCTTCATTCCGATGTATTCGTCGGAGGAGACCCTCACCGCGGCCGAGGGGTCGACGGCCTGGTTCGCCGCGAAAGGACGCGACCTGCTCCAACTCGTGCCCGAGGGGTACGGCGTCGTCCTCGATCCCGGCAGCGACAGCGAGATCTGCCTGGCGCCATGGGCGATCCGGCGTGATGCTCGCGTCCCGGCCGGTGTCGGAGCGGGGGCCTAGCCGTGTCGTTGATCGAGGTCGATCCGTCTGAGCTGGGCGTCGTTGCGGGCCGGATCGAGGCCGCGCTTGCGGTCGGCGACGAGGTGCGTTCCTCGCACAGCGGGCTGCGAGGGAGTGCCGCCGCGGCAGGTCGTGGCGACGCGGAGGGGTCGATCGGATCGTTCCTCGACACGTGGTCGTACGGCCTCTCGTGCATCAACGGCGATGCGCGGAATCTCGCGCATCTGCTGCGCGTGACGGGAACGGCGTACGCGCAGGCCGAACAGGCGATCAAATCGGCGGCCACGCCATGAGCGGCAGCTTCTTTCCGGGGGTGCGGCCGGTCGACCTGATCCCGGGCGATCCAACCGCGCTGCGCGGGCTTGCGGCGCGGCTGCAGGTGCTGAGCGGAGGTCTGGGCGACGCGGCCGGCGAGTTGCGCACGATCGACTCGTCGAACTGGCAGGGCAAGGCCGCCGACGCGTTCCGTCACGTCGTGCAGGAGCAGCCCGGGCGGTATTCGGATGCGGCAAGCGGCTTCGGTGGTGCCGCGACTGCGATCCAGGGTTTCGCGCAGACGCTCGAGTGGGCGCAGCAGGATGCGGCTCGGGCAATCGGATCGCACGACGACGCGGATGCGGCATCGGCGGGTTGGCAGCAGCGCGTCCAGGCGGCGCAGCAGGCTGCGCAGGCGGCGGCGAAGGTGAAGACGCCGGCCGGACAGGCGCCCGCGGATGTGCCGTCGGTCTCGAGCACCGACCCGGGTGACGCGGGGCGTGCGCAGGCGGAGTCGGTGCTGGCAGGCGCGCGGGCGCAGATGGATCAGGCGGCGGCACGCCTCCAGTCGAGTCTCGAGGCGGCGAAGAAGGCCGCGCCGCACAAACCGGGGCTCTTCAGTCGGCTCGTGCACGGCGCCGAGCACCTGACGAAGGACTTCGTCCACTTCCACGACGTGATCCTGAAGTCGGTCGAGGGTGCAGTGATCGGCGGCCTGAAGGCCGCGGGCAAGTTCGAGCTGCGCGGCCTCGAGGCAGAGATGCAGGCTCTCGGCTCGGCCGGGCGCGTCGTCGGCATCGACCCGAAGGGCTGGTACGACGGGCTGCCGACCGGCGAGCGCCACTTCCTCGGCGGTGTCTGGCTCGGCACCGTTGGGTTGGGTAAGGCCGCGGTCGCTCTCACGGAGTTCGGGTGGAAGATCTCGCCGACGCGAATGATGATCGACCCGCTCGGCTGGAGCAGGACGATGGCCACCGTCGGCAAGACGGCATATTCCCTCGGCGACCAGGCGATCATGCACCCGACGAAGTTCTGGCCGACCTTCGGGGCGAACATGATCAATCTCCAGGAGTGGAAGCGGGACCCGGCGACAGCGATGGGCGAGCTGGTTCCTGGAATCGTGCTTGCAGTTGCGACGGCAGGGACGGGTATCGCCGCGGACGGTGCATTGGGAAGTGCGGAAGCGTTCGCCACGACGGCCGCGAGGTTCGACGGGATCGCGGTGGTCGCCGCCTCAGAGGGCGATGTCGCGGCGACGGAAGCAGCCACGATCGGGGCTGAGGACAACCTCGCCGCGGCGAATGCCGCCCGGGCCCAAGCGGCAACGCCGGCGAAACTCCACTATGCGCTCGCCAAGACGGAGATTGGGATAACGGGCCTGGGTACGGAGGAGGCCGCCAAGGGTGCGGCTGGCCATGTCGCTGACGGCGGAGCGGCCGGCTACGGGGTTGAGAAGGGAATCGGGGCCCTTGCGCCGGCACCGCCCGAGGCAGAGCCTGCATGGGTCATCTCAGTCCCGGTCCGCGTCTTCATCCCGGTGCTGGTTCCGTGACGCCGCTGAAGGTGCTGGACGTGGAGCCTGCCGGGCGGGCGTTGACCGGCACGCCGCTTCGCTGGCGTCTCCATGCGAGGTTTGTGCTGGCGGGCTTCATCCCCATCGAGTTCTATCGCGAGCTGGAGGGGCTGGTGTGGGACTGCCCCGATTGCGGCACGGCCGGCGCGCTTGTGCTGCAGCACAAGCGGCCTGGGGGCTACGCCGTCCGGTGTCGAAGCTGCCACCGCACGACCTTGTTCAACGGAATCACGGCCGACCATCTCGCGGTTGCTTTGGGCGTTCCTCTTGGTCGTCGCCGTGCGCCGGAGATCAAGGTGTGGCTCGACGACGACCTCACGCCGCACGAGAGCGTGAACGGCAAGGAAGTCGAGGTCAACATCAGCCCCGAGCAGGCGGCATTGATCGAGCAGAGGCGACAAGAGCGCAAATCGGCACCTCCAGACGCGCCTTGATACTGCTAGAAACCGACCATCCGGACGCACGCTCACTGGGGCCGCGTTGCGCTGGCGTCATCGCCTCAGGTTCGTGTTCGCCGGCTGGTTTCTCCTCGAGTTTTACCGCGACTTGGAGGGCGTGGTCTGGGATTGCCCGGACTGCGGTACGAGCGGCTCGATGGTTCTTCGCACGACCAACGCGTCGTTCCGTCGCTACTGGTTTCGGTGCGGTCATTGCCGTCGCGAGCGCGAGGTCGACCCGACAATTGCGGAGAATCTCGCGATCGCGCTGGGGGCGCCCGCCCGGAAGGGCCGTCCGCCGCGCATGAGGTATGGGTCGACTCAGAGAACAACCCGCACGCCAGCATCGACGGCAAGGAGCATCCGCTTGGCTAGCGCCGGCGCCGGTCGAGTGTTGGAGTAGGAGCAGCCGCGTGAAACGTGATCAGTCCGTCGCGACCTGCACGAGCTCGATCTCACCCCGGCTGACGTAGAAGCCGCGCCCCGGCGGGAAGGTGCCGCTCGTGCTGCGTGGCAGGCGGACGCCGAACAGGTCGCCGTCGACGTCGAGCTCCGGGTCGAGCAGCAGGCCGTGCTCCTCCTTGCGGAGCTCCCGCGGCCAGCCGGAGAAGGCCCTCGCTCCCTGGCGCTCGGCGGCCGCGACCACTCGCACGTCGACGTCGCGGCCGCGCCGGACGATCGTCTCGATCGCCGGGCCGGCCGGGGTGTCCGTCAGCTCCTCGCCGTCGTCGACGACGAGGACGATGCCGGTCGCGCCCGCTTCGACGCGTGCGAGCAGCTCCGCCACCGCTGTCACGCACGCGTCGAGACCCTGCGCCGCCGACGTCCAGATCGGCAGCTCCGGCAGCGCGCTCCGTCGCGGCGCGAGGAGATGGAGCTCGCGGCGGGGGTCCGCTGCCCGCAGGCCCTCGGCGATCGTCCGCAGCGTCGTGCTGCGACCGCTTCGATACGGCCCGACGACGAAGAAGTGCCGCATCGAGAGATCCACCGCGACGGGCTCGAGCTCGGTGTCGGCGATGCCGAGCGGCGGCTCGAGCGGGCCGGCCGCAGGCGGCATGGTCGCCCGCGCGACAACCGCCGGCAGCGGCTGCACGGGTGGAGCGATGACTCCGCGCTCACGCTGCCGCAGCTCCTCACCGAGGCGGGAGATTGCGATTGCCTGCGCTTCCGGGGCAGGATCCGATCCGACGACGGCTGTCTGCAGCTCGAGTGCGCCGTCGACGAAGCCGCGCCCAGAGGGCAGTTTCGTGCCGCGCGTCGCGCGCGAGTCGAGCCCGAGCGAGGCGTACTCGTCGTCGTTCGCCATCCGTAACACGATCTTCGCGGGCACGATCGTGGCGAGCGTGTTCGGGATCGCGCCGCGACGGTCGCCGGTGATCGCGAAGTGGACGCCGAGCGGTCGGCCGTCGGCAACGAGCCGCGGCACCGTCTCGAGCAGTGCGCCCATGCTCACGCGCTCGAATGCCGACGCAAAGCCCGCGTAGCCGTCGAGCAGGACGACGATGCGCGGCATCGGCTCTGCCGGCCGGGCGCGCCTGAACTCCTCCACCGAGAAGACGCCGGCGCCGGCGAGTTGCTCCTTGCGTCGCTCGACCGTCCGCCGGAGCATTCCGATCAGCCGCTCGACGCGCTCCGCGTCGTCTCCCGGAACGACGGAGCCGCAATGCGGCAGCGCCTCGAGCGTCGCGAGGCCGCGGCTCGCAAAGTCGAGCCCGTAGAGATGCAGCTCGGCGACCGGCGTGCGCTCGGCGAGTGCGCACCCGAGTGTGCGCAGCAGCGTCGTCTTCCCGCTGCCGCCGGCCCCGTAGACGAGCACGCTGCCCGCCGCGTCGAGGTCGAGGACGTAGGGGCGCTGTTGTTGCAGCGTCGGCTCGTCGACGAGCCCGAGTGCGACTGCCACAGGCGTCGAGGGCTGCGGCAGCTCGGTGAGCGAGACCGTCGTCGGGAGGGCGGGCAGCCACGGCTGCCGCGGCGCCGGCAATCCCAGCGCCTGCGAGGCCTCCGCGCAGCCGACGACGATGCGCTCGAGAACGGTCGGGCCTGTGTGGCTCTCGCCACCGGGACTCGGGGTCGCGGCGGCGCGGTTCGTGCCGTCGAGTGCGAACGCGCGCACGCTTACCTCCGTCGCGGCCGCGACGGCGCTCGTGCCCCCGACGTAGCCGGTCTGGAAAGCAGTCAGCTCGTTGTGACCGGTGCGCGCGAATGCACGCCCCGGGCGGCTGCGGACGATGCTCGCGGCGTCAGGCACGCCGATCACGTCGATGCTCTCTGCCGGCTCGTTCACGCGCAGCGCGATCCGGAGGTTGGTGTTGGCCCGGATGTTCTCGCTGACGACGCCGCCCGGACGCTGGGTCGCGAGGATCAGGTGGACACCGAGGCTGCGGCCGCGTTGCGCGACGTCGACGACGCCGGTGACGAAGTCCGGCACCTCCTTCGCCAGCGTTGCGAACTCGTCGATCACGATCACGAGCGACGGCGGAGCGCGGTCGGGCGCCACGCGCTGGAAGTCGCGCAGGTCTTTCGCGTTCGCTGCGCGGAGCACCGACTCGCGGTGTCGCAGCTCTGCGTTCAGCGAGATGAGCGCACGCTGTGTGAGGTGCTCGTCGAGATCGGTGACGAAGCCGACCGTGTGCGGCAGGCGCACGCAATCCTTGAACGCGGCGCCGCCCTTGTAGTCGACGAGCAGGAACGTCAAGCGGGTCGGCGAGTGCTCGGCCGCGAGCGCGGCGATCGTCGTCTGCAGCAGCTCGCTCTTGCCCGCACCGGTCGTCCCGGCGACGAGGCCGTGCGGTCCGTCCTCCTGGAGATCGAAGCGGAAGACCCCGTCTGCGGTCGCGCCGATGCTCGCGCCGAGGCCCTCGGCCGCAGCCTGCCAGCGTCGCCCGATCCAGTCGGCGTCGAGGTCGGGTGCGTCGAGCAGCTCGAGCAGGTCGACACGGCGCGGGATCCGGCTTGCGGCGCTCCCGGCGGAGAGATCGTCCACGGGCGCAAGTGCGCGGGCGCCCTCGAGGGCGAGTCCGCGGGAGAGCGAGTCGGCGGTCACGTCCTCGATCGTCTCGGCCGAGGAGGCATCGATGTACGTGAGCTTGGCGGTCTGCGAGTCGAGCTCCACGATCGCCCGGCACTCGCCGGGCAGCTCGCGCCGTTCGGCGCCGAGCCAGATCACCATGATTCCGACGTTGCGGCCGCGCTCGAGCAACGGCGCGATGAGTGTTCGCTCGGGCGCGGCCGTCGCCTCGAGCAGCAGGAGGACGGTCGGCCAGCGCGCCGCGCCGGCGACGTGGACGCTCAGCTGCTCCTCGCGTTCTTCCTGAAGCCGGACGAGCGCCTCGACGAGCGACCGTGCGCCGATTCGCCCGACGCCGATCCGCTCCTCGCCCGCCTCGTCTCGCACATGCGGCAGCCATTTCAGCCAGGACCACGCGGGCGCCGAGTCGACGTCGACCCCGGCAACGATCGTGAGCTCACCGGGACTGTGGAGCGTCGCGGCCTGGAACGCGAGTGAGCGCGCGAGACCGGCGACGCGATCGGGCGGCCCGGAGAGACCGAGCGCGCCGAGTTCGCGGAGCGGCACCGTCACCGGCACCTCCGGAATCGTCCGGTACCAGCCGACGAGCTCGTCCGCCTCCGAGCGCAGCGCTTCCGCACCGCCCGGCTGAAGCTCGACGCGCACCTGCGACGGCCGCTCGGCGCTGCCGAGTCGCAGCAGCAGGAAGTCGCTGTCGGTCGGACGCCGCTCCCACAGCGTCGGCGGCCGCGCCGCGGCGCGGTGCAGCAGATCGGGCGTCGGCGGCGCCGCCATCCGGCGCGCCGAGGCCTCTGCCGTGCGTCCGCGCGCCAGTTCCTCGCCGAGATCCGCGAGCCGCTGCCGGAAGACGCGGGCCTTGCTGCGGAAGTTGCGCTTGCCACCACGCCGGTCCTCGACGAACGAGCCGAGCGCCATCACGGGCGTCAACGCGATGAAGACGAGCATCGTCACCTGGCGCGTGACGACGTAGAGGAGCAGCCCGAGCGCGACGGGTGCGAGCGAGGCGGTCAGCGGCAGGCGTGCCCGCTGCGGCTCTGGCGGCGGCGCCTCGAGCACAATCGGGACCGGCTCGAACGGCGGTGAGACGCGCGGCGGCCGGTTGAAGGCGAGCGTGCCGTCGGCCCGCACGGTCGCCGGGATCTCCTCCGCCGCGCGGCGCTCGACGGCGATCAGCGTTCGGCCGGCGCGCACCACCGAGCCGGGTGCGACGTCTCGCGTCTCGCCGGCGGGGACGGAGACACCGTCGAGCGCTGTCCCGTTACGGGACCCGGCGTCTTCGACCTCGACGTGCTCCTCGTCGACACGGATGAGCACGTGTCGGCTCGAGAGCGCAGGGTCGTCGATCGTCACCTCGCACGCGGCATCGCTCCCGACGACGAGCTCGCCTGCTGCAAGAGGGAGGCGCCGCCCTGCGGCCGGGCCGCCGACGACGACGAGATCCCACGGCGTCAGCTCCCGCCCGTCGTCGACCGCTGCGCGCACCCGCGCGACGTCACCGACGAGCAGCCGATCGCCCCGCAGCAGGCCGGCAGCGGCGAGCGGCAGATCGGGCCGCAGCGAGCGGCCCGTGCGGACGCAGCGCACCCGCGGATCGGTGGCGACGTTGCCGAGCACATGCGCGGCGAGGTGCGCGAGCACGGTCTCCCCGGGCGTGTCCGGTGTCGCCTCGAGCACGACATCCTCGGTCCCCTTACCCGTGTCGAGCACGAGCGGCAGCTCGAGGACGGTTGTTTCCACCCGCAGCGTCATCCCCGGATGCATTCCCCGGATGGGGCATCTTCAAAGCTGACTCTCCCGCCGAATCGCCCGCACCAGCTGTCCATGTGGACACTCTGTTGCGAAGAACGTTGCGTCCTCTCAAGGGTGTCCGACGCCTGAGCGAGCCGAGGCGTCAGACACCCTGGGCCGGCGGCGCGGGCCTCAGACCTTGACCGTCGCGCCGAGCGCTTCGCCGATCTCGCCGCAGGTGCCGACCGTCGCGACGTTCTGCATCGCGTAGTTCAGCGCCGCGTTCTGCCACTCCTCGCCGGTCGTCGACGTGCCGTCGGATGCGACGACCGCGCGGTAGCCGGCGTCGGCGGCGTGGCGCGCGGTGTGCTCGATCGACATGTTCGTCCAGGCGCCGCTGATGATCAGCGTCTCGACGCCGAGGCCGCGGAGCAGGATGTCGAGCCGCGTGTTGTAGAAGCCGTTCATCCGCATCTTCTCGACGACGTGGTCGCCGTCCTGCGGCTCGAGCCCCTCGGCGGGGGCGGCGCCCCACGTGCCGCGCACGAGTGCGCTTGCCTCCTTGACGCCCTGGAAGAGCGGCGCGTTCTGCTTCAGGCCGGGTGCGCCGGGCTCGACGATGTACCAGATGTGGATCACGGGCACGCCCGCGCTGCGGCAGGCCGCCGCGAGGTTCTTGACGTTCTCGACGACGTTCTGCGCGATCGCGTGGGCGGGCGCGCCCGATTCGGCGAACGCGCCTCCCTCGATGATCACGTCGTTCTGCAGGTCCTGGATGACCAGGGCCGCGGACTTCGGGTCGATGCTGTCCATTTCGCCTCCCCTAGCGCATGTAGCCGAGCTTGTTGCCCGCGACCTTCATCCGAATGCGGTAGACGGAGGTCGTGGACGGGATGAAGAGCGAGCGCCAGTCGTCGTCGCCCCAGTTGATGTTGCCGACGCTCTCCGGCACCTCGATCGTGCCGAGGTGCTCGCCGTCCGTGCCGAAGATCCAGACGCCGGCGGGGCCGGTGACGTAGACGTTGCCGTGCTCGTCGAGCTTCATTCCGTCGACGAGGCCGCCCTTGGCGAGGTCGCCGTCGCCGATGTTCTCGGCGAAGACGCGGCTGTTCGAGAGCGCGTGATTCGGGCCGACGTCGAAGACTCGGATGTGCGCGCGCGTGGTGTCGTTGATGTAGAGCAGCGACTCGTCGGGAGAGAAGCAGAGCCCGTTCGGCTGCAGAAAGTCGTCGACGAGCAGCTCGATGTCGCCGCCGCCGGCAGGGAGCCGGTAGACGCCCTGGAAATCGAGCTCCTGCTCGCGCTCGATCCCGAAACCGGGCATGCGACCGTAGGTCGGGTCGGTGAAGATGATCGAGCCGTCACTTGCGACGATCACGTCGTTCGGGCTGTTCAGCTCCTTGCCGAGCCAGTGCGTGGCGAGCGTCTCGCGGTTGCCGTTCGGGCTCTCACGAACGACAGAGCTCGTGACGTGCTCGCAGACGATCAGGTTGCCGTCGTTGTCGAGCGTCATGCCGTTGCACTTGTTGCTCGGGTCGCGCAGCACCGTGACGCCCTCGGTCGGGTGCCAGCGGCGGCGCTTGTCGCCCGGCATGTCGCTGAAGTGCAGCGACCCGTCGGCCATCCAGATCGGGCCCTCGGTGAACGTGAATCCTGTCGCGAGCTGCTCGACCTCGGCGTTCTCGTCGACGAGCTCACGCACCTGCTCGGAATGCACAGCGACCGGCATCGGCCTCTCCTTTTCGCATGTCCTCGGGACCGAGCGAACGTAACAGGCCGGTGCGCAACTGCCTAGCTCGCGCTACCCGGCGGACGCGTCCGAATCGGAAACGCAGCTATCCCTCGCGGATCTCCGCCTCGAAATCGGGACCAGGTCCGCACCAGGTCCCGCTTCCAAGGGAGCCGGTCGATTTTGCGCCTCCGGAGTGGGATTGCGGCGCTTTCGGGGAGTCGTCGGCGAATCCGAGCGGTGCGCGGTCCCTTCGATCGGGACCAGGTCCGGACCAGGTCCCGATCTAGAGGTTCAGCGGCTCGTA
>Ga0265338_10005679_pt1 | contig 16151 bp, 13 predicted proteins | sample 42126metaG_FD_193579 | JGI IMG/M metagenome (GOLD analysis project Ga0265338, IMG submission 193579) | Rhizosphere microbial communities from Carex aquatilis grown in University of Washington, Seatle, WA, United States - 4-21-26 metaG | ecosystem: Host-associated > Plants > Roots > Rhizosphere... | reverse complement strand
CGCGTGAGCAGTTCCGCGGGGCCGATCCGTTCGGCCGGGATGATCTGCGTGGCCAGTTCGGCCAGGCTGATCCGCGTGGCCAGTACGGCCAGCCTGATCCGCGTGAGCAGTACGGTCAGGCTGATCCGCGTGAGCAGTTCCGCGGGGCCGATCCGTTCGGCCGGGATGATCTGCGTGGCCAGTATGGTCAGGCTGATCCGCGTGAGCAGTTCCGCGGGGCCGATCCGTTCGGCCGGGATGATCTGCGCGGCCAGTTCGGCCAGGCTGATCCGCGTGGCCAGTACGGCCAGCCTGATCCGCGTGAGCAGTACGGTCAGGCTGATCCGCGTGAGCAGTTCCGCGGGGCCGATCCGTTCGGCCAGGCCGATCCACGCGCTCAGGCCGATCCACGCGCCCAGTTCGACCCGCGCGAGCAGTTCAGCGCGGACGATCCGCGCAGTCCGTTCGCCCAGTTCCCCGGAGAGGACCGCCGTCCCCAGTTCGACCCGCGTGAGCAGTTCGGCGCGGACGATCCGCGCAGTCCGTTCGCCCAGTTCCCCCGGGACGACCGCGCCCAGGCCGATCCGCGCGGCCAGTTCGGCCAGTTCGACCCGCGGGGCCAGGCTGATCCGCGCGGCCAGTACGGCCAGGCCGACCCGCGCGAGCAGTTCGGCCAGTTCGATCCCCGCGGCCAGGCCGACCCGCGCGAGCAGTATCGCCAGGACAACCCACGCCATCTGTTCGGCCGCGATGACCCGCGGGCGATATTCGGCCGGGACGACGCGCCCGCGTTCGAGGACGACTACGCCGATCGCGATGCGACCGGACCGCTTCCATCCGTACCGTTCTCGCGTTACGGGACGCGTTCGTGACCGAGCCCGTGGTCCCGGAGGCGATGCGGATAGGCCGCGCTCGCCTCACGGCGGGACTTGATCGCTTCGCCAGCATTGATCTGGCTACCCATCAGGAGATCTTCGGCCCGATGCGCCGCCTGACCGCCCGACAGTTGGTCGAGATGGTGGAAAGCGTCGATCTGCGCGGTCGCGGCGGCGCGGCGTTCCCGGTCGGCCGCAAGATCAGGGCGGTGATGCACTCCGCCGCCACGCGCAAGATCAGGCCGGTAGTCCTGGTGAACGGCACGGAGGGGGAGCCGGGTAGCGCCAAGGACAAGATGCTGCTGCTCAGGTCGCCTTACCTCGTCCTCGGCGGGGCCCTGCTCGCGGCCCGGGCGCTGAGTGCCAGAGAGATCGTCATCGGGGTGACCGGGGGCGGCCGGGTGGCCAAGGCGATCGTCGCCGCGGCCAAGGCGGAGCCGGACCTGAGGAAGATCCTCCGGGTCGTTGAGGTGCCCGAGAGGTTCGTGTCGGGGGAAGGCGGTGCCCTGGTCAACGCTGTCAATGGCAAGATCGCCCTGCCGCCGGGCCGCAAGCGGCGAGCCAGCGACATCGGGGTAGACGGGCTGCCGACACTGCTGTCGAACGCCGAGACGTACGCGCAGCTTTCGGTGCTGGCCATGCTGGGCACGGAAGGTTACGCCTCGGACGGGACTGCGGAGGAACCCGGGACCGTGCTGCTCACGGTCGGCGGCTCCGCTGGACGGCCGGCCGTCGTGGAAGTCCCCACCGGAGTGCCGCTCGGCAACGTCCTGGATATCTGCGAAGCCACGGCCCACGAAGGCGTCCTGGTCGGCGGCTACCACGGCATGTGGCTCCCCGCGGACATCGCCGATGAGGTGCCGGTCTCCCGTGCGGGCCTCGATGCCGCTGGCGGTGCGCTCGGCGCAGGCATCGTACTGCCGCTCGGCGCGGGTACCTGCCCGCTGGGCGAGGTGGCCCGGATTGTGCGCTACCTGGCCAAGGAGTCATCCGGCCAGTGCGGTCCATGCAAGCTCGGCTTGCCGGGCATCGCGCGTTCGATGAGCGCGCTCGCGGACGGTTCCGGGGGAATGGACGCGCTGGACGCCGCCCGCCGGGCCGCCTCGGTGGTTCGCGGCCGAGGTGCCTGCTCCCACCCGGATGGCACGTCCCGGTTCGTCCTTTCGGCTCTTGACGTGTTCACCGACGACCTCGCGGCGCACCTGTTCCGCGGATCATGCGGGCAGCCGGTCCGTGGTGTCTTGCCGCTCTCGCCGGAGGACGACGAGGCCCGACTGCAGGTGGACTGGACCCGGTGCCAGGGACACGGGCTCTGCCGCAGCGTGGTGCCGGAACTCGTCCAGCTCGACAACCAGGGCTTCCCGGTGTTCCTGGACATGCCGGTGCCGTTCTGGCTGGAGAAAGAGGCCCAGCAGGCGGTCGCCATGTGCCCGGCCCTGGCTCTCCGGCTCACCGCATCGGAGCCGCCCAGCGGACCACCTAGCAAGGGTGCCCGCCCCGCGCTGCCCAGTGCCGGGCCGCGGACGCTGCAGCTCGTCCTTCCCCCCAAGGAGCTGCCGCCCGGGTCCTGACACGGCCTCCCGTCGGCCGGGCCTGCGGCAGGTCCGTAGGCTTGTCACACCGCATACTCGCGGGCCGGCGAGAGGGAGCCGTAGTGGATCTTGGGAGCGACGCTGAGGCTCCGCGTGTCCGGCAGCTTCCCATCGGGCTCGACACCACGGGCAGCAGAACGGAATCCGACTCGCTGGGCACCGTCGAGGTCCCCGCGGACCACTACTGGGGAGCGCAGACTCAGCGGTCATTGATCCATTTCAGTATCGGCGACGATGTGATGCCGACCGCGGTCTACCGCGCCTACGGGTACGTGAAGAAGGCCTGCGCGATCGTGAACGGCCGGGCAGGCCGGCTGCCGCAGTGGAAGGCCGACCTGATCAGCCAGATCGCCGATGAGGTGATCTCCGGCGGGATGGACGGCGAGTTCCCGCTGCACGTCTGGCAGACCGGATCAGGGACCCAGTCGAACATGAACGTCAACGAGGTGATCGCCAACCGGGCGATCCAGCTTGTCGGCGGCCAACTGGGCAGCAAGCACCCCGTGCACCCCAACGACGACGTGAACTCCGGGCAGTCGTCCAACGACACGTTCCCCACCGCCATGCACATCGCCGCGGTCCAGGCTCTTACCGGTTCGCTGCTGCCGAGCGTGCGCAGGCTCCGTGACGCGGCGGAACGCAAGAGCGTGGACTGGGCGCACGTCGTCAAGATCGGGCGCACCCACCTGGCGGACGCGACACCGCTCACCGTGGGCCAGGAGTGGTCGGCCTATGTCAGCCAGCTCGACGACGCCATGGAGAACATCACGGCGGCGCTGCCCGGGCTGCGGCGGCTGGCCATCGGTGGCACTGCGGTCGGCACCGGGCTCAACGCGCCACCTGGATTCGAGGATGACGTCCCCGCGGAACTGTCCAGGCTCACCGGCCTGGAGTTCGTCAGCGCGCCTAACAAGTTCGCCGCGCAGGCCTCGCTCGACCCCCTGGTCCGCGCCTCAGGAACGCTACGGAACCTGAGCGTGGCGCTGTTCAAGTTCGCCAATGACATGCGCTGGCTGGGCTCAGGTCCGCGGGCCGGCCTCGGTGAGCTGATCCTGCCGGCCAACGAGCCCGGGTCCTCGATCATGCCCGGCAAGGTCAACCCCACCCAGGCCGAAGCGATGCTGATGGTGTGCCTCCAGGCCCTCGGCAACGACACGGTGGTCGCCATGGCGGGCGCGGAGGGCAATTTCCAGCTCAATGCCTTCCGGCCGGTGGCAATCAGCAACTTCCTGCACTCGGCCAGGATTCTCGCCGATAGCTGTGACTCCTTCCGTGAGTTCCTCGTCGAGGGGGTCACGCTGAACGTGCCACGCCTGCGGGAGAACATCGAGCGATCCGTGATGATGGTCACCGCGCTGAGTCCTGTGATCGGCTACGACGAAGCCTCGAAGATCGCGCATCTCGCGGTGGCGGAGGACCTGACGCTCAAGGAGGCCGCGCTGAGGTCGGGGATCAGCGCGGAGCTCTACGATCAGGTGGTGGTACCCGAACGGCTGACCCAGCCCAGCGCGCCACCGGGGACGCGCTGACCTGGCGGAACGACTGGTGGCGCCGCTGCCAGCGGGTAAGGGGAACAGATGAAGGTGGCCCGGTTGCACGCCGTGGGCGATCTCCGGCTTAGTGAGGCGCCGGTCCCCGCGCCAGAACCGGGGATGAGCCTGGTGCGAGTGACCGCGGTGGGCATCTGCGGCTCGGATCTGCACTGGTGGGGCGAGGCTGGCATCGGGGACGCGACGCTTGCGCAACCCCTGGTCCTCGGGCATGAGGCAGCGGGGATCATCGTGGAGGGTCCACGGAACGGTGAGCGGGTGGCGATCGACCCGTCAGTCCCGTGCGGCGCCTGCCGGTCCTGCCGCGACGGCCACCGCAACCTGTGCAGCCGTACCCTGTTCGCCGGCTACGGCGGGCAGGACGGGGCGATGCGAGACTTCATGACCTGGCCCTCAGAGTTGCTGCACCCGCTGCCGGATGCGCTGACTGATACTGACGGCGCGGTGCTTGAGCCGCTGGGCGTCGCTATCCACGCGCTCGACCTGGGCCATGTGCGGCTGGGGGCGTCGGTTGCCGTCGTCGGCTGCGGGCCGATCGGGCTCCTGCTCGTCCAGGTACTGCGGGCCGCTGGAGCCGGCACCGTGATCGCTGTCGATCCGCTGCCACACCGGCGCGAAGCGGCCGCCAGGCTCGGGGCTGAGATAGTCACGGATCCAGCTCAGGCCAGCAGTCTGGTCACCCGTCATGAGCTGACCGACGAGGGCGTTGACGTCGCATTCGAGATGGCCGGTACCAGCGAGGCGGTGCGGTTGGCCATGGGGATGAGCCGCCCGGGCGGCCGGGTGGTACTCGGCGGCATCCCCAGCGACGACCAGACCACCTTCCAGGCCTCGGTGGCCCGGCGCAAAGGCCTCACCATCGCCATGGTCCGCCGGATGAAGGAGGTCTACCCGCGAGCCATCAGCCTGGCGGCGGAGCACCGGGTCGACCTGGCTTCGCTGGTGACCCACCGATTCCCGCTGGCCAAGGCGCCGGAGGCATTCGGGGCCGCAGCTCAGCGCGTCGGTCTCAAGGTCATCATCGAGCCTGGGTCCTGAACGGGCGGGCACGGACAGTCGGTAACATCCACGAGGTGATCACAAGCTTTTACGTACCGCTCGGTGAGGGCAGGTGGCGGGGCACGGTGCATACCACCGGTCCCTGGGACGCACGGGCGCAGCACGGCGGGCCGCCGAGCGCGTTGCTGGGGCGGGCCATCCAGCGGTGCGCACCCCGGGACGACATGATCGTCACCCGGTTTACCTGCGAGATCCTCGGCGCCATCCCGGTCGGTGAACTTGAGGTGCGAGCACGGGTCGCCCGCCCGGGCCGCAGCGTCGAGCTTGTCGAGGCGGTAGCCAGCGCCGGGTCGCGCGATGTGGCGTGGGCCCGGGCCTGGCGGGTGCTGGGCACCGACAGCGAGTCGGTCGACTCCCGGGCCGCCGAGCCGCCCGCACTGCCCGGCCCGGCGATCGCTGAGCCGCCCGGCGGCTGGGTGGATGGGTACCTGTCGGCCATCGAGTGGCGTCCCGTCCGGGGCAGCTTCGCCTCCCCGGGCCCGGCCACCGTCTGGGCGCGGCAGCGCTACCCGCTCGTGCCAGACGAGGAAACTGGCCCGCTGGAGCGGGTGCTTATCGTCGCGGACAGCGGCAACGGACTGTCCAGCGAGCTTGACATCACCCGCTGGGTGTTCATCAACCCCGAGCTCACGGTGCACCTGCACCGGATGGCCGTGGGCGAATGGATCTGCCTGGATGCCGGCACCACCATCTCGGCCGGCGGCGCCGGGCTGGCCACATCAGTCCTGTACGACCTGGACGGCGCCATCGGCGCCGGTGCCCAGTCGCTGCTGGTCAGCGGGCGCCGCGGCTGACTCGCGGGCCAGGTCGCCGGGGACGGCCAGCCGGGCTCCCAGCGGCGTCTGCTGGTACATGACGGTGTGCCGGTGCCGCCGGCGGGTCACCAGTCGCGCGTCGTGCAGCGCCGCCAGGTGCTCCGATACTGTGCTGGGCGCCAGGCCGTGCCGCCGGGCCAGTGTGCCGGTGGAGGCTGGCTCGGCGAGCGATTCGAGCAGGGCGGCCCGGGTCGCGCCGAGCAGCCGGGCCAGCACGGCCGAGTGCCGGGTGCGGGCCGGCTGCCACAGTTCAGCGATCCCGCGGGCCGGGTAGATCAAAGTCGGCTGGGCCGCCTCGGTCATGGCGGCCAGATCCGGCCAGATGAACGCGCTGGGCATCAGGACGAGCCCGGCCCCGCCGAGCCGGCGCCGCTCGTTGCTCCGCGAGGCGAGGACCACGGCGCGGCCGGTCCAGCCGACCTTGGGGTGCAGATCGGACAGCACCTGCTGCAGCCCGTAGCCGGCCAGGACCTGGGTCCGGTACGCCACGTCGGCGTCGAGCAGATCGCGAAGCCGCGGCCAGTGCGGCGCGACCAGCCGCTGCCAGCACTCTTCCAGCAGGCCGGCGAGGAGATCGAGGGTCGCGGCCGGGTCGTCGAGCAGATGCCAGGCTGCGCTGAGCACCGGCTCACCGCCACGGTCGGTCAGTGATCGCTGGACCTCGCGGGACACTTGCGCCAGCGGCGTGGCCCGGACCAGGGCGAGCTGATCGGCGACATCGGTTCCCGGCCCGGCCGGGATGGGGTTGAGGAAGTCGGGAGTCCATCCCCGGCGCGGGGAGAGCACCAGCAGTGGCCGCAGGTCGACGCGGTCCAGGTCCGGGCGGACCGCGTCGAGCCAGGGCAGGTGGTAGCTGTGCCGCTCGGGCTCAAACAGCACCCGCACCGCGGACATGGTCTCCAGCAGCGGGGACACGGCGAACCGGGTGCGAGCCGGGTCGTCCGGCCCGAAGATCAGCAGCTGGCTCACCGCACCCCCGCCCGCGATTTATTCGGCAGTGGCCGAATCTCTGGCTCCCATGGTAGGCGCCGGCGAGGGTCGGTCCCATGGCACCTCACTCATCGCCCGGGCCGGCCAGCTACCGGCAGGTACTCGGTCACGGGGAGTTCCGCGCCATCTTCGCCGCGGACATCGTGTCCATGCTCGGCAACGTGGTCGCGGCGGTCGCCCTGACCGTGCTGGTCTTCCAGCGGACGCACTCCCCGGCGCTGGCCGCGTCGGTCATGGCGCTCGCGTTCCTGCCGTACCTGTTCGGGGGAGCCCTGCTCGGGGCGGCAGCGGACCGGCTGCCCGCTCGCCGCGTCCTGGTCGGCTGCGACCTGATCAGCGCGGCACTGGTCGGCGCGATGGTGATCCCGGGCATCCCGGTGGCCGGGCTGCTCGGCCTGCTGTTCGTGGCTGGCCTGGTCTCGCCGGTCTACGCCGGTGCCCGGTCCGCGCTGCTGCCGGAGGTGCTGGCTCCCGGGCCGAGATACGTGCTGGGCCGGGCGCTGCTGCGGATGGTCGTGCAGTCCGCGCAGATCGTCGGCTACGGTCTCGGCGGCCTGCTGCTGGCGGCGCTGTCCCCACGCGGCGCGCTGGCCGCTGACGCGCTGTCGTTCGCCGCCTCGGCCGCGGTGCTGCGGTTCGGCACGGCCGCACGCCAGCCGCGGGCGGGCGGGGCCGGGTCGATGGCGCGGGACTCGCTGGCCGGGCTGCGGGCGGTGTTCGGCCACCGGCAGGTTCGCCGCATCCTGCTGTTCAGCTGGCTGGTTCCGGCCTGCGCCGTGGCGCCGGAGGCGCTGGCCGCCCCTTATGTCACCCACATCGGCCTGCCGGCCCGGGCGGCCGGCTTCCTGCTGATGGGGATCCCGGCGGGCACGGTGGCCGCCGATGTGATCGCCGCCCGGCTGCTGCCCACCTGGCTGCAACGGCGGGCTGTGCTGCCGGCCGGGCTGGTGGTCTTCGCGCCACTGGCCGCCTTCGCCACGCTCCCCGATTTCGGCGTCGCTATCGGGCTGCTGGTCATCTGCGGTCTCGGGTCGGCCTGGGGCGCGGGCCTCGACGGCCTGCTCGTCGAAGCAGCGCCTGAGCACCTGCGCAGCCGGGCGCTGGCGATCAGTAGTGCGGGCCTGATGTTCACCCAGGGCATCGGGTTCGCGCTGTGGGGTCTGGCCGGCCAGTTCGCCCCGCTTGTTCTCGTCATTCCCGGTGCGGCCGTCGCGGGCACCGCCGTGGTCATCGTGCTGCGGCCACCCGGCGGGCCAAGGCCGGCCAGCCGGCGATCTGGGCTTAGCCGGCGATCTGGGCTTAGCTGGCAAACTCGGCGTACAGCGCCGCCGTCTGCTCCGCGATGGCCTGCCAGCCGAACTCGGCGATGGCCCGGATCCGGCCCTGCTGGCCCATCGCGGCGGCGCGGTCCTGATCCCGGACGAGCGCGTTGAGCGCCTCAGCCAGGGCGGCCGGGTCATTGGACGGGACGAGCAGACCGGTCTGGCCCTCGTCGACGACCTCGGGGATGCCACCGACCCGCGAGGCGACCACGGCCGTGCCGCAGGCCATCGCCTCCAGGTTCACGATGCCCAGCGGCTCATACAGCGATGGGCAGGCAAACACGGTGGCGTGCGTCAGCAGCTGGATGACCTCGCGCTTGGCCAGCATGCCGGACAGCCAGACCACCCCGGATCTGGTGGCCTGCCGCTCCTTGACCAGCGCGGTCACCTCGGTGGCCAGTTCCGGGGTGTCCGGCTGGCCGGCGCAGATCACGAGCTGGGCGTGCGGGTCGAGGGCAGCGGCGGCCCGCAGCAGCACCGGCAGTCCCTTCTGCCGGGTGATCCGGCCGACGAAGACCACGGTGGGCCGGGCCTGCTCGACTCCGTAACGCTCCAGCACATCCGTTCCCGGGTCAGGGGCGTACTCACTGGTGTCGATGCCGTTCCTGATGACCCGGACGCGGTCAGGCGGCACCGACGGGTAGGCGGCCAGCACGTCAGCCCGCATGCCCTCAGACACGGCCACGACGGCCGCCGCGGACTCGACGGCGACCTTCTCGCACCAGGACGAGAGGGCGTATCCGCCGCCTAGCTGCTCGGCCTTCCACGGCCGCAGCGGCTCCAGCGAGTGCGTCGTGACGATGTGCGGCACGCCGTACAGCAGCGCGGCCAGGTGACCCGCGAGGTTGGCGTACCAGGTGTGCGAGTGCACCAGGTCAGCGGACCCGACGGCGGCGGTCATCGACAGGTCGGTGGATATCGTGCGCAGCGCCTGGTTGGCGCCATCGAGCAGGTCCCAGGGCTGGTGCGCCACGGCCCCGGTCCGGTCCGGTCCCTGGCAGTGCACCGTCAGGTCGACCAGGCCGCTGAGTTCCCTGGCCAGGTAGGCGACGTGTACCCCGGCGCCGCCATAGACCTCAGGCGGGTACTCCCGGGTGAGCAGCGCGACCCGCATCCGGTGGCCGGGGGGGCCGGCTGTCACGCGGTCACCAGCTGGCTCTTGCCCACCACGGTGATCCCGCCGTCGGAGACGACGAAGCCGCGCTCCCGGTCGTGTTCCTTGTCCACGCCGATGACGACACCCTCGGGAACGACGACGTTCTTGTCGATAATCGCGTTCTCGACCACCGCGTGCCGGCCGACGATGGTGTTGTTCAGGATCACCGCCCGCTCCACCCGGGCCCAGCTGTTCACCCGGACTCCAGGGGACAGCACGGACTGGCGTACCAGGCTGCCCGAGACGATGACCCCGTTGCTGACCATGCTGTCGATCGCGTGGCCGACGCGATCGCCCGAGTTGTGCACGAACTTGGCCGGCGGCTGCGACGCCACCCGGGTCAGGATCGGCCAGTGCTCGTTGTACAGGTTAAACACCGGCAGGACGTGGCACAGGTCCATGTGGGCATCGAAGTATGAATCGAGCGTCCCGACGTCCCGCCAGTAGCCGGCGTCGCGTTCGTTGGCGCCGGGGACCGCATTGGTCAGGAAGTCGTACACATCCGCACTCCGCTCGCTGACCAGCATCGGGACGATGTCCCCGCCCATGTCGTGCCGGCTGGCCCGGTTGACCGCGTCCTTGCGCAGGGTTTCCACGAGCACGTCCGCGGTGAACACATAGTTGCCCATCGAGGCGTAGGCCTCGTCCGGGTGGCCGGGCCGGGCGGGCGGGTCGGCGGGCTTCTCCAGGAACGCCTCGATCGATCGCCCGTCGGGGCCGGTCTGGATGACCCCGAACGCGGTGGCCTCGCCCCGGGGCACCGGAATGGCGGCCACCGTGACGCCTGCGCCGCGTTCGATGTGCTGCCTGATCATCTGCCGCGGGTCCATCCGGTACACGTGGTCGGCACCGAAGACGATCACCAGGTCGGGCCGCTCGTCGTAGATCAGGTTGAGTGACTGGTAGATGGCGTCCGCCGAGCCGGTGAACCAGTGTGGGCCCAGTCGCTGCTGGGCCGGCACCGGAGTCACGTAGTTGCCGAGCAGGTCGCTCATCCGCCAGGTGGTCGTGATATGCCGGTCGAGGCTGTGGCTCTTGTACTGGGTGAGCACGCAGACCCGCAGGATGCTGGCGTTGACCAGGTTGGACAGTGCGAAGTCGACCAGCCGGTACAGGCCGCCGAACGGCACGGCGGGCTTGGCCCGGTCGGCGGTGAGCGGGGCCAGCCGCTTGCCCGCGCCGCCGGCCAGCACGATCCCCAGAATTCGTGGTTCGGCCATGTCACGCCTCCCTGGCGGGGGTGCCGCTGAGCACGCTGTCGAGGATCTGCTGCGCCTCGTCCTGGATGCGGGCCAGGTGATCAGCGCCCAGAAACGACTCTGCGTAGAGCTTGTAGACGTCCTCGGTGCCCGACGGCCTGGCCGCGAACCAGCCAGATTTGGTGATCACTTTCAGCCCGCCGAGCGGCTCGCCGTTGCCCGGCGCGGTGGTGAGCCGGTCGAGCACCGGCTCACCGCCAAGTTCCGCCACGTCGACCTGGTCTGCGGACAGCCGCCCGAGGATGGCCTTCTGCTCCCGGCCGGCCGGGGCGTCGATGCGGGCGTAGGCCGGGTCACCGAGCCGGTCGGCGAGGTCACGGTAGCGCTCGCTGGGGGTCCGGCCGGTCACCGCGGTGATCTCGGAGGCGAGCAGCGCCAGGATGATGCCGTCCTTGTCGGTGGTCCAGACCCGGCCGTCGCGGCGCAGGAAGGAGGCGCCGGCGCTCTCCTCGCCGCCAAAGGCGATGCTCCCGTCGAGCAGGCCGGGCACGAACCACTTGAACCCGACCGGCACCTCAGTCAGCCTGCGTCCGGCGGCCTCGGCCACCCGGTCGATGATGGACGAGCTGACCATGGTCTTGCCGATGGCGGCCGTGACCGGCCAGTCCGCGCGGTGGGTGTACAGGTAGTCGATCGACGCGGCCAGGTAATGGTTGGGCGCGATCAGGCCCGCGTCCGGCGTGACGATACCGTGCCGGTCCGAGTCCGTGTCGTTGCCGGTCGCTATGGCGAACTCGGTCCGGCGGGCGATCAGTGAGGCCATCGCATACGGTGACGAGCAGTCCATCCGGATCCGCCCGTCCCAGTCCAGGGTCATGAACCGGAAAGTGGCGTCGACCACCGGGTTGACCACGGTCAGGTCGAGCCCGAACCGGTCAGCGATCTCCCCCCAGTAGGCGACGCTGGCTCCGCCCAGCGGGTCGGCACCGATCCGCAACCCGGCGGCCCGCACCACATCAAGATCGACCACGGTCGGCAGTTGTGCCACGTACTCGCCCAGGAAGTCAAAGGCACCCGTGGTGTCGGCGGTCCGGGCCCCCGCGTAGCTGATCCGGCGGACCTCGCGCAGCCCGCCGCGGAGTAGCTCGTTGGCCCGGTCCTGGATCACCGAGGTGATCTGTGATCCGGCCGGCCCGCCATCGGGCGGGTTGTATTTGAAGCCTCCGTCCTCGGGCGGATTGTGCGACGGAGTGACCACGATCCCGTCCGCGAGGCCGTCGGTCCGCCCCTCGTTGTGGGTCAGGATGGCCAGCGACACCGCCGGTGTCGGGGTGTAGCCGGTCCTGCTGTCCACCAGGACCGGCACGTCGTTCGCGGCCAGCACCTCCAGCGCCGTGACGAAGGCGGGCTCCGAGAGGGCGTGGGTGTCGCGGCCCATGTAGAGCGGCCCCGCCACGCCGGCCTGGGCCCGGTACTCGCAGATGGCCTGGGTCGTGGCGGCGATGTGGTCGTCGTTGAAGGCGCGCCGGAGCGCGGAACCGCGATGTCCTGATGTGCCGAACGCGACGCGCTGCTCCGCTACCGATGGGTCGGGGTGCTCGGCGTAGTAGGCGGTAACCAACCCGGCAACATCGACAAGGTCGGCTTGCTGGGCCGGCTGGCCTGCGCGCTGATGAACTGGCACCGGCCACTCCCTCCGTGGGCGGCTAACGCCCCGATCGGTCGGTCAGCCTGGGACTCCGGCTCTTCCTCCCCAGTCTTCCCTCAAACGGCCCTGACCGCCACGGGCTCGGCGGGACGCGGAACCGCGGAAGTTCAGCCACGCAATGTATCTGTTGTGTTACTCTCCGTTTTTAATTCCCCGACTCCCCAGTCCACGGATCACAGATGCCACCCACAAACACTCACGCCATTCATGGCCATACGCGGCCAGCCCCTGACCTGACCGTGTACCGGCAGGCGGTCGCCGACCTGCTGGCCGAGGTCACCGGCCGGGCGGGCCCAGGCGACGCGGTCACCGCGGAGCGGGTCATTGCCCGGCGAATCGCCGAACCGCAATTCGCCGCGGTGCTCGCCGCGACGCCGCACGGCATGGACGACGCCATTGACCGGGTGCTTCGTGAGGTTCGGAACTACCAGCCGAGCGCCCGCAGTTCGGCTGGCGACCTCGCCGCCCATGCCCGGATCCACCTGTTCGCCCAGATCGAGATCATGTGGTGGGGCCACTCGCCCGGCTACCGTACGGACGCCGACGTGCTTGGTTCCGCTGACCTCGTAGACCTTGAAGCGCTCCGGCGCAGCGGGCAGCTCCGGTTCCGGTACCGCCGCCAGGCCCGCGCGTTCCTGGCCCGGGCGGTCCGTGCGGCGGAGCGGCGGGTCAGGCCAGACCGGATCCCGCGCACCGCAGGACTGCGCTTCGCCCGGGCCAGGCCCGAGGCGGTGACCCTGCTCAACCAGCTTTCGGCCGAGTTCGCCCGCACCGCACCGCCGGGAACCCCGCCGCTGTGGGTCACCAGCCTCGCTCGCAGCGTCGAGCACCAGAACCGGCTGCGGGCCCTGGGCTACGCGGCATCGCTGCCCAGCTCGCACTGCATCGGATACGCGGTGGATGTCGAGATGACCTGGTTCCGGCAGTTCGGTGCGGACCGCGGGCTGAAGGCTCTCCTTCTCGGCTGCCAGCGGACCGGCGACATCAACGTCATCGACGAAGGCCAGGCCTGGCACGTGTGCATCGGCCCGGCCGCGGCGGCGAGGCTGCGCGAACACCGCCACCCGCGGCCCGGGAGCTGATCGCGGTGTGCGGCATCGCCCTCATCGCCGGTCCCGATCCGTGCCTGCCGACGTTCCGCCGGATGATCGAATCCCTGGCCCCGCGCGGTGAGGCCGAAGAGATCCTCCGCACGGATGACCTGCTCGCGGGGGTCCAGCGGCTGCGGATCGTCGACCGGGACCGGGCGGTTCAGCCCTGGGTGTCCGCTGATGGCCGGTGGGTGCTCTGCTACAACGGCGAGGTCTTCAACTACCGCGAGCTGCAGGCCGAGCTCACCGGCCTCGGCCACCGGCTGTGCAGCGACAGCGACACCGAGGTCGTGCTGGAGGCTTTTCTGGAGTGGGGCGAGGACGCGGTCAGCCATCTGCGCGGTGAGTTCGCGTTCGCGATCGTGGACCGGTCCACGGGACGGGTCTACCTGGCTCGCGACCCACTCGGGGTAAAGCCGCTGTACTGGTCGCGGCGCGGCGGCCTGCACGTGGCCTCCGAGGTGAAGGCCCTGGTCCCGGTGGGCGCCCGGATCGCCGAGGTGCCTCCGGGCCAGCACGGCTGGGCGGACCCCGGCACCGGGCCCAGCCTGGCACCGTACTGCGATCTGCTGCGGCTCGGCGCGGACCAGCCGCCGCTTGAGGATCCCGGCGAGGCGGTGAAGCTGGTCCGGGCCGCGCTTGAGGACAGCATCCGGGTGCGGGTGGACACCGACCTGACCGTCGGCGTGATCCTGTCCGGTGGGGTGGACAGCTCACTCGTGCTGCTGCACGTCCGGGAGATGCACCCCGACTGCGTCGCATTCACCATCGGCGCGCCCGGCAGCGAGGACCTCAGCTACGCGCGCAGGCTGACCGCGGAACTCGGGGTGCCGCACGAGGTGATCGAGCTGCATCCCCGGGAGATCCGGCTGCGCGACATCCGGGAGGCCATCCGGATCGGCGAGCTCACCGAGTACGGCGACATCATCAATGCGGTGGTGTCGGTGCCGTTGTTCCGGCGAATCCACGACCTGGGAGTCAAGGTGGTGCTCTCCGGAGACGGTTCCGACGAGCTGTTCGGCGGTTACCCGATGTACTACCGCGCCGGGCCACAGCAGGCTCGGCGGCTGTTCCTGCACAAGATAAGCAACCTCTGCCGGACTGAGCTGCAGCGCCTCGATCGCACCAGCATGGGGCACGGCGTGGAACTCCGGGTGCCATTCCTCGACCGCTGCCTCGTCGAGCTGGCGATGCGCATGCCGCTTGACTTCAAGATGCGCGGCGGCCAGGAAAAATGGATCATCCGGGAGGCGTTCGCCGACCTGCTGCCTGACTACGTCCGGCAACGGCCCAAGGACATGATGTCCTACTCCTCCGGACTGCACGAGCGGGCCCGGCTGTTCAAGCCGGTCTATCCGTGGCTGCACCGCTCGCTGCGTTATGACCTGCTCGCGCCCGTCCGCCGGGACTTCGATACCGTTCTGAACCGGTGCGATCACGACCTCGACCGGGCCATCATCGACAGCGAGGCCAGGCTGGACTACAACGTCTTCGAGCGCGCGCGGGACTTGGCCGGCGCGGCGCGCTGGAACCTCCTTCCGGCGAAAAAGGCATTGCGGGGGCCCGGGCCAGATAGCACGATGTCCCGGTGACCTGGATCGCATCAGAAGCGCCGCGCACCGACCCGCCCGAGGTCGCCGGTGAACGGGAATCGCTCGAGGGCTGGCTGGAGTACCACCGCGCGACGTTGCTGAGCAAATGCCAGGGCCTGACCGGTGATCAGCTCGCCGAGCGTGCCGTGGCACCGTCGTCGCTGTCGTTGCTCGGGCTGGTCAGGCACATGGCGGACGTGGAACGCGCGTGGTTCCGGCGCCGCTTCGGCGGGCAGTCCGAACTGCCGCCGCTGTTCTGGAGCGACGCGTTCCCCGACGGGGAGTTTGACCTCGCCGCCGCGGCCGGCGCCGAGGCGGACTTCGCTACCTTCGCGACCGAGTGCGCCCTCGCCCGGCAGGCGGCAGCCGGCCGGGCGCTGGACGAGACCTTCACGGGGCGGCACGGCACCGAGATCGACCTGCGCTGGGTCTACCTGCACATGATCGAGGAGTACGCGCGGCACAACGGCCATGCTGACATCCTGCGGGAGCAGATTGACGGCGTGACCGGCGAGTAGGGACGTCCGGCTACGCCTGGGACGGCGCGACTTCCGCCATCCGGGACCAGTTGTCCCCGGGCACCTTCATGTTGATGATCTCGGGGGTCTCGGCGACCGCGTCGGGCATCCAGGCCATGGCCGCCTTGAAGTGGTCGGAGTTCACGTGGGCCGCGGCCGCGTCGTCCTGGAACGCCTCGACCAGCACGAACTGGTCCGGGTGGTCGACGCTCTTGGACCACTCGAAGAAGATGTTGCCCGGTTCGCCGCGGGTGGCCTGGGTGAAGTCATCGACATCGGAGAGCCACGCGGCGCTTCGTTCGGGTCGGATGGTCCATTTGACGACGATGAAGATCATGGGGTCCCCTCAGCTTCGGGTGCGGGCCACGCGGCGATGCGATCACCGGACCGCTGGTTACCCCGATTTTACAAAAGGCGGCCCGCGGGGATAGGGCGGCCTGCGGTCAGCCCCGGCCGCGGCCACCTCGGCGTCAGCTCGGCCCGGCGTCAGCTCGGCCCGGCGTCAGCTCGGCCCGGCGTCAGCTCGGCCCGGCGTCAGCTCGGCCCGGCGTCAGAGCTTGAGCTCGAAGTCAAGTACGTCGGCAGGCGCGCCCTGGTTTCCGTACGGGGGGGGGTGGGTCTGATTCTTCAGCGGCCCTCAGCACCTCGCCGCTGGCGGACTCGACGAGCAGCAACTCCGCTTCAACTCCCACGCTGCGTGCTGTC
>Ga0265338_10005678_pt1 | contig 16152 bp, 13 predicted proteins | sample 42126metaG_FD_193579 | JGI IMG/M metagenome (GOLD analysis project Ga0265338, IMG submission 193579) | Rhizosphere microbial communities from Carex aquatilis grown in University of Washington, Seatle, WA, United States - 4-21-26 metaG | ecosystem: Host-associated > Plants > Roots > Rhizosphere... | reverse complement strand
ATTCGCGCACCAAAAAACCCCGCGGCTCTGAAGGGCGTTGGGGTTTTTGGTGGGTTACCAGCTGTGATGGGCCAGCCAGTGAGCGTAGGCGCCCGCCCATGAGCCATAACGGCCCACGGCGTAAGCGTTAGCCCACTTCAGCTGCGTGATCGGGTCGGTCATGTAATCGCCGCCAAACGGCGCCATCTTACTGGCCGGTAAGGCCTGACCGAGCCCGTACGCACCACTGCCAGCGTAGTTGTACTTAGTCCACACCCAACCACTTTCGTGGTCAACAATGTAGTCCACGCACCCAAAGTCGCTGGCGGCAATACCGGCGCTGGCCATCCAGTCGGCGTGCGAACCGGACACGGCTACGAGCACAGGCGCGCTGTGGACCACCACACGGCGACGGCGGGCAGCGGCCAGCGCGGCAGCCTGAGCCGCCTCGGCTGCTTGCGCAGCGTGCAGCGGGTCCAGGACCTGCGCGTCGTAGTTGGGTTGCGGCTGGCCCACGATCGTAATCGGAGCCGCCGACGTTGTATTAAGTTTCACCTCGTACACATCCGCAGTCTGGGCCGAAGCCTGGTCCGCGGCGGCGACGTTGCCGAAGTTAACCTGCGGCACGTTCACCTGAGTAGCCAGCAGTGTCAAAGACAAAGCCAGCTGTGAAAGCTTACGCATAGGGGCCGGGTTTTGATCCGGCTCTTACACCCTTTCAGTTAATTTGCTCCACTAAAAAAGACCCTGTCTCCAAGGCCCTTCCAGCGAATCTCAAGCAGTATACTATACTAAACCGCTTTTGTCAATACCCTCACGCTCGAAAACTATTCATCTTTATCTGAAAAACACCCATTTTGAGCTCGAAATGCTACAATATTCTTATGCTTCTGGTGGCGTTTCTGCGGTGGTGGTACGGTCCGGGCTGGCGTGATACTGCCAGCGCGCTGTCCGAACGTATGCACCACACGATGATGGCCTGGTCGATGCCAATTTTGGTACGCACCATGTTTGCACCCTGGCGGCGCATCATCACGGCCTCCACTGGCTCGCTCGACCAAAAACTTCGCGCACTGGTCGACAATCTGGTATCGCGGCTCGTCGGGTTTATGGTGCGCTTGGCTGCACTCATGGCCGCCTGCGCCATGCTGACGTGCTACGCCGTGCTTGGCGGCCTAGTGCTGATACTATGGCCCGTTCTGCCGATACTGGGTCCGGTACTGATTGTGGCGGGGTTGTTGTAACGATGTATCAATATAACCCCCGCGCGCCGCGGCTTGTTGCATCCGTCTACGCCGGCCGTGCCGGTGAAATTTTCACCCGGTTGTTCTTTATCTTTTGGATCGTTTTTCTCGCGCTCGGCCTGCTTCTGCTCATACCACTGCATCGTCACAGCGGCCTCAGCGTCATCGGCGCCGGCCTGCTGTGCGCTGTACCGTACCTGTGGCTGTCGCGCGATGCCGCCAGGCTCACGGCCGCCAACATCGGCACCACCACGGCCCTCGACCAGCTGCTGCCTATTGCCATCGCCCCGCACTACCGGCCTGACTTAGCCGCCCTCGAACTGTGGAACCTGCTGGCTACCACACCGGCCGCGCCATTCCTACTCTCGCGCTTTGGCCTGCACGGCGATGCGATTGCCGCAGGGCTAAGCAGCTGGCAAATGAATCACGACGACCTGTTTAATGAAGCCGGCCGCCTTGGTACTGAGCTCGGCATTGACCACTTCACACCCGCCCTGCTTATATGTGCGCTATTTAACCAAGCCCAGCAGCTTACACCGCTGCTCACCGCCGCCAAGCTCACGCTGTCCGACCTGGCCGAAGGCGCGCTCTGGCTGTATCGCCTCGATATGCGCTCCCGCCGCCAAAAGCCACTATACGGCGGCATCGCCCGCGACTGGGCCTCTGGCTACACGCCGCAATTAAATCGGCTCGGCACCAATCTGTCACAAATGGTCGAATACGCGCCTGCTTATGGCATCGACGAGCGCACCGTTCAGCTTGATGCGCTGGCAAGCGGCCTTGAATCCGGCACCGGCAGCGTCGTGCTGGTAGGGGAGCCGGGCATCGGCAAAACCGCCCTGCTTATCGGCCTGGCCGACAAATTATTGCAGGGCGAACACGGATCGCTGGCGCACCATCAGATCATTTCACTCAATGCCTCCATGATCCTGAGTAACGTCCAAGGTGACGGCGATCTCGAACGAACCGTGCTCGGTCTATTCGACGAAGCTGTTGCCGCCGGCAATATCGTCCTGGCGCTCGACGAAGCACAACTGTTTTTCGGATCCGGCACCGGTGCGGTCAATTTGAGTCAGGTACTCCTACCACTCCTGCAAGCCCACCATCTCAAACTGGTGCTGGCGCTAACACCCGGCGATTGGCAAAAATTACGCGCCACCAATACCGGCATGGCCAGCCTCTTAACGCCATTAGTGCTATCCGAACCGTCCCAAACCGAGGTCGTGCGCCTCGAAGCCGATCATGCCATCCTCATGGAGCACGACCAGATCACCACCTGGAACGCGCTGCTCGAAGCCTACCGATTAAGCGCCCGCTACTTCGAAGACGAGGCCTACCCCGGCCGCGCGCTCAAATTACTCGAAGCCGCTTACCATTACCCGGACGGCCCGTTGGTATCCGACCGCTCAGTGCAACAAGCCGTGGAGAACCAATTTGGCGTCAAAGTCGGCCAGGCCAGCTCAACCGAGACCGATGCTTTGCTCCACCTGGAAGACGACATCCACAAGCGCATGATCAACCAGACCCGCGCCGTATCAGTGGTAGCCTCAGCTCTGCGTCGTGCCCGGGCCGGCGTCGCCAGCCCCAAGCGGCCAATCGGCAGCTTCTTGTTCCTCGGCCCCACCGGCGTCGGCAAAACCGAGCTGGCCCGCAGCCTGGCCGCCACCTACTTCAAGGCCGAAAACAACATCATTCGCCTCGACATGTCCGAGTACCAACAAACCGCCGACGTCGACCGCATCTTGGAATCAGCCGCCGAAAACCCAGCCGGGCTGCTGCCACGATTGCGCCAATCGCCGTTCTCGGTCGTGCTGTTCGACGAGATCGAGAAGGCCCACCCCAACATCTTAAATCTATTTCTGCAACTGCTCGATGAAGGCAACCTTACCGACACCGCTGGCCACCCCACCAGCTTCAAAGACGCCATCGTGATTGCCACCTCTAACGCCGGCGCCGAAGAAATCCGCCAGCGCATCGAAGCCGGGCAAAAACTCGAAGCCTTTGAGCAGGAGTTCATCAATAACCTTATCGATTCCGGCGCTTTCAGACCCGAACTCTTAAACCGCTTCGACGAAATCGTTCTGTTTCGACCGCTAAACGAAGCCGAGCTCGGCCAGGTGGTTAAACTCATGGTTGGCGAGGTCAACACCACCCTCGAAAACCAAAAGATCACCGTCGAGCTCACCGACGATGCCGCCGCCGAGCTCGTCGCCGCCGGTTACGATCCGCGCCTCGGCGCCCGTCCCATGCGCCGCATGGTCCAACGCCGGGTTCAGGACGCCGTCGCCGGCATGATCCTGCGCGGCGAAGCCCAGCCCGGCAGCACCATTACTCTCGACGCCTCCCATTTGGCTACAGCTGCCGTCGGCGAACCAGGCAACGAGCAGTCGAGGGGCGACCAAACGGCACCGGCAAACGAACCGGCCGCCGATCAACCCGCCGGACCGGACCAAACCCCACCACCAGATTCCAACCCGCAATAAGCTTTTGTAATTTCTACCCTTGTCCACACCTTGTATATCTGGGATCATGACCAGGTAATCTGTGAGGTGCCGCAATGCCGAGCCCAAACGTCAACCGTAATTCTTACCGCAGCCGCGTCATCAATTCTCGCCCAGTGGCGTCAGTCGAAGATCAGCCAACCGAGTTTCACGAAACCCTGGCACCCGCCATGCCCGGCCAAACCTACCGCAGCGAGGTCATAGCCGTTAGCCGTCCCACCACCATTGAGCAAATCATCACCCTCATCGCAGTCGTGCTAAATACCCTGCTCGCAATCCGTTTTGTGCTGGCCCTGTTGAGCGCCAATCTCGGCAACACCTTTGTCAGCTTTGTTTTCAACCTCACCGACTGGCTGGTCGGACCGTTCCGCAGCGTTTTTCACATGCCCGCCACCAGCGCCGGCGGCTACGCCGATTGGGCGTCACTCATTGCCATCGTAGTAGTATCGCTCATCAGCAGTCTGGTTGTCGGATTGCTGCGCGCCGCTCGCTCGACTTAACCAAGTAACAGTATCAGCGGCGGCGGCCGCCACGATCCGCACCTGAGCCCGCAGCAAACGCCTCCGGCCCGTCCGCCACAAACGTCAGCGCCTTGCCCATAGCTCCCGCCCGGCCGGTGCGCCCAATCCGGTGCACGTAGTCTTCATATTGCTTAGGTGGATCATAGTTAATCACGTGGCTGACATTCGGGATATCAAGCCCACGGGCCGCCACGTCGGTCGCGATCAACGCCTGAATGCGCTCAGCTTTAAAGTCATTCAGCGCCTTTTGCCGCTGCGGTTGGCTCTTATTGCCGTGAATCGCCGCCACCTTAAACCCCCGATGGGCCAATCGGTCGGCCAATCGCTGCACACCCCATTTGGTTTCGCCAAAGATCAATACCTTTGAGAATTCCGGGTCACCCAGTAACTCCACCAGTTTTTCTTCCTTGGCCGGCTTACCACCTTCTACCCTCACTACATCCTGTTCCACATGATCGGACGTTTCACCCCGGCGCACACTCACGGTCACCGGATCCTTCAAGATAGTCGAAATCAACTGCTGAATATCGGGCGTAATCGTGGCGCTCAAAAACAGCGTCTGTCGCTCGTCGCGTAGGTGCGCCATGATTGCCCGGATGTCGCGGATAAATCCCATGTCGAGCATGCGGTCGGCTTCGTCTAACACCAGTACATCGAAATCGTCTACCCTCTGGTTGTAGTTTTCGAGCAAATCCTTCAACCGGCCGGGCGTCGCCACAATGAATTGCGGCCGCCGGCGCAAACCCTCCAACTGCCGGTTTATCGAAGCGCCACCAACCACCAGTACGTCGTAAATGCCCAAACCCTTGGCGAACATGCGAAACTCTTCGTCAATCTGAACCGCTAGCTCCCTGGTCGGCACCAGAATCAAGCAGCGCTGAACCTGGCGAGTGAGCATCCGCTGGATGATCGGCAGCAAAAACGCCGCCGTCTTGCCGGTGCCGGTGTTGGCCAGGCCAATGAGGTCGCGCCCCTCCAGCACCGAGCCGATTGCGCCATCCTGGACCGGCGTCGGCGTCTCGTAACCATGCGCATCTATATTGAATTGCAGGCGCTTATCAAAGCCGAAATCACTAAATGTGTGCTCAGCTTCAAACGGCACTTCTTCGGCCGGTGCCACGGCTTTATTAATAAACTTGCTCGGATCAATCGTCTTTTCTTTAACGACGCGCCGGTTTCGCGACGAGTACATTGGACGCGCGCCCCGGCGGCCGCGACCGGGCAGTGAACTTTGTGGATACAAAAAAAGCTCCTCTAGTTATATAGAAACTGTCTCGCAAAGCAAGCGATCCAGTTTCTACAGGGGCGCAAGTTCACGATCAACAATTAAACGTATTGTAACCAACTTAAGCAGTTTTGTCCAGGCCGAGATTTACTTTCCCAATTTTTCCGGCTTTAATACACGTGCAACTTAACAGATGACGAGCAACTGCGAGAGGGAAATCAATGCCTGCCGCACCAAGAAGGCTGGAGTATGACGGGCAGATCGCCAGCCCAGGAGCCCGCGATCGAATTCTTTTGGCTGGCGGCGCCTGTAACGACGGCCCACTAGTAGCCTATGGCTACCTGGGCTCGGACGGCCAATTCGGCGTTCACGCTCATCGGTATCCGCCACGTATTACCGGCCCAAACGTCACACTCGTCTGTAGCCTGCGAGCCTATCGAGAAGCCCTCGAGCGCATAGACGCAAGTCCGGTAACACTTGTCAGCACCTCAGCTGCAACCGTCAAATTCCTCAGGCGCTGGCAGTCAGGCGACTTGAGACTCCCTTCCGGCTATTCGTGTTCAAAGCGTAGCCCACACAAAGTGCCAGCGCTCTTCTGGCTCGCTAGAAAGGTTCGTGATCACCCAGACTTGCGTATTGAGCGAGTGGCCGACGCCAGCAACAACCCGCTCAACCAAGCCGTCGACGCTTTTACTCGACTGGCTTACCTAGCAGCGTTCTTGGGCCAGCACCCCGAAGCGGAAGTTGTCGCACTCGCAACAACGTGGGCGTCTCAGGCCCTAAAGAAACTGCCAGATTAGCACCGATCGCAGCCCCGATCCCACATCCGCCACCACAGCTCAAGAGACGAGCCTCGGTCCGCCTCTGGGATCGGGGCTCGTCTCTCTTGACTGACCCCGCACCCACCTGCTAACGTCGGACCTCGGTGCCGAAAATCTTCCGGTCGCACCAGCCACTAGACCACAAACCATAAGAACTGTTACCGTATTTGTCATGAGCAAAAACCTCGTCATTGTCGAGAGCCCCGCCAAAGCCAAAACCATTGCCGGTTTCCTGGGCAAGGATTACCGTGTGGAAGCGTCGTACGGTCATGTCCGCGACCTGCCCAAATCCGGCATGTCGATTGATATTGAGCACAATTTTGACCCCACCTACGAAATCTCGCCGGACAAGAAAAAACGCGTTACAGAGCTCAAAAAACTCTCCAAAGCCGCCGAAACCACCTGGCTTGCTTCCGATGAAGACCGCGAAGGCGAGGCGATTGCCTGGCATTTATGCCAAGCCCTCGGCCTCGATCCCAAAACCACCAAACGCATCGCCTTTCACGAAATCACCAAGACCGCCATCGAGCGCGCCCTCCAAAATCCCCGCACCGTTGATCAGCACCTGGTCGATGCTCAACAGGCCCGCCGCGTCCTAGACCGGCTGGTGGGCTACGAACTTTCACCCGTACTGTGGAAAAAAATCCAGACCGGCCTGAGCGCTGGACGCGTCCAAAGTGTGGCTGTGCGCCTGATTGTTGAACGCGAACGCGAGATTGAAAACTTCGCCGTCGGCTCTAGCTACAAAGTTACCGCCGAATTTACCGCCGGCAAAGACCAGTTCCGGGCCGAGCTGTCAACTCGCTTCAAAACCGACGCCGAAGCAAGGCAGTTCCTCGAAGCCTGCATCCCAGCGCAGTACGCCGTATCCAGTGTTGAAACCAAACCCGCCACCCGCACTCCGGCACCACCGTTTACTACCTCCACCTTGCAACAGGAAGCGTCGCGCAAGCTTGGCTACAGCGTGCGCCAAACCATGACCCTAGCCCAACGATTGTACGAAGCCGGCCACATCACCTACATGCGTACCGATTCCGTGCACCTAAGTGACCAGGCTCTGGCTGGCGCCCGCGACGAAATCAACAACGCTTTTGGCAACCAGTATTACAAATCACGCCAATTCACCACCAAAACCGCCGGCGCCCAGGAAGCTCACGAGGCCATCCGCCCTACACATTTTGGCCATACCACCATTACCGCCGAATCAGGCCAGGCCAAACTCTACGAGCTGATCTGGAAGCGTGCCGTCGCCTCACAAATGGCCGAGGCCGTGCTCGAACGCACCACCGTCGGCATTACCGTTTCTACCCGCCCGGAAACCTTCACCGCTAAGGGCGAGGTCGTCAAATTCGACGGTTTTCTGAAGCTTTATCTGGCCCACGAATCGGATGACGACCCGGAAGAAGAGGGGATTTTGCCACCGCTGGCGACGGGACAAACCTTGCCGCTTGTCACCATGCAAGCCGTCCAAACCTACGATCGCCCAAAACCACGCTACACCGAGGCCAGCCTTGTCAGACGTCTCGAGGAAATGGGCATCGGGCGCCCATCCACCTACGCGCCCACCATTTCAACCATCCAGGACCGCCAATACGTCGTCAAAGGCGACCTCGAAGGCAAGGAGCGGCCGGTAAAGACTTTTGTCCTTGAGAAAGCCAAAATAAACGAAACCGACAGCACCGAAACCTATGCCAGCGACCGTGGCAAACTATTCCCAACCTCCGTCGGCATGCTGGTCACCGATTTTCTCGTCAAGCACTTCGCCGGCGTGGTCGATTACGACTTCACCAAAAAGGTTGAGGAAGAATTCGACGACATCGAAGACGGCAAGCAAAAGTGGAACAAAATGATCGCCGAATTCTACGGCCCGTTCCACCAAACCATCGAGGCCGCCGACGACATCACCCGCCTCGAAGCCGCCGCTGCCCGCACTCTCGGCACCGACCCCGCCACCGGCAAAACGGTTATCGCCCGCCTCGGCCGCTACGGCCCCATGCTGCAGCTCGGCGAGGCCGACGACAAAGACAAAGATGGCAACGAACAAAAACCCCGGTTTGCCCCTCTGCCACCCGGCCGACGCCTGGACGACGTCACCCTAGAAGAAGCCTTGGAACTGTTTAAATTACCGCGCCTGGTCGGTCAAACCAACGACGGCGCCGACATCACCGCCAACTTCGGCCGCTTTGGCCCCTATGTGAAATGGGGGAGTAGCTACGTCTCGATCAAGCCCGACGACCCATTCACGGTCACGCTGGAGCGCGCCCTCCAGCTCATCGCCGACAAGCAAGCCGCCGACGCCAAAAAGCACATCAAAGCTTTTGAAGGCACCTCCGTCGCCGTCATGAACGGCCGTTTCGGCCCCTATGTCACCGATGGCAAAAAAAATGCCAAGATCCCCAAAGACACCGACCCTGCCTCGCTTAATCTCAAAGCCGCCCAAGCCCTCCTCGATGCCGCTCCAGCTCGCCGACCCCGGCGCCGCATTGTTCGTCCCGAAGCGTAGGCATTTAGCAAAATACCCGTTGTAATAATCGACAAGCCAAATTACCATATTTGGTGAATCTAACAGCGCGATCTGGTAACATCAGATGATTGCGCCAAAAAGGTGATGGACAAATGGCCAAAAGCAGAAAAACCAACCGGCGTGCTTCGCCGACTCGTCAAACGGCCTTTTTTGAGGCACTGCCAATTGTGCTGGTGCCCCCGGCGACGGTACCCGGACTACGCGACCACCTGGCCGAGACTGCCGCTGCTTGGGCCGAAACCGCCTACAAATTCCGCACTGCCACGGGTGCAGTTGCCCAAACCTTAATCAACTGGCGCCCAACCACCGTCAGCGCCAAACGCGCCCTCGCCCGTGGCAGTCAGGCCGCCGTGCGAGCCGCCCGCCGTGGCCGGCGCACCCTCGCCATTGCCACCAACTGGGCCTACGTCCAAACCAAACAAGCCGGGCTGGCCACCACCGATTTCGCACTCCACACCAGCCGCCTTGCCGCCTATGCCGCCCACATCAGTACCCAGGCTGCCTCAGCCTACACCCCGCCGGTAGCCGCCGATGTTGGCCACTATGCGCGCCGCAGCGGCCGCGCGCTGTCGAGCAAACGCGCCCGCATTGCCTACCTGATCACCATCGGCGCCAGTGCCGTTGCGGTCATCGTTACCGGCTCAATGGTCGCCGTAAACACCCTCAAATCCTACGCCTACGACATCTCCAGCCCGGCCGCCCTCATGGCTACCAAAAAAACCGGGACCGTCATCCTGGATCGCAACGGCAAAGTGCTGTTTGCCGGTTATGGCGCCCAAGCCACCCAGCCCGTCGCCTTAAACGACATGCCGGCCGACCTCAAAAACGCCACTATCGCGGCCGAGGACCCCAGCTTTTATTCCAACCCCGGCTTTTCTGCCAAGGCCATCGCCCGCGCTACCTGGGTTGACCTGGCCCACCAAAACACACTCGAAGGCGGCTCCACCATTACCCAGCAACTGGTCAAAAACGCCCTCCTAAACTCCAACAAGAACCTCCAGCGCAAATTCCAGGAATTTCTGCTGTCAGTTGAGCTCACCAAACGCTATACCAAGGACCAGATCCTGAACATGTATTTAAACGCCATTTATTACGGCCAGGGCGCAACCGGCGTCGAAGCCGCCAGCGAAACCTACTTCCACCAGCCGGTGTCGCAGCTAACGCTTGGCCAATCGGCGCTGCTGGCCGGGCTGCCGCTCGGCCCCAGTCGTTTCGACCCCAATTTTGACCTCCAGTCCGCCACCGATCGCCGCAATTATGTGCTCGACCGCATGCAACAATTAGGCAAAATCACCGCGGCCCAAGCCAATGCCGCCAAAGCCCAGCCGATTCAGCTGGCCGCCGCCGGCGCTCCGCACACCGCACCCGCCGATTCCACGCCCATGATCGTTTACGCCAAGCAGGTCAACATCCAAGCGCCGTGGTTCGTATTCTATGTGCTCGACCAACTGCGCAGCACTTACGGCGACGACGTCGTAGAGCAGGGCGGCATCACCGTCAAAACCACCCTCGATCTCGATAAAGAAAACGCCGCCGAACAAATCATTGCCAAGCAAATCACCAGCCTAAGCTCCCACAACGTCACCGACGGTGCCCTTATTTCCCTCGACCCGTCTACCGGCGACATCATCTCGATGGTCGGCAGCGCCGATTACAACGCCCCCGGTTTCGGCAACGTCAACGCCACCTTGTCGCAACTCCAGCCGGGATCAAGCTTCAAACCCATTGCCTATGCCACCGCCTTCGAAAAAGGCTGGACCGGCGCCACCCAAATCGACGACTCGCCGTTTTGCGCACCCGGCGGCGACGGCACGCAATACTGCCCGCAAAACTACGACCTGCACTTCCACGGCCAGGTTACCATCCGCCACGCCCTCGATAATTCACTGAACATCCCCGCCGTCAAAACCCTCCAATTTGCCACCATCCCCGCCACCCTCGACACCGCCCACGCCATGGGCATCACCAGCTTAAACGACCCCAGCCAGTACGGCCTGTCACTGGTACTCGGCGGCGGCGACGTTTCACCGATCGACATGGCCACAGTTTACGCCACCTTCGATAACGGCGGAGTTAAGGTCCAGCCGCGCGCGATCTTAAAGGTCACCGACCGCCACGGCGCCGACATTACCAAAAGTACGCAAGCCGCACCCAAAGCCGTACTCGACCCCCGCATTGCCTACATGATCACCAATATCCTCACCGACGCCCAAGCGCGTCTGCCGGAATTTCCTTTAAACGGCCCGCTTCAGCTATCCGGCCGCCCCGCCGCCGCCAAAACCGGTACCACCAACGATTTTCGCGACAACTGGACCATCGGCTACACCCCCCAAGTCGTCACCGCCGTCTGGGTTGGCAACGCCGACCACAGCGCCATGGAAAATGTCGACGGCATCACGGGCGCCGCCCCGATCTGGCACGATTACATGGAACTAGCCAATGCCGGGCTGCCAGTGCGGCAATTTACGGCGCCAGCCGGCATCAGCCTGGTGCCGGTCTGTGCCGACGGCGGCGTCGCCCAAGCCGGCCAACCCGCCAGCGCCCTCGAAGCCTTCCTGTCTGACGCCATCCCCACCCGTCCATGCAACATCAACTCGCAACCAAAACCAGACAACGGCGGCAACCCGACCGACTCCAGCCAACCCAACAACGGCGCCACGGACAACGGCAACGGTAACAATGGCTCCCCACCCGGCCAATCCCCGATCGATCAACCACCTGGCGGAATCGTTCAACCACTACCACCAGCCCGCTTGCAGCCATCCCAAAATTAGCATATCTGTAAGGTACTATTGACAAAATAAACATTTGGATGTACAATATAGCGCATTCGTTATAAACGTTAAGGAGTTTACGAATTACCGCTATGTTTACTATTACTACCACCCGCCGCGTTGCCCAGGTTGCCGTGGCCGCCACTGCCCTCACTGTGATGGGCGCCGGCGTCGCCCTGGCCTGCCACACTCCGCAGCCGACCAAACCCGTAATCCAAAAAGTAGAGAACAAAAAGCCGTGCCCTCCGAAGCCTGAGGTCAAGCCGACGCCTTCGCCGTCACCCAAGCCTAAGTGCTCGCCGAAGCCCACGGTAACCCCGACCCCAACCCCCACGCCGACCCCGGTGCCGTCCACTACGCCGACGCCCACCCCGGCCCCTCAGGGCCAGGTCCTGAGTACCTCTACTCACACCACCACCCTGCCCGACACGGGTGCAGGTTCGCTCGGCGGCAGCGCCATCGGCCTCGGCTCGATGATTACTGCCGGCGTCACCTACCTAAAAACCCGCAAACGCTAAATAAATAACTCTAAATCAATAAAGAAGACCCTCTTCGGAGGGTCTTCTTTAGTATAATGACAGCCATGCAGGAACTCATTCGCCAACTCGAAACGCTGTCGCAAGCCATACACGCAGCCACCAAACAACTCAATCTCGACGCCGACCGTAAGCTGGCAACCGAGCTCGAAACACGCGTTCAGGCGCCAGATTTCTGGTCCGACCCCCAAGCCGCAGCCAACGTCACCAAGCAATTAGCTGACCTGGATCGCCACATCGAGACGTGGGACAGTCTGCAAAATGAAGTTGACGACTACTTAGCTATGCTCAAAGACCCAGATTTTCAAAACGACCCCGACTTTGTATCTAGCGCATTAACACGCGTCACCTACGACCGCTTGAAAGACGATTTTGATGCCCGCCAATTTGAGCTCAAATTATCCGGCCCCCACGACCACGCCAGCGCCATTGTCGAAATCCACGCCGGCACCGGCGGCACCGACGCCCAGGATTGGGCCGCCATGCTCCAACGCATGTACCTGCGCTGGGCCGAGCAAAATGGTTTTTCGGCCGAAGTCCTATCCACCAGCCAAGGCGAAGAAGCCGGCATCAAAAGCACCACGTTCGAGATCAACGGCCACTACGCCTACGGCCAGCTGAAAGGTGAAGCCGGCGTCCACCGCCTGGTGCGCCTGAGCCCCTTCAATGCCGACAACCTGCGCCAAACCTCGTTCGCGCTGGTGGAAGTGCTGCCGCACATCGAGCAAGCTGGCGAGATCGAAATCGATCCCAAAGACCTGCGCATCGACGTCTACCGCTCCTCCGGTCACGGCGGCCAGTCCGTCAACACCACCGATTCCGCCGTCCGCATCACCCACCTGCCCACCGGCACGGTCGTTGCCATCCAAAACGAACGTTCACAGCTGCAAAACCGCGAGAAAGCCATGGCAGTGTTAAAATCGCGTCTCACCGCCCTCATGGAGGCCCAAGCCAAGCAAAGTCTCACCGAGCTTCGCGCCTCCGACAAATCCGCCGAATGGGGCCAGCAAATCCGCAATTATGTTCTCCACCCCTACACCAAGGTCAAAGACGTGCGCACCGGCACCGAAACCGCCGACGCCCAGGGCGTCCTAGACGGCCGCCTCCAACCGTTCATCGAAGCCTATTTAAGCTCACAGATCGGTTCGGCTTAAATCCGGGCTTTCTTCGGCTGTGCCATCAGGTTCACCAGCACAATAAACAATATCAATGCCGTCACGCTAAACTCCGGCACGTGCAACCGCACTGCCCCAGCCACTTCGCTCAGCAAAAACCCCAGCGACGCTGCGTACAGCCCCACCCGATACGAAATGCCGTACGTGTAACCCTTGCGCATCAACGCGCCAATCAACCACACGCCCACCGCCAACAGGCTCAAGTAAATCAGTTTGGTCAGTACTATCAGGTACAAAAACACCAGCACCAGCGCTGCAAATTCCGGGGTCAGCCAACGCACCCACGGCTCAAACTTCGCCAGCACTCCGCGTACCCAGTCGCGGTTAATTGTCATATCAGAAACGTTAGACAAGGGCACAGCCCGGATATCGCCGACGCTCCCAGCAGCGCTATCACCGCGTCCATCCGTCATTTGGCTATAGTTGCCGTAGTAAAACAACGTGTCCTTGGTCAGCCACGCATACGACTGGTATTTCGTAAACTGATCACTCGAATACGGCGTCTGCGTGTCAATTACCAGATAATGCTTGAGATTCGGCGTACCCTCATGGCTCACCGGCGTAACCGGAATAAAGTATGGCTGCGGCACGTTCACACTCGCGTGGCCGCCTTTAATCGTCACCGTCAGCTCAGCCGGAAAATTGTCCGACAATTGATTGACCAACTGTGGCAAATTCCGCTCAAACGAAACAATCCCGACCAAAAAAGAACTGCTCTGGATCGCCAACAGCACCGTCAAGACCACTGCAAATTTTAAGAAATACGACATTGCTTGCGCTGTTCGCTGAGACGGCACCGCTACATAAAACGATGGCGACCAGACCGAAGCCACAAACGTATCGTACAAACCGCGGTACCAGGGAACTTTTCTTGTGCCAGCCATTTTTTTGCTTTCTGCCAACGGCTTAATTTTCGCTTAAAGCATAAGCTTTTTTGAAAGCGCTCCGCAAGCTACCAGCCCGCTATGATACACTAATCGCAAATGATTCTCTTTGACCGCGTCACCAAAGTCTACCCGAACCAACAGATCGCTTTAAGTGGCTTGAACCTCCACATCCAGCCCAAAGAGTTCGTGACAATCGTCGGCTCCAGCGGCGCCGGCAAATCCACACTCATCAAGCTACTCACCCGCGAAGAAGTACACAGCTCAGGCAAAATCATCGTCGGCGGCCTCGATTACGACACCATCCAGTCCAAAGACGTGCCGCTGGTGCGCCGCCGTATCGGCGTAGTGTTCCAGGATTTCAAACTGCTCCCCGGCCGCCGGGTAGGGGAGAACGTTGCCTTCGCGCTAGAGGTGTCCGGCGCCCGCGGCCGCGAAATCAAGCGTGCTGTCCCCAAGATGCTCACGTTAGTGGGGCTGTCGTCCAAAGCCAACAATTTTCCCGATGAACTATCCGGCGGCGAACGTCAGCGCGTCGCCATTGCCCGCGCCCTCATCCGGCAGCCCAAAATCCTCATCGCCGACGAGCCCACCGGCAATCTCGACCCCAAAAACGCCTGGGAAATCATCGAGCTACTCTTAAAAATCAACCGCTTCGGCACCACCGTACTACTCACGACCCACAACAAAGAAATCGTCAACGCTTTAAAGCGCCGCGTCATCACCATTAACCGCGGCAAAATCGTCAAAGACGAGGAGCAGGGCCGCTACAGCCTCGAAAGCGCACCTACCGCGGGGATTAAAGCCTGATGCTGCAATTTTGGCGCGTACTCCATGCTGGCACCCGCAACTTTATGCGCAATGCCTGGCTGTCAACCGCAGCCACGGTCGTCATGACCATCACCCTAACGATTATCGTAACGAGCTTCATCACCAACTCCACGCTCACGCAAACCATCAAGGGCGTCACCGACAAAATTGACGTTTCGATTTACTTAAACGACGCAGTCACAACCGACCAGCGCAACAGTTTGCAAGCCGCCCTCACCGCCGATCCCAATGTCCAGTCGGTTCACTATCGCTCCAAAGACGAAGCTTTAGCCGACTACAAAGCCCAAATCGGCAACGACCAGAAACTGCTCGAAGGCATACAGCTCACCGGCAATCCACTGCCAGCTTCGTTCCAGGTCAAAGCCAAGGACCCCAAGCACCTCGATTCAATCGTCGCCATCACGGACGAGCCACAATTCCAAAAGCTGCTCGACCCGACCGCCCCGCCAAGCTACTCCGGCCAAAACAAAGACACCATCAATCGCATCGTGCGCGTGAGCAACTTCTTTAAGACCGCCGAACTGTTCGCCAGCATCCTGTTCATCATCATTTCCACGCTCATTATCTTCAACACCATCCGCATGGCGATTTTCACGCGGCGTGAGGAAATTGAAATCATGAAGCTGGTGGGTGCCACCAAATGGTTTATTCGCGGCCCGTTTGTGTTCGAAGCCGCGCTCTACGGCATTATCGCCGCCGTCATTGCTGTTATCTTAAGCTATGCCCTGCTGCTCGGCGCCGGCCCCAAGCTGGCGTCCTACATCAACGTCGCCTCCACCATCGATTTCTTCCGCTCGTACCCGGTCCTGATCGTAGTCGGCGAACTGGTTATTGGCATCCTGATTGGCGCTTTTTCGTCGCTGCTCGCCATGAGCCGTTACCTCAAACTCTAGGTACGAGGCGCGGATCTGTTCCGGCCATCCTCTTAAAAGCAATACATATTATATATAGAATATTAATATGTGTTGATTACGGGGGGGGAAGTACGCCCCGCAAGCGAGGAATTTCACCCTTAACTAGGATGGTTGGCTGAGGAAAAACTTAAAAAATCCAAGCGGTTTGACAGATACAGCGCCAATCACTAACATTAAAGATGCCTTGGAGGGGCCCCTCATTTTCACCGATCGTTTCAAACTC
>Ga0265338_10005677_pt1 | contig 16159 bp, 17 predicted proteins | sample 42126metaG_FD_193579 | JGI IMG/M metagenome (GOLD analysis project Ga0265338, IMG submission 193579) | Rhizosphere microbial communities from Carex aquatilis grown in University of Washington, Seatle, WA, United States - 4-21-26 metaG | ecosystem: Host-associated > Plants > Roots > Rhizosphere... | reverse complement strand
TGTGGTGCTGGGAAGGGCCCTATATGGGCATCACCAGCGATAATGCGAGAAGGCGCGGTTGGCTTCGGCCATCTTGTGGGTGTCTTCGCGCTTCTTCACCGCGGCGCCGCGATTGTTGGAGGCGTCGAGGAGTTCGCCGGCCAGCTTCTCGGTCATGGTGTTCTCGCCGCGCGAGCGGGCCGCGCCCACCAGCCAGCGAATGGCCAGCGCGCGGCGGCGTTCCGGGCGCACTTCCACCGGCACCTGGTAGGTCGCGCCACCGACGCGGCGGGAGCGCACTTCCACCGAGGGAGCGACGTTGTCGAGGGCGGCGTGGAAGGCTTCCAGCGGGCCGACGTCGCGGCGCTTGGCTTCCATAATGTCGAAGGCGCCGTAGATGATGCTCTCGGCGACGGCCTTCTTGCCCTCGTACATGACGTAATTCATGAACTTGGTGACCACGAGGTCGCCAAATTTCGGGTCGGGCAGGACTTTGCGGGTTTCGGCTCTGCGGCGGCGGGACATGTGCTTCTAACCTACTTCGGACGTTTCGCGCCGTAGAGCGAACGGCGTTGGCGGCGATCCTTCACGCCTTGGGTGTCGAGGACGCCGCGCAGGATGTGATAGCGCACGCCCGGAAGGTCCTTCACCCGGCCGCCGCGGATCAGCACCACCGAGTGCTCCTGCAGATTGTGGCCTTCGCCGGGGATGTAGCACACCGCCTCGATGCCCGAGGTCAGGCGCACCTTGGCCACCTTCCGCAGCGCGGAGTTCGGCTTCTTCGGCGTCACCGTATAGACGCGGGTGCAGACGCCCCGGCGTTGCGGCGAGCCCTTGAGGGCCGGAACCTTGTTGCGCGCCACTTTCGAGGCCCGCGGCTTGCGGATGAGCTGGTTGACCGTCGGCATTCGGACTCTGTGACTTCTTTCGCTACGGCTGAGGGCCGGTGGATCGGGGTTCCGATAAACACGAAACGGCGCCGAAACGCCCCTCGGGGGTGTTACGGCGCGCCAGCGGCCAAGACTTGGACGCTTCGTCTCTATCAGAGCCTTCGAGAACGGGCCCCAAAAAGGAGCGCGGTCGATACGCGCCGAGGGGGCGAAAGTCAACGGGCGCCCGCTGTGGGCCGCCCCGCGCTGGGCGGCGAAACGCCGCTACTGCCGGACGATGGCGATATTGCCCACGCCGCGCTGCGTGATGGTGGCGCGGTCGCCGATGCCTTGTTGAGTGACTTCGGCCAGGTCGTCGAGACCGGATTGCACGATCAGCGACAGGTCCGCCTGGCCGGTCTGGCTGACCAGCGCCGTGTCGCCGGCGCCCGATTGTTCGACCGACGAGTCGTTCGCCGGCGCCGATTGGCCGGATCTGAAGGCCGCGTCGAAGGGGTCCGGGAGCACTGTCAGACCGGTCGGCGCCTGCTCGATCCTCGCGGCGGTGGCGTCGTCGCGTTGGCCCACTTGCTCCACGGTGACGGACATCGACGACGCCATCGCCGCAACCGGTACGGCGAGGACGAGACAGAGGGCGGGAATCAAACACGCACGCATGCCCTCGAAGTTGCGGCGCGCGGCTTGAGATTTCGCTAAGCGGCCCTAGTTCGGCGGCAGCGGCACCACCGTGCCCGTGCCCCCGTTGACCACGTCATCGACCAGGCCAGACGAAGTCTTGTCCGTGGGCGGCGTCTGCGGCACCGCGGCGGTCTGGCTGGTGTTGGTGAAGTCGTCCGAGCGATTGTCCAGAATGTTGGCGCACTCCGGCTGCGCGGCCGAGCCGCCGGCCGCCGCATCGCAGCGGTCGTGACCCTTGATAGGCGCCACCGCCGCGTTGCGCCCCTGCCCTACGTTCGAAAGCGCTGGCGGCGCCGACGCGTTCAGCTTGCTCGACGACACCTGCGGCGGAGCGCTGGTGGTCGCTGTCGGCGTGGAAATCTGGCTGGCGCCCACCGACGAGGCGTCGCCCGACGATATCTGACCAGCATCCGTCGACGACGCCCCGCCGGCGCTGGCCAGCGAGGGGCCGAGCGCCAGCGCGGCGGCCAGGATCATCGCCGGTCGCGTTGGCCCAGTCATAGGCGCCTCCGAAGTCGGCGGGCCGGCGTCTTGCGGACGCCGGCCCCGCCCTCGGCTACTGCTTTACCACAGCCGCGTTGCTGCCGCCGCTTTGGTTGATCGTCGAGGTGGCGTTGGCCTGCACCGTCTGCGAGACCCAGGCTTGGTTGGAGTCACCGCTATGGAACACCGTAGACGTGTCGCCGCCCGAGCTCTGCGTCACGTTGGCATAGTCGTTGTTCACCGCGTTGGCGTCGAAGGCGTCCGGCGAGGTGGGGTTGGTGATGTCAACGGTCATACCTTGTCCCACCGTCGAGGTTTCCGAACCGGTTTGCGCGACATAAGCCTGGTTGTTGTTGCCTTGCTGGAAGGCGACCGAATAGGCCGAGCCGCTGCCTTCTTGGGTCAGGAAGATCGTGTTGCCCTGGCCATACTGGTAGGTGACCGCGTCGGAGTAGAAATTGCCGATCCCTTGGGTAATGCCGTCGGTGTTGCCGACATTGCCGGAGAAGTCGTTCTCTTGGGAGACGTCGGCGAAGTTCTCATAACCGGCTTGGTTGATCGCGCCGATGTTGTTCTGGCCGAGCTGGTCGACGATCGCGCCCACCGGACCCCATTGGGTGTTGCCCGCCGACGTGCCCGGCAGCAGCGAGTCGCCCGGAACGTTTTCGTACCAGAACAGAGCCGGGTTGGGGTTGAAGTTGACCGCATCGAACTGAACGGAGCTGAAGACCCCGTCACCGGTCCCGGACTGGACGATGGCGGCGGTGTTGCCTGTCCCGGTCCCGACTTGACCTGGGCCGCCCGGCTCCTGGTTGACCACCGCCAGTTCCGAGGCGCCCGACTGGATGATCCCGGAGGCATCGCCGCTGCCCAGCTGGCCGACAAACGCGTGCTCATTCGACGCGGTGCTGGTCTGCTGGATGCTGGAGGCGCTGTTGCCGACCTGAGTGACGATGATGACGCCGCTGGCGCCTTCCTGGTCGGAAATCGACGTGTTGCTGGGGTTGGTGACGACGCCGAAGTCGCCTTGCGACTGGGTGATCGTCGCCTGGTTGGCGGAGCCGCCCTGGGTGACGGAGGCGGTGTTGTAGAAGTCGTTCGCGCCCGTGCCCGTGCCTTGCGTGATGGTGGCGACGGCGTCGCCGCTCGATTGGGTCTGGTCAACGGTGGCGCTGCCAACGTTGCCGATCTGATCGATGGTGGCGTCGTTGCCGGCGGCGAAAGCGGCGCCGGCGGTGAGCATGGCGGCCGCCGAGACGGCGCCCAACAGTAGCTTCTTCATGATGATCGCTTCCTCATAGAACGTACCCCCAGCCTGTCGGAGGTCGCGGTTGAACCCGGGAGGAAAGACCCTCGCCGGACTTGTGACGGCGAGATCGCCATCGACGCTTCACCCAGCAGCGCAGGCTGCGGGGATGAACTGGTGGGGGCGGCAGGCTCAGGCGCGCCGCCCTGAATGATCGCGACCCTCGAGTCCGCCGCGGGCGACACGCGCCACGCCACGCTGACGACCAGCCGGCATCTCAGTGTCCCCCGAACGGAGAGCCGGTCTGCAGGACGGTCACGTTCATGCCGCCGCTCTGCACGATCGCCAGGTTTGGAAGGTTGTTGCCAACCTGGGTGTAGGTCGCCTGGTTGTTGGCGCCGGTCTGGACGATGCTCTCGCTGTCTGCAGACCCAACCTGGGTTTCGATGGCGTTGTTGTTATCGCCGCTCTGGCTGAGCGACGCGGTGTTGCTCTGGCCGGTCTGGCTCACCACGGCGGAGTCGCCATGGGTTGCGGCCTGCTGAGCGATGCTCGCCTGATTGCCAGAGCCGGTCTGCGACAGCACCGCGCTGTTATCGCCGCCGTCCTGGGCGAGCGACGCCAGGTTGTCGGACCCGGTCTGCGCGAGGGCGGCCAGTCCAAAGCCCGACCCGGATTGGGTGATGCTGGCGGTGTTGCCGTCGCCGTCTTGAGCGATGGTCGCATCGCCATGACCCTGGCTCTGGTCCACGGTCGCCGAATTCTGGTCGCCCGTCTGAGCGATCGCCGCCTGCGAGCCGTCGCCGATCTGGTCGATCGCCACGGCTGGCGCGCTCTGCGCCCAGGCCGAGCCTGCGACGGCGGGCGTCAGCGTCAGCGCGCCGATAATAAGCCAACGGATCATATGGATCCTCACAAAAGAAGGCTGGCCGGCGCCCAGAGGACGCCGGCCAGAACAAACGCTACTGCTTGACCACGGCCCAGTTCGACGAGCCGCTTTGGATGACGTTAGACGTGGCGTTGGCCTGCGCCGACTGGTTCACCCAGGCCTGGTTGGAGTTGCCAGTCTGGTTGACGGTCGAGGTTTCGCCAGAGTTGCCCTGGGTCACGTCGGCGAAGTCGTTGCTGTCGGTGGCGGTCTGAGCCAGGTAGGGCTCGCCAAGCGTGTAGCCATCCACCGGTTGGAAGCCCTGGTAGATGTTCGACACGTCGTTGCCGGCGCCGGTTTGGGTCGCGTAGGCTTGGTTGTCGTTGCCGTTCTGATAGGCGACCGAGTAGTTGGCCCCGGAACCGGTCTGAGCCAGGCTGGCGACGTTGGAGTTGCCGGCTTGGTACATGTCGGCGACGCTGTAGTAGACGCCGCCGTTTTGAGTGGTCACGCCAAAGTTGCTGTCGCCCTGTTGCGAGACCGCGGCGAAGTTTTGGTAGCCACCCTGGGTGATGCCGCCGATGTTGTCCGAGCCGATCTGGTCGACCACCGCGCCGACTGGGCCAAAGTCGGTGTTGCCACTGAACAGCGTCGCCAGGAGCGTGTCGCTGGGCAGGTTCTCGCCGCGCGACAGATAGCCGTTCCCATTGGGACCGACTTCGTCGGCCGCCACCGGCGTGTAGACGCCGTTGCCGGTGCCGCTCTGCGAGATCGAACCGTTGTTGCTGACGCCGCCCTCTTGGTTGACGACCGCGAGTTCCTGCACCCCGGCCTGGATAATGGTGGAAGCGTCGCCATTACCCTGCTGCGAGACATACGCGTGTTCCGCGCTCGAACCGCTTTGCTGCAGAATGCCGGACCCGCTGTTGCCCACCTGAAGAACGTCGATCACGCCGTTGGCGCCTTCCTGATCGGAGTTCGAGGTGTTGCTCGGATTGGTGGCGACGCCGAACGTGCCTTGAGACTGGGTGATCGTGGCCTCGTTGCCCGAGCCCCCCTGGGTCGCGGAAGCGGTGTTGTAGAAATCGTTCACGCCCGTGCCAGTGCCCTGGGTGATGGTCACGACGCCGTCGCCAGACGAATTGGTCTGGTCGACTGTGGCGCTTCCGGAATTGCCGATCTGATCGACGGTCGCGTCGTTGCCGGCGGCGAAGGCCGACCCGGCTGTCAGCAGGGCCATCGCGGAAACGGCGCCCAACAGTAGCTTCTTCATGGTGATCGCTTCCTCATCTGATTGAACGAACCCCAAGTCGCAGGGCTCGCGGGTGATCCGGTGAGGAGCTTCCTCACCGGGACGATGTCGGCGACGCGGTCGCCGTGGTTCCGCCCGGCGGCGCGGACTGCTGGGATGAATTGGTGGATGCGATGAGCTCGTCGATCGTCGGCGGCTCGGCGGCGGCGGTTGTGCTGGCGGGGGTCGCCACGGTCGGGGCCGTCACGGGCGGGCTCACCGATCCGTTCGACGCCAAGGCCGTGGTCGGCGGAGCGCTCGGCGGCGCCGGCATACGCGACAGGCCATAGGGACCGCGATAGTTGCTGGCCGGCGCGGCCGAGGAAGCCGGCCCGGCGGGCGGAGGCGTCTCGGGCGGCAGGTTGGCGATGGAGCGATGCTCGCGGCGCTCGGCCGCGACCACCTGCGAGGCCGTCAACAGACCGCTGCGCTCAGCGTGAAAGCGATCCAGTAGAGGCGCGGCGGCGGCCGGATCGGCGAACTGCCACAGTCGCAGGTCCACACCCTGCATCACCAGGCCATAGACCGCTTTGTCGATCGCTTCCTGCAGCGCCAGCATGCCCGGCTCGTTGGTGGTGAAGCCGTTCTCGGTCTCAAGCAGCTGGTCGGACGCGATGTAGCGGAAGATGTTCACATCGACCGCGTACGAGGTGATGGTCTTGGAGGCGGTGACGGTGGCGAGAACCTCGCCGGTCTTCACCGAGACCGCCCGCAGCGAAACGGTGACGGTGTCCTGCTCGTACTTGGCGTCGCCGCCCATGCCCCAGACGGTGGCCCCGACGCCGCCGGTCACCGTACTGGTGTCGTAGCCGACGATACCGCCTTCCAGCAGCACGCCGGCGAACAACAGGGCCGGCAGCGCCTGCGGGTTGACGGTCTTCTCGCCGAGATACTGCGCGCGCTGGTCGCGGATGATCTGCCGCTCGTTGAGCAGGTCTTTCAGCTGCTCGCGTTCCACCACGGTGAACCAGCCACGGTTCCCGGCATCCTGTAGCGAGCGCACCAGCAGCGAACTGCCGCCCTGGCTGACCGCGCGCGAGAGCACCTGGCCGACGTTGCTGGTCTTGAACTGGCCGGTCTGGTCGGTAAAGCCGTACACCGCCACCGCGATCGGCTGGGTCGGCGGCGGCAGATCGCTGAGCATCTGCTCGCTGGCGGTCTTGCTCGGATAGATCGGCAGCTTGTCCATGGCCGCTGGCCTGGGCGTGTAGGCGCAACCGGCGAGTCCGGCGGCGCCAATCACGACCGCGGTGATGAGGGACGCGAACCTCATGCCTAGTTGCCGCCCGAGCCGCTCGTCGACGTCGTCGGCAATTCGATGGTGGTCTGGGCGCCGGTCGGGCTGGTGATCACCACCGTGATTTCGCCAAGCGCCTTGGTGAAGGTCACCGTTTCGCCGCCGAACGAGAAGGTGCCGGAATCCTGGGCGTTGGGTCCGAAGATCGCCTGCGACACCTGGTTGGCCAGATCCGCCAGCAACTCGGACTGCAACTGCTGTGCGAACAGTTGAGCCTGCGTCAGATTGGAGTTGGTCGGCGTCGGCCGATACGGATTTTGCGACGCGGCGTCCGCTTCAAGCTGCGTTGTGTTGCCCGGGTTGCCGCCGAAGGCGGGATTGATCGGCGTGTAGACCAACTGCTGGGCCAGGCCCGGTGCGGCTGAGAGAGCGAGGGCACAAACGCCACCGGCCGCGATCGCAGCGAATTTGAACATTGCCCCGTCCCTCGCCCGTTTCTTTACTCGCTCCAGCCTCGCCAACTTCCCCGCGCTTTCAACGTGGGGACGTCGTGCCGGCCGGTGGCGGACACAATTAACAATCTGCTAACACTAAGAACCGCAACTAGAACGCGGGTCAAGTTCATTAAATCGTCAGAGTGTTTCTGGCTCGCAATACAGATGCCAGAATTCGCGTGCTGGGCGAATCCGCGGTCTTGCTGCGCCCGATCGAAGCTTTGCTGTACCGCGCATCGGGTATTCGACGTTCAGGTGTCCGCGAATCTACATGGGCACGACTTCAAGCGATGGCGGCGGTTCTTCGGGTCATCGTGCGTCCGCGCGGAACACAAGCGGCTGGCGCGCAGGTTCGGTATGGCATTGAATGCGGCGTCCCCGGCAGCGGACGCGCGGAACCAGGCCCATGCTCGACCTCAGCCTCGCCATCGCCCACCACCTGCTGGTCTTCACCCTGTTCGGCGTGCTCTTTGCTGAGTTCATCGTGGTGCGGCGGGGCATGTCTCATACCGCGGTGACCCGCATCGCCGCGGTCGATCTCTCGTATGGCGTGTTGGCCGGACTGATTGTCGCGGCGGGGTTCAGCCGGGCGATGTTCGCGGCCAAGGGCTGGTTCTACTACAGCCACAACGGCTTCTTCTGGGCCAAGATCGCCACCTTCGTGGTGATCGGCCTGCTCTCGATCCCGCCGACCCTGGCCTTCATCCGCTGGCGTCGCGAAGCCGAGGCGCCGAGTGACGCGCAAGTCGCGGCGGTGCGGCGGTTCCTCTGGGCCGAGGTGCTGCTCTTTGCCCTGCTCCCAGCCTTCGCGGCGGCCATGGCGCGCGGCTTGGGAGAGTTCGCTTGAGGCTGGCCGCGCCGATTGCCGCCGCGGCGCTGGCCCTTGGACTGTTGGCGAGCGCCGCCAGCGCCCAGCCGCGCCACCCGATCCAGGATGAGAGGGTCGAGCCCGCGCCAGCGCCGGCCCCGCCGCCGGCCGACAAGGCGCCGCCGCAGCTGCACGAAGACACCTTGCCCGCCCCCACCAACCTGGCGGCCACCACCGACGAGCCGACTTGTTCGCAGCACGGCGGCCTGGGCGCCGGCCTCGCCTGCAAGGCCGTATTCCCCGCCGGTCAGCTGGTGCTGGTATGGAGCTGGCCGGGGCACGCGGCCCTCACTGGCTACCGCATCTACCAGGTCAACGCGAACGCGCGCCAACTCGTCGGCAGCCAGACCCAGGGCGACGGCAAGGCGCCCTACACGATCTACATCTTCCAGAATGTGCCGGCCGCCGGGTACGGCAACGCTTGCTATGTCGCCACCGCCTACAGCGGGGATTCGGAGTCGCCGCAGAGCGCCCAGTTCTGCATCGGCAGCCACTCCGTGGTGCAGACAGCCACGCTGGCCCCAGCCCAGATGCGCTCGATCAGCATTGTCACCTCGGCCACCCAGACTACCGATTCCGGCTGGGGCATGGTGTCGGGCAATACGACCACCACCATCAACGAGAACCTAGTGGCCAACAGCCTGCCGGTGGTCGGGTTCAACTCGACAGGCTACTCGCTGGCCCGCACGGGTGTCGACTTCGACTTGACGCCTTACATGTACAAGACCATCAAGTCGGCGCGGCTGAACATGAGCGTGACCACCTCCGTCACCAATACGCCGCCGGACGGCCCCAACCTCACCGACCACTACACCTCCTGCATCGCGCAGATCGGCATTGGCCTGGACCAATGGTGGACCTTCAGCGACTGGATCGACGTCGCCGTGGTCCAGCCCAACGCCCAGCAGATGGGGCCCGAGGTCTCTTTCGACGTGACTCCGATCGTGCAGAAGTGGGCCAGCGGCTCGCCGAACAACGGCTTCGTGCTGATGGGCGCCGCCGACGCGGGGTCGATGAACGTCAATAGCCTGCCCAGCGGCGCCGCCAACTGCCTCACCGTCTATCGCGCCGACGACATCAAGCTGGTCGTCGAATACAACTGAACCCCGCACAGGAACCCCTCCATGGCCGACATCTACGACATCCCGGTGAAGAGCATCGACGGCGCGCCAGCGTCCCTGCGCGACTACGCCGGCAAGGTGCTGCTGGTGGTCAATGTCGCCTCCAAGTGCGGGCTGACCCCGCAGTACGAGGGCCTAGAGAAGCTCTACAAGGCCAAGAGGGACGACGGCCTGGTGGTGCTGGGCTTCCCGGCCAACAACTTCCGCGGCCAGGAACCGGGGACGGACGACGAGATCGCGACGTTCTGCTCAACGACGTACGACGTCGACTTCCCGCTGTTCTCCAAGATCGATGTGGTGGGCCCCGAGCAGCACCCGCTCTACGCGGCCCTCACCGCCGCCCAGCCCAAGGCCGAGCGCGACGACACCATGCGCAAACGCCTGGAAGGCTTCGGCATCAAGACCGGCGGCCCCGGCGAGGTGCTGTGGAACTTCGAGAAGTTCGTCATCGGCCGCGACGGCCAGGTGGTCGGCCGCTTCTCCCCGGACGTGGCCCCGGACGACGCCGGTCTCAACGCCGCCCTCGACAAGGCGCTGACGGCGAACTGACGTCTCAGGGCGCGCCAGGGACCGCGGCCTTCTCGGCCGCCACCATCTCGCGCCACACCGACAGTTCCTGCGCCGGGCCGATCGACGCGGCGCTGCCCGCCATGGCTTCTTGGAGCAGGCGGTCCATCAGGGTCGCGAAGCCTTCGTCGTGCATCGCGCGCTGCAGTTTCCAGCTGGCCCGGACGCCCGGCCAATACAGCACGTAGCGGATCGATCCGACGGTGCTGGCGAAGGCGTTGTCATCCAGCAGCCCGTTCTTGTGCTGGAAGTAGGCGTCCTCGAACCCGTAGAGACTGGCGCGGAACAGCGATCCAAACCGGCGGGTATCGATCAGCGACACGTCCTCGTCGCCATCCGCCACCTTGTAGTAGGACTCGATGATGCCTGGCTGAGCGATGCCGATCAGCACGTCGGCGGTGCGCGAGGCGCGGGCCTGCTGGATGATCGCCCGCTGATTGCGCTCCGACTGCCGGATCTGCAGGGCCAGATAGACCAGCGAAATCAACACAGCCACGCCGCTGACCAGGCTGCCGATCGACGCAAGGTCTGAAAGTGACATGAGAGCCCCCCGAGGCTGTTTGCCGGTGGCAGGTTAGCCGTCATGGCTCGCGGCGTCGCGCGCCCCTCCCACGTGGCCGGCAAGTGCGGCTAGCCGCGCTGAACCGACGCGAGTTCCTCGGTCATTCGCGCCCTCCAGAATTCCGCGTAGTCGGGCCCAAGACCGACGCTCGCCTCTCGCATCAGTCCGTCGACATAGTCTCGATATTCGCCCACCCAGAACTCACGAAGTAAGCTCCAGGCCACGCGCGTCGGCGGTCTCGCGGCAAACTGCTTCAGAACCGACAGATCAACCTCCCAACTGCGGCGATCCAGCGTGCCGGCCCGGAATTGCAGGTAGCTGTCCTCGTAGTTCCCGAAGAATGCGCCGCTGAGCCTCATGTACGACTGGGCTTCGGACGCCGTCAGGGTGACGTCGCCCGCTTCGGCGCGCACGATGATGTCGCTTTGGCGAAGCTCCGACAGCGTCATCATCAGGTCTACGGATCTGGCGCTGCGCCCCTGCTGCATCAGGGCTTTCTGATTCCGGTTGGTCTGCCGCGTCTGGATGAGCAGCAGAACCAATGTCACCACCACCGCGACGCCGCTGACGAAGCTGCCGATGGACGCAAGATCTGAGAGTGACATGGAAGCCCCCGAGGCTGAGTTGGTGATGGCGCCGTTAGTCGCCGGCGCGGCCTGTGTCGGCCGCGGGTGCGCCCCCCTCGGCCATGGCGATGCCGTCCAGCCACAGTTTCATGTGGTCCGGCGTGCTCGTACTGCTCCACCGCTGCACCAAATCCGCAGGTCGATCCGCTGTCAGTTGCCCGAGCTGGTCCAGCGCCTCGCGCGCCGCAACCTTGTCACCCAGATGTCCATTGAGCGCGGCGAGGCCCAAGTGGCCAAGAGGGTTCTCCGGCTGTTGTTGAGCCAGATCCTTGAAGCAGGTCAGAGCCTCGCCGAAGCGCCGTTGGGCGAACCGCGCGTTTCCCAAATAGGTGATCTGCAGCAGCCGATCTGGACCTAAGGGGTCCAACCGCATCGACGTCTCGATATGTTCTATGGCGAGGTCAGGATCGCCCGCCGCCAGACGCAAGCCGCCGCTGGAGAACCAGGCCGCTGCAGCGCCCGGGTTCAGGGCCAGCGCGCGATCGATCAGGGTTATGGCGCCGGCCAGGTCTCGCTCGACGTAGGCGACCACCGAGGCCACCATCCCAAGCACCTGAGCGTCGTCCCCGCCCGCCCTCAGCGCCCGATGCGCCAGCTCCACACTCTGTCCGAGGTCCGCCGCCGGATCGCTCGACCAACCAAAGGCGACCACCAACCAATGATTCAGCGCCGCCACGGCCAGGGCGGGACCGAAGTCAGGATCCAGAGCGATGGCGCGGTTCAGCAGGTCGATCGCCAGCAGCAATTCGGCCTTCATTAAGGGGGGCGCGGCGACCGCGAAGGCGCGGAGGTAGAGATCGTAGCTGCCCATGTTCTCGGTCGGCCGCTTCGACGCCCGCCGACTTTCCGCCTGTCGAACGGTCGGCTCGATCCGGCCGGCCACCGAGAGCGCCACCTTGTCCTGCAGGGCGAACACGTCGTCGAGGGCATCTTCGAACCGCTCGGTCCAGATCGACGCGCCATCGGCGGCGTCGACCAGCTGGACGCCGATGCGCACCCGGTTTCCCGCCTTGCGCACGCTGCCCTCCAGCACATAGCGAACGCCCAGTTGGCGCCCAGCCTCCTGCGCCGTCACGCCCTTGCCCTTGAACGACAGGGACGAGCCGCTGGCGATGACGAAGATCGACTTGATCCGCGACAGCGCCTCGACGATCTCCAGCAGCATGCCGTCGGCGAAATAGGCCTGCTCAGGATCGCCGGAGACATTGGCGAAGGGCAGCACGGCGATGGACGGCTTGGTGGGCAACGCCAGCGGCGCCTCGTGTTTCGGCGTTTCATCCGCCGCCGCCGATCCAAGCCCGTCGCGCACAGCCCCAAGCACCGACTGGAACGCCGTATCCGACGCCACGCCCGCCCAGCCCTTCAAATCCACGCCCTGCCGCTCGCCGAAGAACAACGGTGGCTCGCAAGGCTCCACGAACACCTGCAGCAGCCTGCCCTGCCCCCGCGCCCAGCGCGCCTCGGCCTTGACGTTGTCGCTGGCCACTGCGGCTGGCGACCAGGCGACGATCACCAGCTTCGCGGCGGCCAGCGCCGCCTCAATGGTGGCTTCCCAGGCCGCGTTGGGCGGAATGTCCTGATCCCACCACACCCCGATCCCCTCCGCGCGCAACGCCTCCACCAGCCGGCCGACCGCCGCCAGGTTCTCGCGTTTGTAGGAGACGAAAACGTCGGTCATGGCGGCGCCGCCTCGGAGGTCTTGCCCTCGGCCAGAGCGATGCCGTCGAGGAACAGCTGCCTCATCTCCGGCAGGTTGGAGACGCCCAGCGCATAGGCCTCGAAGGGCTGCGTCGTGAGGTTGCGAAACTTCGCCAGCGCCTCCTTGGCCGCCTCGGTTCGCCCCAAATACCCGTAGCTGGCGGCGAGGTGAGCAAACACGTTCGGGGGTTCGGCCTGTTCGGCCACCTCCTGCAGCAGACTCACCGCCTCGTCGAAGCGCCGCTGCTGGAACCGCGTCTGCGCCAGCAGAGTGAGTTGGGCCATTCGCGTCGGGCCGACAGGGTCGAGCCGCATCGAGGTTTCGAAGCTCTCGACGGCGTGGTCGAGGTCGCCGCCGCGCAGCCGCATCATGCCGCTGTAGAGCCACGCTCGCGCGGAGCCAGGATTCAGGGCCAGCGCCCGCTCGACGAGCGCGGTGGCGCCGGCCAGGTCGTCCTTAAACCGCAGGATGGGTCCGGCGGCCGTGGCCAGCACCAGGGAGTCGTCCGGGGCGGCCTTCAGCGCCCGTTGCGCGAGGTCGAGACTCACGCGCCGGGTGGCCGCGGGATCGTCCGCCCAGCCAAAACTGTCGATCAAGTAGTGGCAGCTTGCCGCGCTGACCATGGCGGTGGCGAAGTCGGGATCGAGGGCGATCGCCCGACCCAACAGGTCAAGCGCCTGCAGCAAAGACGACTTTTTGTAGGTGAGGCTGAGCGCCAGCGACCGCAGATAGAGATCGTAGCTGCCCATGTTCGCGGTTGGCCGCGCCGCCGCCCGCTGGATTTCCGCCTTCAGCACGGTCGGCTCGATCCGCCCCGCGGCGGCCAGCGCCACCCGGTCCTGCAGCGCGAAGACATCCTCGAGGGTGTCATCGAACCGGTCGGTCCAGATCTGCGCGCCCTGGGCGGTATCGATCAGCTGCACGGCGATGCGAACCCGGTCGCCCGCCTTGCGCACACTGCCCTCCAGCACGAAGCGCACGCCGAGCTGCCGCGCCGCCGCCTCGGGACTGAGCCCCTTGCCCTTCAGCGACAGGCTGGAGGCGCTGGCGATGACGAAGATCGAGCGGATGCGCGACAGCGCCGCGACGATCTCCACTACCATGCCGTCGGCGAAGTAGTCCTGCTCGGGGTCGCCCGAGAGGTTGGCGAAGGGCATCACCGCCAGCGACGGCTTGCTGGGCAGCGGCGGAGGCGCGGCGTCCGCCAGCGAGATCGGCTCGGCGCTCCGCGTTGACGCGGTCTCCAGTCCAGCTCGAACTGCCGCGAGCAACGATTGAAATGCCGCCTCCGCCGCCGCGCCCGCCCAGTGTTTCAGATCCACGCCCTGCCGCTCACCGAAGAACAGCGGCGGCTCGCAGGGCTCCACGAACACCTGCAGCAGCCGGCCCTGTCCCCTCGCCCACCGAGCCTCGGCCTTGACGTTGTCGCTGGCCACCGCTGCCGGCGACCAGGCGACGATCACCAGCTTCGCGGCGGCCAGCGCCGCCTCAATGGTGGCTTCCCAGGCCGCGTTGGGCGGAATGTCCTGATCCCACCAGACGCCGATGCCCTCGGCCCGCAACGCCTCCACCAGCCGACCCACCGCCGCCAGGTTCTCGCGCTTGTAGGAGACGAAGACCTCAGACATCGGCGCCCGCCAGGGCCAGGCCGGAGCGGACCAGGTCGCGGTCCTTCGGCAGGCGCAGTTGGTCGAGCACGTTTCGAATCTGGTTTGGGGTCAGCCCCTGCAATGGAGCGGCGGCTTCGGCGAGCCTGCCGAGGTGGCCACAGGCGGCGGCCAGGCCGACTCGGTAGAACGGGTGCTCCGGTATCTGCTGGGTCGCCTCCCTGAAGAGCGGGACCGCGGCCTCGAAGTGGCCGAGCAGTAGCTCCCCCAGCCCCTTGCCGCCGTTGACGAAGGGCCGGTTGGGCGACCTGGGATCCAGGCGCAGGTGGGTCTCGAACTGCTGGATGGCCAACGCGGGCCGGCCGCTGAACAGCTTGACCCAGGCGCTGGGGAACCAGACGAATGCGGCGCCGGGGTTGCGCGCCAAGGCGCGCTCGGCCAGGGCGTCGGCCACGTCGATGTCCTCCCCGGCCCAGAGGAAGGTGTTCGAGACGATGCCCAGCACCTCCGGGTCGTCGGAGCCTTCGCTCATGGCTCGGCGGGCCAGGTCGAGAGCCAGCCGCCGCGACTCTCCGAATTCTCCCTCCTGCCCCAGCAGATTGGGCAGGGAATGCATCATGCTCTGCAAGGCCAGCGCGCGGGCAAAGGTCGGATCCAGCGCCAGAGCCTGATCGAGCAGAGCGATGGTGTCCTCCAAGGCTTGCTGGTCGAAGTCGCGCTCCCGATGCGACGCGCGCAGGTAGAGCTCGTAGGCGCTGAGATCCGATGTCGGTCGCGCATGGGCCCGGCGCGTATCGGCGGCCTCGATAGTGGGTGCGATCTGGCCGGCGACGGCGGTGGCGACATCGTCTTGTAGGGCGAAGACATCGTCCATGTCGCCGTCGAAGCGCTCGGCCCAGATCTGAGCACCCTCCAGGGCGTCTGCCAGTTTCACCGCGATCCGCACCCGCGCGCCGGACCGGCGGACGCTGCCCTCGAGCAGGTAACGGACGCCGAGTTCGGTGGCGATCTTACCCTGCCCGCGGGCGTCGCCCCGGTAGGTCAGGCTTGAGGCGCTGGCGATCACGAACAGGGCGGGGAAGCGCGAGAGGGCCGTGACGATTTCCTCGACCATCCCGTCGGAGAAGTAATCCTCGTCCTTGCCGCCGGTGATGTTGGCGAACGGGAGGACGGCGATGGAGGCCTTGCCGGCCGGCATCGAGGCCTGAGGCGCCGGCGGCGCCGCGTCGATCAGCGAGACAGGTTCGACGCCGGGCGTCGGCGCCGACTCGAGGCCTGCTCGGACCGCGGCCAGCAGGGAGCGGAACGCCGCGTCTGAGCTCGCGCCGGCCCAATGCTTCAGATCGACGCCCTGCCGCTCGCCGAAGAATAGCGGCGGCTCGCAAGGTTCGACGAATACCTGCAGCAGCCGGCCCTGTCCCCTCGCCCAGCGCGCCTCGGCCTTGACGTTGTCGCTGGCAACCGCCGCCGGCGACCAGGCGACGATCACCAGCTTGGCCGCGGCAAGCGCTGCCTCGATGGTCGCTTCCCAGGCCGCGTTGGGCGGAATGTCCTGGTCCCACCACACGCCGATGCCCTCGGCGCGCAACGCCTCCACGAGCCGGCCGACGGCCGTCAGGTTCTCGCGCTTGTAGGAAACGAAGACGTCGGTCATGGGCCCACCGGCCCCGCCTCCGGCCGCGGCGGCGAACTTAGTTACGCGGCCAACACGTGGGAAGGGAAACCTCGGCGGCTGCGCGATGCGGGTTGCCGACGGCGCCTTGGTGGCTACGGAAGCGCCGCCTATGGTTCAACTGGTAGCGCCGATTGCGGGGAATCCGGATGAGCCTGACCGATGTCGCCGCCATCGCCAGCGTGCTCAGCAGCCTCGCGGTGTTCGGCTCGCTGATCTACCTCGCCCTGCAGGTTCGCCAGACCGACCGCAACCAGCGCACCCTGCTGCA
>Ga0265338_10005676_pt1 | contig 16160 bp, 13 predicted proteins | sample 42126metaG_FD_193579 | JGI IMG/M metagenome (GOLD analysis project Ga0265338, IMG submission 193579) | Rhizosphere microbial communities from Carex aquatilis grown in University of Washington, Seatle, WA, United States - 4-21-26 metaG | ecosystem: Host-associated > Plants > Roots > Rhizosphere... | reverse complement strand
GCTCGATGAGACCCTGGAACGCATCAAGCTCCAGACCGACCCCAACTGGGTGATCCTCATCGGCGACGGCAACTCCCCCTCCGCCGAGGCCAAGGATTACCTGCGAAAGCTCGAGGCCGACTATAAGGGCAAGATGAAGATCATCTTCATGGCCCATTCCGACGGCCCCGGCCACGCCCGCAACGAGTGCATCAAGTACGCCTACGAGAAGAAGTACCCCTTCATCGTCTTCATCGACGCCGACGACCTGACCCACCCCTGGCGCGTCGAGGTCACCCGGGACATCCTCAAGAAGAACGCCAACGTGGGCGTGGTGTACAGCACCTTCAACATCATCAACGAGAACGGCGTGCCCACCCCCTACGCCAAGTGCTCCCAGTCGATCATCGAGATCCTGGAGGCCCACAGCAACCCACCGCAGGGCAAGGAAGCCTGGATCAGCATCTGCTCCGAGGCGGGGTACGTGAACCTGACCTCCACCACGTCGGTGTTGACCGGCATCGCGCTCGAGATCCCCTTCCCGGGCGAGAAGGCCAGCGAGGACTATTACGCCTGGCTCTGCTACTCGGCCAGCGGCGCGGAGTTCGCCTTCACCCCCCTGACCCCCACCAACTACCGCATCCCGCAGAACACCGAGGGGTCCGCCTCGCGCAGCCGCGAGGGCGGCAAGTCGAAGTTCTACGAGACCAAGTGCCGCGTGGACGCCGCCGGGGTCGAGGCCGCCATCGGCCTGGCCACCAAGCGCGGGGCCATCGACGCCAAGCGGGCCGCCGAGATCCGGGCGAAGTTCTTCGTGAAGGAGGCCGTCACCATGTTCCGCGAGAAGGAGATGGGGCTGGCCAAGATGTGCGTGGAGAACGCCCTCAAGCACAACGCCGCCGTGGCCGCGCCGCTGGTCAAGGAAAAGGGCCTGGACAAGCTCTAACCCGTTTTCACTTCGTAGGGGCGATCCGGTGGGTCGCCCCCCGAAGATACCGTATTAAAACAAAACCCCGGGCGCCCTTCGGCCCCGGGGTTTTTGTTTTAATGGATCGTTTGGGAATTATGGCCGAAACCTATCTAGTCGTCGGCGTCGCGGAGGCGGCGGGTTTCTTGGCGCGCTTCGCCTTCTTGAAGGCTTTCCGGTGGTGCAATTCCGCCTTTTCAGGGGCCGGGGCGTTCCCGTGATCCGCGGGCGCCGCGTTGTCCGCGTTTGGGACGGCTGGGTCGACGGCGGCGGGCTTCTCCGCCTTCCCGGCCGACTTGATCGCGGCGCAGAATCCCGCGGACCCCACCATGAGCGTCAAACCTAATGCGATCCCAAGGACCTTTTTCACGCGTGATCTCCCTCATGAGAGGATTCCCAACCGAATCATCCTTCGATCGACCCCAACCCGATGAACCTACCCCAACAGCATGATCTTGAAGACCTGGTCCTTCGTTGCGCCGTTTTGGTGGGTCACCCGCACCCGGACCAGGTAAAGCCCGGGGGCGAGGTTCGGGTGGTTCCAGCAGGACTGCTCCGACCCGAAGCGGATATCGGCCACCCGCTCCCCCGCCAGGTCAAAAACCTCCCACCTACTGGAGGCGACGGCCTGGTCGAGGAAAAGGCAGATGGGCACCCCCGCCCGGGCCACATTGGGCGCCAAGGTGAGCTTGCCCAAGGGCGCCACCAGGAAGGTCGGCGTGAAAGTGGGGGTGTAGGTGATGGTCGGGGTGAAGGTCACCGTAGGGGTCAGGGTCGGGGTGCGGGTAAAGGTAGGGGTTCGGGTGAATGTGGGGGTCCGGGTTAAGGTGAAGGTGGCGGTGTTGGAGGGCGTGTAGGTGATGGTCGGGGTAAAGGTGATGGTGGGCGTGTTGGTGATCGTCGGGGTGTCGGTGATCGTGGGCGAGTTCGTGATGGTCGGGGTGTGGGTGGGGCTTCGGGTCACCGTGGGCGTGAGGGTCTTGGTGGGGGTCGGGATCGTGGCGACCAGGTCGGTGAGGAGGCCCAGGCTGTTGGGGCTTCCCCAACCCGTGGATAAGTCGTAACCGCTCACGGCCACATATGGGCCGGGGGTCGGCACTCCCGTCCAACAACCGAAGTTATTACTTCCATCGGCGATGTCGTGGAAATCCGCGGGGAAGTTGGCCCCCCGGCCGATCGAGTAAAGGGCCGGGTTGGCGAAACCCAAAGGACCTTTTCCCGAGGCCTGGGCCTGCTGGTTGACCAGGGCGGAGTAGGCGGCCCAAAGGGGCGAGGAGGCGCTGGTTCCGTAGATCGCCCCCACGTAACCCTGGTTTTCAGCGACCAGCAGGATGTTGGACGCGACCATGGAAACGTCCGGCATATCGCGCCAAACGGACGATCCCCCATTGGTCCCCATGGCGACCGGGGATTGGTAGGAGGGGATCGCCAGGAGGTTCGTGCAGATGCCGCCCCCGCCCGCCCCGATGGTGTTGTTCCAAGAGGTCTCGGAGGACCAAACCGGCGCCCCCGAGGGGTTGGTCGAGCTGACTTGCGTCCCCCCCACGAGGGTCTCGTAGGGACTGGAATAGAGGCTCGGGTCCTGGTTCGCGGCGATGGTCAACGCGTTGCAACCCACGTAGGAACCAAAATCCCCGGAGGCCTCGTAATAGCCTTGGCCCTGGGTGGCCAACTGCGTCAATGCCGCCGAGAAGATGCTGTCGCCGAACCCACCCCATGAACAGCTGATCTGCCGGCATTGGGGCTGGGCGGCGAGGGCGGTGAAGATGTCGTCAGCCCAGGTGTCGTATTGCGCCTGGGACGTCTGGGTCAACAGGTTGGGCGCCTCGAAGACCATGACTTGGGCGCCCGGCGCCATGGAAACCACCATCTCGATGTCGAGGCTCACCTCGTCGTTGTTGCCCAAATCATCCGTGGTCGTGCCGGGCACGCCGTTATAACCGCCGATCAAGACCGTCTGGGGAGCCGGCGCCGGGAAGGTCGGCGAGGAGTGGTTCTCATAATAAGCGATGTCGGATTGGTAGAAACCCCCGAACTCGATGAGCGCCACCGTCTGGCCCGCGCCGTTGAGCGTGGCGGGCGCGCCGGGCAGGTACATGTCCCGGAAGTCCATCCCCTGGTAATTGCCCCCGGAGCCGGTCCCGAACTTGGCCCCCGGGTGGGATCCCTTCCGCATCTTGGGATAGGGGCGATGGAAGTTTTCCAACCCGGACACATGGAGGAGGGGGACATCCAAGTCCACGGACGGCTCGGCGTCCGGCGCGTAAAAACTCGTGCCGTCCGGGCGACGGTAAAAGCCCAACTGGGTGTGGAAAACCCTGCGGATGTCGGAAGCCGTCCCCGAGACGTCCACGACCAGCCGGTTGCCGTAGGTCTTCATGACCCTCAAGCCGTTTCGGCTGGCGAAATCAACGACTTTTTGGTAATCCGCCTCGGTGGGCCCGAACCTTTGGGTGAACAGTTCCGGCGTCAGGAAGCGCCGGTATTGGGGATCCTGGGGGTCATAAACCGACGAGAGGAACCGTTGGAGTTCGTCCTGGTTCCGGAGCGGCAAACCGATGGCCAACTGGAGGGGCGTCGAGTCCGGCACCATCCCCTCCTGAAGGATAGAAGCTGCCGCCTGGGGGATATGGCCTTTCAGGGCCTGCCGGACTTGGGCTTGGGGGGCGGAGGGGGAAACGAGGATCACGAGGAATCCCACGAATAGGGATGACTCGAACCATCGTCCCGCGGGGGTCGGTCGGGGTGGATTCATGGTGGGTCAAAATTATAGCACGGGGCGACTATCGGAATTTCCATCCGATCAAGCCGCCCTGCGCCCAGTTTACTCAAGGATATCCGCGCCGGAATTTTGGGGACTGTTCACCTTGAAACCGACCTTCCGGACCGCCATACGTTGGGGGTCAAAGGGTTTCAGAAGGGACTGGAGGTCGGTGGGGTCCTGGTTCGCCGGGTCCAGCCAGCGGGCCTGGGCCTCGAGGTCGAGGATCACCGGCATGCGGTCGTGTACCGGGGCCACCAGGTCGTTGGCCGAGGTGGTGAGGATGGTGCAGGACTCCACGGTCTTTCCGGTCGCCGGGTCCTTCCAGGTTTCCCAAAGGCCCGCCAGGGCGAAGGCTTCCCCAGTCTGGAGGGTGAAATAGAAAGGGACTTTCCCGCTTCCCTGGTCGTCGGGAGCGCGGGTTTCGGGCGCCGAGGGCCCAGGTTTTTGCCATTCGAAATAGCCGTCCACCGGGATCAGGCAGCGGCGGGCCAGGAAGGCCTTTTTGAAGGAGGGCTTCTCCGCCACGGTCTCGGAACGGGCGTTGAAGGTCTTGGCGGCGAAGGACCGGTCCTTGGCCCAGAAAGGGAGCAGGCCCCAATGGTCCCGCTTGAGGATCCGCTTCCCTTTCTCGACCCGCACCACCGCGATCGGGCCCCCGGGCGGGATGTTGAAGCGGGGCTCAAAGCTTTCCAGGAGCGTCGCCCCAAATTGGGCCGCCACGGTCAGGTCAGGGGTCTTGAGGGCGAATCGTCCGCACATGGCTCCAGCTTAAACAAAGGCGCCATTTGCCGCTAGCCGTTGGCCGTTGGCATCGACTAAAACGGCTTAAAAAAAAGTAAAACCCCTTAGGGTGCCGGGCCCCAAAACATGGTCTATTTTGCTTCGGGGACCCGCCACACACTTAACACTTTAGAAATCGGCCAATTGGCGTTCAGGGGTCGGCGGTCGGCTGAACCCCCAACGGCAAACAAAACCCAATAAAACAAACATTTCCAAGGCATGACGTATGTCATATCTGATAAACGCCTCCCATGGCATCCTTGGCCCATCCGGACACTCCAAACCGCATGGGGCCCGGCTTTCCATTTGAGGGAGTCCGCCATGCCCGACGCCGCTCCTCGGGAAATCCCCTATAACTACACCTCCGCGGACGACGAACAGGTCGTCCGCCAGGTCCTCGGCGGCGCCGTCTGGCGCGCGCTCGAGGGGCTGCGCGCCAAGCGGGTCACGGGCCGGTCCGCCAAGCTGCTCATGCGCTTCATCGGCGACCTCTTTATCCTGCGCCGCAACCCCTACCTCTTCCAAGAAATGATGGACTCCGCCTCCCGCCGCCGGGATTTCCTCAAGGCCGCCCGGGCCGACCTGGCCGTGGTGGACGGCACCGCCGGAGGCAACAAGAAGCTCTTGGTCGTGCTCCGCCGCTGCCGGGAGAAACTGGACGCCCTGACCGAGCAGTTCACGAAGGAAGAGGCCCGCCGGGGCAGGATCCGCCACGCCCTCGGGGCGGTGGTGGGCGAGGCCAACGTCCTCTTCGACCCCTTCGCCCTCATCAGCCACGCGACCGACGCCACGGACTGGCGATTGTACCTTCCCCTGGCCGTGGCGCGCCCCTCGGAGGAATCCCAGGTGGCCCCCCTGCTCTCCGCCATCGGCCGCCTCGGCCTCAAGGCCATCCCGCGCGGCGCGGGCACGGGCTTGACCGGCGGGGCCGTGCCCCTGGCCCCCGACTGCGTGATGGTCAACACCGAGAAGCTCAACCGCATCCGCGGCATCCAACCGGTGGACCTGGACGACGGCGCGGGGCGCCCCAGGCCGGTGTCGGTGATGGAGGTCGAATCCGGCGTCATCACCGAGGACGCCATCCGGTTCGCGCGTAAGGAAAAGCTCGTCTTCGCCACGGACCCCACCAGCGCCTGGGCCTGCACCATCGGCGGCAACCTGGCCGAGAACGCCGGGGGCAAGACCGCCGTGCTCTGGGGCACCTGCATCGACAACGTACTCTCTTGGCGGCTCGCCACCCCCTTAGGCGGCGAGATCGAGGTGGCTCGCTTATCGCATCCCCTCCGCAAGATATTGCCCGAGGACAAGGTCACCTTCGTGGTGCGGGACGTCCGGACCGGCGAGGAACGGAACCGCGTCACCCTGGCCGGGTCCGAGATCCGCAAGAAGGGGTTGTGGAAGGACATCACCAACAAGGCCCTGGGCGGCGTGCCGGGCCTCCAGAAGGAAGGCACGGACGGCGTCGTGACCAGCGCCAAGTTCATCCTGCACCGGGCCTATCCCCTCCTGGCCACCGCCTGCCTGGAGTTCTACGGCGCCGACTTCGACGAGGCCAGCCGGGTCATCTGGGCCCTGAGCCAGGAGTTCGTGAACCGGGGCGAGGAAACCCTCATGGCCCTGGAGCACTTCGACGACCAGTACGTGCGGGCCATCGGGTACCGCAACAAGGCCGCCCGGACCGAAACCCCCAAGGCCGTCCTGCTGATCGACCTGGTGGCCTTCAACGACGCCCAGTTGGCCCGGGGCAAGGACCGGCTCGAAAAACTCCTGGAGCCCTACGCCAACACCGAGCTGTTCACCGCCAAGGACCCGGCGGAAGGCGAACTGTTCTGGAAGGACCGCAAGAAGTTCGGGGCCATCGCCAAGCGCACCAACGCCTTCAAGCTCAACGAGGACACGGTGTTGCCCCTCGACCGCCTGGCGGACTTCGCCCGGTACGTGGAGGGGGTGAACGTCGAGGAGGAGCGCCACAACCAGGCCCAGTTGGTCGAGGCCCTGGCCGCCCACCTGGCGGGTCTCGGCGGCGACGGCGATTCGTTCCTGGCCCCCAAGCTTCCCGCGGCCCGAGCCCTGGCCGAAAAGGCCCAGGCCGCGCTGAAGGCCGCCTCCCCCGCCGAGCTTCGGGGCCAAATCCCAGTCCTGAAACTGCGGGAGGGCCTGAGGCTGTTGTACGCCGGATACGGCGCCGTGGAGGAGGCCCTGGAGAAACGCCACCAGGAGGTCCGGTCCCGCCAGATCGTGATCGCCACCCATATGCACGCGGGCGACGGCAACGTCCACGTGAACATCCCCGTCTTCTCGAACGACCGCGACATGATGCGCCGCGCCGCGGGGACCGCGGACCGGGTCATGGAGGAAGTGAAGGGCCTGGGGGGCGTGGTGTCGGGCGAGCACGGCATCGGCATCACGAAGCTCAAGTACCTGGAGCCCGGGCAGGTGAGGGACCTGGAGGATTACCGCCGGTTCGCCGATCCCGGGGGGCTCATGAACCCCCTGAAGCTGAGCGATTTGGGGGTTCTGGACCTCGTCTACACCCCGTCCTTCAACCTGCTGGAACTGGAGGCCCGCATCCTCCGGCACGGCAGCCTTGAGAAGCTGGCGGATATGATCTCCAAGTGCGTGCGGTGCGGCAAGTGCAAGCCCAACTGCTGCGTCTTCCACCCGGGGAGCGGCCTGTTCTACCACCCCCGCAACAAGAACCTGGCCGTGGCCGCCATCATCGAGGCCCTGCTGTATGAGGCCCAACGCTTCCACACCACCGAGTTCAAGCTCCTAAGGCACCTGGGCGAGGTGTCGGACCATTGCACCATCTGCCACAAGTGCCTCAAGCCCTGCCCGGTGGACATCGACACGGGCGAGGTCTCGGTGTTGGAGCGGGAAATTTTGGCCGAGAGGGGCTTCAAGCGCACCCCGGCGGTGACCCGCCTCACCCTGAAGTACCTCGCCAGCCGCTCCCGGGTCTTCAACGCCCTGTTCCGGACCCTCGTGGTGCGGGCGGGCGGCGCCGCCCAGCGGCTGGGCGCCCGCGCCCTGCGCCTCGTCCCGGCCCCCGGGGCTTGGCGCGATTGGGGGCCCTTGCGCCTGTTGAAGTCCCCCGTTCCGGCCGCGGCCGCCAGCCCACTCTCCTCCTACCTGCCCAAGTGCCGTCCCAACCAGGCCCTGTTGTTGAACCCGGAGAGGCCCAACGGCAAATCGGTGTTCTACTTCCCCGGTTGCGGTTCCGAACGGCTCTTCTCGGACATCGGCCTCGCCTCGATCCACAACCTGCTCCAGTCCGGCACCCGTGTGGTGTTGCCGCCGCCGGCCCTTTGCTGCGGCTTCCCCCAGCACGCCAACGCCCAGACCCAGGTCCACGACCGGCAGGTGTTGGCCGACACCATCCTCTTCAGCCAGATCCGGGAGATGTTCGGCTACCTGGATTTCGACGGCGTGGCCGTGAGTTGCGGCACCTGCCGGGAGGCCCTCAAGAGCATGGGGGCGGAGGGCATCTTCCAGGCGCCCTTGGTGGACGTCTCGAAGTTCGCGCTGGAGTCCGGGCTCCCCAAGCCCCCGGCGGGAAACTACCTTTACCACCAACCGTGCCACGACTCGCTGGACGAGAAGGCCCTGCCGGTGATGAGGGCCCAGGCGGGCTGGGCCCTCAGGGCCGTGCCCCATTGCTGTTCCGAGGCCGGCACCTTGGCCCTCAGCCGCCCCGACCTGTCGGGCAAGATGCTGGACCGAAAGGCCGAGGCCCTGGGGGAAGCCCTGGGCGCGGTCTTGCCCGCCGCCGGGAAGGACCCCGTGATGCTCACCAACTGCCCTTCCTGCGTGCAGGGGTTGGGACGCCAGGAACGGTTGGGCGTGAGGGCGAAACATATGGCGGTGGAGTTGGCGGAAAAGACCGGGGGCCGGGATTGGATGAAGAACCTGGCGGGGGCCCTGGCGGCCGCCGAGGTCGTGAACTTCTAAAACGAAGGACTGATTGGGCCACGAAGTCCACGGGGTCCACGGAGACGGCTTTGATCGAATCCGGCCTGAGGGCGTCAGGACCCAGCTTCACGCCGTTTCGCCAAGGCCTAAGGCGTCACTCGAACGGCCCCCTTCCTGAGACCCACGTTCACCACCAGCGTTCCACCCCGAAGTGAAGCGCCCGGACCACCGTGTTGGTCGGGGCGGAGAACCCGGTCGATATCTCGAATTCCAACGGAACCTTAAAGCCGTAGGGGATCTGGATCGGAAGTCCCAGGGTGGCGGACGCCACCCCCATGGTCTTCGAGGTCGGGGGCAGGTCCACCTGCTCCACCTGGATCCCGGTCAAGGAGTTCGTGGCGCTGAAATGGATCCCCTCGAAGGAACGGTTCAACACCCCGAACCCCCCGATGAAGTAAGGCTGGACGGGTGATTCGGGTTTCGGGTTGAAATTGAAACGCAGGCTCGGCACGAACCTCGCGAGGGTCAGGGCCCCCGTGGCCTCGCCGAATTGGTAATAATCCCCCAGATGGTTCGAGTAGGCCAACGTGATCTCCTGGGGATCCGAGTTGAAGACGTCATAGTCCATCCGGAATCCCAGGGTCAGCCGGGGGTCGACCTGAACCCCGGCCCAAACCCCGATTCCGGCCCCCGTGGGCCAGATCTTCCTGTCCGTGTCGTTGTCCAGGTAGGGCAGGCTCGCGTACAGCCTGATCTCGAACCGGTTCGGGCGGATCGTAACCGGGGGGGTTCCGACGGGGACCGGCGTTGGATCTGGCGCGGATTGGAGATCCGCCACGAACTTGACCAGGGCCGGGTTGTTCGGATGGATCCGGAGGCTTCTCGCGTAGGCGGCGAAGGATTCCTCCCTCCGGCCCAGATGGTTCAGGGCGTCCCCCAGGTACATGGACGCCTTCCAATCCTGGGGGTTCATCTCGGCGGCTTTTTGGAGGAAATCGGCCGCCGGCCCATACCGTTCCTGGTTCAGGTCGGTGAACCCCAGGTCAAAATACTCCTTCTGGGAGATCGCCCGGGCGGCGGGACAAGCCGCGAGCCAAAGCGCCGCCGCCAACGCCGAAATCCAGGAGAGTCGTCGTTTTTTCACGCGTCACTCCTTTCCCTGCTTATGGGGCTAAAACCGTGATTCGGTATTGGCCCGAGCCCGAGTAATAATTCCGGTAGATGTTGAAGGCGTAGGTCACGCACGCCGACAGGGTCCTGGAGAGGGTGAAGGTGGGGCCGGTCCAGGCCTGGCCGGCGCCGACACAACCGTATGGCGTGGCGTCCGGGGCGTTCGTCAGGGTGAATGTATAGTACTGCCCGTCCCTTCGGGTGCAATCCACCACGAAAGTCCAGGTCCCGGTGCTTCCCGCGGTGAAATAAAACCCGTCGGTGTCTGTCGCGGTCGTCGGATTGGAATTCCCCTCGATGACGGCGTCCCCGCTGGTGAGTGTCCCGAGGTTGTAGTAGGACGCGTAACTGCAGGTGCCCCCGAAATCGGCCGTCTCGATGACGGGCGTAGAGGTGGGTTGCATCGTGCAGACCGGGGTGGGGATCGGGCTCAGGGTAGGGGTCGGACTCGGGGTCCGGGTCCGGGTCGGGGATAAGGTCGCGGTCCCGGTCCAGGTGGGCGTTGGGCTCAAGGACGGCGTGGGCGTGCAGGTGATGGTATTCGAGGGAATGGGAGTTGGGAAGGGCCGTTCCATGGGCGGCAACCCGATGGGTTGGAGCGGCCCTTGGCGGCAGGCCCAAACCGTCAGGACGAGCAGGGCGATCACGCTATAGGACTTCAGCATAGCCTTAACTTTCATGTCTTGAGGATACTCCAGGAGGCCGGATCGCTTTATGGGGTGGGACAGCATCCAGGCGACTTACCCTGACCGAAAACAAGGGCATTCCAAATCCCCCGGAATCGGCGGCAAGACCTGGCGGCCGCCGAGGTCGTGAACTTCCAACGGGTTTTGGGCGGGTCAGCGCCCCATCCGCCCCGGAACATGAGGCCCCCATTTTCAGGTTCAGGGGCGACTAGCCTCTTCAGCCTTTCAATACCCTCTGGTGCATCTCGGCGGTCATATCGGCGATCTGCTGGCTCAATTCCCGCACCATCTCGGTCAGTTTCGTGTTCTGGTCCATCAACACCAACAATTTCTCCGTCTCCTGCACCGCCAAGGTCTGCCGCTGGGCGCTGGCCTGGTCCAGGGCCTCCCGATGCCTCGCGTCGGCCTCCAAATGGGCCTTGTCCCGGTCCGCCTGGCGGGTCTGGGCCAGCAGGATCAGCGGCGCCGCGTAAGCCGCCTGGAGGCTGAAGGCCAGGTTGAGGAGGATGAAGGGGTACAGGTCGAATTGGAAGACCCCGGCCACGTTGAGGCCGATCCACAACGCCACGATAAGGGTCTGGGTGATCAGGAAGAATGGGGTGCCGAAGAACCGGGCGAAGGCCTCGGCCTTCAGGGCGAACCAATCGTCCCCGAACACCGAGTTCATGTGGAAATGCGGCAGGTGGAACCTCAAGTGGTGGTTCTTCGGGTCGATGGAGATGAAATTCTCGGCGCGGCGGTCGACTTTCTCCATGGGAGTCTCCAATCCAGGGGAGGTTTATTTTGATTCGGTTGAGGGGGCTATTATCCCAAAGTTCCCTACAACGCGTCGATCCGGCGCCCCCCAACCCCGGGTCCAATCCCGCGGATCCCCCTTAAATACCGGCCACTCCGTCCATTGAAACCGTAACAAGGAAGTTACGGGGCTTACAGGCCTTTTCGCCGCGGAACCGGATGTCCTTGTTGATGCCGGGGGACCCGGGAAAAAACCCTCCCGCGGTATCCCGGGCCATCCCCTTAACGGCCCTGGACCTTCATCAACTCCAACTTCGGCAATTTCGTTTGGCGTTCCAAATCGCGGTAGACCGCCACCCAGGCGATCATGGACACCGGCACCGTCACCAACAGACCGACGCCCAAAAACAGCAAACCCGCCAGGTTGAACGGGACCAGGGCCAGCATGAACCCCCAGACCTTGATCCGGACCCCACGGGTCATTTCCACGCTGATCGCGAGGCTGTGCCAGGTTTTGACGCGGTATTCCAGGGCGGCGATCGCCGCCATGGAGAGGGCCGCGCCCACGATCAACCCAGGTACGACCAAAAGGAGGAACCCCACAATGACGGCCAACCCCGACAAGATCGAAGCGTGGAAATACCGGCCGATCCCCCAACCCAACCCGAAGTTGGCCTTCATCGCGCGGTGGGGACCCGGCATTCTCTTGAGGGCCAAACGGGTCATCTCAACCTGGTAAACGAAACTGGTCAACCATGCCACGACGGCGATGATCGCCAAAGTGGTCGGAAGGGTCCAACCGTCGGGGGGATGATGATGGAAATACCTCAGCCAGGCGCGGGCGATCCCATAAACGAGTTGAGAGGCGGCCCAGAAGGCGCCCATCCGCAGGAAAGCCCCCCGGTTCTTGTTGAAAACCCCGAACGCCTTTCCAAAGGCGGCCCGGATGGGGAGGGTTTTGAGGCGCGGGGCCGTGGCGGACCGTTTCCCGGAATGGCGCCGGGCGGGCCGCCGACCGGACTTCCCGGCTGTTTTCAGTTTTCGTCCGACCATAGGGCACCCCCGAGAGGATCAAAGCTTCAAACCCAGTCGCCGCCGAGATGTTGAATTCCAAAAACGAAGGACTTATTTAACCACGGAGGACAAGTCCCACACGCCATTTAACTTCCAATGAATGCGGGACAGCCCCGCCCTCCATATCATGGAATCGGGGCGGTGCGGGGGGCAATGGGTTTTGGGCTTCCAGTTAAAAAGGCTTCGGGAATAAACCGGGTTTCCCGTGGCCCCCGCTTTCCCCGCGGTTCAATCGCTTCGCCTTATGAGGGCAGTGGTCGTGGACTTCCAGCGGGGTGATGAAATGATTTTTTGTACCCTGCCGTCAGGCGGCATAACCGCCTGACGACCCTAGCGAAAACGGTTTTTCGCAAGGAGAGCCGGCGGCCATGTGGGTCGTGCGAATTGCCGCGAATCCCCTGTTTTGGGGGGAATGATTCGCGCGCGAGATGCGAAAAAGTCCCTTCCGTTCGGCTTTTTCATCGTCCCGCTAGGGCGAGGAGGAGGACTCCAATTCCATCAAGGCGGGCCCGACCTTCTCCCCCACCCGGTCGGCCGCCCGGAACAGGGCGAAGGCGAACAGCCCCAAGACGAGCGCCAATATCCCGAAGCTCCAAAAATGGCGGGACTCGAACTTCCGGATGGAGCCCGCGAACCCCACCAGGGCGATCAGGGCCGCCACCGCGATGACCGCGTCCAAGCTCGCCCGCTGCCAGTAGCTCCCCCCCAGGTGCAGCCACATGCCGAACTCATCGAAGGTGAGGGCCAAGGCGACGCCGTAGGCCAGGGCCATGACCTCCGCCGACCGCCCCACCGGCCTCCGGAAAATGGCGTAACCCGCAGTGGCCGAGAGGAGGAAAATGCCGTAGTTCAAATGGTGGACGTGGGTTCCGCGCATGAAGAGGTAAAAGTTGGGGATACTTCCCGACATGATCAGGAAGACATCGATTCGGGCGAGCAGGAAGGTCACCAGGAACGCGAAGAGGCTCCGGCGGGCCAGCCGATGGGTCGTTTCACGGTGGAGGCGCGGGGTGCCCTGGTTCATTTCGACGGTCCCCCCTCAAATTTTGCCGTTAAATCATCCGACTGGGTCAGGCCGGCCCCGGCCGGTCGGGGATCCTCTCGACCATGCCCACGGCGTAATGGGGTTTCCCCGTGGGTCCCTTCACCACCGAGACCGTCAAGGCCCCCCGCACCGTACGGCCGTCCTTGTGGAGATAGCGCTTCTCCATCCGGTAGGACATGCGTTTGCCCGACAACAACTCCTGGAAGAGGGCCCGGTCCTTCTTCACGTCGTCGGGATGGGTGAACTTGTCGAAGGTCATCCGCTGGAGTTCCGCCTCGGGGTAACCCAGCATCTCCACGAGGGCCGGGTTCGCCAGGATCGCGGTGCCGTCCATGGCCAGGAGGGCCATCCCGATCCCCGCGTTGACGAAAAGCGCCTTGAACCGTTCCTCCTGCTCCCGGAGGGATTCCTCGTTGCGTTTCCGGCCCGATATGTCCGAGAGGAAGACCAAGGTCGCGTCACCGTCCGCCAGGGGGACCCGGATGGACGAAGCCTCCAATTCGAACTCCTCGCCGCCCTTGCGGAGCCCGCGGGTCTCATACTTCTCCGGGGCCCAGGCCCCGGGAACCCGTTTCTTCAGGCGCTGTTCGAGGGAGGGTCGGGCGGAAGGGGCGATATGCTCTTGGACGGACCTGCCCGTGATCCCCTCGTCGGCCGAATACCCGTAGAGGATCCGGTAGGCGGGGTTGCCGTAGATCATGATGCCGTCGCGGGAAACGCCGATGGCGACCGGGGAAAGGTCGATCAGGGCCCTGAACGCCGGGTCCTCAAGGGAAAAGATGATCGGCGAAGCGCTCAAACGGGTTTCCCCCGGAAATTGGATTTGCCTATTTTATACCCATACCGGCGGTAAGGAACCAAGTACATCCCCAAGAAACTTGGCGGAACAGGGGGGTAATCGCCCAATAAAAAAGCGGGTGGACCGGGAAGGTCCACCCGCTGAACCGGCTGGAAGCCGTTCGGCTTCCCGATGTCCCGGCTGGTTTAGTTCGTCTTGTCCTGCTTGATTTCCTTGGAGCGCTGGTCTTCCTGCTTTTCCAGGTCCTTGCGGTCCGCGGGGGTGAGCTTGCCGCCGTCGTTCTTGAGGTCGGCCTTGCGCTCGTTGTTGATGTCCTTGCCTTCTTGGTGGAGCTGCTTGGCCTCGGACTTGTCGATCGTCCCGTTCTTCTCACCTTGCTTGATGCGCTTGTGTTGGCGCTTCAGGCGGCGCTTGGGGCTCGCCCGATGGACCTTCGGGGTTCCGGCGGCCGGAGCCGTCGAACCGGCGTCCTGCGCCATCGCGAGTCCCGACACCATCAAAAACGAAGCGGCCAGCAACATCGACAAAATGCGTTTCATGCTTTCCCTCCCGGTTTTAACTCTTTCAACTACGCCCTTAGGACGGATGGGGGGGGAAAAGGTTTCAAGTGAAATACAGGCCCAATGTCAGGGAAAAAGCCGGTCTTGTCCGCCGCCCGTCGCCGACGACTTCTTCGGGTCAATCCCCGGCTCCCCGTGGTACATTCCCAGCCATGGAATCCACCCCCATCCGGAACCGCGCCCTGCTCCTGCTGGATCACCTGGGGGACCTTCGGAGCGGGATCTTCATCTCACTCGCGGCCTATTTGGCGGGGGCGGTGGTGAGTTTCATGAATTCCACCCGCATCTTTCATGTCCTGCTCAAGCCCCTCCAGGGGGTTCTTCCCAAATTCCCGGCGGTCCAGGCCCGTATGGCTTCGCTCGGCACCCTCACCCCGGGGGAGATCTTCTTCGTGGATTTGAAACTCACGGCCCTGGGCGCCCTCGTGCTGTCCTCGCCGGTTTGGCTCTGGCAGGCCTGGGTTTTCCTCGGGCCCATCCTCAAGCCCCGCGAGCGGCGCCTGTTCCTGGGGGCCTTGGTCCTGGGCGGGTTGTTCTTCGCGATGGGCGTGGCCCTGGCCTACGTTTGGCTGATCCCGCCCAGCCTGGAGATCCTGATCCGATACACCCTGAACTACTACACGATGCCCAACTGGACCGTGGACTACTACACCACCTTCGTCTCGCTCTTCCTGGCCGGCATGGGGTTCAGCTTCGAACTCCCCCTGGTCATGGGGATGTTGGGGGCCCTGGGGATCGCGGACCATTCCTTCTTCGCCAAGAAAAGGCTATGGGCCTACCTCATCCTGTTCCTGGCCGTGGGCTTCGCGCCCTTCACCAGCGACCTCACCAGCCAACTGATCTTCTTCACTCCGCTCCTGGGCCTCTACGAGTTGGGCATCCTCTTCAATTTCTTGGCCGGCCGGAATCTTCGGAAGGTTCCGGGGGGTTCCACGGCGGATAGGGGGAGCGGCCCTTCGGGGGAAAACCGGCCCGGAGGGCCGGGTTGAACCGGTCCCGATTTATTCAGGAACTGAAGCGGGATCGCAGTTGAGGACCCTGAAATAGGTGGCCTCGACCCCGCCGCCCGTGGGCCCCGGGATCCGGCCCGGTGGAACCCCACCGCCCATCCACCGACGATCCCCCTCAGTCCTTCAGGACCTTCTGGTGCATCTGGGCCGTCATGGCCTCGATGCGCTGGCTCAGGTCCTTGACCATCTCGGTCAGCTTCGTGTTCTGGTCCATGAGCACCAACAACTTCTCGGTCTCGGCCACGGCTAGGGCCTGCCTTTGGGCGCTGGCCAGGGCGAGGTCCTCCCGGTGCTTGGCGTCGGCCTCCAAGTGGGCCTTGTCGCGATCCGCCTGGCGGGTCTGGGCCAACAGGATCAGCGGCGCCGCGTAGGCCGCCTGGAGGCTGAAGGCCAGGTTGAGGAGGATGAAGGGGTACAGGTCGAACTTGAAGACCCCGGCCGCGTTCAGGCCGATCCAAAGCGCCACGATGAAGGTCTGGGTGACCAGGAAGAACGGCGTGCCGAAGAACCGGGCGAAGGCCTCGGCCTTCAGGGAGAACCAGTCGTCCCCGAAGACCGAGTTCATGTGGAAATGCGGCAGGTGGAACCGCAGGTGGTGCTGGGGATTGTCCGAAGCGGGGCTGTTCTTTTTTTCGACTGGTTTCGCCATGGTTCTCTCCTGGTGGGTTCATCCGGTGAC
>Ga0265338_10005675_pt1 | contig 16162 bp, 19 predicted proteins | sample 42126metaG_FD_193579 | JGI IMG/M metagenome (GOLD analysis project Ga0265338, IMG submission 193579) | Rhizosphere microbial communities from Carex aquatilis grown in University of Washington, Seatle, WA, United States - 4-21-26 metaG | ecosystem: Host-associated > Plants > Roots > Rhizosphere... | reverse complement strand
ACCATGCTGCGCATGGTCCCCCTCCCCCGCTGAAGCGGGTGAGGATTAATAGGTCTCCCCGACCATTTGCTCGCTCTTGGCCCAGAGGGCCTTGGCGTTGGCTGGATCGAGCGCGTAAGGGCGCACGCCGCTGCGGACCAGATCGCTGCCCTCGTAAAGTTCGGCCACGTGGCAGTCTTCGCAGAACTGCGCGCCCACTTCGTCTCCGGGTGCGACGACGCCGGCCCAGCAGCTGGTGGCGGCGCCCTGCGGGATGGTCTTCCATTCGAAGGTCGGCGCGCCCTGGCTGGCGTTCTGGGCATTGATCGAGTCAAGCATGCCCTGCAGCACGTCGGGGGTCATGTAGCGGCCGAGTTCGGTCTGAATGCCGCCCGGGTGTACCGCCGTGGCGCGCACGCCGCGGCCCTTGTGGCGGCGGTCGAACTCCACCGCGAACAGCACGTTGGCGGTCTTCGAGCGGCCATAGGCGGCGAAGGGCGTGTACTCGGTGTGCTCGAAACCCGGGTCTTCCAGGTTCACGTCGGAGAACCGGTGGCCAGACGATGACAGCGACACGAACCGGCCCCCGTCCTTGATCAGGGAGGCGATGCGGTTGACGAACACGAAGTGGCCCAGGTGGTTGGTGCCGAATTGGGTTTCGAAGCCGTCGGCGGTATGGCCGAAGGGCGTCGCCATCACCCCGGCATTGGCGATCACGATGTCGAAGGGCTTGCCGGCGGCGTTCAGCTGGTCGGCGCAGCGGCGCACGCTGGCCAGGCTGGCGAGGTCGAGTTCGATCAGCTCCAGGCCGCCGCCGTTTTTCGCGCCGGCGCGGACTCCGTCGGTGGCGCCCTTGGCCTTGGCGAGGTCGCGAGCCGCGCCCACCACCTGCGCCCCATGCGCCGCCAGCGCCCGGGCGGTTTCCACGCCCAGCCCGGCCGAAACGCCGGTTACCAGCACGCGCTGGCCGGAAAGGTCGACGTCTTCGAGGACGTCGTCGGTGGTGCTCTTGGCGCCAAAGCTCATGGGAGGTCTCCGCGAAATGGTTGACGGCGCCGCCAGGGAATACGAAAGTGGAGGCTGCCTCCGCCTATATACGGAGGGTTCCTCCGTTTATCAACCGCCCGTTTCAAGCTTTTTGTAGAGACCCGATGCCCGACGACGCCGCTCCTTCGCGCAAGCCGCGGGCCGACAGCCTCCGCAACCGCGACCTGCTGCTCGCCGCCGCCAAGACGGCGTTCACCGAGTCCGGCGCGGAGGCGCCGCTGGAGGAGATCGCCCGGCAGGCCGGCGTCGGCATCGGCACGCTCTACCGGCACTTCCCCGACCGCGCGGCCCTGATGGCCGCCGTCTACCGGCGCGAGGTGGAGCAACTGACCGCGTCCGCCGAGGCGCTGCTGGCCGAGATGCGGCCGGCGGCGGCGTTGGAAGCCTGGCTGGATCAGCTGATCGACTACATGGCTACCAAGCGCATGATCGCCGGCGCCCTGCAGGCCTCGCCGGGCGCAGGCGCCGAGGCCTATGCGGCCGGCGGCCCCGCCCTGCTCGATGCGGTGACGCGCCTCGGCCGCGCCGCCGTCGCCAGCGGCGACATCCGCGCCGACGTGACGGCGGAGGATCTCTTCCGCCTGATCGCCGGCGTCAGCTACGGCTACGACCGCCCCGACTGGGCGCCCAGCGCGCGGCGACTGATTTCGGTGATGATGGCGGGGCTGAGGGCCGATCTCTCCTCCCACGAGTAGCGCAGCGAAACGGGGGAGGAGAAGATCAGGCCGCTTCGTCCCGTTCCCCGTTCACCCGGTCCACCAGGCCCCAGGCCAAGGCTTCCTCGGCGCTCATGAAGTTGTCGCGGTCGAGGGCGTCGCGGACTTCCTCGACCGTGCGGCCACAGTGCTTGGCGTAGAGGGCGTTGATCTTCGCCTGGGTCTCCAGCGCGTCCTTGGCGTGGCGCTCGATGTCGCTGACCTTGCCCTGGAAGCCGCCGGAGCCCTGGTGGACCATGATCCGCGAATTGGGCAGCGCGATGCGCATGCCGGGCTCGCCCGCCATCAACAGGAACGAGCCCATCGAGGCGGCGAAGCCCATGCAGGTCGTCGAGACCGGGCTCTTCAGGTACTGCATGGTGTCGTAGATGGCGAAGCCCGAGGTCACCACGCCGCCGGGTGAATTGATATACATATCAATGGGTTTCTTTGGGTTTTCGCTCTCCAGAAACAGCAGCTGGGCGCAGATCAGCGCCGCCATACCGTCCTCGATCGGCCCATTGACGAAGATGATCCGCTCACGGAGCAACCGCGAGAAGATGTCGAACGCGCGCTCGCCGCGGCTCGACTCTTCCACGACCATCGGCACCAGATTCATCGTCGAATAGCTCATGCCGCCATCCTCCAGCGTGGCGCGACCGCGGTGATCGGCCGGGCGCGCGCTTTGAACGGCAGCACCGACGCGGTCTGCGGCGCGCGGTGGACGATGGTCAGGCGCGAGCCGCCGCCCTCGGCGGGATCGATCTGGAAGCTGATCAGACTCTCGCCCTCACGGGTGGGCCAGGCCAGATCCAGCCGCTCGCCGGGATCGGCGCGGCGCACCTCGACGGGACCGGTCTCGGCCTCGCCCAGCCACTCGGTGCGGATCTCGGGCTCCGAGATCGCACGCCAGACCTTGGCTGGCGGCGCGTCGAGCTCGCACTCGAACACGAGGGCGTCGTCGATATCGGGGGCGGCGTCGCTCATTCGTCCATCCTCTTCAAGACGTCCTTCAGGCGCTCGATGCGTTCGGGCCAGAAGCCGCGGTAGCGCTCCAGCCAGCCCAGCAGTGGGTCCAGCCCCTCGGGCTCGATGCGGTAGTAGACGTTGCGTCCCTCGCGCCGCTCGCCCACCAGCCCGGCGCTCTTCAGCGTCGCCAGATGCTGCGACACGGCCGGCTGCGAGATGTCGAACCCCGCCTTCAGCGCCGAGACACTCAGCTCGCCGCCGCTGAGCCGCTCATAGACGGCCCGCCGTGTCGGATCGCCCAGGGCGCGGAAGATGTCGGCCTCGACCATGGCCGAATGATAAGCAGACACTTATGGGATTCGCAAGCGCTTCCTTCTCCCCACCGAGGGAGAAGGGTCTGGTTCTTCAAGCCATCGCCAGGTTCGCCGGGGCGTACTTTTCGCGCATGGTCACCAGTTCCTCGGCGGCGGTGGGGTGGACGGCGCAGGTCTGGTCCCACTGGGTTTTGGTGACGCCCATCTTGATGGCGATGGCGGCCATCTGGATCATTTCCGGCGCGTCCGGCCCGACGATGTGACAGCCGAGCAGCCGGTCCGTGCCGGGATCCACCACCAGCTTCATCAGCATGCGGTCCTCGCCGCCGTAGAAGGTCGACTTCATGGGGCGGAACACCGAGCGGTAGATGTCGACCTTGCCGTGCTTGTGCCGGGCGTCGGCCTCGGAGAGCCCCACCGCGCCGATCGGCGGCTGCGAGAACACGGCGCTGGCCACCATCTCGTGGTCGAAGCTCATCGGCCGGCCGTAGAACTCGGTCTCGGCGAAGGCCGCGCCCTCGCGGATTGCCACCGGGGTCAGGTTGATGCGGTCGGTGACGTCGCCCACGGCCCAGATGTTGTCGATGTTGGTCTTCGAGTAGTCGTCGACGATCACCGCGCCCTTCTCGTTCAGCGCCACGCCCGCGGCCTCCAGGCCGAGCCCGGCCGTGTAAGGATCGCGGCCAGTGGCGTACATCACCACCTCGGTTTCGTGCTCGTGGCCGCTGGCCAGCGAGCTCTTTATCCCGCCGGCGCTCTTCTCGAGCTTCAGATGCTCGCAGCCGAGGATGACGGTGATGCCGCGCCGGCCCAGCTCGGTCTCCAGGTGGCTGCGCACGTCGTTGTCGAAGCCGCGCAGAATGTTGGCGCCGCGGTACATCAGGGTTGTCTCGACGCCGAGGCCGTTGAAAATCCCAGCGAATTCCACCGCGATATAGCCGCCGCCGACGATCATGATGCTCTTGGGTAGCGTCGGCAGATGGAAGGCCTCGTTGGACGAGATGGCCAACTCGATGCCGGGGATCTTCGGCATCACCGGCCGCGCGCCGGTGGCGATCAGCACCTTGTCGGCCGAGTAGGTGCGCTCGCGATCGTGCAGCGCCACCGTGTGGGCGTCGCGCAGCTCGGCGCGGGCGTGCACCACATCGGCGCCGGCGTTCTGCAGGTTGGTGACGTAGATGCCCGACAGCCGGGCGATCTCGATGTCCTTGGCGGCGATGAAGGTCGGCCAGTCGAAGGTGGCGCCCGACTTCGACCAGCCATAGCCCTCGGCGGTCTTGAAGTGGGTGGCGAACTCGCTGGCGTAGACCATGAACTTCTTGGGCACGCAGCCGCGGATCACGCAGGTGCCGCCCACCCGGTGCTCCTCGGCGATGGCCACCTTGGCGCCCGACATCGCCGCCAGCCGCGCGGCGCGCACGCCGCCCGATCCCGCGCCGATGACGAAGAGGTCGTAGTCGTACTTGGCCATAGGTCCTCCGGCGCTGAGCCTGCCGGTCAAATGGCCCGGATGACCGCCGCTGCCAAGCTGAGCAAGCGCGGAGATTGTCTGGGAAGTCGCGGAGTTTGGCTGCCGGGGCCGTCCAGGTTCACCGCGTCAGCGTCACCACGCCTTCGTCGGTGGCCAGCAACGCGCGTTCGGCGAGGCCAAGGAAGAGGCCGTGGTCGACCACGCCGGTGATGCTCTTCAGCGCCGCTTCCACGCCGACCGGATCGAGGATGGCGCCGCAGGGCGCGTCGTAGATGTAGTTGCCGTTGTCGGTGACCAGGGGCGCGTCGCCGGCCAGGCGCAGGCGAGGCGTCGCGGCCACCCCGCAGTCGGCGAGGCCGCCCACGATCCGGCGCAGGGTCGTTGCGTGGCCGAAGCGCACCACCTCGATCGGCAGCGGAAACCGGCCCAGCATCGCCACCCGCTTGGAGGCGTCGGCGATGACCACGCAGCGGCGCGAGGCCTCCCACACCAGCTTTTCGCGCAGCAGCGCCGCGCCGCCGCCCTTGATCAGCGCCAGGTCGGGCCCGATCTCGTCGGCGCCGTCGACGGTGAGGTCGATGTGGCCGACCTGGTCGAGGTCTGTGATCGTGAGCCCCACGGAGCGGGCCAGCGTGGCGGTCGCCTCCGAGGTGGCGACGAAGGTGCGGTTGGCGAGACCCGCCGCCGCGAGATGGGCTGGCAAGGCGCGAACGAAGTGCGCCGCCGTGGTGCCGGTGCCGAGGCCGATGACGAAGGTGGCCGCGTCCACCAGCTGCACGGCGGCTTGCCCGGCCGCCTCCTTCTGTGCATCGGGGCTCACTGGCCGGCCTTTTCACGCAGCTTGCGCGCCCGGAACTCCGCCGCTCGGCCAGGCTTTTCCACCTGCTCGCCGCGAGCTATCGCGAGGGCGTCGGGCGAGACGGCCTTGGTGATTACCGAGCCAGCCCCGACGCTGGCCCCAGCGCCCACGCTCACCGGCGCCACCAGCGCCGCGTTCGAACCGATGAAGGCGCCTTCGCCGATGTGGGTCTCGTATTTGTCGAAGCCGTCGTAGTTGCAGAAGATGGTTCCGGCGCCGATGTTGGCGCCCGCGCCCACCGTGCCGTCGCCCAGATAGGCCAGGTGGTTGGCCTTGGCGCCCTTGCCCACCTTGACCTTCTTCACCTCGACGAAATTGCCGATGTGGGCGTCCTCGCCGATGTCGGCGCCGGGGCGCAGCCGCGCGAACGGGCCGACGATAGCCCCGGCGCGCACCACCGCGCCCTCCAGATGGCTGAAGCCGCGGATCACCGCCCCCGCTTCGATCGTCACGCCGGGCGCGATGATCACGTTCGGCTCGACGAGCACCCCGCCGGCGATCCGCGTGTCCCAGGAGACGAACACCGTCTCAGGCGCGGTCAGCGTCACGCCGCCGTCCATCAGCTCGACGCGGCGGCGGCGCTGGAAGGCGGCCTCGGCGATGGCCAGCTCGGCCTGGCTGTTGACGCCCTGGAACACCTCTTCCTTGGCAAAGGCGGCGCGCACCTGCTTGCCGGCCTTGGCGGCTACGCCCACCATGTCGGTCAGGTAGTATTCGCCCTTGGCGTTGGCGTTGCCCACCTGGGCCAACAGCTCAAACAGCAGCGACGAATGCGCGGCCAGGACCCCGGAATTGCAGGCGCTCACCGCTCGCTCCTCGGGCGTCGCCTCGCGCTCCTCGACGATGCGCAGCAGCCGCTCGCCCTGCACGATCAACCGGCCGTAACCCAACGGGTTGGTGGCGTGGAAGCCGAGCACCGCGACGTCCGCGCCCGCATCGCGCAGGTCGAACAATGGCGCGACCGCCTCGGGCGTCAGCAGCGCGCTGTCGGCCAGCGTCACCACCACTTCGCCGTCAAAATCCGCCAGCGCCGCCTTGGCCGCCAGCACCGCATGCCCGGTGCCCAGCGGCGGGTCCTGGATGGCGATGGCGTGCTCGCCCAGCCGCGAAGCGACGTGCGCCCGCACCTCCGGGGCGCCAGCGCTCAGCACCACCACGATGCGCTGGCACCGCAGGCCCTCGGCCACGTCGATGGCGTGGTCGATCAGCGCCCGGCCGCCCAGCTTGTGCAACACCTTCGGCGTCGGCGATTTCATGCGGGTGCCCTGGCCGGCGGCCAGGATCACGGCGGCTCGGGGGCTCATGGCGTGACCTCCCAGCGGAATCGGGCGCTTGTCATGCCTCCGGCTTTAGCCGAAACCGCCCCGCCTTTCGACCGGAGAACCCCGTGCCCCCGCCCCCCAGTTCCCTGGCCGGCGCCGTCGTCGCCCTCGACCTCGACGGCACCCTGGTCGACACCGCGCCGGACCTGATCGGGGTGCTGAACCAGATCCTCGCCGAGCACGGCCATCACGGCCTGCCGATCGAGGCGGCGCGGGTGGTGGTCGGCTTCGGCGCCCGGGCGATGCTGGAGCGGGGCTTCGCGGCCTTCGGAGAGACCCTGGAGCCGGCGCGGATGGACGCGCTCTTCGCCCACTTCCTCGACCTCTATGTCCCGCGCATCGCCATGGCGAGCCGGCCGTTTCCCGGCGTGCCGGAGGCGCTGGACGAGCTAATCGCCGCCGGCGCGCGCCTGGTGGTCTGCACCAACAAGCGCACCGACATGTCGCTGGCGCTGCTGGATGCGCTGGGCCTCACGCGCCGCTTCGCCGCCATCGTCGGCCCTGACAAAGCCGGCTTCGCCAAGCCCGACCCGCGCCACCTCGTCGCCGCCGTCGAGGCCGCGGGCGGGAAGCCCGAGCGCGCGATCATGGTCGGAGACTCCCGGCCCGACATCGGCGCGGCCCTGGCCGCCGGCGTGCCGTCGGTGGCGGTCAGCTTCGGCTATTCCGACATCCCGGCCGCTGATCTGGGCGCCGATCTGCTCATCGACCATTTCAGCGAACTGCCCGCGGCCGCGCGCCGCTTGCTCCAGCCCCGCTCCCCCGCTATTAGCCCCCACCTTCCGGCGGACGCGTAGCTCAGCGGGAGAGCACTCGCTTCACACGCGAGGGGTCGTAGGTTCAATCCCTACCGCGTCCACCACCCAGTCGACCGCTAACTCCCCAGCGGCGGACTGGCCCCAGAAATCTCCGTGATAACCGCGCCTTACGCAGGCATTGAGACTTGGAGACGCTCGCCGGAGACGGTTCCCAGGCCACGACTGGGCGCGAATATCGCCCGTTTCTCCGGCCGAACCCATCCATGTCCACTCAGGCTCGCATTCCCTGCTAGCTGGGAAAACATCTGGGAAAGGCGGTTTCTCCGCCCCATTTCCTCGGTCATAGGCGTGGAGGAAATGCGTATTTTCTTCGGCGATATCAGGCTGTTGCTCACACGAGGCGGCACGGATCTCGTGCACTCCGAACAGGGAACCCCGAAGCTCGAACAGGGAATGATGCGGCCGGAACAGGGACGGCTAGCCGACGCTGGCCCTGCGGAAACTCGCAAATCGCTCGCGCTGGTCGGCCCAAGCGCGCGGCAATGGCGTGACCGTCAGCGCCTGGAGGGACATGGCGCGAGGCTGGCGTCCCTCCAGGATCTGATCGACGAGGTCCGGCGCCAGGTAGGCCATCGGCAACATGCGGGCGGTGTGCCTGGGACAAAGGCCCTCCGCTCGGGCGAGGTCCCTGGTGGTGGCGACCGCGCCGGACTCAAGTTGTCGTCTCCACTCGCGCGTCAGGCAGACGGCCCTGACGAGCGCGCGGTCCGGCGCGCTGGTGCGGATCTCCCGCTGGTCGGCGGGCACAACCAGCGTTGCGCTCTGGCGCTGCTTCAGACAAATCGGGATCTGAACGCGCACCATGTCGTTCCCATCCTCCTCGCCGGCTGAGGCGCCAACGCGGCAGGCCTCGGGCCTGAGCTCAAGATCGATCCGAGCCGCGCCCACCGTGACCTTGCACAGCGCCGCGCGCACCCGCGCTTCGACCACCTGACCCGCCTGCCAGCTCGGACGCAGGAGCGGCTCGGCCCGATCCATCACCGCCGCGTCCAGGGTCCCGGCTCCGATGCGCGGCAACGACCCAGCCTCGCGGTCATCGCCATGAACCCGCGCGGCGGTGACATAGTAGTGATACCGCCGCTCCCCGCGCGTGGTGTGGATCGGCTGCATGGCGTTGCCGAGGTCATCGAAGAGAAGGCCCTTCAGCAACGCGCCCTCCCCCGCCTTCGGTGTGGTCGGCGCGCCAGGCGCGTTCTTCGCTAGCAGCGCGTGCGCGGCTGCCCAGGTCGTTTCGTCGATGATCGGCGGGTGAGAACCCCAGTGGAGCAGCTCGCCATGACGGATCGCGCCTCGGTAGACGGGGTTGGTGAGCAGATAGTAGACCGCGCCTCGGGTGAGCGAGGCGCCGCCCAGTTGCTGACCCGCCTTGCCGATCCAGGCCTTCGAGGTGACGCCCATCGCGGCCAGTTCGCGTGTCAGCCGTACGACCGAGCCGAGCTGGAGGTAGCGTTCGAAGATCAGCCTGACCTTCCGCGCCTCCTCTTCATTGATCTGCAGTCGGTGATCAACACCGTCGTAGCCCAGTGGCGGGCGCCCACCCATCCACATCCCCTTCGCCTTCGAGGCTGCGATCTTGTCGCGGATGCGCTCGCCGGTGACCTCGCGCTCGAACTGGGCAAAGGAAAGCAGCATGTTGAGGGTCAGGCGCCCCATGCTGCTGGTGGTGTTGAAGGCCTGGGTGACCGAGACAAACGAGACGGTGCGGGCATCGAACCGGTCGACGATCTTGGAGAAGTCGGAGAGCGACCGGGTGAGGCGGTCGACCTTGTAGACGACGACAATGTCGATCAGGCCCCGATCGACGTCCGCCATGAGCTGCTTCATCGCCGGGCGGTCCATGTTGCCGCCCGAAAATCCGCCGTCGTCGTACACCGTCGCCAGCGCCTTCCAGCCCTCGCCAGCCTGAGAGAGCACATAGGCCTCACAAGCCTCGCGCTGGGCGTGGAGGCTGTTGAAACCCTGCTCCAGCCCCTCCTCCGAGGACTTGCGCGTGTAGATCGCGCAACGCAGGACGCTCATGACCCTGCGCCTGGCTTGTCCTTCAAGCCGAAGAACAAGGGGCCGCTGCGCTTGGCGCCGGTAATGTGCTGAGCGACCTCGGAGAGCGAGGTGAACCGCTGGCCCTGGTAGCCGAAGCCGTCCTCCAGAACCGAGACCTCGTGGCGCACGCCGCCCCATTCGCGGATGAGCGAGCATCCTGGCGTCAGCTTGGGGCCGGGGACAGGTCGGTAAGACCGGTCGGCGGCGAAGCGGCGCCCGAGTTCGGCGATCCGGCGTCGTGTCGGCGCCGGCAGGTCACCCGAGGCCTCGGCCTGCAGCCGGTACGTCGCCGCGTAGGCCAGCAACTCCCGAGAGCGCAGCTTGGGCGGCGCGCCCCAGCGGCGGCCCCATTCGGTGCGAAGACCTTGGAGGTCCAGGCGCTCCAGCGCCTGGACCTCCTCGGCCAGATCCGCCGGCGTCACGCAGGCGCTCCTTCCACGATCCGGTAGATGCGCGCGCCGTCCAGCTTCTCCGAGACGATATTGAGCCCCAGCTTCTTCTTGAGGGCGCCGGACATGGCGCCGCGCACCGAGTGGTTCTGCCAGCCGGTGGCGGCGGCCATCGCCTCCACCGTGGCGCCGCCCGCGTCCTGCAGCAAAGCGACCATGACGCCGAGCTTGCCCTTGGGCGTCGCCGAACGGGCGACCTCCGCAGGCGGCGGGGCGCGGGGCTTGGTCTTCGCCGCGCGATTGGACTTGGTTTTGGCGGTGGTGGGCGCGGGCGTGGTCGCGTCCGCGGCGGTCGGGGCGGCTTCGTGGTGGGGTTGGGTGAGATCGGTCATTGTCGTCCTCGTCTGTGGCGGCGCCGCACCTTGCGACCCCTACCGAGACGAGCCCGCGGGCAGCGGGCGAGGACGCACCCACCAAGGCTTGGCCCAAGGGTGAAGTCCAGCGGAACCGACGCGGCGACGCGGCCACTCGCGCCTTGGTCATCAGCTTGCCGAGGCGCATGGTGGCCCGGGGCAAGAACGGCTGGGAGTAAATGCGCGAATGCTTCGAGGTCGACTTCGCCGGACCGCAGCCGTTTGAGATTCCGGCGCTGGTGCTGGCGGCGATCGCTTGGCCCGGCGCCCAGGAAGCGCGCCAGCGCCTCAGCCTCTTCACCTCGCTCTGCGTCTGGCTGATCCAGGCCCGCGCCGACGCCGACCCCGCCTGGGCGATGCAGCCGCAGCCGATCAAGCCGATCTACCTGACCTGGCCGGCGGCCCAGCGAGCGAAGGACCTGCGCACCTTCCAACGACGCATCCGCGATCGGCTCACCGCGGGCCATCTGGCGGTGGCGTTCCTGCAGGAGGCCGAGAGCGGCGACCTGCCTCGGTTGCCGCCCGGCGCGTTGCGCCTCTCGCTGAACCAACTGACCAAGACAGTGACGGACGACCTCGGCATCGAGGATCCGGAGAACGTGGAGGCGCGCATCTGGCGCCCGAGCCTGCCGGTGATCCACCTCTGCGCGGCCTGGGCGGCGTCCGTGCAGGAGGCGCAACGTGAGCAGGGCCGCACGCCAACGATTGTCGATCTCGACACCGATCCGACCTTCCTCCGGCTGGTGCTCGCGCGCGCGGTGTTGAACGTGCCGCTCCTGGCCAAGAGCCGGCTGAAGATCGCGCCGGAGCGGCTCATACGGTTCAGCTTCGGCGAGGTGGGGTCATAAATCGGCGCGTTTCGTGAACTCGAGGGCAGTTTGGAAAGGGCCCACAAATGGGATTCCACAAAGGTTCCCTGATGCTCCCCTCCCCTACGCTGCCCGCTTCATCCGCCCGCCCCCTGGCCATCGAGTACGTGCCCCTGGCGAGCCTCACCCTCGACCCCGAGAACGCGCGCCTGCACAAGCCGGCGCAGATCAAGCAGATTGCTCGCTCCATCGAGGCCTTCCAGTTCAACGTCCCGGTGCTGGTCGACCAAGACGGCAAGGTCCTCGCCGGCCATGGCCGGGTGCTCGCGCTGCAGCTCCTCGGCCGCACCGAGGTTCCGGTCATCCGCCTGCAGCACCTGACGCCCGAGCAGGCGCGCGCCTTCGCCATCGCCGACAACCGCCTCACCGAAAACTCCACCTGGGACGAGGTGCTGCTGGGCCAGCACTTCAAGCTGCTGGCGGGCCTGGATCTCTCCTTCGACCTGGAGACCACCGGCTTCTCGATGGGCGAGATCGACCTGAAGATCGAAGCAATGGATCTCGCCGGCGCGGAGGCGCCCGAGGAAGAGGAGGAGCCGCCGCCTTCCTCAGGACCCGCCGTCGCCAAGCCCGGCGACCTCTGGGTGCTGGGGGGCCACAAGCTGCTCTGCGGCGACGCGCTGACGGCGACTTCCTACGAGGCGCTGATGGGGTCCGACCTGGCGGCGATGGTGATCACCGACCCGCCCTACAACGTCGCCATCGACGGCAACGTCAGCAACCTCATGGGTGGCAAGGCCGAGCGCAAACACCGCGAGTTCGCCCACGCCAGCGGCGAGATGACCGAGGCGGAGTTCACGGAGTTCCTGGCCACCGCCTGCCAGCGGATGGCCGGGGTCAGCGCCGATAGATCCTTGCACTACATCTTCATGGACTGGCGCCACGCCCAATGCCTGCTGGCGGCGGGGAAGGTCGCCTACGACGAGCTGATCAATCTCTGCGTCTGGACCAAGCCCAGCGGCGGCATGGGCGGGCTCTATCGCTCGGCGCACGAACTGGTGCTGGTGTTCAAGCACGGCAAGGGCCCGCACCGGAACAACGTCCAGCTCGGCAAGTTCGGCCGCGACCGCACCAACGTCTGGGCCTATCCGGGCGCCGCGGCGATGCGCCATGGCGAGGAAGCCGATCTCACCGCCCAGCACCCGACGCCGAAGCCCGTGGCGCTGATCTCCGACGCCATCCTCGACGCCACCCAGCGCGTCGATGTGGTGCTGGACCCGTTCCTGGGCTCGGGCTCGACCCTGATCGCCGCCGAGAAGGTAGGACGGGTCTGCCGCGGCATGGAGCTCGACCCGCTCTACGTCGATCTCGCCATCCGCCGCTGGCGACGGCTCACCGGCGCCGAGGCGGTGCTGGCCAGCAGCGGCGAGAGCTTCGGCGATCTCGAAGCGGCCGCCGACCTGGCGCTCGCCGCATGAGCGCCGCACCCGCCTACGAGGTCGGCTATGGCCGTCCGCCGGAGGCCAGCCGCTTCCAGAAGGGTCGCTCGGGCAACCCCAGCGGCCGCCCCAGGGGCTCGCGCAACATCTCCGCCGTTATCTCTGCCGCACTCTCGGAGCGGGTGACCATCGTCGAGAACGGCCGGCGGCGCACCATCACCAAGCTGGAAGCCGCCGCCAAGCAGATGGCCAACAAGGCCGCCAGCGGCGATCCGCGCGCCGCCAAGCTGATCATCGAGCTGCTGCACCAGTCCGAGAGCCGCGACGAGGCCCGGGCCGGCTCTGGGACGCTCACCGCCGAGGCGCGTCTCGCCTCCGACATGGCCGTGCTGAGCGCGATCCGCGAGCAGGCGCTGCGCGTGATGCCCGTGGTGGGCGCCAGTGAGTAGCGCCGCCTGGGAGCTGGAGCTGCCGGCGGGCTCCGTCGATGTGGTGCTGCGCCATGATATGGCCAGCTTCATCCGCGCCGTCTTCGCCGAGGTCGCGCCAGGCACGGCGCTGGTCTGGAACGACTACCTCGCCCTCATCGCCTCGCGGCTGGCCGATGTGGTCTCGGGCAAGACCCGCAACCTCGTCATCACCATGCCGCCCAGGCATCTGAAATCGATCTGCGTCTCGGTGGCGCTGCCCGCGTTCTTCCTGGGTCACTATCCCTCGGCCGATGTGATGGTGGTGAGCTACGGCCAGGAGCTGGCCAAGAAGTTCGCCGAGGACACCCGCCGGGTGATGGCCAGCGAAGTCTATCGGCGCATCTTCGAGACGCGCCTGGCCTCCGCCCGCCAGCCGATCCACGCGCTTCGCACCACCGGCGGCGGCGTGCGGCGCGCCACCTCTATCGACGGGGCCGCCACCGGCGTCGGCGCGGACTTGCTGATCTTCGATGATCCCCAGAAGCCCGGCGAGAGCCTCTCGGAGTCGATCCGGGGCGCCACCAACACCGCCTATGAGACCACCTTCCTCAGTCGCCGCAACGATCCGGCCACCTGTCGGACCGTCATCGTCATGCAGCGCCTGCACGAGGATGACTTCGTCGGCCACGTGCTGGGTCTGGGCGGCGACTGGGAGGTGCTGAACCTGCCCGCCATCGCCGAGGCGGACGAAGCGTATGGCTACGAGACCTTCCTCGGCCCCCACCTCTACCAGCGCCCCGAGGGCGAGGCGCTGCATCCGGACCGGGTCGGGCTGGATGAGTTGGCCTCGATGCGCTTGCGCATGGGCGAGGCGGCCTGGGCCAGCCAGTACATGCAGCGCCCAGCGCCGGCGGGCGGCGGGCTGGTCAACACCGCCTGGTTCAAGCGCTACGTTGATGCTGACCTGCCTGAGTTCGACCGCATCGTGCAGTCGTGGGACACCGCCAACAACACCGCCGAGTGGAACGACTACTCGGCCTGCACCACCTGGGGCGTGGCGGCGGACCGGCGCGTCTTCCTGCTCGATGTCTTCCGCAAGCGCATGCAATACCCCGAGCTGAAGCGCGCGATCCTGGAGCAGGCGGCGATGCGCGCGCCCGCGCTGATCCTGATCGAGGACAAGGCCTCTGGCACCCAGGCGATCCAGGAGCTGAAGCGCCTGGGGATCTGGCAGATCCAGGCCTGCAAGCCCACCACCGACAAGGAGATGCGCATGGCGACGCGCGCGGCCATGATCGAGGCGGGCTTCGTCTACATCCCGCGCGAAGCGCACTGGCTGGCGGAGTACCTGCACGAACTCAGCGTCTTCCCGAATGGCAAATACGACGACCAGGTCGACTCGACCTCGCAGGCGCTGGAACAGATCCTCAATCCCGCCCTGAAGGGCTGGGCGTTCCTGGAGATCGCCCGCGCGATCAACGCGGGCGCCGCCATCGCCCCGGCGCCAGCGCCGACGCCGCAGCCACGTGATCCGTTCCCGCTGAACCCGCCCCAATGGGCGATCGGATGCATGGAGTGGCGGGCCGAGCAGGACGCGATCAAGGCGGCCGCTGACGCCGCGGCTGGCGTCCTGCCGTACACCACGCCGCCTGCTCCTACCGACCTCGGCCCGCAGCAGGATGGGTCAGCATCCGCGGCGGCAACGTTCATGGTCGGAAGACCGGGCATCGCGGCTCGGGCTGTCGCTGACGCCATCAGGGCGTAGTGATCGGACAGGCGGCTACCGGTAGAAGCCGCCGTCGACCTGGCGCCGGGAAGCGGACGCTCGGCGGGTTCCAACCTGCGGCTATCTCCGACCCTAAGGGGAACGGCGCCGGGTCGCTGTTCAGGCGCTCGATCTGGGGATCGGCATCGATTTTATCGAACCCTTGATGTCCGCCCGGACCGACCGGATCGGCCTTAGTGGTTGGACCATCGTCTTGGTGGTCCACGACCTCCCCGAGACGAAAGCCACAAGCACCATGTCCGACGACGACCAGAAGCCCAAGGAAATCCACTTCACGGTGGACAACGAGACGTTCACCACCATCGAGCGTGAACTGAAGCCGAACTACATCATCACCGAGTACGCCAAGCGGGACCCCACATTCTCAACGATGCTGCGAACCAGACAGTCCTCTTCACTCAGCTCCAAGATGATGGCCGGGATCTGCGTCTGGCCCAGCGCCTGAAACGCCTCGATACGTCCCTCCCCGCAGATCAGGTCGTAGCGGGTTTCGCCATTGGCGGCCTTGCGCCGGCTGACCGTGATAGGACGCTTGAGCCCGACGGCTTCGACGCTTTCGATGATCTCTCGATGGACGCGTCGGCTGCGGCCTCGGGGATTGAGCAGCGCGATCTTGTCGATCGGAATCAGCTCGATGAGGATTTCTGGCTCGTCCATCACGCTGCCTCCGCGAAGGGGATGCGAACGGTCAGGCCGAACAGCTCGCTGAGGTCGTCAAAACGGTAGGCGTCGAGGGAGAGGCCGTTCTCCTCGGTGAGGCGCAGACGACCGCCGACGAGATCGATCGACGGGAAGAGGTAGTAGTCGAGGGCGCGCTTATTAGAGGCGTCCATGCGCACCGCGATGGTGATGTCCGGCGCAAGACCACCTGCAATCCGGCGCGCCGGCAGAGGTACTCGTAGAAGGCTGCCTCGTCAGAATCCTGAAACCGGCCCCACCGGCTAACGTCGTAGACGAGCAGCACCTGGAAATCGGTGTTGTGCTCCTCGACATCGCTGATCAGCTGCTGGAGGCCGCCCCGCCCGCCGATGCTCAGGCCGCTCTTCCCCTCGTCGGCGTAGGTGCGGACGATCTCCATGCCGTGCGCGTCAGCGTATTGCTGGATCGCCTCAGCCTGGTTCTCGGTCGAGTAGCGCTGGTGATCGGTCGACATGCGCACGTACTGAGCGGCGCGAACCAGAGCTGGTGGCTCGGGTGGTGCTTTTGCGTCGATGTCGCTCGCATCCGCCACTTGGCAGATCCTCCACAACATAGATGCCCCGCAGGCCTGGCGGCTCGGGATAGGCTGCAAGCATAGTAAAAGCCGTAGCACTCCATGTCTACACCAGTGACATCTTCGTTTAAGCCTTTAATACTGTCGCGAACGTCTGTATCGGCGATCACGGCTAAGCCGGATGCAAAC
>Ga0265338_10005674_pt1 | contig 16170 bp, 10 predicted proteins | sample 42126metaG_FD_193579 | JGI IMG/M metagenome (GOLD analysis project Ga0265338, IMG submission 193579) | Rhizosphere microbial communities from Carex aquatilis grown in University of Washington, Seatle, WA, United States - 4-21-26 metaG | ecosystem: Host-associated > Plants > Roots > Rhizosphere... | reverse complement strand
CCGCCGCCGCGCGCCGACGGCGTCGTGGCGGAATCGACAACAGCCCCGGCGGCGTCTGTCGGACCGTCGGTCCCGTCCGTTCCTGCGGCAAGGAAGGTGATGCCGGGTTTGTCGGCAAGCTGAATGTCCGCGGCGAGCGCCAGATGCTGGTTTCGCCCGCCCTGCCCTGCCCCCGTGACTTGGAGGGTCGTCTCGCCGCCAAAGATGAGGCACGTGCTCGCGGACGCCCGCCAAGCGGCCTCCAGGATCTGGCGCACCGCCGCCGCGCTGTCGCCGGATAGAGACGCCGTGACGACCTGCGCGCTGAATCCAAGCGACGCGGCCTTCTTTCGACACGCTTCGAGGGCGATAACGTTGTTGCCAATGATTCCATTTTGGACGTTCTCAAACAAAGCGTCGCCGGGCTTGGGCGTTTCGGCGCGCCACCCCGCCGCCCCCTCCCGGAGGCGCCGCAGAAGCGACTGTGGCGCTTCTTCTTGGAGTCCGTACTTCTCGATGACCGCGAGCGCGTCGTTAAAAGTGGAAGCATCCGGCACGGTCGGCCCCGAGGCAATGACGTCGAGCGGATCGCCGATGACGTCGGACAATATGAGGCTCAGGACGCGCGCGGGTTGGGCCGCGCGCGCAAGCTGCCCGCCTTTGATCTCGGAGAGATGCTTTCGGACAGCGTTGATCTCGCTAATGTCGGCGCCAGAGCGCACGAGCAATCGATTCATCTGCGCGACGTCTTCCGGCGACGAGCCTTCCGGGCAATCCGCCAGCAGCGCCGAACCGCCGCCCGACAGCAGGCACAGCACAAGATCGCGTTCGCCGGCGCGTTGGGCCAATTGCAACACCTCGGCGGCGCCGGCAAAACCGTTGGCGTCCGGCGTCGGATGGCCAGCCTCGGTGATCTTGATTCGTTCGAGCGGGCAGGCGTGGCCATACTTGACAACAACCCAACCCGCCGTTATCCGTTCGCCAAATTCAGCTTCGACTTCCTTCGCCATGATGGCCGAGGACTTTCCGGCGCCAATGACGTAGAGGTTCGATTCGGGCGCCAACCGCAAGCGGAGCCTGTCCAGCGCCAGGCGCACGAGGCGATCCGGCGCCACGGCGGCGACTCCCGCCCGAAATATCTCCTCCGCTGCGCGACGCGCGTTCATAGCGCAAAATGGCCCGCCACCCACACAAAAGCAAACACGACCAATCCCATCACCGCCGTGGCGGTGGAGTAAACGCGCAGAGTGACGTTCGCCTCGATTTCCGCGAAATTGGCGACCACCCAAAAGTAGGAATCGTTGGCGTGCGAGATCACCATAGAACCCGCTCCCATTGCAAGCGTCGCAAAAATCCGGCCGCGCTCGGAATCCAGGCCCAGCGCCGGCAGCATCGGCGCCATGAATGACGCTGCGGTGATAATCGCGACAGTCGACGAGCCTTGCGCGGTTTTCATGATTGCCGCGACCAAAAAAGGCGCGATCAGTCCAAGTCCTATCCCGGCCAGGTGTCTTCCCGCAGCTTCTGCCACGCCAGTTTGTTTGATCACTTCGCCAAACATCCCGCCGGCTGCGGTGACAATCAGGATCGGACCGGACTTCTCGATGGCCTCGCTGAACATCGCGTTCAAAGCCGCAACGCTTCTGGTCTTGACCAGCGCCAAAGCCACCAGCGCGCCCACCGCCAGCGCGACAGTCGGCTCGCCGGGAAAATAGAGCGCCGCGCGCAACAGCGAAGCCGGATCTGGATTCGCCAATTCGTTGATGGATTTTGCGGTGATCAGGGCCAGGGGAATGACGATCGGCAGCAACGCCAGACGCGGCGAAGGCAGCGGCGCGGCGGGCGCCTGAATGTGAGCCTCCGATGCGGGCGCATAGTTCCTATTCTTGACCATCCACTTGCTCCAGAAAAACGCCGCCACGGCCCCAGGAATCGCGAACACCCCCCCGAGCAGGATGAGTTGCCCCACCCCGGCTTTCATGATGCCCGCCGCGGCCAGGGGCCCAGGGTGAGTCGGAATCAGGCAATGCACGGCGTAAAGCGAGCAGCCCAGCACGCTGGCAATCCACGGCATCGGAATCCTGGATTTGGCGCTGAAGCTTTTGGAGAGTCCGCTGAAAATGATGTACGCGGAATTGCAAAAAATGGGCATGCCGCAAATAAATCCCGTGACGCCCAGCGCGGCGGCGGCCCGGGCAGGGCCGGTCTTTGACAACACGAAATTGGCGATCGCCAGAGAGCCGCCCGTTTTGTCAAGCACGACGCCGATCATCGCCCCAAGAATAATCATGAACCCGATGGACGCCATCGTTCCGCCAAACCCATCCTTGATCACGGGGATCACCTTGTCCCGCGGCAACACCGCCAGCGCCAGCGCCAGGGCCACGACGAACATCGACACAAACGCGTTTAGCTTAAAACGCGATGTCAATAAAATGATGGCGGCTATGCTGGCCGCAACCAGCGACGCCGAGTAGGCAACGCTCATGAGAGACTCGCCGCCATACTGGCAGGGCGCCGCGCCACGCGCAAGTCCGCGCCGGTCTTACGCGGCGACGGCGGCGGACGCTTTTCGCATGGCCGTCTCCCAGATGGCAACGAAGCTCGGCAAGGTCAGGCGCAGCGTTTCCATTTTCTCGTGAAGCCGATAGGCAAGCCCGTTGGCGCCGACCGCGATGAGCCGGCGATACCACTTGAGGGCTTCTAGGCTGACGGCCTGCTCCTGGTCGGCGGCCACTCCAGTCTGGCAGTCTTCGCCCAGCGCTTCGCACAACGCCGCCGCAGCGGCGCGGCGCGGGTGCTTGGGCAGGCGCGCGTCGCGCCAAAACAGCAGGGCCTGATCCGCGCGCTGCGCAAGGAACAGCGCCTCCGCGCGCAAAAGGATGATGGACGGTTGATCGGGAAATTGTTTGACAGCCGCCTCCGTCCAATCGCACGCAAACTCGATGAACTCCCGCTTGCCCAGCGCCAATTCCGCGCCGAATTGCCAGGCTGCGAGGTCGGCTGAATTTTCCACCGTCAGCTCATTGAGCGTCTTCAGCGCGTCAATGGCGTTGCCTGTGTCAGCGAGAAATCGAGCGAAGTTGAAGCGCGATGCGCGCGCCCTCGGCTCGGCGGCGATGGCCGCGCGGAAGGATTCTTCAGCGGCGGCGTTCTGCTTCAACGCGGCATGGCAGAGCGCAAGGCAGTGCAAGGGGCCGCCGCGCAAAATCTCGGGATTGATGGGCGAGAGCGCGGCCTGCTCGCGCTTGGCGAGGCACTGGCGAAATTGTTCGGCCGCGGCCGCCGGCTGTTTCAATTCCATCTGCGCAAGGCCCAGGCTGAAATGCTGCGACGCCGTTTGCGCGCACGCCCTGGCTGCGGGGGATTGCCAAAGGCTGACGATGTCTTCGAAGCGTTTGGCGGCCATCAAATGAGTCGTCAGTTGGGTCAAAAGCGTCTCGCGCAATTCGGGCGTCACTTCCGCGACCGGCATTTCAGCGACGGCACGGAGCGCCAGTTCATACTGCTGCAAGCCGGCCTCCAATTTGTCGGAGCGGACCAATTCGAGCCCGTAACTCATGAGGAGACTGGGCTCGCCGGGAAGTTCTTCAATGGCCTTTTCCAGCAGGCGCAGATTGCGTTCGATCTTGTTGCGGCTGGCCATCAACTCGGCGGTGTATCCGTGATGGAGCAGCGCGCTCCTGCCAAGCAGGTGCTTGAGGCCCCATTGTTGACAACGAACCTGGACGCTGCTGAACGCCTGTTCATGCACGCGGCCAAGGTAAAACAAACCCGGTGCATTGCGGAACAGGCGCGGCACATAACTGCACCCGTTTTGCTCGCGCCCCTTGTCAATAATCGGCAGACGATAGCCCAGCGCGGAGGCGTTTCGCATCTCCTGCCGCAGCGTTTCCTTGTGCTCGGGCAGCAATTCCTCATCCGCGTCCAGCGAAAGAACCCAATCGCCGGTCGCGCGCTCCAACGCCGCATTGCGCGCCGCGCTGAAATCGTCGCACCAGGCGAAACTATAAGTTTCCGCGCCATGAGATCTGGCGATTTCGACAGTCCGGTCGGTGGAGCCCGTGTCGACGACGATGATTTGCGCCGCCAAATCTTTCACCGATGCCAGGCATTGACCGAGAAATGCTTCTTCGTTGCGGACAATCAAACATACGGTCAGGCGCGGCTCCGCTTGCGTTGCCGGCATGGTCATCCACTCCTGCTTCAGTTGTCCGCGCAGCTTGCCCTTTAAGAATTGTTTGGCCGGACTCCATTCGGGCGCAAGTTCTTTGGCTCGTTGGGCGCATTGCCGCGCCATGTTTCCGTCCCCTGCCCCGAGCGCGATTTCCGCGAGCAATAAATAGGCCTCGGGATGATACGGACGCTTCGCAATCGCTTCAGACGCCGCTTTCCACGCTGCTTGGTATTTGCGTTGGCCGAATAATTCGCGCGCCTCCGCCGGGTTGGCGATGCGCGCGACCGGCGGAAGAGTGATCGACTTTGCGCGTTGGATGGGCGCGGCTTTTGTTTTTGCCGCTTCCGGCCGCGCCGGCATTTGTTCGACTCGATAGCCCTGCACAATCGCCGGACCGTGCCGGCGCCGCGCTTCGGCGACCTCCCATGCAGCGCGCTCTGCGTTGGCGTGCTCGACGCTGGTCGGCGATTCCAGGTAAAGCCCCAGCGTTTCTTTGACATGCAAAAACTTTTTCGCGCGCGCGATCTTCAGCCAGAATTCGTAATCGCCCGCGGACACAAATTCCGGATCGAACCAGCCATGTTCGTCGTGGACTGCGCGGCGCCACATCGGCTGCGGCCCGCAGAAGCACCCCTTTAGAAGCAAGTCCTGCGGCGTAAACTCTAGCCACTCGAACTTGCGCGTCGCCTTTGTCGTCTCAAAAGTCTCATTTTCCACCGGCGTAATGAGGCAATCCGCATACGCAAGCGCGATGTCGGGCCGCCCCTCCAGTGTGCGCGCCAGGACGGCGAAGGCGTCCGGCCGGTGCCGGTCGTCCGTGTTGGCGTTTGTCAAATATTTGCCGCGCGCGCCTTTGACGCCTCGGTTCCAGGCGGCGTAAACGGTCTCCCGCGCCTCGGTGCGGATGTAAACGATATTGGAATGGCGCTTCTGAAATTCTTCGACAATGGCGCGCTCGTTCTCAGGCGAATTGCTGTCGATGACAATAATTTCCAGCTTGCCGGCGATCGTCTGCGCCTCCAGATCCTCAAGGCAGCCCCGCAGGAATTTCTCCGACTTGTAGGTCGACACTATGGCGGAAACTAGCGGCGCGCCGTCGTCGTGGGCGGCCTGGCAGGCTGTCGCGCGCTCAATTTGGATCCGCAATGCAATCGCTTCCGGATGATTGGCCTCCACTCCCAGGGCGCGTTTCAGCGCCTGGATGGCGTCCTCCGGCTCGTTAAGCATTTCAAAATGCAGGCGCGCCAAGGCCACCCAGCCATCGACATCGCACGAGTCAACAGCAATGCAGCGTTGAAAAGACTCCAGGGCCTGCAGGATTTCCCCGAGGCTCCGTTGAAGCGCCCCGAGGCTCCTCCACGCGGGCGCGAAATCGGGATAAACCGTCAGCAGTTGTTCGAGGCCCTTGCGCAACTCGCCGCCGCCGGGTCCATCGGCTCCCCGCTTCAGCGCATCAAGTCTCTGCCGGGCGCGCTCGTGAATCATCAGTGCCATAGCGTGTTTGGGCTAATTGTTCGTTTCCATAAGGGCGCGGATTCCGGCGTCTTCGCCATCGCGCAAAAACGCATCGTAAATCTTTCGCGCTTCTCCGGCGCGACCGGCGAGACTCAGGGCCTCGCCATAGTTGACAAGCGCCGGGCGATAACGCGGGTTGTCTGCGAGCGCCTCTTCAAAATGCTCCATCGCCTTGCGCTGCTGTCCCCGCCGCCAGCAAAGCACCCCCAGGTTGTTATGCGCCGCTTCTGCATCCGAATCCATCTCCAGCGCGCGCTTGAATAAACGCCCGGCCTCCACCTCGCGCCCCCTCGCCGACAGCCCTTCGCCCTGCAGGCAAAGGCGCGGGATGAGCGAGTGATATGCCAGGAACTGCAAATCGGAGAATTCGTTGAACAAATTCGCGTTCAAAAGCGGACGTCCCTCGAACAGGTAGCGGTCGTTGACATAACGCCTCTCGCGGGCCTCCATCAGCGCTTCCGGCGAAACGTCCCCATACTGCGGATACTTCGGCGCCGTGCCGTCAAACAGCCAGTCCACCAACTGCGCAAACCGCCTTTCTATGGTGTGATGAGCGATGAAATTCTCGTGGCCGCGCTGCGCCGTCGCGGCGAACTGCGCCGGGTCCCTGATAATCGTCTGGATCGCCGACTTCAGCTTCTCTGTCTTTGTGTAATCGTAGTAGAAGAGGTGCTCCCCGTGGCGGAACAACGCGTTATTCGCGGGGCGGTGGTTGAGCTGAAATTGGAGCAGCAAACTCCCGCAGCTCATCGCCTCGTAGGTGCGCACGTTGAACGCGCCCAACACGCCCGGAAGGTTGATCGCCAGCAGGTGCCGATTGTAATGCGCCACCATTTCGCCAGCCGACGCGCGATCCACGACGTTGCACAGCTTCGCCGCCTGTAAATCCTGGAGCAACGCCTTGCGCAATGGATATTCGTTCCACACTTTGCCGCAGAAAAACACCAGCGGCTCGCGCTCTGAAACCGCGCGCTGGCAAGAGAACAGCCGCGCATCTGCGGCCTGCGGCCACCAAAGCGCAGGAATTTTGGCCGCCTCGAAAATCTTCGCGTCCACCTCGTCGGTGAACGCAAAGTGGGTGTAGGCCTTCATCGCCGTCTTCACGCACCCGACGTAACGCTTGTAAAGAGAATCACGCGTCGACTCGAAGGAATTGCAGACACGATGGCCCCGGTAACGGCGCCACGCCTCCTGCTTGTCCTCCGTGTCATGCAAAAATCCAAGATGATGATCGCCGCCCAGAGCCAATAGAAAATCCGCCTCCCCGCCGCTGCGCAAATACTTCAAAAACGTTCCGGCGTTCTCGGCGTTCGGACGGAACACCCGGTTCAGGCAGCCGGCTTTCTCCAGGATGATCGCCCACGATTCCTTCAGGTGCCACGTTTGCAACCCCGGCGGCAGAACAAGGTCCACTTTGGGAAGGCTGCTTCGCCGCGCGCCAATATGAAACAGCTCGGGCTTGCTGGCCGCGCCTTCGGGCTTCGTGAGCTTTTCCTGCGCCATGGCGTCCAGGACGTTCTCCACCGAAATATCCGCGATGCACTTGTTGTAGCTCTGCCTGCATTTCCAATAACATTGGAAGCAGTCCAGCTTGTGCGTGATTATCCGGTCGCTGAAACCGTCCGGATACGGAAAAAACCGGCCGTAATGCCCGCCGCCAAGCAACACGAAGGACGGCCTCTTGAGCGCCGTCGCAATGTGCGCCATGCTCGTGTCCGACCCCGCGTAAAACGCCGCCCGCTCCAGCACGGCCGCAGCCTGCCAAAGCGACAAATCTCCCTGGAACACATGCGGCTTGGCGCGCGTCATCGCCGTGACTTCGCTGACGATCGCGTCCTCGCCCGCGCCGGCCATCACGAGCAATTCCCAGCCGCCCTCCAACTGCAATTCATCCATCAATGCCGCGTAGTTCTCCGAGCCCCAATACTTGATCGAGCTGGTCCCGCCCTTCGTGCCCGGGAAAATCACTCCAAATTTCTTCAAATTAAAGTTGCGCAACATCGCGGCCGCAAACTGCCGATCCTCGTCGGTCAACGGCGCCTCGAACCGGATCGCGTCATCCCGGGAGCCGAGCAACGACAAAATTTCGTTGCTGCGATGCAGCTCATGGCGGATCACCGAGTTGTCCACCGGCAACAGCGCCGAATACGACGGGTTGGTCAACTTCATCACCTCCGGCGCCAGGTTCGAGCAATCCCCCGCCACGCCGATCTTGGCGGCTGCCGGCGCGGCCATGACAATCTCCTCCGCCAGGTACTCCCGCGAGTACAACGGATTGAGCACGAGGTCCCACGGATGCGTCGTTTTCTGCAGCCCGTTAAAGCAGCATTCGCGATAGGCCTTGTTCGTCGCCAGCGCGTCGCGCTCGACGAAGAACGTCTTGTTGACATGCGGGCAGCGCTCGTAAATCGGCTTGTTCTCCGAATACGTGATCGCGGCCAGGTTGGCGTTCGGGAACAGCGCCCGCAGCTTGCGAAAGTTGTCAAAGAAAAGAAAATTGTCGCCGATGGCGTCCAGGCGCACGACCAGCACATTGCGCGCCTCGGCGTAAGCCTGCCGCAATTCCGCAAGCGTCCGCTCCGCGGAAGGTTGATATTTGACAGCGCCGCTCGCGGACGCCGCGGTCTTCTGCTGCCAAAGCTGCTTCAGCAATTTGGCGATGGGGTTATTCATGGTTTAAAACTAAGCTGGGGCCAGTTGCGCTTGCGCCGCCGCGGGCGCCTGTTCCTGGATCGCCTCCACGGCTAAATCGGAAAACCTGATTGCCAGCCGGCGACGATCCCGGCTGTTGGCGTCGATTTGCGCCGGCACGAACGATCCCGTCGTTTCTATGGTCAGCGTCCGGGCCGCGGTATGCGGATCCAGCCGCAGCGCCACGCCGTGCTTTTCGCCGTCCCGATCAAAAGCCAGCCGTCGCACCGGCCTGCCATCGAGGCAGACCAGCGCCTGAAAAGCACGGCCTCCATAACACCAAAGATCACCAGCCCCCAATGTGAACGCGACGTTCACCGGGCCTCGCAGCCGATCCGCGGGCAAACGTATTTCGCTCGAATTGGCCAGCCAGCGCGTCAGGCCTTCCTGCAAATACACGCCCTTGCCAAATTCAACCCGCCTCAAAAACGACATCGGCTCGAAGCTCTCGCGCGCCAATTTGCGGGCGCGACCCGACATCCAGGCCGGCGCAGGCAGCGAACCAATCGGCCCGCGCAGCGCCTCCAGGTACCGGTTCATCAACCCTTCCTTGAATTCCTGCGCCTCGCGCGCGATGGCTCCAAGGTCCGCCTTTTCAATGCGCGCCAATTCACGCTCAAAAGCCGCCCGCGAGTTGACCCACACCGTGTGCGGAAATCCTTCCAGCGTATGCGTGTGCCTGTCGGTGTCGTTGATGATGATCCCGGGAATCCCATGGCCGTTTCCGAACAAACTCGCATGCAGCCGCGTCGTCACCACCAGGTCGTAACGCGCGTATATCTCGGAGAAATCGTGATAAAACGACGAGAAAACCACCGGAATGCCATCCTCCCGCAGCTCCTTCAGAAAATGGAAATACTCGCTCTTGTGGTGCGCCACCACCTCCACCTGATATTTCTTTGACAGATCTCGCAAGACCTCCACCGAAAAATCGTAATGCGACATCGCGCACGTGTGGTTCGGAACCCCTTCCCCATGCGGAAGCTGAATGGAAAAGCCGATGCGCTCGATCTTCTTTCCAGGCGGCGGGCTTTTGACCTTCGGCACGCTGAGAATCGCCGGGCAGTTGATTCGCAGGTAGGGAATCCCTTCTTCCTTCAAGAACGACGGCGCCTTCACCGTGCGTCCTATGATGATTCGCGCCCGCTTGAAAATCGTCGCTTCAGGCTCCTCGCGGATACACTGCGCCACGTAATCATTCTCGTAGCTCGCGCCGATGAGAATGACCCGGTCCTCCAGCCCGTTGGCCAGGATCCACTGATAGAGGTCCTTCATTTCATCCCCGGCGGACAGCCCCGCCAAGACCACCGCGTCCACAGAGTCTCCGTAATTCTCAAGGTCCCCCTCCGAGATGAAGTTCGAGATGCCGCTAAACTTGTGTTGCGGGAAGAAATCGGCGTTGAAATTGTAAAACAAGAAGTTCAGCGGCGCGCCGTCAAACAACTGGCGCAAAATCGTGATCACTCCCTCCCGCACAAAATCATCCCCCGGATTCCAGAAATTCGTCCCCGAAATCACAATGTTGCGCGGACGCAACGCGGCCCGCAAAGATGACGCCGTCGTCGTCGCTTGGAGATTTAGGGGATTCGGCGCCGGGGCGACGGTGGCAGCAGGGTTGGGCTCGAGAGTCTCAAGGGGCGATGTCATACCATCCGTGGTGGGCTTGCGTTACTGTAAAAGTTCGAGGACTGATTGCGGGTCCAGACCCGATTGCGCGGCTTGCGCCTGCGACGTCGTGTCAAACATGGACTGCGTCAATTGCCCCATCAGCTTGTCGGCCCCTGCGGCGTCCATGGTCGGGTCGCCGTCGGTGTCCGCGATCGCCAACTGGCTCCAGCGCTGCGCGGCGGCGTCCTGCGAGGTTTGCGATGTGGGGGCGGAATGGCGGTGGGGCGTGGCAGTTTGCGCCAATTGCGCGGCGCTGTCGGCGGGTGAATTGGGTTGGATAATCATACGGCTTCGGCTTTTCCGGGGATGCGCTTGAGCGCCGGCGCGGCCTGCGGGACAAGCCGCGGCGCCTTGGGCCGGTTGGCCATCAGCGCCTCGCGATTCACTTTCTGAATCTCTTCGTAAACCTCCTGGCGATGCACCGGCACCTCTGCGGGCGCCTCGATCCCCACTTTCACCAGGTCCCCGTCCAATCTCATGATTTTGACGATGATCCGGCCATCAATCACGATGCTTTCCCCCGGTTTGCGAGACAGAATCAACATAACAATCGATTCGGAAAAAGTTCAGGAAACCGTCAGCGGATAACGCACATTGAACTTCGGCGCGTTGTTCGGTATCACTTGCTTGCCTACCAGCGTATGCCGGTTAATCACAATCGGCCCTTTCAAATTCACCGTCGCCTTCCCTTGCCGCAGGGTGACGATGTTGATGATGAATGCATCATCCGGGCGAGTCAGCCCCAGAAACTCCACGTCCGGCTCCGAGATGTCCGGCTGGTAATCCGGCAGGACCAAAAATGGCGGCACCACCAGAAACGCGTGCTTGGCGTCTTCCAGCATTTGGAGCCACATGAACGGCTCCTCCTCCCGGTTGGTCAGCAACACGTAATTCTTCACCCGCTCAAATCCCAGCAAGCCGAGCGGCAGCCGAATCACATCCTTAAGATGGTTCTTGACTGCCTTTCCGTTCACTGCGCGCGTCTCAGGTTCGATTAATTCTATTGTGTTTGTCATGTGCTTTAAACGTCGTCTAAGCAACCCTTAGCAAAGCACATGCCACGGGGGAAAACCCTCTTATCCCCGCCCGAACCGGCGCTGCCTGCCCCTTCCACTCCATACCTAGGCAATTTCCGCCCGTCCTTCCTTGCCGACTTCCAACCCATTCCTTGACCCACGTCAGCTCGGCCAGCCGACGCTTCAATAGCCCTTTGGCTTGTTTGCCTGCGCCTGCTCCAGTAGATTCGAGAGCCGTTGCTGCTGACGCCATGAAGCGCCGGGACTTGCTTCGCCACTGGCGCAACCCGACTTTAAATCGAATTGCATCGACCCCTGGGCACCAAGTCCAGGTGATAAACTAATAATATACGTTCGCCGAGGCGACCCGAGCGCGCTTCTATTGGTCCTCGATGGGCGGGATTTGCTCCACGTTGGTGATCCCAGGGGTGTATTCGGGCTGGAACCTTTCGGGATGTTTGAGGCGCTCTTTCTGGCGTTGTTCCTCGTCTTTCTGAAGCTGGATTTCGATGGCGGCGTTGCGTTTGCGTTCGTCTTCGCGGATTTCAAGTTCAGCCTGTTTGACGGCGGAGAGCTTATTGCGCTCCTGGGCGGCAACCTGAGCGGCGATGGACGGCGTAGGCAGCACCGTTGGGCGCATCATGATGACCAGTTCGGTGCGAAGATTCTGGTCGGCCGTGCTGCGGAAGAGGACGCCGAAGACAGGCAGGTCCTTGAGCCATGGGATGCCGGCGGTGGCTTTGCTGCGGCTGTCGCTAATAAAGCCGCCCAGGAGAATGGTCTGGCCGTCCTGCACGGCGACTTTCGCGCCAGCCTGGCGCTTGGTGGTCGTGGGGACGTTGCCAACGCCTTGAATGGCGACATTGGGGCCGAGTTGTTCGATGTCCTGCTGGATGTCCATTTCGACAAGGCCTTCCGGGTTGATAAGAGGCAGCACCTGCATTCGTATGCCGACTTCAAGCTGTGTGTATTGAGCGCTGGGTCCGGAGCCGTAGCCATAGTTGTAGGTGCCGGTCACGTACGGGACAGTGTTGCCGATGAAGATGTCGGCGGGCACGGCGTGCGAGGTCTGGATGCGCGGGCAGGAAAGGACGTTGACGCGGCTGTCGCCGGCGACAGCCTCGAGGACGACGGAGAGATCGTTGCCGTAATTGGCAAAGTAGCTGAAGCCGCCGGGAAGCGATGCCAAGGTGGCGGGGCCGGTCGCGCTGGCGATGCTGGAGCCGCCGTTGGTGCCGCCGGTAAGGAACGACGAGGCTCCGGAGCTAAGATTGTTGAGGCCGCCGGCGCCGGAGAATTGGCCGATGTTCTGTTTCTGGGAGAGGTAGCTGACGCCTGTGTTGCGGGTGCCTGTCAAGTTGATTTCCATGACAATCGCCTCGATCAGCACTTGCGGCAGCACGACGTCGAGTTTTTTGATGATTTCCTTAATCATCTTCATGTCGTCGTCGTTGGCGAAGACCAAGAGGGAGTTGGTGCGTTCGTCGGCAATGATTTTGGTCTGGCCGAAGAGAGTGAACTGGCCCTGGCCCTGGGCGCCGGCGACGATGCGCTGCAGGTTCTGCTGGAAGGAACTTCGCGCGGAGGAGGCAACCGGATTGGCCGCCATGGGGCTGAAGGTCCCATCGCCGAAAGTTTGGACGCTGGCGTCCATCGGTCGAATGCTCTCGGATTGCACGCCAATCCCCTGGCCCGGGTAGCCGCCGCCGCCGCCGCCGCCGCCGTATCCGCCAAAACCGCCTTGACTGCCTGTGTTGCCAATGGCGCCCGTGCCAAACCCGCCGGAACCGCCGCCGCTGCCGCCGCTTCGGAAATTGGCGCCGGAAGTATTTTTGCCAACAGAGGTTCCACCGCTGGCGCCCAGAGCGCTTAGGGCGGCCGCCATGTCTGAAGCCAGGGCGTAACGGATGGGGATGACCTCAGGCTTGATCTGGAGCGGCGAGGCGACGTCGATCTTCTCGACCAACTCAAGCATGCGCGCCATGTTTTCAGCGTAGTCGCGCAAGATCAGCGTTTGTGTGCTCTTGACGTAGATAATGCTGGTCTGGCCTTTGGCAAATTGCTTTAAAAGATCGGACAAATCCTGGCCATCGGCGTATTTGAGCTGAACGATTTCAGTGATGAATTTGCCCGCCAGCGGCAGATTTGTTGACGTGAGATTTGTCGAGATGACGCCGCCGGCGGATCCCACCGCTGCTTCCGCGACGACTTTGGCGAATTTATCGCCAAGCGGCACAATGGAGACGCCATTCATGCCCAGCACGGTTTCAAGGGCAATGATCGCCTCGGACTTGGTGAGAGGTTTTTGGGTTTTGAGCGTAATGGTGGCGGTGCCGGGAATGGCGGCTGGGCCGGTGCCGCTTCGGAGAAGGGTTTTTCCAACAAGCGGGGCGTAGATGTTGTCAAGCAATTCATCGATCGGCATGCTGGGAATGTCGTAATCGTAAATGGCCGGATCGGCCCCTCCAGAAGGGGTCAGGCCAGTCGTCGCCGGAATAGCGGCGGTGGCGGCCGGAGCGCCGGGCCCAGGGGGAGCCGTCGTGACGGGAAAAGCAGGAACACCGGGGGCAGTGGCGCCGGGCGTCGCGCCGGTTGGAGCGGCGCCGGGAGCCGGAAAGGCAGGATTTGCGGCGGTTGTGTTCGTCGCGCGACGACCCGGGGTCACGCGGCGTTGCGGGATGGTGACCGGCGGGGTCGGAAAGGCCGGTTGCGCGCTCAGGGAAGGAACGATGAGGAGCAGCGCGCAAAACAGTAAAAAACGGCGTTGTTTCGGGTTCATGTTTGTGTGCGATGAGGTCGTGTTACGGGCGGAGGGGCGCTGGGAATGGCCGGGACGGGTTTCCTCGAGTCCGGCGCAGCAGCCGGGGCCGCCTGTTTGGGAGCGGATTTGGCGGCGGGACCTGCCGGCGCGGCAACCACAGCTCGCTTTTCGTAATTAGCCGCCAGCAGCATATCGGCCTTGAGTTGGAAGCGCCCGGCATCCAGCGGACTTAAGTGCATTTCGCGGATGCGGATCATCGACGAATCGGAACCGACGTTGAAAATAAAGTTGACGAGATTGGTTTCGTTGCCCTGCACGCTCAGGCGAAGGGTCTTTTCCTCAAAGTAATCGTTGGTGCCGCTGGTGGTGGTGCCGGGGGTGGCTGCGGGGACGTTTATGTTGAACCTGGAAGCGTTCACATTGACGGTGCGCTGGAGCGCAAGCGCGCCGTCCGTGCTTTGGGACACGCCGCCTTTTTGGTCGCGTTCGAGCTTGGCGAGTTGGCGTTTGTAACCGTTGGTGGCGTCTCGATCCATGTCAATCTCCGCGGCCTGGGAGTGGACCTTGTCGGTCGTGAGCTTCAATTCCTGTTTGATATGGCTCCAGTCGCTGAAATGCGGCCAGACCATCACGATGTTGAGCACCAGGAAGACCACGATTATGATGACGAAGATGATCCGTTTTTCCTGTGGACGCAGATTGAGCTGATCGAGGAACGAGGGGTTGCTCATAGCTTGCCGCCCTCCAGCTCATGCATGTTGCACTTGAAGCTCCATTCGATGACCTGGTTGCGGGTGACCGTCTTCGGATCATCGACCATCGCGAAAAGCGGGCTGTCCTGGCCGGACTTGGTGGCGCGGCGCAACGCGGAATTGAACGTGTAAACGGCGTCGAGATCGTCGGCGGGCGCGTCCCCGCGGAGCTCGAGCTTGCCTTCGCGGAAATCCATATCGTTGACAGTAAGGCCTTCGGGAAGCGCCTCGGCGACGGCTTTCCAGGCGTCCAGGGCGGCGTATTGGAGCTCAGCGCGTTTTTTGAGGATGTCTATTTCCTGTCTGTCTTTCTGGGATTCCTTGTAAGCGGCGGAGATGCCGGCAAGGTCGGTTTTCTCTTTTTGGAGGGCGAGGCGCAGGCTGTAAAGCGCGCCGAAGTACGCCAGCACGCCGGCGAGGTAAATGCCAAAAACGACGGACACGCCGCGCATCCAAAGTCCGTCAATAAATTGCTGGCGGTAGCGCGTTGCGAATTCCGGCGGCAAAAGATTCGATCTGACGCCGTCTGCGGCGCAGCGTTCCGCGCCCAGCGCGGCGAGTTTGGCGGCTGCAATGGGCGGGCGGACATCAATCGGACGCTCGGAAAGATCTCGGAGCGCAGGGTCCCAGTAGGCCGCGTCGGCCTGGCTGGCGACAAGATGAACAGCAGGCGGACCGGCAAGCCATCCCTCCAGTTCGGCCGCCCACGCAATTTGCTCGATTTGGCGCTTGAGAACTTCGGCGCGGTCGGGGCCTGGAGGCAGCGAAACAAGTGTGACATTCTGCAGAATGCTCGCCTGGCGCCATACAACGAGCGCAGGCTGGCCATCCTCGCCTGGAAAAATCCAGACGCCGTCCTCGTTGAGGTTGACGGCGAGCAACTCGTCGAGGGCGGGGCATTCGAGGCGGTCGGCAAGGAAGCCGATTCCTTCAAGTTCGCCGAGATATTCTTCGACGAAGCTGCGAAGCGCCATGATGACGATGACGGTCTGGAGGGACTCCGGTTTGTCAACGGGCTTGGGAACGAGGTACGTGCTCCAGACAATATGAGTGACAGGCAGCGGCGAGAGCTTTTCCAGTTGCAGCTCCACCATGGATTGAATTTCAGCCGGATCGCTGGTGGGCAATTGGACTGCGCGGATGAAGACCTTGTCGGCGGGAAGCCAGGCGAGGTTGAGTTTGCGGCGGAACAGGTCCTGCCAGTCCTTGCCGACGGCGCCGCTCGGGGCGGATTCATTGGCGAGGAGGGCGGTCTCTTTGTTGACGGAGAAATGAGAGCCGTCGGCGGCCATTTGCCAGAGGCGTTTGCCTCCGGCGTTGGTGGCGAGGATGTTGGCGGAACTCCAGGCAGCCATCAGGAACCTTTCGCCCACCCCCCGCCCTTGTCTTCGACAAGGGATTTGAGATGTTCTTCGGTCTGGGTGACGCGAAGGACTTCTTCGATGGTGGTGGAGCCGGCTTTGACTTTTTTCCAGCCGTCGTTGCGGAGCGTGCGCATGCCGTTTTCCATGGCGCGCTGGGCGATGGTGGAGGCGGCGGCGCGCTGAAGGATAAGGGGCCGGATGGCCTCATCGAGGAAGAGCAATTCGTAAATACCTTTGCGGCCCTGGT
>Ga0265338_10005673_pt1 | contig 16172 bp, 11 predicted proteins | sample 42126metaG_FD_193579 | JGI IMG/M metagenome (GOLD analysis project Ga0265338, IMG submission 193579) | Rhizosphere microbial communities from Carex aquatilis grown in University of Washington, Seatle, WA, United States - 4-21-26 metaG | ecosystem: Host-associated > Plants > Roots > Rhizosphere... | reverse complement strand
GACAGCATCGACGCCAGGTCGGGATCGGACCGGCGCAGCGCACGGTCAGCACGCCGCAGATGCCGTCCCTGGCAGTAGGGCAGTGTCACCGGGCGTCGCTGGTCCGCACGCAAGAATGCCCGCGATCACCGGACAACGGCGGCGATTAGGGGGTGCTTAGCAGGACCGGTATCCGGTGCGGCAGCGAACCTGGAGGCTGAGCGGCGGCCGGGCCGGTCATAAACGCTCATCAGATTGCTCCTCGCGTGACTCGACTGGGTCACCGAGGTCCGGAGCGACATTTTCCAGGAAAACCCTGCACAACCGTTCCCGGCAGTCAGGACAGCTCTTGACCTGACACTACGCTCCACCGTCAAATAGCGGTAGCTCCAACTCTCCGGCTCCGTGCTGCGGTGGACGGAGCGCTTGGCCCGGTGGTGTGGACTGTCATCAACGAGGTCTTCCCCGCGCCCATCTGGGCCCGCGGCGTGGCCGTCGCCACCGCCGTCAACTGGCCAGCGGCATGGTTGGTTCGCGCAGTTCTTCCTGTCGCTGGTCTCCGCGATCAGCAAGCCCGGCGCCTTCCTGGACACTGGAGGAGATCCAGGAGATGCGGTCAAACCCCGGCAAGCTCCGCAAGGCCCTCTCCATCTGGAAGTGAGCCCGCACTGACCAGGCGACTGGCGGCGCTACCGCGCGATGCCAGTCGCGGGTCCGCCGGCCCGGTTGCCGCGAAGCTTTCCTGTCAGTTGCGGAACCGACCCGCGCGTGCGGGGACAGGGGTCAATGTGCCGGTGGCCCGCCGAATGCGATGGCCAGCCTTTCGTGCAGGTCCGGGTCGGCCAGGACCAGGACGTTGTCTCCGGGCCGGAGCCTGGTGCCGCCTTTGACGGGTACGAGCTGGCCGTCGCGCACGATGAAGCTGACCCACGCCCCGCCGGGCAGCCCGGCGAGCTCGTCGACGGCGCGGCCGTCGGCGGGCGAGCCGGCCGCCACGGTGAGCTGGTGGACGCCGGACGGCTCGTCCCGCAGCCGGACCCCCAGCGCCCAGGGCTCGGGCTCGACGGGGCGCATCGGCACGCGCAGCAGCCGGGCCGCCGCGGGCACCAGGCTGCCCTGCACGACGACGGAGAACACGACCGCCACCGCGACGATGCCGTAGAGCCGCTGCGCGCCCGGCACCCGTCACCGAGGACGATCCCGGCGGTGAACACCGCGAGGGACGACCGCCGCCCCCACCGCCATCTGGAGTAGGAACTGCCCGCCGACGCGGCGGAACGCGCCCGCCGACAGGCCCCCGGCGCCGATAAGGCCGGCCATCAGCGCGATCCCCACCGGGTCGTTAGCACCCGACTCCCCTTTCAGGATGACGTCACCCCGGCCGGAGACCTCCCGCTGGCCCAGGACGGAGAACACCACCGCCGGGTCGGTCGGCGCCACCGCCGTGGCCAGCAGCACCGAGGCGTACCAGCCCAGGCCGAACGCGGCGTGCGCGAGCAGCGCGCCGCCCGCCACGGTCCCGAACGTGCCCGCCACCCCGGTCACGGTGACCGGGGTGGCAGCGGACCGGAACCGGGACCAGCCAATCTGCATCCCGCCGTCGAACAAGATACACACCAGGGCAACCGTCACCACCCGCTCCACCACCAGGTGAGGCGGCTCGTGCAGCGCCGGGACGACCTTCACCGCAACCGCCGCGCCCACCAGCACCAGCGCCGGGGTGGGGACCTTCAGCCGCTCGGTCAGCCGGTTCGACAGCACCACGGCCAGGCCCACCGCGGCCGTCAGCAGTACCAGCAGCGCAAAGGGCTCAGTATCGGTCACGCTGCAGTCAGCCGCCACCTGCCGGCGGTCACTGGACGATCCGGGATGCCCGGGCCTGCTGCGACGGCCAGCGACGGTTCTGTCAGCGGCAAGGCCGCATGTTCACAGCAGGACCGGGCGGTAGGCGGTGATCCCGTAGTCATCGCCTGCCGCACTGACCAGCAGGCCGAGCGCGGCGGTGACGGCCTCCTGGTCGGCGGGGGCGAGGCGCGCCATGATCCGGGCCAGCTCGCGCCGCCGCCAGTCGCCGGCCGCGGCGACCAGGTCCCGGCCGCTGGCGGTCAGCGTGAGGGTGACCACGCCGCGGTGCCGGGAGTCGGTGCCGCGGGCCGCGTGCCCGGCGGCGACCATCCGGTCGGCCAGCCGGGTGACGGTGGACGGGTCGAGGCCAAGTGCCCGGGCGGCCTGCCCGGAGGGCACCGGCCCCCGGTCGTCGAGTATCGCCAGCAGCCGGAACTGCGGCAGCGTCACCGCGGCGTCCAGGACGTCCAGGCTCCGCAGCGCCACGCCGGCCAGCACCCGGGTCGCGTCCTGCAGCACGTCCGCAGTCCCGGGCGCGAGCCCGGGACCGTCATCGTCCGAAGTCGAGGGCATAGCGAGCCTTCCGCCTTGCGTTCTCCCGCCCGCACGGGCGGGCACCAACAATGTGCATGATACAACTATTGCATGATGCAAGTGTTGATGAGTGCGCATGACACGGCTGAGAGGGGCGACGCAGCCAGCGCGGGCTGCGCCGCCTGGCGCGAGCCTGGGGCCGGCCCTGAGCCCGCCAGGCCGGCCCGCGCTGGCGTGAAGGGGCGGTCATGACGGCGGCTGAGACTTCAAGCCGGGCCTTCGCGCGGGCCGGGGCGTGGCTGCGGGCCGGGCGGAGCGGGATGTTCCTGCTGGCGCTGCTAGTGGGAGTCGGAGCGGGCCTGGGGGCGGTGGTGTTCCGGTACCTGGTCAACTTCGCCACCTGGCTGGCGACCGGGCACAGCGAGTTCGGGCAGGCCGGCCGCGTGGCCAGCAGCCACCTGCCCTGGCTCGGCCTGGGCTTCTTCATAGTGATCCCGGCGATCGGCGGCCTGCTGTACGGGCCGCTGATCTACCACTGGGCGCGCGAGGCCCGCGGGCACGGCGTGCCCGAGGTGATGGTCGCGGTGGCCGACAACGGCGGCCGGATCCGCTGGCAGGTCGCCGTGGTCAAGTCCCTCGCCTCCGCGATCTGCATCGGCACCGGCGGCTCGGTCGGCCGCGAAGGGCCGATCGTGCAGATCGGCTCCGCCCTGGCCTCCAGCATCGGCCAGTGGGTCAGGCTGCCGGAGAGCCGGCTGCGGATCATGGTCGCCTGCGGCGCCGCCGGCGGGATCTCCGCTACCTTCAACGCGCCGATCACCGGGGTGTTCTTCGGGGTGGAGATCATCTTGCGCGAGTTCGCCGCCGACGCCCTGTTCACCGTCATGCTCTCGGCGATGATCGCCGACGCCGTCGCCATCCCGTTCCTGGGCGACAAGCCGTTCCTGTCCGGCTTCCCGGCCGGCATCACGCTCGGCAGCCCCCGCAACTACCTGCTCGTCGCCGTCCTCGCGGTGATCGCCGCGCTGATGGGGCTGGCGTTCAAGGACGTGCTCTACAAGATCGAGGACTGGTGCGACGCCCTGTGGAAGGGCCGCCCCGAGTGGGCCCGCCCCGTCGTCCTCGGCCTCGCGTTCGGCCTGCTGCTGCTGGCACTGCCGCAGATGTACGGCGTCGGCTACCCCGTCATGTTCAAGGCCACCGCCGGCAACTACGCGACCTGGTTCCTGATCGTTCTCGCGTTCGGGAAGATCCTCGCCACCAGCGTGTCGATGGGCATCGGCGGCTCCGGCGGCATCTTCGCCCCCTCGCTGTTCATCGGCGTCACCGCCGGGATGGCCTACGGCGACACCGTGGACCACCTGTTCGGCCCCGGGGCCGGGCAGCCGGCGCTCTACGCGGTGGTCGCGATGGGCGCGGTGTTCACCTCCGCCGCCCGCGCTCCGCTGACCTCACTCGCCAGCGTAGTCGAGATGACCGGCGACTTCTCCCTCACGCTCCCGGTCATGCTCGCCGTCGCCATCGCCACCACCGTCTCCCGCGCCCTGTCCTACGGCACCATCTACACCACCAAGCTGCTGCGCCGCGGCACCGACATCGACCAGGCCGCCCCCTGGCGCGCCCTGGCCGACCTCAAGGTCACCGACGTCATGCGGCCCTTCCCTGCCGCGCTCCCCGTCCCACCGGACGGCAAGGCCGTGCCGGCGGGCGACCGCGACCCGACCGCGTTTCCCGGCCCGGTGACCTACCAGCATGACGTGCAGGCACTCTTCGCCTCGGAATCGCTCGGCCCGGCGCTCCGCCAGCTCGCGGTCTACGGCCGGGACGGGCTGCCCGTCGTATCAGCCGGCGAGCATGAGCTCGAAGGCTGGGTCACCAGCGCAGGCGTCCTGCACGCGCTCGCCCGCCGGGTGGCCGGCACCGCCGCCGAAACCGCATACGCACAAGCCGCCGCCGATGGGGAGCCCGACGACGCGCAGGCCATGCTCCAGCACCCGTCCATCCCGCTGCCCGGCTACCACGTCGCCGAGATCACCATCACCGGCAACTCGCCCGCGGCCGGGCGGAAACTCGGCGAAGTAAGCTGGCCGCCGGGGAGCATCCCGGTAGTGGTGCTGCACGGCGGCTCACCGCGGCAGCCGCACCAGGACATGACCCTGGCCCCTGGCGACCGGGTCAGCCTTCTCATCCCCGTCATCCAGGACAGCCGGCTGCCAGACCAGGAACCCAGAGACGCCGAGCTGCCACAGGGCGCGGGCGGTGGCGGTGGCGGACAGCAGGAACAGTGCTCTGGTTACGGCGAGGCGGCGTTCATCTGGTAGATGGCGGCGGGTGACTTCTTGTGCAGGTCGAAGCCGCTGGTCCCGGACGGGATCACGCCCTCGGCGTGACCAGGCGACGGACTGGGCGCCGACAACCCCGGCGGACGGCTCGGCGTCCCGGCCCGCGCCGTCAGCCGCCAGCGGGTGAACATCGAGTACACGGTCTTCCAGGGCGGGAAGTCCGCGGGCAGGCGACCGCCACTTGCAGCCGGTGCCCGGCACGTAGAAGATCGCGCTGACCATAGCCCGGCCCTCGTGCTTCTCCGGCCGCCCGCCCAGGACGGTCAGGTACAGCACGGGCGGCAGCGGCTTCAGCACCGCAGATTCGACACCCCTGCTCCTACCGGAGGCCCGCCCTCGTGTCCCGTCACATCCACGCAAACCAATACCGCCGCCCAGGGCGCGCGTGTGCAACCCAACCTCCGCGCCACCCTTCCGAGTCAGCCGCTACAGGCGGCCCAATGCCGCAACCATTCGGCTGAACGGCGTTAGGCGAGCAGCGGCAGCGGCTGGGGCGGGCCATAGTCAGCCCAGAGCAGACGGGAGGCTTCCCCGGGGTAGGGCACGACGGACGGCGGGAGGTCGAAGACGCGGGTGAGCCGCTGCTCCGGGTCGTAGGCGGGCCAGCCGGGGTCGCCGGTGGCGGCGAACCGGGTCCAGGCGGTGCGGAACTGGGCGGAGACCTCCTCGGCGGCCGGGTTGGGGCCGGGGCCGATGAGGCGGGCGGCCAGGCCTTCGTCGAAGTTGCCGAAGACGAGCGGGGCGTCGAGGCCGTGGCAGGCGCCGAGGACACCGCCGTGGGCGGGCGCGGCCCAGGTGAGCTCGTACAGGTAGGCCGCTCCCCCGCCCGCCGCCTGGGCCTGCGCTAGCTGCAGGGTGGGCATGCAGAACACGTAGTCGTTGTGCACCGTCTCGTAGAGCTGCCCGGCGTCGGCGCCGGGGAAGGCCGCGCGGTAGGCCCGCTCGCCGTCCGGGCCGGGCCCGAGCGCCCGCAGGGCCTGCGCCGCCTGCTCCTCGCCGATCTGGCCGAGCTGCCCGCTCATCCCCAGGAAGAGGCGGAACTCGTCGCGGTTGTGGCCGGCGATGAGCTGCACGCCCCGGCCCGCGCCCGCGGCGAGGGCCTGCCACGGGGTGTCCGGCAGTACCTCGCCGTCGATGACCGGGGCGAACGGCGTCTCGGTCTGCGCCACTTGGCCCCAGCGGTCGGCGTACTGGCCCTGCTTGCGGCCGACCGCGTCGGCGGCGGCCATCAGCCGCACCGGGTCGACCGCGGACAGCTCGGCCCTGGTCGCCCGCAGGCCGAGCTCGGCCGCGATCGCCCCGGCGATGTCGGCCGCCAGCGGCGGCGTGTAGAACATGCCCGCCGGGCTCTGCGCGATCGCCCGCCGGAACAGGCCGGCCGCCAGCGGGGCGGCCAGCAGCGCGGCCACCGAGTTGGCGCCGGCTGACTGGCCGAACACGGTGACCAGGTCCGGGTCGCCGCCGAAGGCGGCGATGTTGTCGCGCACCCAGGTCAGCGCGGCCACCTGGTCGAGGAGGCCCCGGTTGGCGGGCGCCCCCTCGATGAGGGCGTAGCCTTCCATCCCGGTGCGGTAGTTGAAGGTGACCGTCACCACGTCGCCGTCCTGGGCCAGCCGGCCGGCCCCGAACCCGGGGGCGTCGGACGAGCCCACCTTGTAGGCGCCGCCGTAGATGAACACCATGACCGGCCGCCGGGCGGCCGGGTCGGCCGCCGGGGTCCACACGTTGACGGTCAGCCAGTCATCGCTTGACGGCGCCGGGGCGGGCCCGTAGCTGGTTGACTGCGGCGGCGGCGAGCCGAACGCTACCGCGTCCCGTACCCCGTCCCAGGCCGCGGCCGGCCGGGGCGCGGCGAGCCGGCCGGGGCCGACCGGCGGCTGCGCGAAAGGGATGCCGAGGAAGACGGCCAGGCCGTCTTCGGCCCGGCCGCGCACCCGGCCCGCGCCGGTGCGCACCTCGAGGTCGGTCCGCTTGTCGGGGCTGGCCTGTCCCGGCTGGTCGCTGCTCATCGCCGCTCTCCGTTCCAGTGCTGGTCGGCGAACTGCCGGACCTCGCGCAGTATGTCGTGGTCTTCCGGTGCCGCGCCCATGAAGCCGCCGTGACCGCCCGCCTCGACCACGTGCAGGTCGGCGGGCACGCCCGCCCGGCGCAGCGCGCGGTGCAGCAGCACCGTGTCCGACAGCAGCATGTCGCGGGTGCCGGTGGTCAGGATGGCGGGCGGGAAGCCCCGGGTGAAGTCGCCGTTGAGCGGCGACAGGTACGGGTGGCTGAGGTCCTGGCCACCCGCGTAGAGCTCGAACTGCCCACGCGCCCGGCCCGGGATGAGGGGATCGAGCCCCAGGTTGACCTGGTGCGAGTCGCCCGACTCGGTTAGGTCCGCGGCCGGGGTCATCAGCACCGCGGCGGCCGGCAGCGGCAGGCCCTCGTCACGGGCGCGCAGCAGCAGGGCGGCGGCCAGGTTGCCGCCCGCCGAGGCCCCGCCGACGATGACCCGTTCCGGTGCCCGCTCGGCCAGCAGCGCGCGGTAGGCGTCCAGGCAGTCGTCGAGGGCAGCCGGGGCCGGGTGATCGGGCGGCATCCGGTAGTCGACCGCCCATACCCGGGCGCCCATCCGCACGGCGGTGCCGGTAGCCATCGTGGCGCACAGCTCGCCGCCGCCCCAGATGAACCCGCCGCCGTGGATGTCCAGGTAGACCCGGTCGTCGCCGTCGCCGAGGCCGTCCGGGGTGATCTCGTAGACCCGGCAGGCCGCCAGCTCCCGGGTGCGCACGGTGACCGGGGCGGCCGCCGCCCGGCCGGCCATCATCGCCGCGATGGCACCGTCCCGCTCGGCGATCATCTTCCGCCAGGCGGCCGGGTCGTCCAGCGGCGGGAAGTCGAAGTTCTCGGCGGGCGGGTTCGCCAGCACTGCCTGGGCGGCCGGGCTCACCGTGGACGGCACCCGGATGTCGCGCGCGGGCAGGTGGATGGTTCCTCGCGGATCGCTCATTGCTCTCCAATAGCTAGCGAATTAACCTGAATTTAGCCCTGTTGGGCAGGCTGTGTAAGGCCGCCGTGCCGAGGAGTGAGACGATGACGACTACTACCGGTACCGGAACTTATCCCCGTGGTGAGCTGTCCGGCAAGGTGCTCGACTTCTGCCAGGTCCTGCAGCGGATGGTGGCCGAGGCCCCCAAGGGGGCCGACGCGCTGCCGGACGGCTTCTGGGAGCCGCTTAAGGCCCTCGTCGATACCGGCGCCTACCTCCGCTGCGCGCAGGACTACGCGGCCATCGTGGACACCGAGCGGGCCGAGCGGGAGTTCGGCTATGACGCCCGCGCGTACGCGACGTCGATGCTGACCTGGGACGAGTGGACGTCGGTGGCGGGTGCCTGGGCGCTGTCCCCCAGCTACTGGGAGTACACCGTGATGCGGATCGCGGAGTTCACCATCCCCGGGCTGCCCGGCGTCGTCTACCTGGAGCTGGAGGAGCGCGGCGGGTTCAGCGGGCAGCCGGGCCGGGTGGGCTGGTCCAACACCATCCTGCTGTTCGAGTTCAACGCCGACGGCAAGCTCGGCGTGCTGCGCCTGGGGGTAGCCGACTACGCGCTGCGGACCTGGCCCGCCTGCCACCCGTCGGCCCGCGTGTCCGGCTGACCCGGGAACGGGCGCGGCAGCGGTGCGCACGGCACGCCCGGTGGCTACCCGGGAGACCCTGGAGGACCTGGCACGGGCGGCGGCCGGCCGCGGGCGCCGCCTGGCCGGCGTGACGCGGCTGGCGGGCGGGAGCAAGAAGGGCGCCTACCGGCTCGCCTTCGGTGACGGCTTCACCGCGGTCGCCTACCTGTGGGCCGAGCACGAGAACTACTGGCCGTCCGGCGACCGCGACGCGGCCGACCCGTTTTCCGCCGCCTCCGGGCTGTCCCTGTTCGAGGGGGCTCACCGGGAGCTCACGGCGGCCGGGGTGCGCACTCCCCGGGTGTACCTGGCCGACCGCAGCGGCCGCCACTACCCGGCGGACGCCGCGGTGGTCGAGGACGTGCCCGGCGGGAACCTCGGGGCGCTGCTGGACCGGGACCCGCAGGCGGTCCCCGCTCCGCTGCGCGGCCTGTCGGCCGCCCTCGGCGCGATGCACGCCCGGCTGAGCCACCAGTACGGCAAGGCCGCCCTGGTCCGGGAGGGCGGGACCCCGCCACCGGGCACTCGGTCCTGCCAGCAGGTCGTACTGGACCGGGCCAGGGCCGACCTGGCCGAGGCAGCCCGGCGCGAGCCGCGCATCGGGGCGGTCGAGTCCCGGCTGGCGGCCCGGCTGGGGGAACTGGCCGCCCGGGTGCAGCCCCGTCACGAGTACCGGCTGATCCACGGCGAGCTCGGCCCTGAGCACGTGCTCCTGGACCGGGAGCTGACCCCGGTCGTCATCGACATCGAGGGACTGATGTTCTTCGACGTGGAGTGGGAGCACGCGTTCCTGCGGATCCGCTTCGGGCGGCTGTACCCGGCGCTCGAACGGCCCGGCCTGGACGAGCGGCGGATGGCGCTCTACACGCTGGCGATGTGCCTGTCGCTGGTCGCCGGCCCGCTGCGGCTGCTTGACGGCGACTTCCCCGACCGGGACGGCATGACCCGCATCGTCGAGGCGAACGTCAAGCGGACGCTCGCGTTGCTGCCGCCCGGTCAGTACGCCTAGCGCAGCAGCACGAAGTAGGGCTGGCCGTGATAGCGCAGGGTTATCCGGCGGGCGCCCGGATAGCGGGCGAGGAACATCGCCGCCTCCGGTGCCGTGTCGGAGGACGTGAGGACCGCCTGGGTCCGCGGCGGCGGCCGCGGCCGTCACCAGCCGCCGGGCGCCGAGGAGCCGCGGGAGCACCGTGGCGGTGGCGATGACCAGGGCCGGCACCATCAGCATGGTCCCGGTCAGGTGAGAGGCGTCCGACCGGAGCAGTACCCCCTCGTAGAGCAGGGCAGTGGCCAGCACGGTCATGACCAGCAGCACCCGCTCCGGCGGCCACGCGGCCGTGACCCGCAGCGGGCGGCCCGGGGAAACGGCGAGCAGCGCGAGCCCGGCCAGGAGGAACGGGAGGATATAGAACATATGGGTATACGTGGACGATGTATGGCTGAAGCCGCCCCAGGTCCACGGAGCGCAGCGCCCGGGCAAGCCACCCGGCTGCCCGGCCGGGACGCGGTGCGCCAGCGCCGGGGACCGGGCCTGCCAAGAACGTTGCCTGCTGCGCCGGCCGAGATTGTTTTCCGGGTCCGCCGTAACCGCGACCGCCCCGGCGGGCGGGCAGCCAGCCGGGGCGGTCATGCGGTTTATGCGGTTGTGCGGTCAGCCGGTTACCCGGTCCAGGCGAGCCGCGCCCGCCGCAGGAACTCGGCGTTCATGGCCCGGTAGCGGGACGCCAGCTCAGCGCTCACCGTGCCCTCGGACGCCCGCTCGAACTCCTCGCGCGCGCGCCTGCGGGCGGCGAGGAACGCGGGGTCGTCGAGCTCGGTGAAGTCGCTGGTCTCGGTCATGGCGTCAGGCGGTCGGTTCCGGGCGCACCAGCTCGGGGGCGGGCGCGCCACCGTGCTCGCCGCCCAGGTAGGCCGAGCTGACCATGTCCGCCACCACGTCGGGGGTGCCGTGGTAGGTGATCCGCCCGTTGATGAGAGCGCGCCGGTGTCGGCCACCTTCAGCACCTCGGCCGCGAACTGCTCCACCACCAGGATGGTGAGGCCCTGGCGGGCGATCCCGCCGAGCACCTCGTACAGTTCCTCGACCACCTTGGGCGCCAGCCCCATCGACAGCTCGTCGACCAGCAGCACCGACGGGTTGACCGCCAGCGCGCGGGCCATCGAGACCATCTGCTGCTCACCGCCGGACAGCTTGCCCGCGAGCTGGTTGCGCCGCTCGGCCAGGCGCGGGAACTGCTGGAACGACTTCTCCATGATGTCCGAGTAGCTGGCGCCGGAGAAGCTGGCCATCTTCAGGTTCTCGGTGACGGTGAGGTTGGGGAAGATGCCCCGTCCCTCGGGGATCACGCACAGCCCGCCGCGGACCAGCCGCTCGGTCGGCACGCCGGTGATCGGCTGGCCGTTGATGTGCGCGGTGCCCTTGCTCGGTGAAAGCTGTCCGGACATGACCTTCAGGGCGGTCGACTTGCCCGCGCCGTTCGGCCCGAGGACCGCGCAGACCGTGCCCGCGCGGACGCTCAGGCTGATGTCCTGCAGCACGTCGATGCCGCCGTAGCCGGCCGATACGCTGTCGAGCTGCACCGCGATCGGCGCGTCGGGCGCCACCGTCCCGCCCTGCCTGGCCCGCTCGCTCACCACGACGGCCGGGCGGCTGCCATTGGCCGCGCCGTTGGCACTGGGGGCCACCGGCTCCTCGGCCCCGGTGCCCAGGTAGGCCTCGAGCACCTTGGGGTTGGACTGCACCTCGGCGGGCGAGCCGGTCGCGATGATCGCCCCGGCGTCGAGCACCACGATGTGGTGGCAGAGGTTCATGATGAACCCCATGTCGTGCTCCACCACCAGGATCGCGATGCCGGTCGAGGCCAGGTCGCGCAGCAGCTCGGCGAAGGTGTCGGTCTCCGAGGCCGACAGGCCCGAGGAGGGCTCGTCGAGCAGCAGCACCCGCGGCTGGGTGGCGAGCGCCCGGGCCACCTCGACCAGCCGGGCGGTGCCGGTCGGCAGCAGCTCGGCCCTGGTCTCGGCCACCGGCTTCAGCCCGAGGTGGTCGATGATGGTCTCGGTGATGGCCTCGGGGGTACCCGCCCCGGTGCTCGACCACCGCCGGCGGTGCAGGTCGGCCGCCACCCGGATGTTGTCCCGGACGGTGAGCGATCCGAAGACCTCAAGCCGCTGGAAGGTGCGGGCCAGGCCGAGCCGGGCGAACTGGTTCGGCCGGGCGCCGGTCACGTCCTTGCCGTCGACCCAGATGCGGCCGCCGTTGGGCTCCTGCATGCCGGTGGCCACGTTGAACAGCGTCGTCTTGCCCGCGCCGTTGGGCCCGATGAGGCCGATGATCTGCCCGTCCTGCATGTCCAGGCTGACCTTGTTGACCGCGGTCAGGCCGCCGAAGCGGACGGTGATGTCGCGCAGCTCGACCGCGGGGCGGTCGGTGGCCGAGCGCGGCGCGGCCGAGGGCAGCCGGGTCAGCTCGCGCACCTCGGACAGCTTCGGGGTGCCGGCCTCGAGTGCCGTAGCGGCGTGACTGCCCGCGGCCTTGCCGATGCCGACCTTGTGGAACAGCTTGGAGACGCCCTGGACGCTCTGCTCCCACACGCCTTCCGGGTGCTGGCCGATGCCGATGCCCATCAGGCCGGGGCCCAGGTTGGAGAACCAGAGGAGGAACGTGTTGTCGGGGAACGCCTGGTTCAACCAGCTGAACTGCACCAGGAAGATGGCGCCGAGGACGGTGCCGCCGACCGCGGACGCGCCGCCCACCACCAGCAGCAGCAGGTAGGACAGGCCCCCGGTGAGCTGGAAGTCGGTGGTGCCGACCGAGCTGTAGTAGTAGGCGAACAGGCCGCCGCCGAAGCCGGCGATCGCGGCCGAGAACATGAACACGCTCATTTTGGTCCGCGTGAGGCTCATGCCCAGCATCGAGGCGGCGTCGGGGCTGTCCCGCAGCGCGACCAGGCGCCGGCCGAAGCTGCGTCCCTGCACGATGATGACGATCAGGCCGACGATGCTGAACATGAGCGCGCAGAAGATGAGGAAGCCGGCGTCCTCGGCGAAGTTGATGCCAAGGAAGGTGAACGGGTTCTCCACCTGCAGGCCGAACACCGACAGGTTGGGCACCGGCCGGTTGCCGTTGCCGAACACGCCGGGCTGGTCGAAGAACAGGAACTCGGCCAGCCGGGCGAACGCCATCGTCGCCAGGGCCAGGTAGATGCCCTGCAGCCGGATGGCGGGGCCGGCCATGATCATGCCGACCGGCACCGCGAACGCGGCCGCGATCAGCAGGGCGAGCGCGTTGCCGTTGAAGCCCCACTCGACGATGGCGAACGCGCCGCAGCCGACCAGGGTGATCTGCGCCAGGCTGATCTGGTTGGCCCAGCCGGTCAGCGGGACCAGCGACAGCATCACGAACGCGGTCAGCACGATGAGGATGACCTCGCGCAGGTTGGTCCGGCCGAGGGTGGCCGCGCAGACCACCGCGATCAGGATCAGCACGCCGAAGCCGAGCAGGGCGTTGCGCATGGCGGGGATGCGGTCGAACACCTGCCGGGGCCTGGACCTGCCCTTGATCCGGGAGTCCCTGATGAATAGCACCGCGATGAACAGCAGGGCGGCCGGGATGGCCTGCGGGGCCGACGTCCAGCGGCCGGTCCAGCTCAGGAAGTTCTCCTGGAAGGACAGCGTGAGGACGATGATCAGGCCGCCCACGTAGGCCATGGGCAGGCTGCGCAGCTTGGCGATGATGGCGGCGGCGAACGCGTCGACGATGAACAGGGTCAGCGTGGACGGGTCGAGCGCGCTCAGCTCCTCGGACAGGAAGATGCCGGCCAGCGCCGCCATCGACGAGCCGAGGGCCCAGGCGGTCATGGTGGCCGAGGCCGGCCGGGCGCCGTTGAGCACGGTCAGGTCGCGGTTGTCGACCACCGCCCGCATGGTGATGCCCAGGCGCGTGTGGTAGAGCAGGAAGCGCAGGATCAGGCCGATGGCGATGCCGGTGCCGATGGTGACGACCCGGTAGTACGGCATGAAGGTGCTGCCGATGTTGAAGCCGTCGGTGCCGAAGAACGTGGGGATCGTGTGCGAGGTGTTCGGGTTCCAGACCGACGCCGCCAGGCCCATCAGGCCGAGCATCAGGCCGATCGTCACCACGAGCTGGGCGACGATCGGCGAGTTGGTCAGGAACCGCATGATCCCGCGCTCGATGAGGATGCCCATGACCGGCGCGGCGACCAGCACCGTGAGCAGGATGCCGACGAGGGTGGGCAGCCCGATGTCGACCCGGAATTCCCAGTACACGAAGGCCAGGAACATGCCGATGGCACCCTGGGCGAAGTTGAATATGCCCGACGTCGCGTAGGTGACCACCAGGCCCTGCGCGGCGACGCCGTAGATCGAGCCGAGCGCCACCCCGGTGATCACAAAGCCGAGGATGGCGCTGCCCGTGACGGGCAACCCGCTCCACGACTGGTCGATGATCACGGCCACGATGGCCGCGACCACCAGGGCACCCGCGATTGTGCGGGTGCGCTCCCGGGAAAGAACCTGCCGGATATCAGTCACCTTTAACCTACTCCTCAGCTGGCCCGCCTAGTGCGGCCGGCGCTGGCCGCGGGGGGGCATGCCCGTTATCTTCCGCCGCACGCGGCCCCGGCAATCCTGCTATTGCTTGTCTCTACCCTGTTATTGCTTGTCTGTACCGAACTATCCTGTACCGACCGGTTGGTCACAAGGATGACCCCTCGGTGTGTTCCAGTCAACAGGTGAGAGGTATTGCCTGATTGACTTGCCTTGCAGTACTGACGTTGACAGCTAACCGTATGCTGTTGAGACTGACCGTTCAGAACAAAAACCGTTAGTTCCCTGTAAGTTGCGGAGGTCCCGGCGACCATGCCAAGCCTGCAGTCAAGCAGCCCGTCCACCGGCTCACCGGGAGCCGACGGCGTGCTCATCGTCGGCGGCGGCCAGGCCGCGATGCACCTGGCCAGCTCGCTGCGCGACCTAGGCTGGCAAGCAGCGGTCACTATCGTGAGCGAGGAGTCAAGCCCCCCTTACCAGCGGCCACCACTTAGCAAGGCATTCTTGTCCGGAAACGCGGACCCGACAACGCTGGAGTTCCGCTCGGCGGAACAGTACGAGCAGGATCGAATCACCGTGCTGACCGGGCAGCGGGTCACCAGCGTGGCGGCCGCGGCCGCCGGCCGGCCCGGCCATGCCGTGACCGAGGCCGGGGACCGCCTCGAGTTCGGCCGGCTGGCGCTCGCCACCGGGGCGCGGCCGCGACGGCTGGCGGTGCCCGGGGCCGACCTGGCCGGGGTCTGCTACCTGCGGGACCTCGGGCACGCGCTCGAGCTGCGGGAGCGGCTGGCGACCGCCCAGCGGGTCCTCGTCGTCGGCGGCGGCTTCATCGGGCTGGAGGCGGCCGCCGCCGCCCGCGCCAAGGACAAAGAGGTCACCGTGGTGGAGGCGGCCGACCGGCTCATCGGGCGGGTCGTCGCGCCGGTCGTCTCCGACTTCTACGCCGAGGCCCACCGCCGCCGCGGCGTGCGGGTGCTACTTGGCACGTCGGTGGAGCGGTTCGAGGGCAGTGCGTCAGGGGCCACCGGCGCGCGCCTGTCGGACGGCAGCACCGCCGCGGCCGACCTGGTGATCATCGGCATCGGCGCCGAGCCCCGCACCGAGCTGGCCGAGCAGCTCGGGCTGACGGTGGCGGGCGGCATCGTGACCGACGCCTTCGCCCGGACCAGCGACCCCGCGATCGTGGCGGCGGGCGACTGCGCGGTCACCCCGCACCCGGCCGCCGCCGACGGCTCCCTGGTCCGGTTCGAGTCCTACGGGCACGCGACCGACCACGCCAAGGTAGCCGCGGCCACGCTGGCCGGGGTGCCCGCCCGCTACGAGGCGGTGCCGTGGTTCTGGTCCGACCAGGGCACGCTCAAGCTGCAGATCGCCGGGCTGTCGGCCGGCTTCGACCAGACGGTGCTGCGCGGCGACCCCGGCCAGGAGCGGTTCTCGGTGCTCTACTACCGCGACGGCCGGCTGCTGGCGGTGCACGCGGTCAACTCACCGCGCGACTACATGGCGGTCCGGCGGGCACTCACGGCCGGGCAGGAGATACCACCGGAGGCGGCGGCCGACGCTGACACGCCGCTGAAGCCCGTCAGCGCGGGCGTCTGACGGTCGGGCGTGCCAATTCGGGGCATAACCCTGCGGTGAACCCGTACCGCTCACTAGCGTCGGTGGTCCGGTTCGGCAAGGTCGAGACCGACCTGACCGAGCGCCGCCTGGCCCGGGCCGCGCACGTCGGCGACCTGCGCCGGATCGCCCGGCGGCGACTGCCGGGCGGGGTGTTCGACTACGTCGACGGCGGGGCTGAAGACGAGCGGACCCTAAGCGCCAACGCCGCCGCCTACGCCGCGGCGACCTTCCGGCCCCGGGTGCTGCGGGCGGTCGGCCAGGTGACGGCGGTCACCAGCGTGCTCGGCCGGCCGGCCGCCTACCCGCTGGTGCTGGCACCGACCGGGCTGACCCGCATGGTGCACCCGGACGGCGAGCTGGCGGTGGCGCGGGCAGCCGCCCGGGCCGGGGTGCCCTACACCCTGTCCACCCTCAGCACCCGGGCGATCGAGGAGGTCCGCGCGGCCAGCGCCGGGCGGCTGTGGTTCCAGGTCTACGTCTGGCGGGACCGGCCGCTGGTCAAGGAGATGATCGCCCGGGCCGCCAGCGCCGGCTACGAGGCGCTGGTGCTGACGGTGGACACCCCGGTGGCCGGCCGCCGGGAGCGCGACGTGCGGCGCGGCTTCACCCTGCCGCCCGCCGTCGGCCTCG
>Ga0265338_10005672_pt1 | contig 16175 bp, 15 predicted proteins | sample 42126metaG_FD_193579 | JGI IMG/M metagenome (GOLD analysis project Ga0265338, IMG submission 193579) | Rhizosphere microbial communities from Carex aquatilis grown in University of Washington, Seatle, WA, United States - 4-21-26 metaG | ecosystem: Host-associated > Plants > Roots > Rhizosphere... | reverse complement strand
CTCGCTGCTCTATTCGGGCGCGACCACCAAGGTTTATGCCCACCTGATGGTGTGGTTCGGAGGATCGAACCACATGAACGTCGGGTACAGTTCCACCGACGCCGGCCAGGTTCACAATCAAATCACGGACATGATCAGCCGTGGAATCGACGGCGTGATCATCGACTGGTACGGTCCGAATAACAACGAAGACGCAGCCACAAAACTCGTCATGGCAGAAGCCGAGAGCCATCCCGGCTTTACTTTCGCCATCGCAATTGACCAAGGTGCGATTGAGTGGGACTCCTGCTCGGGCTGCTCACCGCAGCAGGCACTGGTCAGCGACCTGCAATACATCGAACAGACCTACTTTCCTTCGAAGGCATATCTGACCCTGCAGGGCAGTCCTGTGGTTACGAATTTCGATATTGACCTGCATTACACCGTGGATTGGAACGCAGCGAAGGCCGCAATGTCGACCCCGCCGGTTTTTCTTTTCCAGAACTACAGCGGATTCACTCACGTGTTGAGCGACGGCAGTTATTCCTGGGTCATGCCCACCACGACGGATTATGGGATGAGTTATCTCAAGGGGTTCTACAACACAGGGATTCCCCTGACCAAGGAGCAGACGGTCGGCGCCGCCTACAAAGGATTTAACGACTCGTTAGCAAGCTGGGGACTTGGCCGCGTCATGGGGCAACAGTGCGGGCAGACATGGCTGCAGACGTTTTCGGAAATCAATGGTCTCTATAACTCGGGAAAGCAATTGTCGGCCTTGCAGTTGGTCACGTGGAACGACTACGAAGAGGGTACAGAGATCGAATCCGGAATCAAGAATTGCTTTACCATTTCGGCCAAACAATCCGGCAATTCGCTGCAATGGACGATCACAGGGGCGGAGAGCACGATTGACCATTACGTTGCCTACATCAGCACGGACGGCAAGAACCTAATGTCCCTCGGGAATGTGAGTACGGGCTTGACGTCAGTGAACCTCTGCAGTTATTCGGTCCCGAACGGCAGCTATACGTTCTATGTGCAAGCTGTGGGGAAACCGAGCATGAGCAATCAGATGTCGGGGGCGGTAAAGTTGACATCAACCTGCACCGTCATAACGACCACCGATCCGGCGACCGTGTCATTGGGAACGAGCCCTTCTTCCATGACGATTCAGTCGGGAGGGTCGGGAAACTTAACAGTTACGGCGACGCCTGCGTCAGGGGCGTTCAACGATACCATCGCTCTTACTTGCTCCGGGTTGCCCAAAGGGCTGGCCTGTTCCTTTTCTCCCCCTTCCGTCACTCCCGGTTCCATCGCCGTCGACTCTGTTCTCACTGTTTCCGCGGCTAGTAACTCTACCGCCGAGGACCACCGCGAGAGGAGCCACATCCTTTTCGCCACTTGGACGTTCAGTTTCGGGTTGTTCGGCTTGACCCTGATCGGCAAGTTTCAACGCAAGCGCATTCTCACCGTCCTGGGAGCTTGCATTGTGGCTGCGATGATTGTCGGGGCCAGTTCGTGCGGTGGGGGTACCGGCATCAGTGCCGCTTCCTCCAGCCCAAGCAGCCCTACCAGTCCCTCCGGCCCTTCCAGCAGCGCCGCCAGCTACACCGTCACCATCAACGGGACTGCCAGCTCCGTTCAGCTTGCCACGACCGTTACCGTTACTGTGAAGTAGATGGAGATCGTCGCGTTCGTTCCAGGTGGTGTGGAGAACCGCAGAACGCCGGGCCCAGCCGAGAGAGTTGCGCGTCATGAAACGCAGCAACAGCGACTTTGACGGCATCCAGTGGGGCAGCCGCCGAATGTGGGCCACGTATCTCAGCGTTTGAACGCGTTGTTGCAGTTCGAAGTGGCGGAGATACTTTTGCACGACATTGGGCATGGTCATGCGAAGGCCGGCTGAGAAATTCTGAGTCGCCATTGCCTGCTGCTTCTTGGGATCCTCTAGAAGCTGGACAAGACAGTCAGCAAGCCCCTGCGCGTCTCCAGGCGGATAAAATTCGATAGCCAGTTCTTCGCCCTGCGCCATTTGCCGGAAGTCGGCCAGATCCGCACACACGATCGGCACCCCATAGGCACAGGCCAAGTGGGCCACCCCGCTGCATCCCGTGGATGAAGAGTAGGGCATGACAGCGACGGTGGCGCTCTGAAACAGCTCCGGGAGTGCATCCTCAGGAACATAGCCGCGGAATTCGATGCGAGGGTTCTCGGCGCATAACTGCCGGATTAAATCAGTATAGCCCGCGGCCTGCGGATGGTCTCCTCCAGCAACGATCAGCTTCGCGTTAGGCAACTTCTCTGCGATCAGGTTAAACGCTTCGGTCATGAGCTCGAGGCGTTTGTAGGTTCCCCATTTACCGAAAGCGAGAATGCGGTGCTCTGGATTTCCGCGCCGGGAAAAGTCGGGGAATTCAGGACGGCGCGCGAGAATGCCATGAGCGCGCAGGTGCACGTTATCGCGCCCGTATTTGTCGTTGAGGATTTTGCGATAGCCGGGCATCAGCACCGACACTGAGTTAGAGAGCAACAGCATTCGGGTAGCCATGGCGCCCGCGAAGCGATAGAGCCCTTCATGCCGGACACCAACATCCTTCAACTCCACCGTATCCATCAGGTGATGGAGGGTGACGTGGGTATACCGCCCGCTCAGACGCGCGAGTAAGGGAGCCATGAGGCCGGCGAAAGCTACGACGGGATTTCGTCCGAAGGTACTGAAGAGCAGATTGAACCAGACCACGTCTGGCTTAAGCCGATTGATCGTTTTCAGGAGGCGGAAGAGACTGCCGGGATCATCGAAGGACCAGCAGCGCATTACGTTGAAACCCTCGGGCTCAACATGCCCCTCGGGCAGTTCGTCGGCCAGAACGGTAAGGCTGAGAAACGGATTGCTCTGCAGTTCCTGAGCGATGTGAAACCCGTATTCACTCAATCCCCCGGTGCTAGGGGGGAAGGTTGTGACCAAACAGATCTTCATTCGGCTCCTGCCTTACAAGCGCTCAGGATTCGATGTGCTTTCAACATAAGATGTTGGCAGTCAAAGGCATGAAAGAAACAGGTTTAGACGTTCGAAGTTTTCGCTTGACTTGGACCAGCAACGCATGGAAGGGGGAAGTCGATGGTGGTGACGTCGACTGGCACGTACTTTTTTGAAATCGAGGCCTTGATCCTGGCGCTCGTCTCTTCGAGGGGGAGCGGCTCAAGGACAGTCATATTTCGAACCAGGCGGCTTAGCGCGATGTAGGCATCGCGATTCGTACGGACGAACTCCAGAGGATATTCGGGTTTCCGCTTATGAGCGGCTTCGGGATCAGCGTCCACGATATAAGCGACGTCGGGCCGTGGAACCAAGCGCAGAAGCATGGCCACATAGAGCCGCACGGGCCCGCGATCCAAGGGGAGATTGGCAAGCTCGTCGTAAATGTACCTGTCGAAGATAATGAAATCCGCTCCGTTGAAGGAGCTTCCGGAGACTGCGACACGAAGGCTGTAGGCATCGAGCAAGTAGAGGAATAGCCGGGCCGCAGTGACGTACCAGGATGTCACGTTCTTGTCGCGGCGGGAGATTGGCTTATCGGGGCTTCCGACGCCTTTGTCACCCTTGAAGGCTTTAAAACTCATGTGTTCCCGCAACCCAGGGAAGACCACGACGTTATCCCAGAAGGTGTACAGAGTGGAACGAAAACCCAACGCCTGTAAGTGCGCCTGCAGAGCCTCAATTTGCGTGCTCTTGCCGGCCCCATCGATTCCCGAAAAACTCACTACTTTTACACTGTTCGATCGCATGACGAATTGGCAACCGCGCTAGTGTGCGCACTCCGTTACATATTTGATTCCTAATGTGCGCCGGGCGGTTTACTCGGTGTCGCCGCCGTAAGGGCGATAACAGTGCCCAGCGCAGCACCGGCTCCCACCAGCGCACCAACTCTGAGAACAATGGTCCGTACGCGGCGCTGCTTGGCCGGAGCAATCGCCACGCCGGCGGGCTGAGCCGCCGTGACTCCGTTCACCTTCGGAGCTTCCGCAGCGGCGGTTCCCACGGGCCGCTGAGGCTTCGCATTCTCATTGGTCTGATTTGAATCAGTCTGATTTGGAGCAGTCTGGTTTGGATCGGCACTCGCCTGCGACGATGGCGCTTGAGCCGTAGTCTGCTGCGGTGCGTCTTGCTGCGCTTTCGCCCAGGCGGCTCCGGGGCTGTCGGGAAGCTCCGAAGAGGCGATGGTATCGGTTGGCGCCGAAAGACTGCGGTCTTTGGAGGTTGCTGCTTGCGTTGCTGAGGGAATTCCTATGTTCGCCGAGTCTGATGTTTGAGCGTTCTGCGCCAGGATGCTTCCCGGCATGCCCAGCGCGAGAACACAACAACATGACGTACGCAAAAGCGCCTTGTTCAACAGAGCGGTGTTAAACAGTCGCATCATCGTCCTCCATCTTCGACAAATCGGGCTAGCTGGCTTGCTTGAGAGTGCCCAACTCGCCAAAAGCATTGGCGTACCAGGAAGTCTCTTGTGGAACGGAATCCGCGGGAATCGCATTGAAACTGCGAACAGCTTCGTCGGAGGAGGCGAAGGCCTCAAACACACGAGCGACTCGCATCAGTTCAAGAATCACTTCTGACTGGGGGGACAGTGCAGCCAGCTTCAAATCTCCGTCGCGTTTCATTGCCTCTTCGAGACAATGCAGCATCATTTCAACGCCAGCGCTATCGATGTAGCGAACCTGGGAGCAATCGAGGACAATCCGCGGCCGATGGCAATCAAGGAGTGGTTCCACCTCCGGCAAAAAACTGCGGACTCCATCCGAATTAAGTTGCTCTGGCATTTGTATGACGACTACCGGCCCACTGGTTAACATTATCCCACCTCTTCTAGTTTTGACTGATTCATGTACAGCTTTACAATCCACATCTTCAGTGCCACATCTAACGCGAACTTTCCTCCGCTTGAGCAAACTGCACGTTTGCAAATCCGAAAGCATACGGCGATTGGAGATTTTTCTCCTGGCGGGACACTTTGTTTTGCCGGATGACGCAGGGATCAACGATCTCGAGAGTCACTCCGCGCTCTAAATTCATCAAGTTATTGCCATCCACGATCGAGTGGGATAAGTCGAGGCCAATGCCGACGTAGCTGTTCGGAAGAATGGAGCTGTCCTCCACCACGGTGCCGTAATCGATGTGGCAATTGCTTTCAATGCTGCTGTACCGCGTAACCAGGCATTGCTCTGAGATGCGCGCTCCACGGCCGATGAAGATTGGCGCGACGATCCGGGCGTCTCTGTGTACCTGAGCTCCTTCGTCCATCCACACCCCGGGGCGCGATTCCGTGCCTTGGGGGCGCAGGCGGCAACGAGAAGTCAGCGCGTCTACCGCCAGCCTGCGCAAGTCCGCTGGACCAGTAAGCCGATTCACGTAGCCACGAACAAAATAGTGGGCAGGCGACGCCGCATCGAGAGCGGCAAGAAGAGTTGTACCTTCCTGAATTCGTGAAGGATCAATGACCCACACGTCCAGAGGCTCTTCGTTTGCATCGAAAGCGCGAGTAATCGCTTGTGCCTGCTCGCGGTGGAACTGCAGCAGATCTTTCAGATCGAGGTCGATATAGGCTCGTGCCCGCACAACCACGACCGCTTCGGATCCGCTGTCCTTGTAAGTGAGCAATTGACGATCGGCAACTTCCCAGGCTTGGTCCAGGGAGCGACGCTCAATTTGGGTAGCGGCATCGAAGCCGGCGCGCGCGAATTCGTCGATCAAGCGGGCTACAACGGATCGCCCCAGAACCTCCACGCATACGAGAGAATTTCCTTGACGAGTCTTCGTTGCCGGCGATGGTCCAGTAGAGGAATCAATCGCTTCGACGCCTGCTTCTTCTTCCCGACACTCTGGTGAAACGATCACAATTGCGCTTTGCACTTCGACTCCACCTTCCGTAGGCACAAATTCCCTGTGGTTCGATTTAAGCAAGGCGCTTATTTAACTGGGTTGGCAAAGCTCATCATTCCGGTTCCAATTGCCGTGCCCTGATTGGCGGACTGGTTTTTCGCAGAGCGACGGCGAATTTTGGTCTTGGGGAAGAGCAGAGCGCGCATTTTCAGTTTGGCTTTGTGGAGCTGCGACTTGGAGTTTCCGATAGAGCAGTCGAGCAATTGCGCGATTTCGTGGTGCTGGTATCCCTGCACCTCGTGCAAAGCAAAAATCGTCCGGCATCCTGCGGGAAGCTCCTGCAAGGCGCGCCGCAATGCGATGCGATCAACCACCCCGGTCAGATCGGGATCACTCTTGCCGAAGTCGCGGTGCAAAGAAGGAGACTCGGGATTGACTGGCTCATCCAGCGAGACGGTCGGAGGAGACTTGCGGCGCCGGAGCTTCATCAGCACGGTGTTAACGGCGACGCGATACAGCCAGGTGGAGAAGGCGGCGTCTCCGCGGAATGAACTGACTGTGCGGAACACCTGCAGGAATGCTTCCTGGGTGAGGTCTTCTGCCTCGGCGACGTCTTTCGTCATGAGAAGGCAGACAGAATAGACGCGATTCTTGTGTTGTTGGAACAGCGTTGCAAAGGCTTGCTCGTCGCCCGCCTGCGCGCGCTTCACCAGGTTAATCTGGGAGTCGTCGCGACCTTTCATGCTGGCCGCGGGGATGACGTTTGCTTCTGTCGCAGAAATCGCACAAGTCGCCACGTTGGATCTCCTTTTTCAGGTGCGGAAAGTTCGCTCGCCGTGTAAGTCCGCGAGCATGTATGACAGAGTAAGAAAAAGATGGCCGTCGTTGTATCAGGTCACATCTGTAAACGGTTGCAGGAGACGCTGTAAGTCACCCATTCATCCTTGTAAGGCGAAGATCCGCGCTGTGCGCGGATCCAAGCCTCACGAGTAGAGTTGTTGGAAAATATTTCCGACTGTAGGGCACCAAACCGATTGACATTCCATGATCAGTAAAGGTGAAACTCAACTTCCACACTGATCTGAACGTCTACCGGCTTGCCATCCTTGAGAGCAGGTTGAAAGCGCCACTGTTGGACCGCCTGGAGCGCTTTGGCGTCGAGCCCAAGGCCCAAGCCCCGAACGACCTTGATGTCACGCGGGCGCCCTGCGGCATCCACGATTAACCAGAGGACGCACGTTCCTTGCTTCTTGGCTCTGCGCGCTTCTTCGGTGTAGTCCGGATCAGGCGCCGAAATCGCCTGGGGAGCGGAAATACCACCGCCAACTTTATAAACTCCGCCTCCGATACCGCCACCGCTGCCAGCTCCGACGCCAGCTCCATGACCAGCGCCGACGCCTCCGCCTGAGCCCGAGCCAATACCCCCGCCAGAGCCAGTGCCGTTTGAGGGCGGCGCCGCTGGCATGGGCGCTGCTGTCGACGTTCCCAAATTCAGCATGTGGTTCTCCGCGACATGAACCGTGGGCGGGATAACAACTGTTGCTTCGACGGCGAGTTTTGGCCGCTCGTTCCGAATAATCATCGCGGGCGGCGTGATCTGCTGCATTGCGACCTTGGGCAAACGTCCTTTAGGCGCGGGCAGACGATCATGATCGCCACCACCACCGCCACCGCTGATCAGCTTTTTGGAGACGGGCAAGGTATAGGTATCCGGCGACGGCGCAATGAGAGTGACGTTTTGCCGCGGCGTGATCCGTTGCACGATTTCATTACCGAAGAAAGCCCCGCTCAGGAGTATGCCTAGCAGCGCGACGTGAATCGCCGCTGACCACGCAACGCCGTTGGAACGATAGTTGTTGTAGTGACCCCAGATCTCGTCGGGAGCATGAGAAAGACGCGCGCTGGGTTTTGGTTGCGGACGCACTGCGCGCGGTTCGACTTGATAACGGGGGCGGGACAAAGTGGACGGCATAAGCTCCAATGTGGACTCACCGTTGAAGGCAGAATTCTGATGACTCGACATGACCCACTCCTCAAGAACGCGAAACGAAACCCCAAAAAGCAAATGGCGGGATACAGCTGGTTCCCACCATTTGGGCCAGCCACACTGTTCTGTGTCCAGCGGAGACGAAAGCCCGCCGTTTCATAAACGGCCGGCGAGAAGAAGAACAAGGACAACGACCACAACCAAACCCAATCCTCCGCTCGGGTAATAACCCCAAGCGCGGCTGTAAGGCCAGGTCGGGAGAGCACCCAGCAGCATCAGGATCAGCAGTACTAGCAGAATCGTGTACATGAAGCCTCCTCAGGTTTTTGTCGATCAAATCAGCCGGCTCGATCGAAACCGAGCCGGCCGGAACATTCAGGAGCCCACTACTTAACGCGACGCAGACGTTGTTGTGTCGACAGCGCTGTTCTTGCTTGTTTCCTTGCTCTGCATCGAGTACTTCCTGACAGCAGAGAGGAACGGCGCGCTCACTTCAGTGGCGCGGACTTTCCCATCCAGAATGTCGGAGAAAGGCACAAACTTCCCGTACAGAAGGTGGGTTTCGTCTTTATCCTGGGTTAGCGAAGATCCACTCAGATCGATGCCGGCGAACAAACCGCGTGCGCGCGAGTAGGTAAGGACTTCTGCTCGCATCTTGATATCGGTGTCGGCAGCGGCATCACGGCCAACCGGGCCAGCGGCGGCAGAAGCGTCGGCGCCAAGCTTAAATTTGCTGGAGAGCAAGTGCTGCATGCCCTGGTCGTTGGTCACCACCATGACGAGGTCGATCGCCTGACCACCGAGTTGCAGACCCCAGCTTCCGCCGGTGATGGTGATGGGAGCGGGAGCGCTCCAACCGGAGGCGGTTCGGCAGGTGGCAACGCCCTTGCCATGATTACCACCGAAACCAACGGCGATCTTCACCATGGAGGGGATCACCGCGATACACTTTGCATCGCGCATCACCTTGTCTGGAATTGCTTTGTCAGGGGTGGCCATGATCTCGTTGAGAACTTTGGCGGAGGCGTCGATTCGCTTGGCGACGTCAGATTCATCTTTATCGGCAGCCCAATTCATACCGACGAAAATCGAACAAATGCTGAGCACCAGAAGGCATTTGGGGAATACTGAAGAAACTCGTCTCATAACTTTTTGTCCTCTTCTGTGCTCCGGCGAGCACCTTGGCTATTCTTCTGCGAGATCAAGGCTAACCGCAGCGCTGGTTTCGTTCTATCCAGCGGAAGCAGTAAACGACATGAGAACTTTCCTGAGAATCTAGGGGGCTACGGGGCAGCGGCGATTCACTCGGGGGTTTTCCCCGCTGCCTATACAGGGTCCACAGTATTGCGGGTTTCGTTAAGCCGAAATAACCTGCAATCTCTACTCGACACAACGCCCCCAAAGCGGGTGCCGGTCCTCTGGGACGGACCGGCACCTGCTCCTTCCAAAGCCAGAGAGCGCTTCCGACCGGAAATAGATCCTTCGCGCCAAACGAACTTCGGCGCTGGCAGCGGATTGCATAGATCCTTCGGCGCCAAACGACGGCGCGCCTCAGGATGACAATTTTTTCTCGGCGCTGGCAGCGGATTGAAATACAGGACTACGGTTCTCTAAATACCACCAGGCGTGGATACATCGGAAACTGGCCCGTTCTTAGGATCGGAAGGACCGAATTCACCAAGGAGGCCACCTCATGCTTTATTGGGCATTGATGTTTCTGGTAGTGGCACTGATCGCCGGAGTGCTTGGTTTCACAGGTGTGGCAGTCGCGGCAGCGGGTATCTCGAAGATCCTGTTCGTCGTGTTTTTGCTGCTGTTTCTGGTTTCGCTGGTCGCACATCTGGGAACAGGGCGCAAGTCGCTGAATTAGAACGCCACAAAAATATTGGGGCCTCCCTGCGGAGGCCCTTTTTTCTTGCCCAGAACGTTTCTTGTTTCTATGCATCTGCCATGGATTGTTTCCCGTCGCTACTGGCGCCGGTAGGAATGACTGCCTGCACGACCGAGCCACCGCTGGAGGATTCGACTAGAATTTTTCCTCCGAACTCCGCAAGCCTCTCCCTCATTCCGCCCAGACCAATGCCGGGCGCGGCACCGTCGTTGAATCTAGCCAGAACTTCGTGCGGGATTCCTTTTCCATCGTCCGCAACCGTTAGGGCAACGTGCCCATCGTTGCAAACGATTCGAACATCGACGGAGCGGGCGGCGGCGTGGCGGTAGACATTCGTGAGAGATTCCTGGAGAACGCGAAACAGAGCGATTTCGACCTCTCTGGGCAGTCTCTCGATAGGTTCATCAACGATCAGCGAGACCTTTACCTGGCTGCGTTTGCCGTACTCATCCACGTACCAGCGGGCGGCAGACAGAAATCCGAGGTCTTCCAGCAAGGGCGGGTGTAAGAGATGGGAGATTGTGCGAACCTCCTGAATCGCGCAGTCGGTGAGTTCCACGGTCTCGCGAAGCAACGTGGGCGGGTCGATGCGTACGCCGGTCTGCAGCTGATTGAGATTGATCTTGAGCCCAGCAAGATACTGGCCGACGCTGTCATGCAACTCGCGCGCGATGCGGCGGCGTTCTGAATCCTGCAATTCAAGAATCCTGGCGCTCATCAGACGATACGACTCCGCATTGGCCCTGGATCGTTTCTCTGTGTCTTTGGTGTGGGCCACCTCGAGTACAAGCAGCCGAAAATTATAGGCGAGCATCAAGGTCACGACCGCGAAAGCAAGAGCCAGCATCATGACGTTTCGTTTGAAGAGGTAGTCCCAAGCCTTCAACCGCTGGTCGAGCAGCGATTCCTCTTCGTCTTGCATGCTGCTCACGATCGCGGCGATTTGCGTGCCACGGTCCGCAATCTCCGCCTGCCGCTTGTGCTCGCTGGCGGAAAGCTGAATGCGCGTACCTCCAGAGTTGCGCTGTTCATCGAGAAGAGATCGGTTTTCCTGAAGCATTTGCCCCAGTTGACCGAGTCGCTCTTGCTGCCGGGGATTGTCCTCGGTAAGTGTTCGCAAGGTGTTGACCGTCTGGAGAGCGAGATCATTCTGCTCGTCGGACTGGGAAAGCGATTGCGAACCGGCCAGGAGAGAATTGGTCTCGTTGTTCTGGACGCGCATCACCTCCAGCTGAAGGTCGTTCAGATGAGAGCGCACTTGATAGGTATGAATGACCCAGTCTCGACTAACGACAATTCCGCGTTCCGTGAAATATGCGACTGCGCCGAGACCCACGATGGTCAAGCAGACAAGAATCAGAGAGGCGAACCGAATGGCGGTCGATGCCGAACCCTGCACCTTCGACGGTTCTGACTGTGGATTCTTCGTCACTCGTGTGAACTCCTTGCAATATTCACGACCAGCAAAGGACGACTTAGTCATTCATCGAGGATTGATGGGGCCAGCCCCCGCAGAGGCCGGCCCAAACCAGTCCACAGCCAGACAGTGCCTCTACTTGGTAGAGGTGGCTTTCTGGTGTGAAACTTCAAGCTGGTTTACGACTTGCTTCACGTTGGGTACCTGTCCAGCCAGCTTCGCGACGGAATCACGCTGCGATTGAGAGCGGACATCGCCCTTAAGGGTGACGACGCCATTGTTGACGTCGTACTTAACGTCTCGTTTCAGCTTGTGCTGGATGAGCATGGCGTCGAGATTCTTGTCGATGCCTGAATCGAGGTCGGAGTCGACCTTTTTGGCGTTGCTTTCGTCGCCACTCGGACGCACACCGATCTCGTTGGACACGACTTCGGAGCCCGCCACGGATTTGGCAATTGATTCCGCTCTCGCCTTATCGTCATCGGTCGCAACTTTACCGGTGAGGGTCACGACACCCTTGTCACGGTCCTGACTGACGCTCACATCATTGAGGCCGGCTTGATCGAGAGAGTGCCGGATGTCGCCCGTAACATCGGGAGCTTTGGGGGGTCCATCAGAACAGGCTAGTGTCAACGCAATTGCAAGTGCCACTAGTGCGGTTGAAACGGTATTCATTGTTTTCATAGTTCTCCTTTTTCCTCGGTCATGCCGATCTTTGCCAAGCTTGCTTTGACAATTACCCCGAGCGATTTGACCTGACTTAAATGTGCATGCTGATGTTTTGAGTCAACATCGACTGGACCCCGTAGAATTCGGAGGATTTGGTGGTAATGAGGCGGGGTAAGGAAATGTGGCAACAGGTGGATGACCGGCGGCCAAGGACGGCTTCCAAGCCGGTCAAACTGCAAAGGCCCGGCTCGGGCCGCCGTGTGCAGTCACTCCGTAAGGGACGTGGCCGCCAGCATCCTGCCGACGTCAGAATAAGCAGGGAGGCCACCCCGCAAGAATCAGTGAAACTCTGTACGGGGCACCACTGAATTACTTATCAAGAACTGAGGACTGCGGTTGCTCCTCACCGTGCATCCAATGTTCGCATATGACATTAAGCTTGCAGGTCGCATGGCTTCTTGTGTTGGGTATCCCGGTCGCATGTATTGCGTGGACGGTGACGCACGAAGAAGTTTTTCGTGAGCCGCGCCAGTATTGTCAGCGGGAATGCCAGCAAGCGCGGTCGTTCATGCGCCGAAAATTCTTTTATTTATTCACCTGCGAATATTGCTTCAGTCACTACGTCGCTGCCGGAGTTCTGCTAATCACGCGCTACAAGCTGCTTTATGACGACTGGCGGGGATACTTCGTTGGATTTTTTGCCTTAGTGTGGGTCGCGAATCAGTACATGAGCATTTACAACCGGCTGCGCCTCGACATTAAACATGAACAGGTCGAAATCAAGGCTGAGGAGGAGAAGGTCGATCACCAGGTCGACCGTCGCAAGGCGGCGTGAGCAAAGCGGTTCAAACTGAGAGGGGTACTCTTACCGACTCATGGCGTCGAGAGGGGATAACGACCTCAACGATGGTCCCGGGATTGGCGTTTGCCAGCCGAAGGCTTCCTCCGAGTTCGTTGACGCGCTGTCGCATTCCACCGATACCGACGCCCACGCTGTCCGGCCGAAGTTGGATCACCTGCTCTTCGATTCCTTTGCCATCGTCGCTAACCGTAACGATGATTCGGCCTTCGCTTTCCTTCAGACTCACACATCCATTGCGCGCTCCGGAGTGCCGGAACATATTGGTAAGAGCTTCCTGGATGATGCGAAAGATCGCGGTTTCCAGTTCCGGCCGGAGGCGACTGAGATCGCCAGGTTCAATCTCAAGCTGAATCTCGATTCCGCTGCGTTCCGAAAGGCCTTCCAAGTACCAGCGAAGGGCGGAGACCAGGCCAACTTCGTCCAAGAGGGGAGGGTGCAGAAGATGGGAAATCGTGCGGACTTGTTTGATAGCGCGGTCCACCAATTCGCTGGCATCGGCAGAGGCCCGTTGCACGGATGGCGAGGAGTTTTTGGAAAGAATGCCATCCAGGATCATCTTGGAGGCGGCAAGTTCTTGGCCCAACCCATCGTGAATTTCCCGTGCGATGCGGCGACGCTCCTCATCTTGCATGGTCATCAGACGACTGGAAAGGCGTCTCAGTTCAGCCGTCCTGATATCGACCATCCGTTCTAGCTCGATGGCGTTGTCTCGAATGGACTGTTCCAGTAGTTTGCTGTCATGGATGTCGGAACAAGTGCCGTACCACTTGACGATGTTCCCATCCGGATCGCGAAGAGGGACAGCGCGAGCACGGAACCAGCGATATTGCAGATCGGCTGAGCGTATGCGGTACTCGGATTCGTAGGCCTGGCCCGACTGAACGCAGTGCAGCCAGTGCGCCAGGCTCCGCTCTTTATCATCAGGATGCAAGTACTCCAACCAGCCAAATCCAACCGCGGAACCTGCGGGAGCGCCCGTGTATTCGTAGAACCGCCCGCTGATGTAATCCCTTGTGCCGTCGGCTTGCCGGCTGAAAATGATATCGGGAGCGGTCTGCACAATCGCATCCAATTCCTGATTCTTCCGGGCAAGGTCGCTATTGAGTTGTTGCAACGCGACCGCCTTCTGTTCCAACTCGAGGGTACGCTCCGCAACACGTCCCTCAAGTTCATTATTGAGGCGTTCCAGTTGAAGTTTCTTTCGGTGCAGTTCGGCGAAGACTCTTACCTTCGCCCGCAAAACTTCGGGGACAATGGGGACCGAAAGATAATCCACGGCTCCGTGCTGATATCCCTTGAGACGATCCAGGTCGGTTAAATGGACAGCGGAGACGAAGATGATCGCAGTTTTCTGAAAGCGCGGATGCTGGCGGATGATCTCGGCGAGTTCAAAACCGTCGATCTCCGGCATGCTGACATCCATGAGCACGACGGCTACATCGGTTTTGAGCAGTTTTTCGAGAGCGTCCTTGGCAGAGGTTGCCTTGATGAGGTTCTCTCCCAAGTCGGCCAGGATGGCGTCGTAGGTGAGCAGCTTGCCGGGCTGGTCATCGACCATAAGGATATTTACTTTTTCGTGGACGCTCATCATTGTCTCACCCAGCCAACCGCTTGATGCCGAACGTTGCCGAACGCGATCCGCTTAACTCGATTCTCATCGGTGCAGCCACATGCGCAACGCCGAGAGCAACTGCTCGGTGTTGACGGGCTTCGCCAGATACTCTGACGCACCCGCTTCCAGACACTTTTCACGATCACCCTTCATGGCTTTCGCGGTCAAGGCTATGATTGGCAAGCGGCGGAACGACGAATTCTGCCGGATGACCTGCATCGTCGCATAACCATCCATCTCGGGCATCATGATGTCCATTAACACGATCGCGACATCCGGAGTGGATTCCAACATCGAGATCGCTTCGCGGCCGGTACCTGCGGTTAAGACGGCCATTCCGCGGCGCTCCAGCACGCTACTGAGAGCGAAGATGTTGCGCATGTCGTCGTCGACAACCAGCACTTTCTTCCCGACCAGAGCCTCATCGGAACGGTGCAGGCGATCGAGCATCCTTTGCTTTTCTTGAGGAAGATCGGCAACCACGCGGTGCAGGAAGAGCGCGGTCTCATCGAGCAACCGCTCCGGCGACTCCACGCCTTTGACGACCACGCTGCGAGCCAGCGTATGCAGGCGCGCATCTTCCTCCGGGGACAATTCCTTCCCAGTGAAGACGACGACGGGCAAGTCGACAACCTCGGGAATGTCGCGCATGCGTTCGAGGATGTCGAAGCCTGTCATGTCGGGCAAGCGCAGGTCCAGCACAACGCAATCAAACGCCTCACGAGTCACGAGATCAAGAGCCTCTTCGCCGGTCGAGACCACAGAGACGTCAATATCGTCGTGGCCGAGCAGTTCGCGAATACTCATTTGCTCGGCAGGATTATCCTCGACAATGAGCAACCGCTTGCGACGGGGCGAAGCATAGTCCTTGATTCGACCCAAAGCTGAGTCCAATTCTTCCGGACTGGTCGGCTTGGTTACGAAGGCGAATGCGCCTCGAGCCAGGCCGTGATGGCGGTCCTCGTCCAAAGTAAGCATTTGCACTGGAATGTGCCGAGTTGCTGGGTCCTGCTTCAGGTGGTTGAGCACCGTCCAGCCCAACATGTCGGGCAAGAAGACGTCCAAAGAAACCGCAGTGGGATGGAACTCGCGGGCTAAGGCGAGAGCCTCCGAGCCCCGCAACGCAACAAGAACTTTGAATCCTTTATCGCGCGACAAATCACAGAGCACGCGGGCATAGTGCGGATCGTCTTCGACGATCAGCAAAACAGCGTCGTCGGGCTGCAGATTGTCGCGATCGTCCAAAATCTGCTCGACCGGATGTTCCGAGACGACGATATTCGACAACTGAAGCGGCATGGTGGGCGACACAGACCTCCACTCCGACGACGCCAGCTTCGACGCGGAAGGTCCGACGTAAGTGAGCGGCAAGTAAAGTGTGAACGTGCTTCCCTGTCCCGGCGTACTGCGAAGCTGAATTTCGCCCCCCAGCAGGCTTGCGAGTTCACGGCTGATGGCCAGCCCCAAGCCGGTTCCGCCGTACTTACGGCTCGTGCTTGCATCTGCCTGTTGGAAAGCCTCGAAGATGATGCGCTGTTTATCCAAGGCGATTCCGATACCGGAGTCGGTGACCTCGAAGGCGACCACCGAAGCCGCACCGCTGAGAATCGGATGACCTTCGGTCCATCCTTTGGCAGCGACCGACACGGCAAGCCGAACGGAGCCGTGCTCGGTGAACTTGAAAGCGTTCGAAAGCAGATTCTTGAGCACCTGCTGCAGACGCTTCGAGTCGGTGACGAGACTCCGCGTGAGATGCGGGTCGGATTGCACCTCGAAAGCCAGCTTGCGGTTCTCTGCTTCGTGGCGGAAGGGACGGCCCACCATTTCGAGCAGGTTGGCGAAGAAGACTTCCTGCGCTTCGACTGATACCGTGCCCG
>Ga0265338_10005671_pt1 | contig 16179 bp, 13 predicted proteins | sample 42126metaG_FD_193579 | JGI IMG/M metagenome (GOLD analysis project Ga0265338, IMG submission 193579) | Rhizosphere microbial communities from Carex aquatilis grown in University of Washington, Seatle, WA, United States - 4-21-26 metaG | ecosystem: Host-associated > Plants > Roots > Rhizosphere... | reverse complement strand
CTGCTCGGCTCCGCGGACGGGTCGCTGATCCTCGCCTCGCTCGTCGAGGCCGCGCGTGAGCGCGCGGTGGCGCTCGCCTGAGCGCCACCGCGACTGCCTGGTGCCCCTTCCGGTGATGCCGTCTAGCTTCTGGGTCGCGAGCACCAAGCGATGCAAGGACGCAGGGAGCGCCCATAGCGGTTCCTATGGGCGCGACCGAGGACGCCGCAGCGCGACGCGTGATCGCGGGCCAGAAGCGGGCATGTATTGCCGGAAGGGGCACCATCACCACCCGAGCGCCTCCGCGAGCGCCGGGTGCTGCGCGAGGGCGGCTCGCAGCCGTGCCATGTCCCGTTCGCGGAGCGTCACCGGCCCGCGCCGCGCAACGCCGTCCGTCGAGTACGCGAAGCGGACCAGCCGCTCCCCCTTCTGCGTCTCGAGCAGCTGCACGACCGACGCGAACCGCCGCCCGCCGACCTGCTGGCGGAGCGTCAGCTCCTCGACGAGATCCGCCGGTCCCCACGGTGTCGCCGTCCTACTCGCCATGGAAAGGACGCTACCCCGGCAGGTGGTACGCGAATGTGCCGTCTTCCCGGCAGATGACGGGCAGACGAAACGGGCGGGACCCTGCCGTCCCGCCCGCCGTCTGACGTTCCCGTCCTCTCCCTAGCCGATGCGGTTCAACCAGGGATCGACGAAGACGTCGTCGATCTCCCAGTCGCCGCTGCCCGCGAGCGACGTCACGACGACCTGCGCCGACGACGTCCCGAGCGGGAGCGCGAGCAACGATGCGACATCGCCGCTCGGCTCCCAGCTCGCGTAGCCCGATGGCGATAGGTCACTGGCGTTGAGAATCCCGGTCAGGTTCCCGGTCAGACCCCGGAAGAGAATCTGGACGCGCAGCGCACCGTCGGTGGCGGAACCGCGGGCAAACAACCGGAAATACGGGTCGAGCAGGCTGATCGGCACCGACGAGCTCGTCGCGCTCGCGCCCGGCGGCAGATCCAGGGCGTTGCGCCCCTGGCCGCTCACGAACCAGGGCTCGTTGTCCGCGACGACCGAGGCTCCCCCGGACAACGTCCAGCCGGCCGAGCCGCTCTCGAACCCGTTGTTCTTCAGCGTGCAGTACGACCCACCGTCGCCGAACTGCGCGAACGGGCGTGACGTCGAGCCGCAACTCGGAAGCGCGGCCCCGATCAGGCCGGACACGAGCCCGGCGTTTGCAGCCGGAACGACTGCCAAGAACGTGGCGGCCGCAAGGGCGACCGCGAGATGACGAGCTGCCACAGAACCCACCCTTGCTCGACTCCGCAGAACCAACGTGTCTCAGCGTCTTTACGACGGTGCAGGCCGACAATCACCCTTGCGAGGGAGTCCGTTCCCTCGAACGAGGGGTTATCGCCGGGCCGCATCAAGCCAGCATCCGAGCGTGCCGATCAATTGCGGATGAGCGGGGCGTCTTCTGCGGCCTCAGCCGAGCGGCTGAGCGACGACGCGATTCTCGAGTTCGGGCGGTCGAGCGCATCTCGACGCCTGAGTCGCCGGGATTCGACCGGGCTGCTTGCCGCGCTCTTCATCGCGACGGCTGTGGCGATGCTGCTGCTGCCGGCGAATCTTCACCTGTCGATCGCAGCGCTCGCCGTCTCGGTGGCGTGCTACGCGCTTGCGGCCCGCGTCCAGTTCGAGTTCGCCGGAGGGTTCGCGCTACCGACCGAAGGCGTGTTCGTGGCGATGTGGTTTCTCGTGCCGGCCCACGCGCTTCCGCTCGCGGTCTGTGCTGCGCTCATACTCGCCTCGGCGCCGGAGCTCGTACGCGGGCGGATGCCGGTCGACCGACTTGCGCTGAACGTCGTCTCGTCGTGGCATGCGGTCGGACCGGCGCTCGTGCTCACCGTCGCCGGAACGGGCGGACCCACGTGGCGCGACATGCCGATCTACGCAGCCGCACTCGGTGCGCAGTGGGTGTTCGACTACGCGAGTGCCTTCCTCTGCACCCGGCCCGTCCTCGGGGTCTCGCTGCTGGGCCAGCTGAAGGCGATGACTCCCTCGTTCGCGGTCGACGCCATGCTCGCGCCGCTCGGCGTGCTCGTCGCCTTCTCCGCGTACAGCCGTCCGTGGACCCTCCTGTTCCTCCTGCCGGTGCTGGCCCTCTTCTCGACGTTCGCACGGGAGCGCCAGAGCCGGATCGACCACGCACTCGAGCTCTCGGCCGCGTATCGCGGCACGGCGATGCTCCTCGGCGACGTGATCGAGGCGGACGACGAGTACACCGGAAGCCACAGCCGCGACGTCGTCGACCTCGCGCTCGCCGTCGCCGACCGGCTGCGGCTCGATGCGCGCGAACGGCAGCAGGTCGAGTTCGCAGCGCTGCTCCACGACGTCGGCAAGGTCAAGATCCCCGCCGAGATCATCAACAAGCCGGGGCCGCTCGACGAGAAGGAACGGGCGGTGATGATGACGCACACCGTCGTCGGCGAGCAGATGCTGGAGCAGATCGGCGGGCTGCTCGGCGAGGTCGGCCGCGTCGTCCGCTCCTGCCACGAGCGCTGGGACGGCGCGGGCTACCCGGACGGGATCGCGGGCGACGCGATTCCGCTCGCCGCGCGGATCGTCTGCTGCTGCGACGCGTGGAGCGCGATGACGACCGACCGTCCCTACCGGCGCGCGCTGCCGGAGCAGGAGGCGACCGCAGAGCTTCTCCGCTGCCGCGGGACGCACTTCGATCCGCAGGTCGTCGACGCGCTCGTCGCCGTCCTCGACACGTAGCATCGACGCTGCATGGTCGCAGCGCCCCCACCGTGCACGGCGCACGCGGCGCGGCAGGCGATGCTCGCCGCGCCGTCGCTCCGTTCGCTCCGCGCGACGCTCGAGAACGGCGGCGGCCCCGACCGGCTCATCTGCCACGACTTGACCCGCGACGGCAAGGGCGACATGGCCGTCACCGTCTTCAGCGGCGGCACCGCCGGCGACACTGCGTGGGTCGTGTTCCGCCGCACCGGGAACGGCTGGAAGCTCGCGTACGCGCAGCTGCACGCGTACAAGGTGGGACTCTTCCGCAGCGGCCGCGACCTGATCGAGTCGCAGCCGATCTACCGGAAGAACGATCCGAACTGCTGCCCGTCCGGCGGCTTCGCGCAGCGCCGGTTCCACTGGAACGGCAGGACGTTCGTCGTCACCCAGCGCCGGCACAGCAAGCACTTCGTGCCGTAGGAGCGACTACGAGCCGGCGGCGGCGTCGCCCTGCAGCAGGACGTCCTCGTCCAGCTGGAAGTGCTCGTGCAGCACCCGCACCGCGCGCTCGAGGTCGGCGGTGCGCACGACGCAGGAGATGCGGATCGGCGAGGTCGAGATGATCTCGATGTTGATCCCGGCCTCCGCCAGCGACTCGAACATCCCCGCCGCGACGCCGGGGTGGCTGCGCATGCCGGCGCCGACGAGCGTCACCTTGCCGACGTCCTCGTCGCACGTGAAGCCGGCCGCCTCCACCTGGGCGGCGAGGCGCTCGAGGATCGGCTCCGCCAGCGGGAGATCCGTGGTCGGCAGCGTGAAGGAGATGTCCGTGTGTCCCGCCGCGGACACGTTCTGGACGATCATGTCGATGTGGATGCCCGCGTCGGCGAGCGGGCGGAAGACGCGGCCGGCGATCCCGGGGCGGTCGGGGACTCCGAGGATCGTCACCTTCGCCTCGCCGGTGTCGCTTGCGATTCCCGAGATGATCGCCTGCTCGAGCACGTCGTCCTCCTTCACCACCCAGGTGCCCTCCACCTCCGCGAACGACGAGCGGACGTGGATTCGCACCCCGTGGTTCCGAGCGTACTCGACGGCGCGAAGCGCGAGCACCTTCGCACCCGACGCGGCGAGCTCCAGCATCTCCTCGTACGAGACGGCAGCGAGCTTGCGCGCCGACGGCACGATCCGCGGGTCGGCGGTGTAGACGCCCTCGACGTCGGTGTAGATCTCGCAGGCCTCCGCTCCGAGGCCGGCGGCGAGCGCGACCGCCGTCGTGTCGGAGCCGCCGCGACCGAGCGTGGTCACGTCACTCGTCGTCGAGACGCCCTGGAAGCCGGCGACGATGGCGATGCGCCCCTCGGCGAGCGCGTCGAGCACACGCTGCGCGCGCAGCTCGACGATCCGTGCCTTCCCGTGTCGCGTGTCCGTGACGATGCCCGCCTGCGAGCCGGTGAAGGAGACGGCGTCGCGGCCGAGATCGTTGATCGCCATGGACAGGAGCGCCATCGAGATCCGCTCCCCGGCAGTGAGCAGCATGTCCAGCTCACGGGGATGCGGGAGCTCCGAGACCTGGCCCGCGAGGTCGATCAGCTCGTCGGTCGTGGAGCCCATGGCGGACACGACGACGCAGACCTGGACGCCCGTTTCGGCGGTCGCCACGACCCGCCGCGCCACGCGCGTGAGCCGCTCTGGATCGGCGACCGAGGTGCCGCCGAACTTCTGGACCACGACCGTCACGGGGCTCCGATCGTAGTCGAACCCTCAACAAATGGGCCGAAGCGCGCTACGTTCCCGTTCTATGGCCCGAGACGACGTGCCCTACGACCCGGATCCGGACGACTGGTTCTCCGAGCCCGACGTGGCGGAGTCGGTGCGCGAGCAACCGGCGACGACGTCCACGACCGAGGCGACGGAGGTGGACGACTGGCTCGACGGGTCCGCCACGGCGGCTCCCCGGCGCCGGCGGCGAAGCGGCGGCGGGATGTCGGCGAACGCGCGGGCCGGCATCGTCATCGGGGTCGTGCTCCTCGTCCTGCTGCTGATCGGGCTCGCCGTCGGCGGCGTCTTCAGCTCGAGCACGAAGAAGGCGACGCCGCCGCTGTTCACGATCTCGACGGCGAAGACCACGACGACCGGCACGACGCCGACCACGCCCTCCGGGGTGGCGGCGCCGACGACGGTGCTCAAGCCGGGCGACACCGGTCCGCAGGTGCGGGTGCTCCAGCGGGCTCTCACCCACCTCGGCTACTCGACGGGCACGATCGACGGCCAGTACGGCCCGACGACGACGCAGGCCGTGAAGAGCTTCCAGACCGCGCACGGCCTCACCGCCGACGGCGTCTGCGGCCCGAAGACGATCACCGCGCTGAAGAACGCGCTGAAGAGCGGCTAGCAACCCGACACCGCGTGCGCACCTGCTTCTGGACAGTGCTCGCGGCCGGCCTCCTCGCCGGAATCGGCACGGCGGGCGTCGCGACGGCGGGACCGACGGTCGTCCGGGTCAGCCCGGCCGCGTCGGTCGAGAGCCAGCCCGTGGACATTCGCGTCCAGGGGCTCGCACCGCACGCGCACGTGACGGTGGCCCTCCGCTCGACGGACGCGCGGGGCTACACCTGGGTCTCGAGCGCGTCGTTCGAGACGGACGCTCGGGGTGCGCTGGACCTGAGCCGTTCGCCTGCCGGCGGCGGCAGCTACACGGGCGTATGGCCGATGGGGCTGATCGCCGCGATGCGGCCGACACGAAGCGATCCGCTCGAGGAGTACTACTGGAACGCGTCGGAACCCAGCGTCTTCACGGTGACGGCGGCGGCGCACGGTCGAGTCGTCGCGACGACGACCTTCCGGCGCGGATTGTCGGCGCACCCACTGGTCGAGGACGACGAGACGGTGCAGACGGCCGGCTTCTTCGGCAGCTACCTGGCCCCGGCCGGGACGCAGCGTCACGTGGCCGTGCTCGTGTTCGGCGGCTCCGAGGGCGGTCTGAGCACACGGCTGCTGGCCGGCCAGCTCGCCGCGGCCGGCTTCCCGTCGCTCGCACTCGCCTACTTCAAGGAGCCGGGGCTTCCGCAGACGCTCACGAACGTCCCGCTCGAGTACTTCGAGAACGCACTGAAGTGGCTGGCTGCGCAGCCGCAGGTCGACCCCGCCCGTGTGGCCGTGCTCGGAGTCTCGCGCGGCAGCGAGGCCGCGCTGCTGCTCGGGGTGCACGACGCGAGCCTCGTGCACGGCGTGATCGCGCTCGTCCCGAGCAGCGTCGTCCACTGCGGCATCGTCGGGGCCGCCCAACCCGGTTGTGTCGATCCCGCGTGGACGCTCGGCGGCAAACCGCTGCCGTACACGAAGGAGCTCGACAACCCGGATCCCACCGACGTCCCGGCGGCGGTCATCCCCGTGGACGAGATCCATGCGCCGCTGCTCCTCGCCTGCGGCGGGATCGACGTGACCTGGAACTCGTGCGGCTTCGCGAGCGCGATCGTCCGCCGCCTCGACGCGAAGCCGAACGGTGCCAGGCACGTTCTCTACACCTATCTCGACGCCGGCCACTCCGTCGGCGAGCTACTCCCGTACGAGCCGGGCGGCATGGCGTACGACACGAACATTCCGTTCGACGAGCGAGCCCGCGAGAGCCTCTGGCCTCACGTGCTCGCCTTCCTCCACGGCCTACCGTCGACGTAGCCGTCTCCCGCGGCGCTCGGGTGATCGGCGCGGTTTGACCCACAGCGGCCTGTGGGATTCTCCCGTGGCGAGGGCGCACGGGACACGCAAGGCTGTCGACACACGCGTGACCGACATGGGGCAGCGGTCATTCCTGACGCATACCCGAAACGCCCCGGAATCATCAGAGGAGCATCGATGTTGTGGATGTGCCCACAACCGCCAGGCAGTCCCGCGCCACCGTGGTGACCCGCGCCCGGCGCGTCCTCGTGCCGCTGCTCTTCGTTGCCGCCCTCGCTGGAGCACAGCTGCTGACGGGCGCGACAGCTCTGGCCAGCGGCCCGACGACGACGAGCTTCGAAGCCTTCACCGTCGGGGACGTGAACGGCCAGAACGGGTGGACGAGCGGACACGGATCGTCGTTCTGCCCGGTCTACGACGTCGGCGTGGTCTCGAACACCTACGGCTATCCCAGCTTCGGCGCCCAGAGCCTGCGCATCTCGAATGCAATCGCCTGCGGCAGTTACAACGACCAGACCTTTTCCCCGTCCCTGACGGACGAAGCCGGCGAGACCTCGGCATCCACCAGCACGTATTCCGGCGGTACGCGCCAGCCGTTCTTCGAGGCGCAGTGGGACTTTGCCTCAACCGTGCCGGGGAGCGAACAACCCGGTCTTTCGGTGGTCGCGAGCGCAGACCGGGGCGACCCGTCGCGCATGAGCTGGGTGCAGATGACGGATACCCCGTCAGGCCTCGCGCTGAATTTCGAGGATTACCAGGAGTCGATCCAGAACTTCGTGACCACTCCCATCGCAACCGGCCTCGACCGTACGGTCCCGCACACGGTGAAGATGACGATCCAGTTCATCGACGGTCCGGCGAATGACGTCGTGAAGGTGTATCTGGACGGAGCACTCATCCACACCGGGACGAGCTGGGAAGACTATTACCGCGACTGGGCGGGTGGCATACCGGCTCCCGTCGACTCGGTCATGTTTCGCGTCGCCGGCACGGCCGTCCCGGCGGTTTCGGGGAACGGGTTTCTGATCGACAACTTCTCCGAATACAGCGGGCCGGCGCCGACCGCCGATCTGACAGGCCTGTCGCTCTCGAGCGGCACGCTCTCGCCGGCGTTCGACCCGTCCACGACCGCCTATTCCGCGAGCGTCGACAACGCCACCACCAACCTCGGTGTCAGCGCAACCGCAAGCCCCGGCGCCGTCGCGGTGGTCAGCGGCGGCTCCAACCTCGCCGTCGGCAGCAACACGGTCACGATCACGGTGACGGCCGCCGACGGTATGACCACCAAGACATACACGGTCACAGTCGACCGCGCGGCTCCGCCCGCTCTGCCGCCGACCCCGCCGACGCCGACGCAGCCGGCGCCGAGCCCTCCGCCTGCACCGGCCTCGCTCGCTCCCCCGCGAAACCTGACCGGCGGGTTTCTGGGCGGGATAACGGTTCTGTCCTGGGAGCCGCCGGCGGGCAACCCGACCGTCGCGCACTACACAGTCTGGAAGGACGGCAAGGTGCTCGGCGTCACCGGCGGGTCTACCTACCAGCTGATCGTCCTGGACCCGGTCGTCGGCGACACGTCGATGTATCAGGTGAGCGCCGACGACGGCCAGGGCAACGCCTCCCCGATGTCGACGATGGTCACGGGCGTGCCCGACCTCACCGGTCTCACGGCGGCTCAGGGACGAGCCCTGATCATCTCGCGGGGCTTCACCGTCGGCAGCGTCACGACGAAGACCTCGAAGGCGAAGACGAACACGGTGATCGGTCAGGATCCGCAGCCGCTACCCGCCTACCGGCCGCTCGGCACGCCGATCGACACCGTCATCTCACAGCGTGAGACGGCGGCCGCCGCGCTGGCGGTCAAGGTCGGCGCGTCTCGCCGCATCCCGCTCGCGATCAGGCACTCGTTCACCCCGCTCGTCCTCACGACGATCCCTGCGAAGGCGACCATCTCGCTGACCAGGTACAGGAATGTGCGCACGACGTACGCGACGTGGACGAGGACACTGCACGCCGGTGCGAACTACCTGACGCTGAGCATCCCCACACACCTGAACATCACGCTGCCCGGCATCTACCGGTTGACGTTCCGAGTGCAGTCCAAGGACCAGTCGAGGCAATACAGCGTGCGTGTGCTGCTCGGTCGGCGGGTGTTGGAAGCTCCGCTGCCGAAACGGGAGGCCGACATCCTTCTCGTCGGCGCGCCGTCGATCTCCGACACGCTCGTCGAGCAGCTCTCGGCCCGCTACCGGGTCAAGACCGTCGATCGCGTGACGGTCTTCACCGCGACGAGCGCTCCGAACGAACGGGTCGGCGCCGTCGTCCTCGACGCGGGCGAAGCCGGTCTGAGCACGATCCGGCACCTCCACTCGGTCTTCCCCGACCTGCGCATCGTTGCGGTCGTGAGCTCGCCCGCCGCGGGCAGGTCCGCAAAGGCCGCGGGCGCCTCGGTTTCGGTCGTCGACGCGACGTCTGCCGAGCGGCTCGCAGCCCGGCTCGACCGGGCGCTCCGGACGACGCTGGGCAAGTAGCGCCCGCGCCTGCTCAGTCGTCATCCGTCCAGAACTCGCGCAACTCGACCGCGCCGAACTTCGCCACGGGATGTGCGGCGGCGATGTCGAGCGCCTCCTCGCGCGTCGCGCAGTCGATCACGTCGAACCCGGCGATGAACTCCTTCGTCTCGGCGAAAGGCCCGTCGGTGACGAGCCGCTCACGCTTCCGGACGCGCACGGTCGACGCACTGGACGGCCCTCGCAGCGCGTTCCCGGTCAGCCGCGAATCCCCGAGACGCTCCAGCCAGGCTTCGATCTCTCCCGGCTCCTCGTCCGGCTCGATCGACGGGTCGACGCAGATCAGCAGCAGGTACTTCACGGATCCTCCTTCGGTCGTTGACACGGCAGAGACGAACGCCGCCGCGCCCAATCGACATTTCGCGAAGCCGGGCCGCGGGGCTACTTGCCGGAGCGGTCGATCAGCTCGATGCGGTAGCCGTCGGGATCCTGGACGAAGCAGAGGAGCGAGCCGCCCTCGCGGACGCGGTACGGCTCCCGCTCCGGCTCGATGCCCTGGGCGGCGAGCGCCTCGAGCGTCGCAGCGAGGTCGTCGACGGCGTACGCGACGTGGCCGTAGGCGGTGCCGAGCTCGTACGTGCGGCCGTCGTGGTTGTACGTCAGCTCGAGCTCCTCGTCCTGGCCGGCGACGCCGAAGAAGTAGTTCGTCGCCTCCGTCTCGCCGTCGCGGACGATGTCCATTTCGCGCCGGAACTCGAGGCCGAGCGCCTCGTAGAAGGCGCGGCTCTTCGCCGGATCGGTGATCCGGACCATGGTGTGGAGGTAGCGGGTCATGCCCGCATCCTGCCAGGCCGGGCCGGGGAGGACCCGCCGGTGCGGGCCCCTCCCGGCCGCCGTCGAGGTCAGGCCTCGCCGCCTCCTGTGGTGAAGCAGAGGTAGCTGAGGTCGTACCAGTACCCGCTGTGCGGGTTCAGCGTTGCGTGCAGGTCGGTACCGGCGGACGCGTTCACGTCCCAGGTCGCATAGGCGGTCCCGCCCTTGGCGACGATGGACGTCACGGCGAAGCCGTCGGTCTGGAAGTCGAACACCTGCCCCGCCGGCGTCTCCCGCACCGTGATGGTCACGGCACCGAGCGGCAGAGCGTACGTCCCGGATGCGACGGGCTCGATCTTCGTCCCGTTGCAGACCGGGTTGAACGGCGGCCTGCCTGCGCTTGCGGCGGTAGCGGCGGTGAGCGCGGTGATACAGCAGAGCACGAGCAGCCTTGCGGCGCGTGCCTTCATCCTCTCCTCCTTTGGCGGCGGAACTAACGGGAGAAGGAACGGCTCTCGAGGCTGCCGGCGCGAGCCCTCGCGGGAGTGAAGAGGCTCGACTCGCGACGCACGCGCAGGACCTCGGCCACCGACCACGCCTGGAAGGGACAGCCGGTCGCGACGTGCGGGGCGACGCCGTCCGCCGTCTCCGACACGGAGCCGAGCCCCCACTCGCCGAGGTGCGCCTCGATGCCGGCGAGCACGCCGTCGACCGGGACGCCGACGTGGCGCGCGGCGTCGACGTACGGGCCGATCAGCCACGGCCAGACCGTTCCCTGGTGGTAGGCGGCGTCGCGCTCGGCCGGCGTGCCGCGGTGATGCTGCCGGTAGCGCGGATCGCCGGGACAGAGCGAGCGGAGGCCGAGCGGCGTCAGCAGCTCGCGCCGGCACACGTCGACGGCGGCCCGCGCCGCGTCGCCGCTCAGCGGCGATCCCGGCAGCGACACTGCGAGCAGCTGGTTCGGGCGCACCGACGCGTCGTTTCCGCCGGGACCGTCGACCACGTCGAGTAGTCCGTTCCCATCGGGGCGGACGAACTGCGCGGCGAACGACGCCGCGGCGCGTTCGTGAAGCGACGACCACCGCTCCCCCGCGACGGCGAGCGCGCGGATCCACAGCGCGTTGACCTCGACCGGCTTGCCGGCGCGCTGCGTGATCGGGACGCCGTTCACGCGGGCGTCCATCCAGGTCAAGGCCCAGCCGTCGGCTCCCTGTCGCAGCAGCGCGTCGGCGGGATCGACCGAGATCCCGTAGCGCGTCCCGTCGAGATGGTGCTGCACGATCTGCTCGAGCACCGGCGCGAGCTCGTTCCCGAGATCGTCGTCGCCGGTCACGGAGACGTGACGGCCGACGGCGTGGACGAACCAGAGCGTGCCGTCGACCGTGTTGTACTCGAGCGAGCCGGTGTCGGCGGTGTTCGCGAGCATCCCCTCGGAAACCGTCGCCGCGGATGTGCGCAGCACCTCGCGGCCCTCGTCGGCACGGTTCGTCGCGAGGTAGAGGCCCTCGTAGGACGTCATCAGGTCGCGTGACCATTCGCCGAACCACGGATAGCCGGCGACGGCGGTCGGCCGGCCAGAGGTGGTGATGGCGAACTGGTCGGCTGCGAGCACGAGCTGCGCGTCGGCCTCGTCGGTCGCGCCCGCGCTCGCGAGGAGCAGGCCCGCGCGTGTCCGCGCCGCCGCGACGATCTCCGTCGCCGCGGGAAGCTTCCCGTCGAACGGCGCCGCGGCCGCGGTCACCTCGTGACACGCACCCGGCTCGAGATCCACCGCGAACGTGCCCGCCGCCCAGAGGTCCTCGCGGTCGCCGAGCCCGCGCGCCGCCTCCTCGCGCGCGCGGACGTCGCGGTACCAGGCGCCGCCGGCCTCCCAGCCGTCCCCGGCGACGCGGTACGCCCGCTCGAAGACGAAGCCGCCTTCGGCCGGCTCGATCCCCGGCGCGCCGTTCGCGTGGCGCTCGCCGTGCACGCTGCGCCACGTGCAGAGCGGCGTCAGCTCGAGCCGCACCGGCCGGTCCGTTGCCAGCAGCCGGTGAACGACGCCGACCGCCGGCGACCCGTGCGCCATCGCCAGCTCGCGTTCGAGGAGGATCCCGCCGATCTGCCAGCGCCAGCGCGGCACGCCGTCGTCGAGGTCGAACGAGACGAGCAGATCGTTGCCGCGCGGATCGACGGTTCCGTTCCCCCACTCGTCGGCGGCGAGGCGGAAGCGTGCGTCGCCCGAGACGAGCACCGGGTCGAGCGCCGCCAGCCCGAGATTGCGGTTCCCCGGCCCGTCGACTGCGACGGCGAGCAGCCCGTGGTAGCGGCGCGTGCGGAGGCCGGCGACCGTGCCCATCGCGTAGCCGCCGACGCCGTCGGCGACGAGCCACTCCCGCTTCGCCGCCTCGTCGAGCGAGCCGCATGCCTGCGGACCGAGGCGGATCGTCACGTGTGCGATCCGGCCTTCGGCGGCGCCATCAGCTCACCCAGCGACGGGACCGTCGCGCCGCGCCTGCGCAGGATCAGCTCGCTGACGAGTCCCGTCCAGCCGGTCTGGTGGCTCGCACCGAGCCCCGCGCCGTTGTCGCCGTGGAAGTACTCGTTGAACAGCACGTTGTCCTTCCAGGCCGGGTCCGTCTGCAGCCGGTCGACCCAGCCGAAGCACGGCCTCCGGCCGTCCGCGCCGACGAGGAAGAGCGAGATCAGCCGCTCCTGCAGGTCGGCGACGACCTCGTCGAGCGTCAGCTCCTTCCCCGACCCGGTCGGGTACTCGACCTTCAGGTCGCCGCCGAAGAAGCGCGCATAGCGGCCGAGCGCCTCGACGACGAGGAAGTTGACCGGCATCCAGACCGGCCCGCGCCAGTTCGAGTTGCCGCCGAACATGCCTGTGGTCGACTCCGCCGGCTCGTAGTCGATGCGCGACGACGTGCCGTCGACGTCGAGCTCCCACGGATGGTCGGCGTGCCAGCGCGACACGGCGCGGAGCCCGTACGGCGACAGGAACTCGGACTCGTCGAACAGGCGGTGGAGCAGCCGGAGGACGCGGCTGATGCCGACGACGCCGAGCAGCAGGCGGCGGTCGCCCGGCCCGCCGCGCGCCGGATGCGCACCCGACAGCATCTCGGCGGCGCGCTTGTTCACTGTCTCGGCCCGGTCGACGACGGCCTCGTCGATGGCCGCGACGCCGAGCAGCGGGAGGATGCCGACGATCGACCGCACCTCGATCGCGATCGACCGGCCGTCGGCGAGACGCAGACGGTCGTAGAAGAACCCGTCCGCCTCGTCCCACAGGTCCTGCGACTCGAGCGCGTCGCTGATCAGCGCGAAGTGCTCGAGGAACTTGAGCACGAGGTCGGTCGCCGGGCGGCCGCGGTTGTTGAGGATCGACGCGATCGCCGCCATCGACAGCGCGTAGAAGCCCATCCAGCCCGTGCCGTCGGACTGCTCGAGCATCTCGCCCTGCGGGAGATGGGAACGGTCGATCGGCCCGATGTTGTCGAGACCGAGGAAGCCGCCCTCGAAGACGTTGGAGCCGTCGCTGTCCTCGCGGTTCACCCACCAGGTGAAGTTGACGAGCAGCTTGTCGAAGACCCTGCTCAGGAACGCCGCGTCCTGCCCGCCGTCGATGGCGAACACCTCGAGCGCCGCCCACGCCTGCACCGGCGGGTTGACGTCGTCGAAGGACCACTCGTACGCGGCGAGCGCGCCGTTCGGGTGCTGGAACCACTCGCGGCACAAGAGGATGAGCTGGTACTTCGCGAACGCCGGGTCGACGCGCGCGAGCGCGACGCAATGGAACGCGAGATCCCACGCGGCGAACCACGGGTACTCCCACTTGTCCGGCATGGACATGATGTCGAACGCGTCGAACGTCCTCCAGTGCGAGTTCCGCCCGCCGAGCCGCGACGCCGGCGGCGTCGGCTGCGTCGGATCGCCGTCGAGCCAGCGCGCAACGTCGTAGTAGTAGAGCTGCTTGCTCCACAGCATCCCGGCGAGGGACTGGCGCAGCACGAGCGCCTCGTCGTCCGTCGTCTCCGCCGGGGTCAGCTCGGCGTAGAACTCGTCCGCCTCGCCGAGCCGCGCCGCCGCGACGGCGTCAAAGTCGACCCACGGATCGCCGCCGCGCGCGGCCGGACGGAGCCGCACGCGCAGCGTGACCGTCTCGCCCGGCTCGACGCGCGCCTCGTACCAGAACGCCGCCTTCGTCCCCGCTGCGGCTGCGACGGTGTCGGCGCCCGCGACGACGTGGTCGTTGATGCCGTCCTTCGGCGTCGGGCTCGCGGAGGCGATGCCGAACAGCTTCTCCGAGTTCGTCTCGTTATCGCAGAACAGCAGCTTCGGCTCTCCCTGAGCCAGGGGCTGCGCACAAAGCTCGAGCTGGCCGAGGAAGGGATGCTCCGTGACGACACGCGACCCGCCGCCCGCGCGCAGCTCCGGCTTGTCGCCGTCCACCTCCCACGCCCACGTGTTGCGGTACCACGCCGTCGGAAGCACGTGCACCGTGTCCGCCTCCGGCCCGGCGTTCGTGACGCGGACGGTCATGAGGATGTCCTCGGGGTCGGCCTTCGCGTAGTCGACCTCGACGATCCAGTAGCGGTCCTCGTCGAAGACGCCGGTGTCGAGCAGCTCGTACTCGGGATCGAGCTTGCCGCGGCGCGCGTTCTCGGCGACGAGGTCGCCGTACGGGAACTCCCGCTGCGGATAGTGGTAGCGCCAGCGGTTCCACGCGTGGCTCGGCAGCGCGTCGAGGTACCACCAGTACTCCTTCGCGTCCTCGCCGTGGTTGCCCTGGTTGCCGGTGAGGCCGAAGATCCGCTCCTTGAGGATCGGGTCGCGGCCGTTCCAGAGTGCGAGCCCGAGACAGAGCCGCTGCTCGACGTCGCAGAAGCCGGCGAGGCCGTCCTCGCCCCAGCGGTACGCGCGCGACCGCGCGTGGTCGTGCGGCAGGTACTCCCACGCGGTGCCGCCGGGGCTGTAGTCCTCGCGCACCGTGCCCCACTGGCGCTCGCTGACGTACGGGCCCCAGAGGTACCAGTCGCCGGCCTGGCGCAGGCCGTTCTCGAGCCGTCCGAAGCTCTCGACGCGTTCGCGCTCGACGCTCATCGCATCCTCTCCAGCAGATGGTCGCCGACGCGGAGCGAGTTCGCCATCGCGGTCAGCGCCGGGTTGACCGCGCCGATGCTGGGGAAGACGCTCGTGTCGACGACGTAGAGGTTGTCCAGCTCGTGCGCGCGGCAGTCGACGTTCACGACCGACGCTGCGGGATCGGCGCCGAACCGGCAGGTGCCCGCCTGGTGCGCGACGCCCGCGACCGGGATCTCGTTCTTCAGGTACGCGAACCGCTGGATCAGATGGCCCTCGTTCAGGTCGAGCTTGCCGAGGATCGACTTCAGCTTGTCGTACAGCTGCTGCTTCGGCACCTCGTTCGTCGGCGCGTACGCGAGCGTCAGCTTTCCGTCCCTGTCGACGGTGACGCGGTTCTCCGCGCGCGGCAGGTCCTCGGTCGAGAGCCAGAAGTCGATGGCGTGCTTCGCGACGCGGTCGAGCGTCCACTCCGGCGCGAGCTCCGTCTCCCCCGGCTTCTCGCCCCGGTACATGTCCGCCTGTGACTTGCCGACCATCTGGATGTTCCCGAGCGGGTACTCGTGCTCGTCCGTGGCGAAGTAGAAGTCGTTGAGCCCGAGTGTCTTCTGGAAGACGGTCGGGTTCGCCTCGCGTGACAGCGCGAGCACCGCCTGGCTGTTGTGGAACATGTAGTTGCGGCCGACCTGGTCCGACCCGTTGGCGAGGCCGTTCGCATGCTTCTCCGTCGCGGAGAGCAGGAGCAGCTTCGCCGTGTTGGCGGCGCCGCAGGCGAGAACGACGATGTCGCCGGCATAGCGCTCGGTCCCGCCGTCGCGCTCGACGACGATCTCCGTCACGGCGGTGCCGTCCGCGTTCGTCTCCAGCTTCACCGCCTTCGCGTTCGTCAGCAGCGTCACGTTCGAGTGCTCGAGCGCGGGACGGACGCCGAGCACCTCCGCATCCGACTTCCCGTGCACAGGGCAGGGGAACCCGTCGCAGCTCATACAGCGGACGCAGGCGCTGTACGGCATGTTCGCCTCGTTCAGCCGCACGCCGCACGGCGCGTGGAACGGGTGGTAGCCGGCCTTCGCGAGGTCGTCGGCGAGCTGCTGGATCCGCGGCTCGTGCGACACCGCCGGGAACGGATACGGCGCGCTCGCCGGCGGATCGGTCGGGTCCTCACCGTGCGCGCCGTGCACCTCGTACAGCTGCTCCGCCTTCGTGTAGTACGGCTCCAGCTCGTCGTACGAGATCGGCCATGCCGGCGAGATCCCGTCGTGGTGCTTCAGCTCGCCGAAGTCCTCCTCGCGCAGCCGATACAGCGCCGCGCCGTAGAGCTTCGTCGCGCCGCCGACGAAGTAGTGGATCTGCGGCTGGAACGGCTTGCCCTTCGGGTCGTACCAGGTGTCCTCCGAGACGTAGCGGTTGT